>Ga0181579_10000211_pt1 | contig 44689 bp, 35 predicted proteins | sample 071ome_24_FD_132996 | JGI IMG/M metagenome (GOLD analysis project Ga0181579, IMG submission 132996) | Coastal salt marsh microbial communities from the Groves Creek Marsh, Skidaway Island, Georgia - 071402CT metaG (megahit assembly) | ecosystem: Environmental > Aquatic > Marine > Intertidal...
CACGGTGCAGATCCGCGTGATGGAGAACCGGGAGCCCCCCTTTCGCATCATCGCGCCGGGTCGCGTCTATCGCCCCGACACCGTCGACGCGAGCCACTCCTTCCAGTTCCACCAGATCGAGGGCCTGATGGTGGAGGAGGGGGTCACCTTCGGTGACCTGAAGACGACCCTCCGACTCTTCTTCCGACAGCTCTTCCAGAAGGAGGTCGAGCTGCGCCTGCGGCCGAGCTTCTTCCCCTTCACCGAGCCCAGCGCCGAGGTCGATCTTCGCTGCCCCTTCTGCGGCGGACCCGGCTGCAAGACGTGTGGGCGGAAGGGCTGGATCGAGATGGGGGGCTGCGGAATGGTCGACCCGAACGTGTTCGAGGCGGTCGGCATCGATCCGGATCGGTACACCGGCTTCGCCTTCGGCATGGGGATCGACCGCATGACGATGGCCTTCTACGACATCCCGGACATCCGGTACCTCTTCGAGAACGACGTTCGCTTCCTCGACCAGTTCGGGATCGGATAGCCGATGAAGGTGACCCTCGACTGGCTCCGGGAGTACGTGGACTTCGACCTCGAGGCGGAGGAGCTCGCGGAGCGCCTGACCCAGGCGGGACTCGAGACCGAGGGGATCGAGCAGGTCGGAGACGAGACCGTGATCGAGCTCGAGACGACCTCGAACCGCCCCGATCACCTCGGCGCGCTCGGTGTCGCTCGGGAGATCGCCTGGATCTGCGGCTCCCCGCTCCGCCGCCCCGACCTCTCCTACGAGACCGTGGCCGAGCACGAGGGGCGCACGCTCGCGGAGTGGGTCACCATCGATGTTCAGGACGCCGCGCGCTGTCCCCGCTACATCGGGCGGGTCGCGGTCGGCGTGAAGGTGGGTCCGAGCTCCTCGTGGCTCCGCCAGCGGATCGAGTCGATCGGGCTCCGCGCCGTGAACAACGTGGTCGACCTCACGAACTACGTCCTCTTCGAGTTCGGACAACCGCTCCATGCCTTCGACCTGGATCGCGTCGGATCCCACACCATCATCGTGCGACGCGCCTCGCAGGGGGAGCGGTTCACCGCGATCAACGGCCGGGACTACGACCTCGACCTCGAGGATCTGGTGATCGCCGACGGCAGCCGGCCGGTCGCCATCGCCGGCGTCATGGGCGGGCTCGACTCCGAGGTCTCGGAGAAGACGGAGCGGATCCTCCTCGAGAGCGCGTGGTTCGAGCCGGTTCCGGTCCGCCGCACCTCCCGGCGGCTCGTCCTCTCCAGCGACTCCTCCTACCGCTTCGAGCGCAAGGTCGACCCCGAAGGCGTTGACGCCGCATCCCGTCGGTTCCTCTCCCTCCTCCAGCAGGAGGCCGGCGCGACCGTCCTCGAGGGTGCGATCGACCAGACCGCTCCCGGCTTCCTGGAGGGCGCCCGCCATGAGATCGCTCTTCGGCCCGCCCGCGTCACCCAGGTCCTCGGGATCGAACTCCCGGTCGATCGCCTGACCGGAGATCTGGAGAGACTCGGCTTCGAGGCGATTGGGGGGGACTCCGCCGCCCTCCACTTCCGGACCCCGAGCTTCCGGGTCGACGTCACCCGGGAGATCGACCTCGTGGAGGAAGTGGCGCGGGTCTACGGGCTCGACGAGATCCCGGAGGGACACCTCGCGGTGAAGGCGATCGATGACGACCCGGTGGCTCGGGCCTCCGAGTCGATCGCGCAGATCCTCGTGGGAGCCGGCTTCCACGAGGCCCTCACCTTCGCCTTCACCACGGAGGAGGATGAGGCGATCGAGTCCCTCTGGTCCGCGACCGTGCCGTTCGAGGTGCGCAATCCGGTCCGCTCCCACGAGCGACGGCTCCGGCGGAGCCTCCTCCCCCGCCTCTTCCAGGCGGTGCGGGGGAACCGTCAGCACGGGGTCGAGGAGGTCCGTCTCTTCGAGCAGGCGCGGGTCTTCCACCGTCGCCCCGGCGTCGACGCCCCCGTGGAGGGGGAGCACCTCGCGTGGGTCGCCCTCGGCGCCGCAGCGAACTTCCGGGCGATCCGCGGCGTGGGGGAGACCGTCCTGCGCTCCCTCGGGATCGAGGGGCTCGTCTGGACTCCGGTCGAGGGCGAGGCGGGGAGCTTCCTCCCGGGGAAGGCCGCCCAGGTCCACCTCGGTGGGCAGCGCGTGGGCTGGCTGGGCGCCGTCTCCCTGGACGGGGTCCCGGGCGAGGTCTGGGGCGCGGAGTTCGCCCTCGCCCCGCTCTTCGCGAGCCGTGCTCCGGAGCGGCGCTTCCGCGACTTCTCCCGCCACCCGGTGGTCCAGCGCGACCTCAACGTCGTCCTCCCCGAAGCGGTCCTCTGGCAGGAGCTCGAGGACGCCGTGATCGGCTGCGACCTCGCCGAGTTCCGCGGCCTCTCCTTCGAGGACATCTATCGCGGCAAGCAGGTGCCCGCCGGGCACAAGAGCGTCCTCTTCCACCTCACCTTTCAGGCGGACGAGCGGACACTCACCCGTGAAGAGGTCGACGCGGAGGTGGATCGCCTCGTCGCGCGCCTCGGCGAACGGTTCGGAGCCGAACTGCGCGCCTGATTCCTTGGCCCCTGTCCTTCGGGGTCCTACAATGCCCCCGCAACGCCGTCCCCCCCGGTCCCTGTCTCCTGCTCCCTGACGCCTCCACCTCCGCACCGTGCCTCCACACCGTGCCCTCCGGCGCCGGACCACGAGACCCCGATCGGGAGATCCGGGAACCCTGACGGATGATCCGGGAGAGAGGAATCTCCATGCGCTACCTGCTCCTCATCGCACTCATCATCGCGGCCGGGTACTTCAGCTTCGGCCGCAGGTCTTCCTCGCCTCCTCCTCCCGCCCCGGCAGAGGAGACGCGGCCGATCATCGGAGGCGCGAGCATCACGAGTGAGCGCCCCGAGGAGAGGCTCTCCGACCCGGGGGAGAACCGCACCAACTCGGACCCCCGCCCCGACCCATCGACCGAGGGGACAGGACCCGGAACGACCGCCGAGCCTCGACCGGCAAGCACCCGCCTCGAAGAGACGGGCATCGTGCCGGCTCTCGGGGAGGATGAGCCTCTCCTCGAGCGCCTGCGCCGGGCGGTGGTCGGCAAGACCAGCCCCGATGGGGATGAGGCTCGACTCCGCCTCGCGTCCGCGTGCTTCGAGGCCGGAGAGATCGTCGAAGGGACCCGCGCGCTCCGGGAGATCATCGATGGTGGAGGCACCTATGCTCCCCGCGCCTCCGCGGCGCTGCTCCCGCGCAGCGAAGGCGAGGAGCGGTCGCGACTCGCCGCGGACATCATCACCGCCGGGCCCGACGCGCCCGGCTACGATGATGCCCTCATCGTCCACACCGCGGCGCTGATCGCCGACCCGGCCGAAGCGAGTCAGCTCGAGGCGTGGAAGCTCCTCAGCGCCGCCTACTTCGCGCATGAATCGGAGGCGCAGCGGCGGCCGCTGCGAGAGCGCCTGGACCCGCTGGTTCGGAAGTGGATCCTCTCCCCGCGTCCCTGCTCCCTGACCCAAAGCTACACGGTCATCGGAGGGGACTCCCTGGACCGCATCGCCAAGAGCCAGAAGACGACCATCGACCAGCTCGTCGCGGTGAATCGGCTCGACTCCGATCTGATCCATCCCGGAGACCGCCTCAAGGTCCTCGATCGCCCGATCCGCATCGAGGTCGACAAGAGCGAGTTCCGGCTCGATGTCCTTTATGACGGCGGCTACCTGATGAGCTTCCCGATCGGGCATGGGTCCGACGGGCGGACACCCTCGACCACCTTCGAGGTGAATCTCCGCCAGAAGCACCCGACCTGGTTCCCCCCGAACCAGCCCTCGGTGCCCTACGGCGATCCGGCGAACCCCCTCGGGGAGCGCTGGCTCGGCTTCGAGAGCGCCGACGGCTTCCGCGGGTTCGGGATCCACGGGACCAACGAGCCGGAGACGATCGGCCTGGAGGCCTCGGAGGGCTGCATCCGCCTCGTGAACGAGGATGTGGTCGCCCTCTATCCCTTCGTGGCGATCGGGACGCGCGTCACCATCCGCGACTGATCCGGCGAACGCCGGGACCGGCGCGCGCCTCCACCTCCCCGCCCCCCGGAGAGCGGCGCCCCGCCGCGACAGGAAGCCCCATGGAGTACCGCCGCCTCGGACGACACGGAATCCACGTCAGCGCCATCTCCCTCGGTGGCTGGACCACCTTCGGCAAGAGCCTCGAGGTCGAGGAGAGCCGCGCGGTGATCCGGACCGCCTTCGACGCCGGGATCCAGTTCCTCGACCTCGCGGATGTCTACGCCCGGGGGCGCGCCGAGGAGGTCGCGGGGGAGATCCTCCGTGACTACCGCCGCGAGGAGCTCGTCGTCTCCTCGAAGGTCTTCTGGCCGATGGGGGACGGCCCCAACGATCGAGGGCTCGGCCGCAAGCACATCGTGGAGTCGATCGAGCGCTCCCTGGCCCGGCTCCAGCTCGACTACCTCGATCTCTACTTCTGTCACCGCTACGACCCTGACACGCCGCTCGATGAGACCATCGATGCGATGGACGACCTCGTGCGCCGGGGACGGATCCTCTACTGGGGCACGAGCGTCTGGGAGGCCGAACAGCTCAGGTCCGCCACTGAGCTCGCGAGGGAGCGCCACCGCACCGGCCCCGCCGTCGAGCAACCGAGGTACAACTGCATCGACCGCCACATCGAGGCGGAGATCCTCCCCACCTGCGAGGAGCTCGGGATCGGGCTCGTCCTCTGGAGCCCTCTGGCCCAGGGTCTGCTCAGCGGCAAGTATTCCGATGGGATTCCCGCGAGGAGCCGTGGGTCTCAGGACGGCTGGCTGGATGCGACCCTGACCGAGCGGAATCTCGCGGCGGTGCGACGCTTCGACGCCCTCGCCCGCGAGGCGGGCACCACCCCCGCCGCCCTCGCGCTGGCCTGGCTCCTCCGGCGTCCTGCCGTCTCCTCCGCGATCATCGGGGCGACCCGGCCGGAGCAGGTGACGGAGAACCTGCGGGCTCTCGAGGTGACGATCGACGACGGACTCGCCGGAGCGATCGAGAGCTGCTTCGAGGGCTGCGAGCTCCCCTGACCAGGCAGGCCCGGGCGAGAGGCCGCCACCGACCGCGGATCGGCCGTGGCTGCCCGCGGTGCGCCCGCCCCCCGGAGACCGACCTCGAGGTCAGGCGGGAGCGGGAGGAAGCCCTGCTGGGGTGAGGAGTGCGGTGGGGGAGACCTCGCGCCCCGAGGCCTCCCGATCGGCGGAGGCTCCCGCGGGCAGCCCTCCCCTGGCTCGCCCCCCCCAGCGGACTTCCCACCGTTCGTCCGGCTTCCCCGGCGCGGGGCCGGCGATGCGACCCATGACATGATGGGAACGGCCGACACGGCCCGCAGTGTCGGGCACCGGGCGGCGGACCGGGAGCTCTTGTCTTCGGCGGGTCCGTCGGCCCTTCGGTCCGATGGTCAGCCGAGGCTCTCGCTCGATCAGTGCCCGGCGAGGAGGGGAACCGCCCCACGAGAGAGAGAGACGATGCTCTCCGGGAAGAGTCCGAGGTAGAGGATTCCCACGGAGAGCAGCAGCATCGCGAGGTGGAGACCCCAGGCCGCTTCCGCTTTCTCCGTCTCCTCCAGCGCCTCGTGGAAGTACATGGCCACGATCGGCCGCAGGTAGTAGTAGACGCTGATCATGGAGCCGATGACCCCGATGAGCGCGAGGTGCCACTTCCCGCCCGCGACGGCGTCGCTGAAGATCGTGAACTTGCCCATGAAGCCCGCCGTCAGCGGAATGCCGGCGAGACTCACCATCGAGAGCGTGATCACGAGGGCGACCACCGGGTGCTTGCGCCCGAGACCGCGGATCGAGTCGATGGTGTCGCAGTCCCGATCACCCTGCTGCAGGGTCGAGAGCGCGGTGAACGCGGCGAGGGTCGTCACGAGGTAGGTGGCCAGATAGAAGAGGGAGCCGCTCAGCGCCGCACCGTCGCCATGGCTCGCCAGCACGAGGACGAGCGGGACCATCAGGTAGCCAGTGTGTGCGATTCCGGAGTACGCGAGCATCCGCTTCAGGTTGGTCTGGTTCAGGGCTGCCAGGTTGCCGAGGAGGATCGTCACCACGGCCAGCGCCTCGACGAGCGAGGCGACCACGGTGTTGCCTCCGGTCGCGAGGATGATGCGGATCAGCGCGACGAAGCAGCAGACCTTGACCGCGACGGCCATCCAGCCCGCCGCGAGCATCGGAGTCCCCTGATAGACATCCGGCACCCACGAGTGGAAGGGGACCGCGCCGACCTTGAAGCCCAGGCCGATCAGGACCAGGACGGCGCCCACGGCGATGAGGGGCTCGTCCCCGTGGCCGCCGAGGGCAGCCAGGTCGATCCCTCCACCGCTGCCGCCGTAGAGGAACGCCATGCCGAGGAGGAGGAACCCGCTGGAGAACGCCCCCATGACGAAGTACTTGAACGCGCCCTCCGAGCTCTCCCTCCAGTCGCGAACGTAGCCGGCGAGCACGTACAGCGCGAGGGAGAGGGTCTCGACCGCCACGAACATCGCCACAAGGTTGGCGGACTGCGCGAGGAGCACCATGGCTCCCGCCCCGAAGGAGAGGAGCGCGTGGAACTCGCCACGATTCCGACCGATCGCGCCGAGGTAGCCTCCCGCGCCGAGACCGGTGAGCAGCGTGGTCACGATGATGATCCCGGCCGCGAACCGTCCGAGGAGGTCCCCGGTCAGCGCGCCGCTGAAGAGCGGAGCGGAGGGATCGGTGAGGGCGCCGAGCGCGATGAAGGCGAGGACCGAGCCCGCGGCTCCCGTGAGCACGAGATGACTCTTCTGCCCCCGGTCACCCTCCGGGTCCCGCGCCCCCAGACACGCGTCCGTGAGGAGCTGCACGAGACCCGTGAGGAAGAGGATCGCCGAAGGCAGGATCGCCCGGATCTCGGCTTCCGTGAACTCAAGCGTCATGGCGAGTCCTTACAGCAGGTTCTGCAGGTAGTGGTGGACGGTCGGGGAGATCAGATCGGTGAAGCTCTTCGAGAAGAGACCGATCCAGACCATCATCACGACCAGCGGAACGAGGTAGATGACCTCCCGGGTGCTGACGTCCGGGAGCTGCGCGTTCTCCTGATGGATCACCGGCCCGAAGAGGAAGCGCCGGCAGAGCATCAGCATGTAGACCGCCCCGAGGATCACCCCGGTGGCGGCGAGGGCGCCGAAGAGCGGATTCGCCGTGAAGGAGCCCTTCAGGATCAGGAACTCTCCGACGAACCCGTTCAGGCCGGGCAGGCCGATGCTGGAGAGGGTCGCGATGATGAAGAAGGTCGAGTAGACCGGCATCACCTTGGCGATCCCCCCGAAGTTGTCGATCTCCCGGGTGTGTCGCCGCTCGTAGATGATCCCGATGAGCAGGAACAGCATCCCGGTCGAGAGCCCGTGGTTCACCATCTGGATGATCGCGCCGATCATCCCCTCCGAGATCAGCTGGCTCGACTCGCCGGAGGTCCGGAAGAGGAAGATCCCGAGGACCACGTAGCCGAGGTGGCTGACCGACGAGTACGCCACCAGCTTCTTGATGTCGCTCTGTCGCCAGGCGAGGAGCGCCCCGTAGATGATCCCGATCACCGCGAGCCAGCAGATGAAGGGGGTCGCCCAGACCGCGGCCCCCGGGAAGAGGGGAATCCCGAAGCGGATGAACCCGTAGGTCCCCATCTTCAGGAGCACCCCCGCGAGCACCACCGAGCCGGCCGTGGGGGCCTGGACGTGGGCGAGCGGAAGCCAGCTGTGGAGGGGGAAGATCGGCACCTTGATGGCGAAGCTCAAAGCGAAGGCGGCGAAGAGCCAGCGCTGGATCCCCTCGTCGATCGGGTCGCTGCGCAGCTGGCGCAGGACCTCGGGGAGATCGAAGGTCCCCGTGTGCGAGCGGATGTAGAGGATCGCGACGAACATGAGGAGCGAACCGACCATCGTGTAGATGAAGAAGGTCCACGCCGCCTTGATCCGCTGCTTCCCTCCCCAGATCCCGACGATGAAGTACATCGGGATCAGCATCGCCTCCCAGAAGAGGTAGAAGAGGATGAGGTCAAGAGCGACGAAGGCGCCCAGCATCCCGGCCTGCAGCACGAGCAGGGCGATCTGGTACTCCTTGACGCGATCGGTGACCGCGCGCCAGGTGCTCAGCAGCACGAGGGGCATGCTGAAGGTGGTCAGGAGCACGAGGAGCACGCTGATGCCATCGAGCCCGAGGTGGTAGCGGATCCCGAGCGTCTCGGACCAGCTGCTGTTCTCCTCGAACTGGTAGCCCGGGTTCTGCGGCTCGAAGGCCACCAGCATCACCAGGCTCAGGAGCAGCGTGACGAGGGAGACCACCAGCGCGCCCTGACGCATCACCGACTCGTTCTTCCGATTCACGAAAGCGAGCAGCAGCGCCCCGAGCAGCGGGGTGAACACGATCAGTGTGAGGATCGGGAGACCAATCATCGCTTCAGGACCCCGCGTCTTTCACCAGGAACAACAGGAAGAAGACCAGGACCAGCACCCCCAGCCCGAAGGTCAGGAGGTAGGACGGGATGAACCCGGTCTGAATCCGACGCGCCCAGTTCCCCGTCCCCCGGGTCAGGTAGGCGGTTCCGTCCACGAGGGTCTGGATGATGACCTCGATCAGCATCTGGCACCCGGCGGCGATCCCGTTCAGGACCCCGACGAGGAGCAGATAGAAGTCATCGACCCAGAAGAGGTTCGAGGACGCGCTCTGAAGGCGGCGTCCCACGGGGCTCTTCTCGACGAGGGAGGCGAGCACCGGCCGGCCCTTGCCGTACAGGAAGATCGCGCTGCCGATCCCGAGGAGCCCGACGAGGACCGAGAGGACCAGGGAGGTCCACTCCATGCTCTTGAGCGTCCCCTTCATGTCACCCACCTCGGGCGCGTGGTGGAGACCGGTGAAGTGCCCCAGCACCGAGTGCCCACCGAGGAAGTGAGGCACGTTGAGGAAGCCCGCGAGGGCCGCGCCGACGGTGAGCGCGAGCAGGACCGGGGTGATCCAGCCCCACGGCTCGTGCACGTGGCCGCGGAGCTTCTCTTCCACCCGGCTCTCGCCCCAGAAGGTCATCGCGACACTTCGGAACATGTAGAAGGCGGTGAGGCCGGCGGTCAGGACTGTCATCCCCCAGAAGAGCCCGGCGGCGGGGACATGGTGAACATGCATCGCCTCGAGCAGCTCGGGGCTCCCGAAGGTCTGAAGGTATCCCCCGAAGAGGATCTCGTCCTTCGAGAAGAAGCCTGCGAGCGGGGGAACCCCGGCGATCGCCAGGGTGCCGATCAGGTAGGTCCGGTAGGTCCACGGCAGCTGCTTCCGCAGGCCACCCATCCGCCGCATGTCCTGCTCGTGGTGCATCGCGTGGATCACCGAGCCGGAGCCGAGGAAGAGGAGCGCCTTGAAGAAGGCGTGGGTGACGACGTGGAAGAATGCGGCGGCGAAGAAGCCCATGCCGATCGCGAAGAACATGTAGCCGAGCTGGCTCACGGTCGAATACGCGAGGACCTTCTTGATGTCGTTCTGGCTCATCGCGATCAGGGCCGCCACGAGCGCTGTGCAGGCTCCCACTCCGGCGATGATCGCCATCGTCGTGTGCGACTCCTGGAAGAGCGGCATCAGACGGCAGCAGAGGTAGATCCCCGAGGTCACCATCGTCGCCGCGTGAATGAGCGCGGAGACCGGGGTCGGCCCCGCCATGGCGTCGGGGAGCCAGACGTAGAGGGGGATCTGCGCGCTCTTTCCGGTCGCCCCGAGGAAGAGCAGCAGGGCGATCCAGTCGATGCAGTTCAGGCCCCAGAAGAGGCCATCCGTGCCGAAGCCCTGCATCCGGGTCGTCACCTCGGCGTTGCTGATCGCCGCGAGCACCTCACGGGTGTCGATCGTCCCGAGGTACTGGTGGCAGAGGAACATCGCGAGGAGGACTCCGAAGTCCCCGATCCGGTTCACGACGAACGCCTTCTGTCCCGCCTTGGCGTTCCCCGCGTCCTCGAACCAGAAGCCGATGAGCAGGTAGGAGCAGAGCCCGACCCCCTCCCAGCCCACGAAGAGGAGCAGGAGGTTGTCCGCGAGGACGAGGATCAGCATGAAGGCGGTGAAGAGGTTCAGGTAGGCGAAGAAGCGGTGGAAGCTCCGATCGCCCTTCATGTAGGTGATCGAGTAGAGATGGATCAGCGAGCCGATGCCGGTGATCACGAGGCACATCACCGAGCTGAGACCGTCCGCGAGGAGGGCGAACGGTGCGCTGAACACGGTCTCCGTCGCGCCCCCGGCCCCGGTCTTCGTCAGATGGATCCAGTCGAAGACGTGCTGGGTGAGCCCCGCGAAGTGCTCGGAGTGATCTCCGGCGTGGGCTCGGATCGTGTTCCAGACCCCCACGGCGACGAGGAACGCCCCGATCGGGGCGGCCGCGGCGACGAAGGCGACGAATTTGGGTCCCAGCCGCTTCCCCAGGAGTCCGTTGAGGAGGAATCCGAGGAAGGGGAGCAGGGGGATCCAGATGAGGTTGCTGTTCTCCATGATGCCCCCCTCAGCCGTTCATCCTGCAGAGGTCGCGGACATCGATCGTCCGCCACTTGCGCCAGATGACCAGGAGCAGCGAGAGACCGATCGCCGCCTCCGCGGCCGCGACGGCCAGCACCATGAGGGCGAAGATCTGCCCCGCGTGCTCCCCCGGCTGGCCCGCCTGGGCGTAGACCCGACCGAAGGAGACGAGGGCGAGGTTGACCGCGTTGAGCATCAGCTCCAGCGACATCAGCACGACGAGGATGTTCCGCCGCGCGAGCACTCCGTAGATGCCGATGCAGAAGATGATCGCCGAGAGGTAGAGGGCCGCGCTGAGGCTAAACACCCGCCACCTCCTTCCCACCGCCGGTCGCCGGGTCGGTCTCCGCCTCCGGGCGTCGGCGCGCCCGCAGCGACAGATGCACCGCGCCGACGATGCCGACGAGGATCAGGATCGAGGCGAGCTCGAAGACGAGGAGGTGCTCACGGAAGAGCTCCCGCCCGAACGCGGCCGGACTCCCGTGGTCCGGAGCCAGCGCGTTCGGCAGGCTCGGCATGACCGCATCGAGCTCCGCGAGACGCGGCGAGCTCGAGATCGTGAACTGCAGGAGGCAGAACACGAGCAGGGAGATCGCGCCGGCGAAGACGCGGTCGGAGCCGCTCCCCTCGTCGGGCAGGTCCCCCTCCCGGGGGTTGATCAGCATGATCACGAACAGGTAGAGCACCATGATCGCGCCTGCATAGACCAGCAGCTGCATGAAGCCGAGGTACTCGGCTCCCAGCAGCAGGAACGCCATCGCCATGGCGGCGAAGACGACGATCAGGAACAACGCCGAGTAGATCGGGTTGCGCCTCGTCACCACGAGAAGCGAGGCGACCACCGAGATGATGGCGATCACCGCGAAGCTCGTGTGTTGCAACCAGGGACTCATGCTTCTCCCCGTTCCCCTCCATCCGAGCGATCCCGCGGGCGGACGCCGTCTCCGGCGCGCCCAGCTGGCTCGGGACCCCTCAGTTCGAGAGCAGCCGTTCCTTGTCGTAGATCTTCTCCGCCCGGGTGCGGGACGGGATGTTGTAGACCGGAGTGAGCTCGATCGCGTCGCAGGGACACGCCTCTTCGCACATTCCGCAGTAGATGCACCGCATCAGGTCGATGTTGAAGAGGCGAGGGCGCTTCTCGCGGTCCGCCCAGGGCGCCTCCTCCGCCACGATCTCGATGCAGTGGGAGGGGCAGGCGGTGGAGCACATGAAGCACGCCACGCACTTCTCCCGACCCAGCTCGTCCCGCTTCAGGCGATGCTCCCCCCGGTAGCCGGGGAAGGGAGCGCGGCGGTTCTCGGGATACTGCTGGGTGTTGTTGTCCCACGGCTTGACCATGTGCCGCAGCGTGTTGCCGAGGCCCTTGATCAGGGGGATGAGGTAGGTCCGCTCCGCGAGCCCCGGCTTCTTCGAGCCGGAGGCCTCCTGCGGATCCGAACCGTGGTCGTGCGCCATCGCGAACCCTCCTCAGTGCCCGCCGGCAGCATCCACGCTGCCACCGGGGATCGGGATCAACCAGTTCCACCCCATCACTCCGCTCAGGGCGGTCAGCGCGAGATTCGCCAGTGCGACGGGGATCAGCAGCTTCCAGCCGAGGTGCATCAGCTGGTCGTACCGGAAGCGGGGGAAGGTCCAGCGGACCCAGATGAAGAAGAAGAGCAGGACCGTCGTCTTCCCCGTGAAGATCAGGACGCTCAGCAGCTTCGTGGCCAACGTCGGCTCGGAGATGTCGAGCCACGGGAGATGCCACCCCCCGAGGAAGAGGGTCACCATCAGCGCCGACATCGTCAGCATGGCGACGTACTCCCCGAGGAAGAAGACCGCGAACTTCAGGGATGAGTACTCGGTGTGGTAGCCGCCCACGAGCTCCGCCTCGCACTCCGGCAGATCGAAGGGGAGGCGGTTCGTCTCCGCGAAGCTGGCGATCAGGAAGACGACCGCGGCGACCGGCTGCTGGAAGAGGTTCCAGTCGAGGAACCCGCCCAGGCCCGCGAAGCCGCTCAGACCGTGCTGGTCCGCGACGATCTTCTGCATGTCCACGGTGCCGGACTGCATCAGGATCGAGATGACCGCGAGACCGAGCGCCACCTCGTAGGAGATCATCTGAGCCGAGGAGCGCAGCCCCCCGAGCAGGGAGTACTTGTTGTTCGAGGCCCAGCCACCGAAGGCGAGGCCGTAGACGCCGAAGCTCCCGACCGTGAGCAGGAAGATGATCCCGAGGGAGGGGAAGTTCACCGCCTGGATCTCCATGCCCACCGGGACCACGGCGAAGGCCAGGATGGCGGGGGCGTAGACGAGGACCGGGGCGAGGGTGTAGATCCAGCGATCGCTCCCCTCCGGCGTGACATCCTCCTTGAAGGCGAGCTTGATCACATCGGCGAGGGGCTGCAGCGCGCCCTTCGGGCCGACCCGGTTCGGACCGACCCGGTTCTGGATCCAGGCGGACAGCTTCCGCTCGAAGTACACCAGCCCCGGCACGATCTGCAGCACGGCGCCGAAGATGGCGATCGCGATGAGGATCTGCGTGACATAGGGGTTGGTGAGGATGTCCACGATCACTGTGCGCCCCCTTCCGCCCCAACCGTCGCGGCGCCGTGGCCCGCGAGCGGGGCCCCGTGCGGGGGAATGGTCGAGTAGGAGAGGCCATTGAAGGCGGAGCTCTCCTCCGCCAGTTCGCGGAAGACCGAGGCGGGGGAGAGGACGCGGTTGCGCGCCCCGGCCAGCCTCAGGATCTCCTGGAGGCGCTGGAGATCGCTCCCCCAGTCCACCTCGCCAGGCGCCCGGTAGCTGCGGACCCGCTGAAGGCGACCGTCCTCATTGGCGTAGGTGCCGTCCTTCTCGAAGGGGGACGCGGAGGGGAGCACGAGGTCCGCGCCCTCGCTCCACGCTCCGGCGCGGAGGGTGAAGACCGCGCGACGCTTCGCCTTCCCGATGGCGCCCGCCCAGGAGGGATCGAGGTCCGGGTGGGGGAAGCCCGCGAAGACGACCAGGGTGTCGATCTCGCCCTTTTCGAGCGCGCTCTTCAGCGCGGCGGCGCCGCCGGAGAAGACCTGGTCGCCGAGGACCGCCTCGACCCCCACGCGGTTCGGGGCCTTCTCGGCGCTGATCGTGAAGCCACCGGGGAAGCACTGCGCCGTGCCATCCCGGCTCGTCCAGCCGCCGACGATCGCCCCGGTCGCGAGGCGGCCGGCGAGGTGGGCCTCCTCGCAGGTGAGGAAGGGGTCGACGAGGACCCCGACGCGCCCGGCGCCTTCGCCGAGCATGTCGGCGAGGGCCTGGTGCGCCGTCCCGTCATCGATGGGGTTCCCATCGAGGGAGCAGCTCGTCACCCGGTCGTCCGCGAGGTCGTACCGGTAGTCGTAGCGACCCTCGTCGCACATCCACCATGTGTTTACCTCGGGGTTCTCCCGGGGCACCAGCCGCTTGAGGAAACCGTCGAGGGACTGGACCTCGACATTGCAGCCACGGGCGCAGCCCGCGCAGACCGAGTCGGTCTTGCGCATGTTCCAGACCCGGGCCTCGAACTTGAAGTCCTTGGAGATCAGCGCCCCGACCGGGCAGATGTCGACGACGTTCCCGGCGAGCGGGTTGTCGATGGGGACGGTGGGGAAGGTGTCGACCACGGAGCGGTCGCCCCGCTCGACGACGCAGAGCTCACCCGTGCCCGAGACCTCGTCGCAGAAGCGGACGCAGCGGGTGCAGACGATGCAGCGGTTCCCCCAGATGTCGATGCTGGGACCGAGCTCCTTGGTGTGCCGGATGTTCTTGTCCTCGTCGAACCGGCTTCGATCGGGACCGTGATCGTAGGAGTAGTTCTGCAGGACGCACTCGCCCGCCTTGTCGCAGACCGGGCAGTCGAGCGGGTGGTTGATCAGCTGGAACTCCATCACGGCGTTCCGCGCCTCCACCGCCATCGGGCTGTCGGTCTGGATCTCCAGCCCCTCCGCGACCCGCTCCGAGCAGCTGATGACCGGCTTCGGGGAGCGGTTCGACTCGACCATGCAGATGCGGCAGTTCCCCGCGATCGACAGGCCCGGGTGGTAGCAGAAGTTCGGGATCGGGACCCCCAGGGCACGCGCGGCCTCGAAGATCGTCGTCCCCGCCGGGCTCTGCACCGCCTCGCCGTTCAGGACCCAGTTCACCATCGAGGTCTCTCCACTAGACATGGAGGCCACCTCCGATCCGATCGGGGTGTCGTGCCTTCACCGCCGGACTCCCGCCGTTGTCGATGCACTGGAGGAACTCATCCCGGAACTTCTGGGTGAAGGACCAGGCCGGGAAGGCCGCCGCATCCGCGAGCACGCAGATGGTCTTGCCGACCATCCGTCCGCAGATCTGGTCGATCCGCTCGAGGTCCTCCCGCTTTCCGTGCCCGTACGCGATCCGGTGGACGATCTTTTCGAGCCAGCCGGTGCCCTCCCGGCAGGGGGTGCACTGGCCGCAGGACTCGTGGTGGTAGAACCGCATCACGTTCACCAGGGCGTTCACCATGCAGGTCTGGTCGTCCATCACGATCACCCCTGCGGAGCCGAGCATCGATCCCGCCGCGGCGAGGCTCTCGATGTCCATGGCGACATCGCACTCATCCGCGTGAAGCACGTGGGCGGAGGACCCGCCGGGGATCACCGCCTTGAGCTTCCGCCCCTTCCAGATCCCGCCGCAGGTGTCGTTGATCAGGGAGAGGAGGTTGACCCCCATCGGGAGCTCGTAGGTGCCGGGGCGCTCGACGTGACCGCTCACGCAGAACAGCTTGGGACCCGGGCTCCGCTCCGGACCGACCTTCTTGTAGGCCTCCGAGCCGATCTCGAGGATGTAGGGGAGGTTGGCGAGGGTCTCGACGTTGTTCACCACGGTCGGGCAGCCGAACAGGCCCTCGATCGCGGGGAAGGGCGGCTTGAGCTTCGGCTGCCCGCGCTCTCCCTCGAGGGAGGTGAGCATGCCGGTCTCCTCGCCGCAGATGTAGGCCCCGGCGCCGCGGTGGACCGTCACGTCCAGCTTGAAGTCGGTCCCGAGCACCTTGTCGCCGAGGTACCCCTTGGCGTAGGCCTCCTCGATCGCCTCCACGAGGCGACGGTAGGCGAAGACGTACTCCCCGCGGATGTAGATGTAGGCGGTGTGGATCCCCACCGCCCAGCAGGAGATGATGATCCCCTCCAGGAGCTGGTGGGGGTACTTCTCCATGATCACCCGGTCCTTGAAGGTCCCGGGCTCCGACTCATCGGCGTTCACCGCGAGGTACTTCGGCTTGTCGGTCTGCTTCGGAACGAAGCCCCACTTCACCCCGGTCGGGAAGCCCGCGCCGCCGCGCCCGCGGAGGTTCGACGCCTTGACCTCCTCGATCAGGTCGTCCGGCGCCCAGTCCCGGATCGCCTTGCGGGCGGACTCGTAACCGCCCTTGCTCTCGTAGAAGGCGAGGGTGTGGGAGGCGGGGTCATCGGTCCAGCGCGTGAAGACCTTCTGGAAGCTCACCGGGCACCTCCTCGGGCCGCTTCCTGGCGGCACTCCTCGATGATCCCGTCGACATCCTGAAGCGTCAGATTCTCGTGGTAGTCGTCGTTGAGCTGGAACATCGGAGCGGTGTCGCACGAGCCGAGGCACTCGACCTTGCTCAGCGTGAAGAGCCCATCCTCCGTCGTCTCCCCGACCTCGATGCCGAGGCGCTTCGCGACGTGGTCGCACACCTCCTGGGAGCCCCGAAGGGCGCAGGAGAGCGTGGAGCAGACCTGGATGTGGTAGGTCCCGGTGCCGGCGCGTCGGAAGTGGGTGTAGAAGGTGACGACCCCGAAGACCCGGGCGGGCGAGATCCCCATCAGGTCGGCCACATACTTCATCTCCGGCACGCCCAGATTCCCGAACTCCTCCTCCGCGATGCGGAGGGTCGGGAGGAGCGCGGCCTGCTTGTCGGGGTACCGAGTGAGGAGCCACTCGTAGTGCTGCATCCCCTTCTCGGAGAACTTCAAATCGCTCATGGCTATCTGTCCAGCTCCCCTGCGATGACGTGGAAACTCGAGAGGACCGCGACGGCGTCGGAGATCATTCCCCCCTCGACGAGGCGAGGGAAGATCGCGTAGTTGAAGAGACTCGGCGGCCGGATGCGGATCCGCCACGGGGTGTCGGTCCCGTCCGACTGGATGAAGAAGCCGAGCTCCCCGCAGGGCACTTCGGTGCAGGAGTAGATCGCCGCCCCCTCCTCCGGTCGGATGCCGTGTCCCAGCATGACCAGCTTGAAGTGGTGGATCAGCGACTCCATGTCGTTGTAGACCGCGTCCTTCGTCGGGAGCGAGGTCTTGAAGTCCTCATGGACGACGGGGCCATCCGGCAGGGTGGAGAGGGCCTGACGGACGATCGAGATCGACTGCTCGATCTCCGCCATCCGCTGCTGGTAGCGCGCCCAGGAGTCTCCGGTGTCCTGCACCGGGACCTCGAACTCGTACTTGTCGTAGCCGCTGTACGGCTTGTCCCTCCGGACATCGAGCTCGAGCCCGCTCGCCCGGCCGATCGGTCCGGAGAGTCCCCAGCTGAGGGCGCTCTCCCGGTCGACGACGCCGACCCCCTGGACCCGATCCTTGAAGATCCGGTTCGAGGAGAGCATGTAGTGGATCTCCGCGTGGAGCTTCGGGAAGTCGTTCACGAAGCTCCAGACGAGGTCGCTGAAGTTGGGGGGGACATCCCGGATGATTCCGCCGACTCGCGTCCACGAGGTCGTCAGCCGCGCCCCGCAGACCGCCTCGATGATGTCGTAGACGACCTCGCGCTTCTCGAAGGACCAGAGCATCACGCTGAACGCCCCGAGGTCCATCGCCTGAAGTCCGACGCACAGCACGTGGTCCGCGATCCGTGAGAGCTCGCAGAGGATGACGCGGAGAGCCTGGCAGCGGGGAGGCACCTCGATCCCGAGGAGCTCCTCCACCGCGATGGCGTAGCCCACGTTGTTGTTGATGGCGGACAGATAGTTCATTCGGTCGGTGACGGTGACCCACTGCTGATAGGTCATGTTCTCGGCCAGCTTCTCGAAGCCGGTGTGGAGATACCCGATCTCGACATCCGCCTCCGTGATCGTCTCCCCCTCGAGGGTGAAGATGCTGCGGAGGGTGCCGTGGGTGGCCGGGTGCTGGGGGCCGAAGTTCATCACCAGACGCTGGTCGTCGGATCCGTCCTGCACCTCGAACACGGTGTCGAGGTGTCCCTTGGACCGCCCCGCGTCGAGCTCCCGCTCGATCGTCGCCGCGGTCGGCAGCGGGGTTCCCGCGTTCACATCCGGGGCCTCACTCGCCCTTGGGTCGAGACTCACGCCTCACCTCCTCGATGTAGTCCGGAGTGTGCATGCCCCGCCCGATCGTGACCGGGTAGGGGGGAGGGGTGCCCTCCACCATCTCCCCGCCGCGCGGCTGGAGGTACGGGAACTGTCGACGCTCTCCGCGCCCCTTGAGGGGATAGTCCTTGAGCAGGGGGAAGGCCGGATAGTCCTCCGGCATCAGGAGCCGCCGCAGGTCGGGGTTCCCGTCGAAGACGATCCCGAACATGTCGTGGGTCTCCCGCTCGCCCCAGCGGGCGAGGTCCCAGAGGTCGACGACGCTCGGCGCCTCATCGGCCTCCTCGGAGAGCCAGGCGTGGACCCGGATCGTGAGGTGGTCCGTCAGGCGGTGGAGCACGTAGACGAGCTGGAAGCGCTCGACCGTGTCACGCCCGAGGAAATCGATCGCCGTGACATCCTTGAGGTACTCGAAGTTCTGCTCGAAGCGGAGATGCTCCAGCAGCGCCCGCTGGTCCGGGGAGCGGACCACGAAGGCGGTCTGCCCCTGGTGCTCCAGCGTCGCGAGGATCGTCGACGAGAGCGCGGGGGTCAGCGCGGCGCTCACCGGATGCTGCGCCGGAGCGGGCTCGGGGGTGGACGGCGCCTCCTCGGCTCCGTCCGCCGGGTCGGGTCTCTCATCCGTCATGTTCAACTCCCGTGCTTCCCGCTGTCGAGCTTCTCACCCTCGATGATCTGCTGGATCTCGAACACCGCATCCAGCAGCGACTCCGGACGCGGCGGGCAGCCGGGCACGTAGACATCGACCGGAATGAACTGGTCGACCCCCTGCACGAGGGTGTAGGTGTCGAAGACGCCTCCGCAGGAGGCGCACGCACCCATCGAGATGACCCACTTCGGCTCCGGCATCTGTCGGTAGATCTTCTGCAGGACCGGCATCATCTTGATGGAGATGCGTCCGCTGACGATGAGAAGGTCCGACTGCCGCGGCGAGAAGCGGACCACCTCCGCGCCGAAGCGCGAGATGTCGTAACGACCGGAGAAGGTCGCCATCATCTCGATCGCGCAGCAGGCGGTACCGAACGGCATTGGCCAGAGGGCGCTCTTTCGCGCCCAGTTCACCAGATCGTTGATCTTCGTGGTGAGGAACCCCTCACCGCTGATCAGACTCTCTAGTCCCATTCGAGTGCTCCTCTCCGCCAGCAGTAGACGAGTCCACCGGCCAGCACGAGCAGGAAGGCCCCCATCTCGATCAGCCCGATGAGGCCGAGCTCCTTGAAGATGACGGCGTAGGGGATCAGGAAGACGGTCTCGATGTCGAAGAGGATGAACAGGATGGCGACGAGATAGAACTTGATCGTGAACGGCTCGCGCGCGGTGTCGAAGAGGGGCACCCCACACTCGTAGGTGGTCGCCTTCTCCGGATCCCGCCGGCGCGGCCCGATCAGCTCGCTCGCCACGAGGAGCACCACGCCGACGGCGAGCGCGACCACCGTGTAGACCGCGAGCGCCGCGAGATCCGGCCCCGAGGCCGCCACGACCATCTCACCCGAGGATGCGTCACCCAGGAGGGGAAGAACCTCGGGTAGGAGACTCGACAATGACCCGGTCGGCATGATCCGCGCTCCCGTTCCGGCTCCGATCCGCGCGTGCCATGCACCGCGGCGCGTCCTGGGGTCGACCGATCGACTCGGCTCCCCCGCGGAGGTCTTCGCGCGATCGGGACCCGCTGATTCAGGCCCGAGCGGATTCCGGCCCGCCACGGCGCGACCGGTCGACCTCCCCCGACCTTCGTCTCCGATTGCGGGAGCTGGATCGTCCCCCGCCGGGACGGGGACGAGGACCTTCCGCGCCCCCACGAGGGGCTCACCGGGAACCGGTCGGAAGTCTCGTCCTGGTCTGGAAATCCGGCCCGAATGGTCATCCGGCCCGGAGAGCCGAGATTCTAGGTGGAGCCCCCATCGAGGGAAAGGCGATCTGCCCCGAAACCGATCGGGATTGAGGTGTGGGCCGCCCCGATCACACCTCGCGCGCGACCGCTCTGGTCGAGCGGGCGAGGTGGAGCGTCGCGCTCCGGGGCATCGGTCCGACGGGGGCGATGTTCAGCCCCAGAGGGTTGGCGCTGCGAAGATCCTCCGCTCCCGCGCGGATGCGGCTCCAGACTCGGGTCAGATGCTCGATCGAGCGCTCCAGGGTCCGGTCCGGGTCCCGGGTGAGCTCGCTCGCCGTCCGCTCATCGAGCTCGACGCCGAGCCAGCGGAGGAAGCCGATCGAGGCCGGACTCCGAAGTGGGCACAGGCTGACGAGGAGCGGCGCCCGCCCCGCGGCCGGCGAGCGCTCCGCGAGGGCGCGGAGAAGATCGATGAAGGGGGTCGCGCGATAGAGGATCTGGCTGGTGAAGAAGTCGACTCCGCCCCGGGCCTTCCCCTCCATCCGCTCCGACTCCTCGACCTCCGCGGAGATCCGCCCCGGAATGCAGATGTTCCCGATCCGCACGGAGGTGGGGAGGATCCCCTTCGCGATCTCATTGGCCTCGGGGACCGGGGGCCCGGGGCGGGGGTCGGTCCTCCGGGCCGGTCCGACGAGGACGAAATTCTCGACGCCGTGACGCTCGTGGGCCTCACGGAGCCAGAGGATGAGGTCTCGTCGCGGGCGGGCGGTCACGACATGGTTGACGATCGTCGGCAGGCCGAACCTCCGCCCGATCTCCGCCGCGATCTCCGGCCCGGAGAAGCGTGGCTCGAAGGGGGAGACCCGCTCGCCGCCCGCGCTGCGCGACTCCTCCTCCCGGATCTCCGGGATGTTCACCGCATCGAACGGGAACCCCTCCAGCTCCCGCTCCAGCCGACGGAGCCTGCGCTCCAGCCCCTCGGCTCCCCGCCGACGAGGGGGCGGGACGAATTCAAGGATCGTCGTATCACCGTGGAGCCAATGCCCCATCGATACGTCTCCTCCGCCCCCGGTGGGGGCCAGCAGGGGGTTGCTCGAGCAGCGGGAGGTCCTCCTGGGGGACCTCCCGCCTCGGTCGGGACGGTTCCGGAGGGGGGGGTCGCCTCAGGTGCGCGCGGCGGAGAAGCGCTCGGAGACCGCTCCCCAGTCGACGGTGTTCCACCACCCCTCGATGTAGTCGGGGCGGCGGTTCTGATAGTTGAGGTAGTAGGCGTGCTCCCAGACATCGAGGCCGAGGATCGGCATCCCCGTGCGGTCGACGAGCCCCGCCATGAGGGGGTTGTCCTGGTTCGGGGTCGAGGTCACGAAGAGCCCGCCCCCCTCGCCGACACAGAGCCACGCCCAACCGCTGCCGAAGCGCGTCGCCCCCGCCTGGGCGAAGGAGGCCCGGAAGGCGTCCATTCCTCCGAGGTCGCTCTCGATGGCCGCCGCGAGCTCTCCGCTCGGGTCTCCGCCCCCGGAGGGCCCCATGACCGACCAGAAGAGGGAGTGGTTGAAGTGACCGCCGCCGTTGTTGCGGACGGCGCCGCGGATCGACTCCGGCACCTCCTGAATGCGACGGCAGAGCGCCTCGATGTCCATCCCGGCCAGGTCGTCGTGTCCCTCCAGCGCCTTGTTCAGGTTCGTCACGTAGGCGTTGTGATGCTTGCCGTGGTGGATCTCCATCGTGCGGGCATCGATGTGGGGCTCGAGAGCGTCGGGGGAGTAGGGGAGATCGGGGAGGGAGTGGGCCATCGAAGAGGTCCTTTCAGGATGCAGTCGTGCGATCGACGGTCGGGATGTTGACGCGAGGAGGGCCGGAGCGGGATGGGAGCGGCCCAAGGACGGAGACACTAGCGAGGGGGGGGAGATGGGTCAACCGACCCGCCCCGAACGACGCGCGCCTCGCTCACCCGGGCGGGGTCAGCGAGGCGCAGGAGTCGAGCGGCGGGAGCGGGGAGCCCCCGGTCAGTTGCCGAGGCAGTCGAGCGCGTCCGCCGTGGGGTCCATCCCCGGTCCGGGGAAGGGGCTCGGCGGCGGAGCGAGCCCCCCGCTCCCCACGTTGAACACGTAGGTGATGAGGCGGATCGCGTCCGAGATGTTCAGGGCGCCGTCGTCATTCGTGTCCGCCGCGTCATGGCAGGGGATGACGAGGCTGCTGCTCGCGTTCGGGAAGATCAGGTCGAGAATCAGAATGATGTCTGCGGCGTCGACCGAGCCGCTGAAGTTCACATCCCCGCGGATGAACTCGGGCCGCACCTCGACCGCGCCGGAGAGGGTGTTCTCCACCTCGATCGCATCGACGAAGCAGCTCGAATCGACGAAGTCGATCGGGAAGAGGCCGGAGAAGAGGTTCTCCAGGCCGACCTCCGCCGGACCCACATCGAAGACGAGGTGGCCGAGGATCGCGCCATCGAGGAGCGGGATCTGCGCCCCGTTCTCCGCCATGATGATGATCTGCAGGTCCCCCCAAGGGACCGGCGGGAGGGTGACGCTGAAGTCCCCGCCCATCAACCCCGGGAGGTCTCCACCGGTGGCGTCGAACTCGCAGAGAAGGAGATCGTCGTAGTCGAGGCCCATCTCGAGGGTCGTCGCCGGACCCGCGGTCCAGGCCTGCAGGGGCACGGAGATCTGACCGTCGAACGGCCCTCCCGACTCCGCGCCCGCGAGGACCACGGGGGGGGAGTAGAGAGCCACGGATCCGTTCGCCGTGGTCGGCGTCACGATGGTGCCGTCGTCGAGCTCGATCGCCGCCGTCGGTGGCTCGCTCGTGATCCCGAGAATCTCGATCAGGCTTCCCCCCGGGGGGATGCTGCTCGGATCGATCACCTCGACGACGAGCCACAGCACCCGCTGCGCCTCTCCCGCAGGGAGCGGACTCCCGGCGGGATAGATGACCTGGAGATCGACCGCGCTCCCCGCTCCGCCGAGGAAGACCGCCGGGAGGAGCGGCTCGCTCGCCGTCTCGTCGACCGAGGCATCGACGACCCCCAGGAGGAGGTCGTCATAGTCCAGACCCATGCTCCACGCCTGAACCGGCTCGGAGTTCGTCATGTGGATCGGAACCAGAACCTGATCGGACCCGGGGAGGACGGTCACATCGCCGATGCTGATGACGAATTCACCCACCCCCTGTCCCGAGGCGGGGGCCGCGAGCAGGGAGACGAGGAACAGCGGGGCGAGGAGAAGGGCGAGGATGGGGGTGGAGGATGTCCGGCTGGGCAGACACACGCCCGGGCGCCGGTCCTGGGGACCGGAGCGACACGAAGATCCCGGTGCGCGGCCCTGCATGGGCGCGGCGGGGTTCGGGGTGTGGTCGTTCATCGGAGCTCGGTCCTCCACGGAGGCTGGACTCCCCTTCTCCCGGGAAACGGAGCCGGCCCTCTGGACACGGCTCCGGGAAGGGGCCCCGCGCGAGCTGCGGGACACAGGCCTCGATCATACCGCCTCGGCGGTGTTCCCGTCGGCGAAGACGGTCCCCCGGCTCGCGCCAGAGCACCCAGACCCGCCGTCTCAGGCATCTTATCGGACGCCACCCCCTTGTAAAGGGCTCCAGGTGGGGTGGAGAACCGTGTTTCCGCCCCTTTCCACCCTCGCTTGACACCCTCCGGAGCAGCCTCTACCGTCGCTCCGCAGGCTCGATCCAGCCCCCGGCTTCTGCGAGAGGCGCAGCGGACCGGGGGACGCTTGTATACACAAACAACTGCCATTCGGGCCCCGGGGTGGTTGATCCCCTAGATATCTGGCGGCTGCATCGCCTCCCGGCCCTCCCGAGGGAGAAGCCGAGGCGAGGCCCACCGGGATGGAGCGCCCTCCCTTGTCGGAACCGCGAAAGACCGCCCCTCATCCCGCGGCGGGTCGCCCCACCTGCCTCGATGGTCCCGTCGAGCGCGCCCGAGTCCTCCTCGATGCGGCGCTCGGCGAATGGACCGCCCGCGGTCTCGGACCCGGCCTGCGTCATCAGCTGTCGGGGGGCAAGGGACTCCGGCCGGCCCTCTCCATCTGGTGGGGGGGGCGACTCGGGGTCCCCGCCGCCGTCGCCGAGCGCTGGGGGCTGGCCGTGGAGCTGCTGCACAACGCCTTCCTCATCCATGACGACATCGAGGACGGAGACCGCTACCGCAGGGGGCGCCCGACCCTCTGGGTGGAGTTCGGGATCCCCGTCGCCCTCAATGTGGCGGACCATCTCCTCGCCGAGGCCTACCGGACGATCGCCGCGATCCCCGCGCCCCCCGAAGCGATCGTCGGGCTCGTCCGCGACTTCTCCGAGACCCACCGTCGCACGGTGGAGGGGCAGGCGCTCGACCTCGACCACCGCGGCAATGCGACCTTCGACCTCGATGACTACGAGCGGATCATTCGCAGCAAGACCGGACGATATCTCGCCCTGACCTGGGTCGGGCCGGCGCGCGTCGCCGGCTGGAGCCAGGACCAGCTGGAGCTCCTCTGGTGTCTCGGGGACGAGCTGGGACCAGCGTTCCAGATCCGAGACGATGTCCTCGACCTCACCGCCGGCAAGGGACGGGGGGGAGAGATCGGCTGCGACATTCGGGAGGGGAAGCCCTCCATCCTGGTGGCCCATGCCCTCTCCCGGGCGGAGCACCCGCCGGCGGATCGGGACCGACTCCTCGCGATCCTCGCCCGAGAGCGGGACGAGACGACCGAGGAGGAGACCCGCTGGGCCATCGATCTCTTCGAGGCGGGGGGCTCGATCGCCTTCGCGCTCTCCGAAGCCCGTCGCCGCGCCGAGACCGGTCGCACCCTCCTGAGGAAGCTGCCGGGGCTCTCCGAGCCGGTGCTCGCCGAGTTCGAGTCGATCGCCACCTTCCTCATCGACCGGAAGGCGTGAGCTGATGTCTCCATCCTCCCCGGACACGCAACCCGCCCGGGTCCTGCTCCTCTTCGGAGGCGATGGGGCGGAGCGGGAAGTGTCGATCGCATCCGCCCGCTCGATCGCGTCCGCTCTGACCGCGGAGACCCTCGACCTGATTCCCGCCCGGTGGGATGAAGGGGGCTGGGTCGTTCTCCCGGACGCGGACGATCTCCACCGGTCCGGGACGGTCGAGCGCCCGCTCGCCTGCCTCGAGCGGCTGATCCGGGCCGGAGTCGAGGTGGTCTTCAATGCCCTTCACGGCGGACCGGGAGAGGATGGTCGCCTCGCCGCCCTCTGCGAGCTCGCCGGCCTGCCCTACACCGGCGCCGGGGTCCACGCGGGCGCGGTCACCGACGACAAGAGCACCTTTCGGACCCTCGCCATCGGCCTCGGTCTCGAGGTGGCGCCCGGCGCCTCGATCGACGCCGGTGCGTGGTTCACCCGAGCCGACGAGATCCTCACCCACGTGGCGACCGATGTGGGCTTTCCGGCCATCGTGAAGCCCGTGCATGGCGGCTCGTCCTGCGGCGTCGTGAAGGTGGAGGATGCGGAGGGTCTCGCCGCCGCGCTCGACCGGGGCTTCGCGGACTCCCGAGAGCTCCTCGTGGAGCGCTTCATCGTCGGGCGGGAGCTCACGGTCCCCTGCCTCGGCACGCGACCCGGGATCCCCCCGGAGACCCTGCCGCTCATCGAGATCCAGCCGAAGACCGAGAGCGGCTTCTTCGACTACGAGGCGAAGTACGTGAAGGGGAGAGCGGACGAGATCTGCCCCGCGCCCATCGAGGCCGACCTCGCGGAGCACCTCGGTCGAACCGCCCGAGAGATCCACCTTCAGCTCGACCTTGGAGGGTGCAGTCGCACCGACCTCATCCTCTCCCCGGACGGTCCTGTCTGGCTGGAGACCCAGACCGTGCCGGGCTTCACCGAGACGAGCCTGCTTCCCCAGGCAGCCGCCGCGGCGGGGATCCCCTTCCCGACCCTCTGCCGCCGTCTGATCGACTACGCGATCTCCGCGCATCTCTGGCGCCGGAGCGGAGAAGACCATGTCGCCTGATGGCACGGCGGAGTCGCCGGGCTCCCGCATCCCCATCGAGGAGGTCATCCGTCTCGCGGAGGAGGCCGGCAGGATCCTCCGGGACTTCCGAACCGACCCGGACCGGGCCCTCTCCGTCGTGCACAAGGGCTTCCGGGACCTCGTGACCGCCGCCGACCTCGCGAGCGAGGACGCAATCCTCGCCGGCCTCCGTCGGCTCGCCCCGGAGGTGCCGATCCTCAGCGAGGAGAGCGCGGACATCTCGGAGGCGGATGGTCGCGCGGGGCCGCTCTGGGTGGTGGACCCCCTCGATGGGACGACGAACTTCACCCATGGACACCCGCTCTATTCGGTCTCCATCGCCCTCGTCGAGAGCGGGGTGCCCCGCCTCGCCGTGATCCACGCACCGGAGCTGGGCCCCGACCCGGCGGGCCGCACCTGGTCCGCGGTGCGCGGTGGCGGCGCCTTCGAAGGCGACCGCCCGATCGAGGTCTCCCGGGAGGAGGACCTCGGCGCCGCCCTCCTCGCCACCGGCTTCAGCTACGGACGGATCGAGCTCGAGACCGGAGGCTTCGACGCCTTCGGCCGCCTCCTCCGACGCGCCCGCGAGATCCGACGGGGGGGCAGCGCGTGCCTCGACCTCGCCTTCACCGCGGCCGGGATCTTCGACGGCTACTGGGAGGCGGACCTCAAGCCGCACGATGTGGCGGCCGGAGCGCTGCTGGTCCGGGAGGCGGGAGGCCGGGTGACCGACTTCCGGGACGGGGACGACTGGCTCTTCGGCCGCTCGCTCGTGGCGGGAGGTGCGCGGATCCACCACGCCCTCCTCGACGAAGTCGCCTCCGTGAGGGTGCAGAGGCCGGAGGGCGGTTGATCCGATGAGCTCCTCGATCGTCATCCGCGGGGCCGCGGAGAACAACCTCAGGAATGTCGACCTCGAGATCCCCCGGAACCGGCTGGTCGTCATCACCGGTCTCTCCGGCTCGGGGAAGTCCACCCTGGCCGACGACATCATCTGTCGCGAGGGACAGCGTCGCTTCGTGGAGAGCCTCTCCGCCTACGCGCGCCAGTACCTCGGGCGCCTCGACCGGCCTCGGGTGGAGCACATCGAGGGGCTCAGCCCGACGATCAGCATCGACCAGAAGACGATCTCCCGAAATCCCCGCTCCACCGTCGGGACGATCACCGAGATCCTCGATCACCTCCGGCTCCTCTACGCCCGGCTCGGGACCCCGCACTGTCCCCGCTGCGATGCGGTGATCGAGAGCCACTCGGTCGACCGCATCGTGGAGGAGGCCTACCTCGACTGGACCGGTCGCAGCATCACCGTGTGCGCCCCGATCGTGCTCGAGAGGAAGGGGGAGTATCGCAAGGAGCTCGCGGAGCTCCGCGACCAGGGCTTCGTCCGGGTGCGCATCGACGGCGAGATCCGCCGCCTCGACGAGGAGATCTCTCTCGCCCGCTACGAGCGGCACACCATCGAGGTCGTCTATGACCGGGTGAAGCTGACGCCGGATCGACGCACCCGCTTCTCCGAGTCGGTGGAGAAGGCGGTCGCTCTCGGCGAGGGACTGGTCCGCCTCCTCGTCGACGATGAGGACCATCTGATCTCGAGCCGCTTCTCCTGTCCCTCCTGCCGGGTGAGCCTGCCGGAGCTGGAGCCGCGGCTCTTCAGCTTCAACTCCACCCAGGGGGCCTGCGAGCGCTGTCACGGGCTCGGGCGGGCGCGCCTCGCCGAGCTGGACGCGGTCATCCCCGATCCGGACCTCTCGCTCTCGGAGGGAGCGATCGCCCTCCCCCGCAAGGGGCGGAGCTACGCTCACATCGGCCTGACCCCCGCCGCCCTCATCGAGCGGGTGGAGGAGTGGGGAGGGGACGGGGAGACCCCGTGGCGGAAGCTCAAGCCCACGGTGCGTCGACGCCTCTGGTCCGGAGAGAGCGGCGGCAGCGTGACCCGCGGTCGCAAGCGGCGCCACGGGGTGCGCCCCGGGAGCGACTTCCCCGGGCTCGCGCCCCTCCTCGAGGAGGCCTACACCGCCACGGGGGCGTGGGAGCTGATGAAGTTCCTCCCTCACCGTCCCTGCCCGCGATGCGAGGGGAGTCGCCTCCGCCCCGAGGTCCTCGCGGTCCGCTTCCGCGAGCGCTCGATTCACGAGATCGTCTCCCTGACCGTGGACGAGGCCCTCGCCCTCTTCGGGTCCCTGGAGCTCGACGACCGGGAGAGCGCCATCGGGAAGACGCTGTTCCCGGAGATCATCGAGCGCCTGCAGTTCCTCGAGCATGTCGGGCTCGGGTATCTCTCCCTCGCCCGGTCCGCCGACACCCTGAGCGGCGGCGAGGCCCAGCGGATCCGGCTCGCGGGACAGCTGGGCTCGGGCCTCCGGGGAGTCCTGTACGTCCTCGACGAGCCCTCCATCGGGCTGCACCCCCGCGACAACACCGCCCTCCTCGAGCTCCTCCGCAAGCTGCGGGACAAGGGGAACTCCGTCCTCGTCGTGGAGCACGACCGCGAGACCATCGAGGCGGCGGACCATGTCATCGATGTCGGACCCGGCGCGGGGGTCGAGGGCGGGATGATCGTCGCCGAAGGCTCGGTCACGGCGATCCGTCGCGCCCCCGAGTCGATCACCGGTCGCTACCTCTCCGGCCGGACCCGCATCGAGGTCCCCGCGGAGCGGCGCGTCCCGGGCCGCCAGAAGCTCGTCGTCCGCAAGGCGGCGATGCACAACCTGAAGAAGATCGACGTCACCTTCCCGCTCGGCGTCCTGACCGCGGTGACCGGCGTTTCGGGCTCGGGGAAGTCGACGCTGGTCCAGCGGGTGCTGGAGCCGGCCGTCGCCGCGCATCTCGGCCTGAACACGGAGCCGGCGGGAGAGCATGAGAAGATCCTCGGCCTCCAGCACCTGGACCGGATCATCCGGATCGATCAGAGCCCGATCGGGCGGACCCCTCGCTCCAACCCCGGGACCTACACCAAGGTCTTCGATGAGATCCGCGACCTCTACGCGAGCACACCCGAGGCGAAGACCCGCGGGTACCGCAAGGGACGCTTCAGCTTCAACGTGAAGGGGGGACGCTGCGAGCACTGCGGCGGTGGGGGACGCATCACCATCGACATGCAGTTCCTCGCCAGCGTCGAGGTCACCTGCGAGGAGTGCGAAGGGCGGCGCTACAACCCGGAGACGCTGACCGTGAAGTGGCGCGGTCGCAGCATCTCCGATGTGCTCGAGATGCCGATCGCGGAGGCGTGCGAGTTCTTCACCGACCTCCCGAAGATCCATGCGACCCTCCAGACCCTCGTCGATGTCGGCCTCGGCTATGTCCGGATCGGCCAGCCGAGCACCACCCTCTCGGGGGGGGAGGCCCAGCGCGTGAAGCTCGCCTCCGAGCTGAGGAAGACCGCCACCGGGAGGACCCTCTACGTCCTGGATGAGCCGACCACCGGGCTCCACTTCGCGGATGTCGCCCGCCTCCTCGAGTGCCTGCAACGCCTGGTCGATCAGGGGAACAGCGTCATCGTCATCGAGCACAACCTCGATGTCGTGAAGTGCGCGGACTGGGTCATCGACCTCGGTCCCGAGGGAGGCGCGGGGGGCGGACGGGTCGTGGCCGAGGGCACCCCCGAGGCGGTCGCGGCGGCCGGAGTCGGCGCGACCGCCGCCCCCCTCGCCGACGCCCTCGCGGACCGACACGCGCCCCCGCTCCGCAAGGGCCGGAAGCGCGGGGCCGGCACGGAGCCGGAGGATCGCTTCGTGATCACCGGCGCGCGCGAGCACAACCTGAAGAACCTCACCGTCGAGGTCCCCCGGGGGAGCATGACCGTCGTCACCGGCCCCTCGGGCTCCGGCAAGACGACCCTCGCCTTCGACATCCTCTTCGCCGAGGGGCAGCGGCGCTATGTCGAGAGCCTCTCGACCTACGCCCGTCGCTTCCTCGGTCGCCTCGACCGGCCCGATGTGGATCGCGTCGAGGGGATCGCGCCGGCGATCGCCATCGATCAGAGCGGACGGGGAGGAGGTCCGCGCTCCACCGTCGCGACGAGCACGGAGCTGCACGACTACCTTCGACTCCTCTTCGCCCGGGCCGGGACGCCCCACTGCCTCACCTGCGATGCCGAGCTGGAGGCCACGACCCCGACCACCGCGGCCCGGAGGATCGCAGAGGAGCTCGGTGAGGAAGCCACCTACATCCTCGCTCCGGTCCGCGCCGCGGGAGCGGAGCGCGCTCCCCTCGCCGCCGAGCTCGCCGCCGAGGGGTTCGCGCGGATCGTCCGTGACGGTGTCGAGACCCGCCTCGACGAGGTCGACGAGGACGCCGACCTCGAGGGGGCGGAGCTCGTCATCGACCGGCTGCGCCCCGCGAAGGTCGGCCGGGGCCGCCTCGCGGAGAGCGTGGAGGAGGCGTACCGGCGGGGGGACGGGGAGATCATCGCCCGCACCCGCGGCGGGGAGCATGAACTGCGGTTCTCCGAGCGTCCCAGCTGCCCCGAGGGACACGGCACCCTCTTCGCCCCGCTCTCCCCGAGGCTCTTCAGCTTCAACCATCACTCCGGGGCCTGCCCCGAGTGCCAGGGGATCGGTCACCAGCGGGACCTCGACCTCGAGCTGCTCTTCACCGATCCCGGCTTCCCTCTCTTCGAGGGCGCGATGGAGCATCGGGTCGGCAGCTGGATCGGGCGGAAGAGCGGCCGGGTCCGCAAGGCGATCGACTGGCTTCGAGAGCGCTCCCGCGTCTCCCGCAGCACCCCGGTCTCCGAGTACCCCGCATCCCTCCTCGCCGAAATCCTCGACGGGACCGGAGAGGAGGTGATCCCGATCACCTACCGATCGATGCGCGGCACCGGTCGCCCGCGGCGGGTGACGGGGACGACCTGGGAGGGGCTTCGTGCGTGCGTCCGGCGCTGGCACCTGCGGGCCTCCTCCGACAACTGGCGCAGCTCGCTCGAGGAGCGCATGTCGAGCCAGCCGTGCCCGGCCTGCGGAGGCGGTCGGCTGCGGCCGGAGCTCCTCGCCGTCCGGGTCGGGGGGGAGGGGATCGCGGACATCGCGAGGCGCTCCGTCCGGGAGGCCCTCTCCTACTTCAACGAGCTCCGGCTCGAGGGTCGTGGACAGAAGGTGGTCGAGGGAGTCCACGAGGAGATCGTGGGGCGACTCCGGTTTCTGGAGGCGGTCGGGCTCGGATACCTGGGACTCGATCGCGCCACCGAGACCCTCTCCGGGGGAGAGTCCCAGCGGATCCGCCTCGCGACCCAGATCGGCTCGCACCTCGTCGGGGTGCTCTATGTCCTCGATGAGCCGACGATCGGCCTCCACCCGCGGGACTGCGATCGCCTCCTCGACTCGCTCACGAGCCTGCGCGACCACGGCAACTCCCTCGTCGTCGTCGAGCACGACGAGGGGACCATGGAGCGCGCCGATCACATCATCGACCTCGGTCCCGAGGCGGGGCGCCACGGAGGACGCATCGTCAGCTGCGGGACTCCGGATGAGGTCCGGGCGGATCCCGCCTCCGGAACCGGAAGGTATCTCGCCGGGATCGAGCGCGTCGGGACTCCGGAGGCGCGCCGCGCCGGGGACGGGGGCGCCCTGGAGATCATCGGGGCCCGCGCGAACAACCTCCGCGATGTCGACATCCGCATCCCGACCGGGACCCTCACCGTCTTCAGCGGCGTGAGCGGGTCGGGGAAGTCGAGCGCGGTGATGGACATCCTCGCCCGAGGGCTCGCCCGGAGCCTCCACGACGCGCGGACCCCGGCCGGGCCCCATCGGGAGCTCCGCGGGGCGGAGGCCTTCGAGTCCCTCGGGGTCATCGATCAGACGCCGCTGGGACGCACCCCCAGCTCGAACGCCGCGACCTACACGGGGATCCTGGCTCCGATCCGGACGCTCTTCTCCCGGACCCCCGAGGCACGCACCCGAGGGTGGGGACCGGGGCGCTTCAGCTTCAATGTCGCGGAGGGGCGCTGCGAGGAGTGCGACGGCAAGGGCGGGATCCTGGTCGAGATGCACTTCCTCTCGGATGTCTGGGTCGAGTGCGAGCGCTGCCGCGGACGACGCTACAACGCGGAGACCCTCAAGATCCGCTACAAGGGGCTCACCATCGCCGATGTACTGGGCCTCGAGGTCTCCGCCGCGCGCCCGCTCTTCGAGAACATCCCCACCGTGGCGCCCATCCTCGATGCCCTCGAGGATGTCGGGCTCGGCTATCTGCCCCTCGGGCAGTCCGCCACCACCCTCTCCGGCGGAGAGGCGCAGAGGATCCAGCTCGCGGCGGAGCTCGGTCGCCCGCCGCGCGGCCGCAAGTGCTACATCCTCGACGAGCCGACGACCGGGCTTCACTTCGGAGACGTGCGCCGCCTCGTGCGCATGCTTCATCGACTCGTCGATCGCGGAGACACCGTCATCGTGATCGAGCATGACCTCGATGTGATCGCCAACGCGGACCACGTGATCGATCTCGGCCCGGAGGGGGGGGACGGCGGCGGCACCGTCGTGGCCGTCGGGACTCCGGAGGAGATCGCGGCGTGCGACGAGAGCCACACCGGGCGCTATCTCCGCCGACGCGGCACCCTGCTCGGGCGGGGGGACACCGCCGAAGCCGGCGGCCGGAGCGCCATCGCCCGCTGAACCCTCGCGGTTTTGCCGGATCCCGGAGGTCGGGGTACTCTTCCCAGTCCACTCCTCCTTCCGAGGAGGGACGGGAAGGGAAGGCCCCGTGACCCGCACCCTCTACGATCGCGTCGGCGGCTCCGCCACGATCGGCGCCGCCGTCGATCTCCTCCACACCAAGATCCGCCTCGACCCCGCGCTCGCCTCCTGGTTCAGCGAGGTCGACACGCGCCGGCAGTCCTTCACCCAGAAGCAACTCCTCGTCCGAGCGGTGGTGGGGGGCCCCTGCGACCTCGCGGAGCTGATCGAGAGCGCTCGCGACGAGCTCATCGCCGCGGGGCTCGGTGCCGTCGAGTTCGAGAGCCTCCGGGCTCACATCGCCAGCACCCTCGTGGATCTCGGCGTCGGGGAGTGGCTCCTCAACGAGTTCCACTCCCTCTCCGAACGCTTCCTCCCCGCGAGCTGGTCCAAGCACAGCTCGGTCGCCTGAGATCCACGGTCGGAGCCGGTCCGACGCCGGGGACCGCAAACAGCAGGAGCGGGCGCGCCGATCCGAGGATCGACGCGCCCGCTCCTTCGCTTTCATCTCCGCCGGATCGCCCGGGACCCGGGATCATCGCCCGTCGTTCATCCGCTCCCAGAAGAGCTCCTCGATCCGACGCTGATGGTCGAGGTCGGTCTCCAGACTCCTCAGGGCCTCCTCGAGGACCTCGTTCGCCCGCGCATCGGCGCCCCGCCGCGCGAGCGCGGTTCGCACCATCTCGAGGGAGCGGCGCACCTCGGTCGCGCCCGCCGCATAGCGCGCGGCGGTCTCGTAGAGGTCGATCGCCGCGGCGTCGCTCGAGTTCGGAGCGCGCAGGAGCCGCCAGGGACGGCGCCGGAGCTCCTCGGAGAGATCCCGCGCGTTGCGGCTCGTGGCCGAGACATCCTCGAAGCTCGCCCTGAGGTCCGGAGCGACCTGGCGCACCAGATCGCGCAGCTCGCCGACCATGTCCCGACCCTCCCGGGCGGTCACCCGCGTCGCCTCGATGGCCCGGGGGAGCTCCTGCACCGACCGATCCAGCTCCTCGAGGAGGCGCTCTCCCCGGCTCGCGAGGCTGCGAATGGGGGAGCTCAGATCATCGAGGGCATCGTCCGCACGCTCCGCGAGATCGCGGATCTCATCCGCCGCCTGCCCGATGCGGCGCAGGGTGTCGGAGACCGCGCCGGCGCGCTGAAGATCCTCGAGGACCGGACCCAGGCTCCGGGTCACCTGAGTCACCGAGCGGATCGCCTCCTGCAACGCCCCGGTCACATCCGCCATGGTGGTGACCGGGACCCCCTCGAGGATCATCCCCTCGGGGAGCGGGCCGCCGTCCCCCTGCTCGAGGTTCACCACGGTCGATCCGGTCAGGGTCTTCTCGATGGTCGCCACGCTCCCCTCGCGAAGGAAGCCACGGACCTCCGGGGGCACCTCGAGGGTGAGGAGCACCGAGACATTCTCCCCGTCTCCCCCGTCCGCGAAGGCGATGTTCTCCCCGCCGTGAAGGCGACTCTGCTGCCGGAGGTCGAGCTTCACGACCCGACCGCAGGGGACTCCATGAAAGTGAACCGGATCGGAGTGCATGAGCCCATGCGCCGCCGGCAGGCGGACCTGGACCGTGGCCCTCCCATCGATCCATCGTCGCGCCTCGTCGAGGGAGAAGACCAGGGTGAAGAGGAGCAGGCAACCGAGGGTCAGGGCGAGCCCGACCCGCACTCTCACGCGCTCGTGACTCATCGCAGTCTCTCCTTGCCGAGGAGGGAGGTGGCGTAATCCTCCCGGCCCGAGCGGTCGTTCAGGGGTCCCTCCGCGGCTCCATCCAGGAACTGGCGCAGACGAGGGTCCCCGTGGGTCCGGAACTCCTCCGGGCTGCCGCTGGCCACCACCGTCCCCTCATGGAGGAAGACGAGGCGGTCGGCGAGACGGAGGGCGCTCTCGATGTGGTGGGTCACGACGATCGAGGTCATGCCGAGGATCCTCCCGAGCGTGGCGATGATGCGGTCGACTCCGGCGAGGGAGACCGGATCGAGACCCGCCCCCGGCTCGTCGTAGAGCATCAGAGGAGGGTCGAGGACGAGCGCCCGGGCCAGGGCCACACGCTTGCGCATCCCACCGGAGAGCTCCGCGGGCATCAGGTCCACCGCGTGGCGGAGACCGACCAGCTCGAGCTTCATCTTCACGAGGATGTCGATCTCCTCCGCGGTGAGGGCGGTGTGCTCCCGCAGGACGCACGCGAGATTCTCGCGAACGCTCATCGACTGAAACAGCGCACCGTTCTGGAAGAGGAACCCGACCTTGACCCGGTGCGCATCCAGCCTCGCGAGGTCGAGCTCCGCCACGCTCGAACCGAGGACCCGGATCGTCCCGCGCGAGGGCGTGACGCTCCCGGTCAGCGCGTTGAGCAGCGTCGACTTGCCGGAGCCGGAGCCTCCGAGGACGACCAGCGTCTCTCCTCGTCGCACCTCAAGGTCGAGGCCCCTCAGGACCCTCCGCCCCCCGAAGGACACTTCCAGCTCCCGCACCTCGACGACCGGCTCGCCCACCACCGGCGTGGGGTCGCTCTCGGACAGCAGCGAGCTCCTCGGCGTGACCATGCCGCTCACCCGATCCTAAAGAAGAGGAAGGTGAGGAGGAGATCCGCGGCGATGATCGCCACGACCGACTTGACCACGGCGGCGGTCGTCGCCCGCCCGACGCCGAGGGCGCCGCCGGTGACCCGGCTCCCCTCGAACCAGGCGATCGAGACGACGAGGAGCCCGAAGACCTCCCCCTTCAGGAGTCCGAGGAGGACATCCTGCAGATCGAGCGCGGCGAGGGTCCGGGTGATGTACTGGCCGGAGTCCATCCCGAGGATCGCCTCCGCGATGACGAGACCTCCTCCGATGCCCAGGTAGAAGCCCAGGCCGGTGACGATGGGGGCTGCGATGGCGATCCCGACGAGCCGCGGCGCAAGGAGGTAGCGGGTCGGCGCGATGCTGAAGCTCTCGTAGGCGCGGAGCTCGTCGGAGACCTTCATGCTGCCGATCTCGCTCGCGATCGACGCGCCGGCGAAGCCGCTCAGGACCACTCCGACGAGGAGCGGCGCCATCTCACGGACCATCGCGATCCCGACGATGCTCGGCAGGAACTCCACGACTCCGAGCAGCTCGAGGATCGTCGCCAGCTGGAGCGCGAGGATCATCCCGACGAAGCCGAGGACGACGGTCAGGAGGGGGAGCACCCCGATCGAGAAGCGATCGACCTGCTCGACGATGGCGAAGGCGGGCACCGCGCCCCGCCGACGACGCAGCCCGGCCGGGGCGAGCCAGTAGAAGGCCCGCCCGACCGAGGTTCCCCAGTCTCCGACGCTGACCATCGATTTTCGGAACATGCCGGTCGACACCCCTTCCGAGAGCTCCTCTCGTTTATCGGGTGTCCGGCCGCATTCCTTGAAGGAGAGGGCGAGGCGCGCAGCGGTGGGAGGGGTCAGGGACCGCCGGAGGCGTCCCGCTCCGCCCAGAAGGTGCGGTATCGCTCCACCGCGGGGGCGCGGCGCGCGGGGGGATCGAGCGCCTCGTAGCGGAACTCATCGCGGGGGCCGATGAGCAGGTTCAGGGAGAAGAACGCGTTCAGACGGACCGAATACTCCTCGTCCATGAGCAGCTCTATGAGACCTGAGACGGCCTTCCGGTCGCCGGCTCGACCGGCGAGGAGCGCGGCCTCTCCCCGCACCTGGGGATCGGGGCTGCGGGCGTCCACCGCGAAGACGCCGGTGCGGGTGGGAGTGTCGCGACAGGCGGGCACGCCCGCGAGGAGCACGAGCAGCAGGGCGGCGACGCCCGCGAGGCGCCGGAGCGGCGGGCTTCCCCGGTGGGTCGGATCGAGTTCGGTCATCACTCTCGCTCTCCCTCCGCCGGGTAGGGTGCAGAAGTTCGGGCAGCACGGCAAGGGCGCACCCGCCGCGCGCCACTGGAACTCCGATCCTCCAGCCCGTAAGGTCACGAGGCCCGGCGTCGCCGGACCCAAGAGAGCACCGCCTGGAGCACCGAGGAGAGCACCGTGCGCCCACTCGTCTGCGACCATCTCGTCGTCGGAGCCGGCCTGCTCGGCCTCGCGACCGCGGACCATCTGCTCCGCCGGGGAGCCGACTCGGTGCTCGTCGTCGAGCGGCGCAGCTCCCCGAACGGGGGCCGCCCCGGCGAGGTCGGGGCGATCCTCCGCTGCACCGCGCCGGCCCTCACCGAAGCCGAGGAGCGGGGCCGCCTCCTCCTCACCTCCGGCGCGGACTACCTCGATCACGACTTCCTCTCCGAGGGCTCCGGCTATCGAAGGCTGGGCTCGATCGGGGAAACGTCGCACCCGTCGGCCGGTACTGCCTTCGAGGAGCTCACCGGCGAGCAAGCGGCGGAGAGATTCCCGGGCCTCCTCTCCGCGGAGTTCTCCGGGCGATTCCACGCGGAGGACGGGACCCTCGACACCATGGGTCTCCTCACCGCCCTCCACGCTCGGGTTCGGGCTCAGGGAGGGCGCGTACTCTTCGACGCCGAGCTGCAGCAGTTGACGGAGGAAGAGGGGACGGTCCGGTTCCAGGCCGGAGTCCGCTCCGGTCGCGCCGGGCGGGTCCTCCTCGCCGCGGGACCGAGGAATCCACGACTCCTCGAGCTCGTCGGCGTCCGGGCCGACTGGGCGCTGGAGGAAGTGCACTCCTTCCGGGTCGGGACCCCCGAGATCCCCGGACCAGTGATTCGCCTCGAGGAGCCGCCGGGCGGGAGCCCACGCGGAGTTCTCCTCCCGCGGGCACTCCGGGAGTGGGACCTCGAGGTCTCCCGTCCGCAGTCCGGAGACGAGGAGCCCACCGTCGACTGGTCCCTCCTGGAGGCGCTCCGCGAGGAGTGGGGGGGCCGACTCCCCTGGCTGAGGGACAGCGATGTCCGGAAGGCGCGCGCCCACTCACGACTCGCCCTCGATCCCCGGGAGCCGATCCTGACCAGCCGGGGGGGGCGGACCCTCGCGGGCGGCGCCTTCGGTGCTCACGGCCTCTCCCTGTTCCCCGCCGTCGCGGAGCAGCTGGCCGAGCGCGCGCTGGGGGAGGTGGACCCCCTCGCCGGCATTCTCGAGGATCCCGACTGAGGGTGATCCGGCTCCGCCTCGCGCAACGGCGGAGCGTCCCCCGGCGGCTCGATCCGAGGGAGCGTTGTACCCTTGATGGGAGCGACGCCTCGCCCAGACCGGGCGGGTCGCGGACGCAGGAGGCGGGAACATGTCGAGCATCGCACCGAACCCGGATCGCCACGCCCAGGCCCGCCTGAAGCGGGTGGTGCGTCGGATCTACGACATCCCCAGCTTCCCGGAGGTCATCCTGCGCCTCGCCGAGGTCGCGGATGACCCCGACTCCTCCAGCGCCGACCTCGCCGCGGTCATGGAGAAGGACCAGGCGCTCGCCGCGAAGATCCTGCGCCTCGTGAACTCCGCGTTCTATTCCCTCTCCCGACCTGTCGCATCCCTCCACCACGCGATCAGCCTCATCGGCTTCAACTCCGTCCGCGCCCTCGCCATCAGCGTCTCCGTGCGCAGCTCCTTCCCGACCGATGGCGACCCGGTGGGGCGCATGGCGTTCTGGGAGCATTCCCTCTTCGTGGCCTGCGCCACCCGGACCCTGGGGAGTCGCCTCCGCCTCCCCGGCGGGGATGACCTCTTCACCGCCGGCCTGATGCACGATCTCGGGGTCCTCGTCGCTCGACAGCACCTGCCGGAGGAGATGCAGGAGGCGGACCGGCTCGTCCGCGAGTGCGGGGCCGGAGCGATCCAGGCGGAGCGGCAGGTGGTGGGGGTGGAGCACCCGCTCCTCGGCGCATGGCTCGCCGAACACTGGCGACTCCCGCCGATCATCCACGCCGCGATCCGGGATCACCACGACGCCCTCTCCCCCGACTGGTCGGAGCGCTGCGCCCTCGACGAGGAGTCACGGAGGGCCGTGGAGCTCGTCGCCCTCGGGGACCGACTCGCCCAAGCGGCCGGGCGCCCGCGGATCCCCGACGCCCCGCCCGTCCTCGAGCGGATCCCGGAGCATCTCATCCGGCTGCTCGACGGCGCCGACCCGGATCGCCTCGCGGCGGAGATCCTCCGTCAGGCGGAAGGGGCCCGGGAGTTCATCACATCCTGAGCCTGCCCGAAGCGCTCACTCGCCGATGATCTTGACCAGGACCCGCTTGCGGCGCCGACCATCGAACTCCGCGTAGAAGATCTGCTCCCAGGGTCCGAAGTCGAGCGCCCCTCCGGTGACCGCGACCACCACCTCACGCCCCATGATCTGTCGCTTCAGGTGGGCATCCCCGTTGTCCTCGCCGGTGCGATTGTGTCGGTACCGGTCGATCGGCGCGTGCGGGGCGAGCTTCTCCAGCCAGTCGTCGTAGTCGGCGAGGAGGCCGCTCTCGTCGTCGTTGATGTACACGCTGGCCGTGATGTGCATCGCGTTGACGAGGCAGAGCCCCTCCCGGACCCCGCTCTCCCGCACGCACTCCTCGACGAGCGGCGTGATGTTCCGGTACTCCCGGCGGGACTCCACCTCGAACCAGAGCTCACGGCGCAGGTGCTTCATCGCTCTCCTTCGCGGGCGCGGGCCCGCAGCTGCTCCCAGTAGGTGATCCGCTTCGCGATCTCGCGCTCGAAGCCCAGCTCCCCCGGCTCGTAGAACCGCTCCCCGCGCAGCTCCTCCGGCAGGAAGGGGACGAGCAGTCCCCGCGGATCCCGATGCGGGGAGTGATAGCCCGCCCCGTGCCCCAGCGCGCGGGCGAGCCCGGTCGGCGCGTTCCGCACCTCGGGGGGCACCGGGAGGGTCCCCGTCCGCCGGACCGCCTCGACGGCGGCGGAGTAGGCGCGATGGACGCGATCCGACTTCGGGGCGGTGGCGAGGATGACGACGAGCTCCGCGAGCGCGAGCGCGCCCTCCGGCATCCCGAGGAAGTGAACGGCATCCCGCGCCGCCACCGCGTGGCGCAGGGCATCCGGATCGGCCGCGCCGACATCCTCGCTCGCGAACCGCACCAGCCTCCGGACGATGGCGAGGGGGTCCGCCCCTCCCTCGAGCATGCGGGCGAGCCAGTAGAGCCCCGCCTGAACGTCGCTGCCGCGGAGGGACTTGTGGAGCGCCGAGATCGAGTCGTAGTGCTGATCCCCAGCGCGGTCATGTCGGGGCGGGCGGGTCGAGAGGATCCGGGTGACCTCCGCCGGACTCACCCGATCGAGTCCCGCGCGCCCCGCTCCGAGCGCGACCCACTCGAGGTCGGTGAGCAGCGCCCGCGCATCTCCGTCCGCCCTCGCCACGAGGAGCGCCTTCCCCTCCGCGTCGAGCGGGGGTGGCGCCGACCCGACCCCGCGCTCGGCATCCGCGAGGGCCCGCTCGAGGAGCGCGGCGAGCGCCCCCTCGCCGAGGGGCTCGAGCACGAGGACTCGGCAGCGGGAGAGGATGGCCGAGTTCAGCTCGAACCCGGGGTTCTCGGTCGTCGCCCCGACGAGGATGATCGAGCCATCCTCCACCGGACCCAGGAAGGCATCCTGCTGCGCCTTGTTGAAGCGGTGGATCTCGTCCACGAAGAGGACGGTGGCTCGTCCGCCGGCCGCGCGCTCCTCCCGGGAGCGCGCCACGATCTCCTTCACCTCCCTGACCCCCGAGGTGACCGCGGAGATCCGGACCGGCGGCCGATCGAGCTCGGTCGCGATGAGCCGGGCGATCGTCGTCTTCCCGCACCCCGGTGGCCCCCAGAGGATCAGCGAAGGCGGGCGGCCCGAGGAGAGGAGGGGGGGGAGGAGTCCCCGCTCTCCGAGCAGGTGCTCCTGTCCGACGACCTCCGCCAGAGAGCGCGGGCGCATCCGCTCCGCGAGGGGGGCACGATCATCCGTTCGATCTTCGGTCACCTTGCGTCTCCCCCCGCCGTGGGGTACCTCGGGAACTCCGGTGGGTGCCGGGGGGACGAGTGTAGCCGAGAAGGAGGCTCGATGCGGTCGGATCGGCGAGCGGAGCGCGCAGGGGCGGAGAGCGGAGCCGCGCCCGAGCCCGGCGAGCCCTGGGTCTGGATCGATGGCCGGATCGGACCCGCTTCCGAGGCCCGGATCAGCACCCTCGACCACGCCTTCCTCTACGGCGACTCCGTCTTCGAGACCCTCCGCACCTATGGCGGGCGCCCCTTCCGCCTCGAGGCGCACCTCGATCGCCTGGAGAGGTCCGCTGCGCGGATCGCCCTCGACCTCCCTCTCGATCGCTCCGCCCTCCGACAGATCGTGGGCGAGGTCGCCTCGGTCGCCGCGCCCCGCGACGCCGGGCTCCGAGTGATGGTCAGCCGAGGGGAGGGCCCCCTCGGGATCGATCCGGCCCCCTGCCGGGCCCCGGGGGTCATCGTGCACGGCTGGTCGATCGAGCCCGGACTGCATCCCCAGTGCGTCCGAGGGGTCGACCTCGTCCTCTCCGGGATTCGACGGAACCCGCCCGCCGCCCTCGATCCAACCATGAAGAGCGGCAACATGCTGAACGGCATCCTCGCGCTCAACGATGCCCGGGCACGGGGGGGGGAGGATGGGGTGCTGCTCACCCTCGACGGGACCATCGCGGAGGGCCCGACCTGGAACCTCTTCTGGGTCGTGGGAGACGAGGTCCGGACCGCGGAGGCAACCTCGGTCCTCGGCGGGGTGACCCGGGGGGTGATCCTCGAGCGCCTCGCGGCGCGCGGGGCCCCGACCCGATGCGGGGCGTTCCCGGCGAAGGACCTCGCGGACGCGACGGAGGCCTTCTGCACCAGCAGCCTGCGCGGGATCGTCCCCGTCCGATCGATCGAGGGGCGCCGCCTCCCCGTCCCCGGGCCGGTCACCCGCGATCTCGCCGCCGAGTACGCCTCCCTCATCAACTGCGAAGGAGCCTGAGATGACCGGATCCCCCTGGCGACCGAGCCCCCGCGCCATCGACGAGGCCCATGTCAGCAGGCTGATGCGCTCCCTCGGACACGCGGTCCTCCCCGACGATCCTGAGGCCCATGCCCGCTCGGTCCGGGCCTTCGTGGCCGAGACCCAGCGACGCCCCGAGTGGTTCTGGAAGGCCTGCGTGGAGGACCTCGACCTCGACTGGAGCCGTCCGTGGGAGCGCGTGGTCGACACCTCGAAGGGGAACGAGTGGGCGGACTGGTTCGTGGGCGGCGAGCTGAACATCGTCGACAGCTGCGTCACCCGGCACGCCCGTGGCACCCGCGCCGGGGAGCGAGCCCTCGTCGCGGAGACCGAGGACGGGACGGTCCGCGAGTTCACCTTCACCGAGGTCGCCGATCGCGTGCACCGGGTGGCCGCCCTGCTACGGGACCGGGGGATCGGTCCGGGGGACACCGTCGCCTGCTACATGCCAATGGTCGCGGAGGTGGTCTTCGCGATGCTCGGGACGATGCAGGTGGGGGCGATCTTCATCCCCATCTTCTCGGGCTACGCGCCTCCCGCCGTACGGGAGCGCCTCGAGGATGCGGAGGTGAAGCTCCTCTTCACCGCCGACGGCTCCATGCGACGAGGCCGCCCCTTCAGCCTCAAGGAGGGCGCCGACCTCGCCGTCGCCGGCTCTTCGACGATCGAGACCGTCGTGGTGCTCCGCCGGGTCGGGCGATCCATCGACACCCCCTGGACCGAGGGGCGCGACCTCTGGTGGCACGACGCGGTGGAGGGGGCCGCCCCCGACGACGCCGTCACCCCCATGCCCGCGATGGCGCCCGCGCTGATGATCTTCACGAGCGGCACCACCGGGAAGCCGAAGGGGACCGTCCACAGCCACGCCGGCTGCCTCGCCCAGATGGGCAAGGAGGTGCGGTACAACTTCGATGCCCGCCCCGGGGACACCTTCTGGTGGTTCTCGGACATCGGCTGGATGATGGGGCCCTGGGAGATCATCGGGTGCTGGGTGAACGGGGTCTGCTTCGTCGTCTTCGAGGGGGCGCCCGACCACCCCGCGCCCGATCGCGTCTGGTCGATGGTCGAGCGACACGAGGTGACGCACCTCGGCATCAGCCCGACCGCGATCCGACTGCTGATGCGCGCCGGTGACGAGTGGGTCGACCGCCACCCGATGCCGAGCCTCCGGGTGCTGGGCTCCACCGGCGAGCCGTGGGACCCGGAGAGCTATCGCTGGTACGCCGGACGGGTCGGGCGTGACCGCTGCCCGGTCATCAACATCTCCGGCGGCACCGACATCGTCGGGTGCTTCCTCGCCCCGCTCCCCGTCTTGCCGATCCCCGAGATCTCACTGCAGAGCCCCGGGCTCGGGATGGACATCGACGTCTTCGATGAGGATGGGAACGCCGTCGTCGACGAGGTCGGCTATCTCGTTTGCAAGAGCCCGGCGCCGTCGATGACCCGCGGTCTCTGGCGAAACCGGGAGAAGTACCTCGAGACCTACTGGTCGCGCTTCCCCGGCGTCTGGAACCACGGAGACTGGGCGATGGTGGACGCCGCGGGGGACTGGTTCCTCTTCGGACGCGCCGACGACACCCTGAAGATCGCCGGGCGCAGGGTCGGCCCCGGGGAGATCGAGGCGGCCCTGATCGAGCACGCCGCGGTGAGCGAGGCGGCCGCCATCGGCGTCCCGGATGAGCTCAAGGGGACCGAGCTCGTCTGCTTCGTGGTCCTCCACGGCGGGACCGAGGAGTCGGAGTCGCTGCGGGCCGCCCTCGTGGGCCAGGTGGTCGAAGCGCTCGGGAAGGTGGATCGCCCCCGGGCCATCCTCTTCGTCGACGACCTCCCGAAGACGCGGAGCGCCAAGATCGTCCGTCGACTGATCCAGCGCGCCCATCTCGGGGAGGAGGACCTCGGCGACCTCGCGAGCGTCGCGAACCCCGAGGCGCTCGAGGCGATCCGGCGCGCTCGCTGAGACTCGCGCCGTCCCCGACCGGTGGGGGCCGATGGGGACGGTGTCAGGCGGTCTTCTTCTTCGACAGGTTCGCGCGGGGATCCGCCGCGTCGCGCAGCCCGTCGCCGAGGAAGTTGAAGGCGAGCACCGCGAAGAAGATGAAGAACCCCGGGAGGATGAGCCACGGGGAGTACTTCAGCACCTGCGAGTTCTGGGCGTCCTTCAGGAGCAGCCCCCAGGAGGTGTCCGGCTCGGTGATCCCGAGGCCGAGGAAGCTGAGCGCGACCTCTCCCAGGATGTAGTAGGGGACGTAAAGGGTCGCGGTCACGATCACGAAGCTCGCCGTGTTCGGGAGGACGTGGCGCAGGATCACCCGCCGGTCTCCGGCGCCGAGCGCCCGCGCGGCGAGGGTGTACTCGTTCTCGCGGAGCGAGAGGACCATGCCGCGGATCACGCGGCCAAGGCTCGCCCAGCCCGCGAGGGCCAGGATCCCCACGATCATCAGGTAGGTCTGCCGGCTGTCGAGCTTCGTGGGAATCACGTAGCGCAGGGTCAGGATGAGGTACAGGCCGGGGATCGCCATCAGGAGCTCCGTCAGGCGCATCATGCTGAAGTCGGTGAGCCCGCCGTAGTAGCCCGCGACGCCGCCGAAGACCAGCCCGATCGTCATGCTGATCAGGATCCCGAGCAGTCCGACCGACATGGAGATCTGCCCGCCGAAGAAGATCCGGGTCATTAGGTCGCGGCCGTTCTGGTCGGACCCGAGCAGGAACACCTCCGCGTGCATCAGGTCGGCATCATCCCCGCGCTCCGCCCATTCGGCCGGGCGCTCGACCCCGAAGAGCTTGCGCTTCGCCTTGATCTTGAAGAAGCCGAAGAGCGAGGCGACCTCCACCGCTCGCTCCTGCCGGGGGAGGAAGCGGATGGGGATCCTCACCTCAGGATCGGACGCGAGATAGTAGGTCGTCTCCCCGATCTCGTCGTAGGAGACGAACTCGCGGAGGGCGTGGACGTGAGGCCGGAGGGTGAACCTCCCCTCCGGATCCCGGAAGGTCAACCCTCCCCGGAACCACTCCCAGCGCGGCTCGAACTCCGGCTTCTCCACCTCGACCCACTCGTAGTCCTCGTTCTCGATCTCCACGAGGTGGGTCCCGACCTGCTCGACCGCGATGCTACCGAGGAGCATCGGACCGTAGCGGGTGGTGTCGGTGTTGACGTCGTTGAAGTCGTAGGGGGAGAGGAAGCCCGCGAAGCAGCTGATGAAGTAGAGGAAGATGAGGATCACCCCCCCCGTCATCGCGATCCGGTTCTTCCGCAGGCGGAGCCAGAGCATCTTCCACGGGCCCCGGGGGGGCGGGAGCCCCGGCCCCTCGGTGGCGATCGGCTCCACCCGCCGCGCGTCCGACTCATTCACGAGAGCCTCACTCTCGGATCGACCACCGCGAGGAGCAGGTCCGCGAACAGGTTCCCGAAGACGAGCAGCACCGCGCTGACCATCACCGAGGCCATGACCACCGGCTCATCCTTGGCGATGATCGCATCCACCACGAGGCGGGCCATCCCGGGCCAGTTCATCACGACCTCCACCAGGAAGGAGCCG
>Ga0181579_10000212_pt1 | contig 44193 bp, 44 predicted proteins | sample 071ome_24_FD_132996 | JGI IMG/M metagenome (GOLD analysis project Ga0181579, IMG submission 132996) | Coastal salt marsh microbial communities from the Groves Creek Marsh, Skidaway Island, Georgia - 071402CT metaG (megahit assembly) | ecosystem: Environmental > Aquatic > Marine > Intertidal...
AGAACCCAGTCGCTTTGCGACTCGCCTTCAACGGTAACACCCTTGAATCCATTCGCCCTTAGTTTTTCTCGGAGGTGTGTGGCCATGGTACCGATGTGTCGCTGTGATGTGCCGCTGGCGACAACCATATAATCGGCGATATCGGTTTTCCCGGACAGATCGATAACGACAATACTTTCTGCTTTATCGTCGTCTAACGATGCTTCCACCGTTTTGAGCAGAGCTTCAGCCCTTGGTGGATTTGCTCTTACATTGGATATGGCTTGCTTCCTCTCTTTATCAGTTAATCCAATTCCCGGCCCATTACCCTAGCTCCATGCTCGGCACGTATCTGTGTCGCGGAAGCGTCATGAAGCCGGATATTTAAATAAACCCAGGCCGGCGGTTTCATGTCTACCAATCGGCTCGCCTGACGAGATGCCACGCGAGACCCCGCAAAACGACGCGCAGCCTTAGAAGCCAACGCCCGTAAAGAATAAGTGGGACGGGCAAAAACCGCAATGGGGACTGTATTAAATATCGATGTCCATCGCTGCCAACGATGGGCTTCAAGGAGGTTATCCGCGCCCATCAGCCAAACAAACCGTGTCTGCGGATTGTCCTGCAACAATAAATCAAGGGCGTCGACCGTATACCGAGTCCCGGCCCGAGCCTCAAAATCGGAAATAACGATTCGGGGGTCTTTGACAAACGCCCGGGCTCTGTCGAACCGCTCTTCGAAGGGTGCCATGCCGACAGTGGATTTTAGTGGGTTCTGTGGCGTAACCAGCCACCAGACCTGATCCAACCGTAACAGCTTTAACGCCCTCTGGCTGATATAGACATGACCGTCATGGGCAGGGTTAAACGATCCGCCAAGAAGACCGACTCTGCGAGCCATGCCGCGCGGCTTTACGGGCGGCACTGGCCCGTCCCGACGACTTTATATTTATAAGTCGTAAGCTGCTCCACGCCGACAGGTCCACGCGCGTGCATCTTACCCGTCGATATGCCGATTTCAGCACCCATGCCAAACTCACCGCCGTCGGCAAACTGTGTCGAGGCGTTGACCATCACAATAGCGCTGCCGACACGGTTCAAAAATTCTTCCGCGGCGTTTGCATTTTCCGTGATGATTGAATCAGTGTGTTCCGAACCATACCGGGTAATATGATCAATCGCCTCATCAAGGCCGCCAATAATCCGCACAGAAATAATGGCATCTAAGTATTCAGCGTACCAATCATCTTCAGTGGCAGGCTTAATGCGTGCATCGATTTTTTGTGCTGCAGCATCGCCTCGAATCTCGCATTCCGCTTTAACGAGATCATCGACTGTTGATGGCAAAAATTTTTCGGCAATATTTTGATCAATTAACAATGTTTCCGTTGCGCCACAAATTCCCGTACGGCGCATTTTTGCGTTTAACAAAACTTTGCGCGCCGTCTCTATATCCGCATCGGCATGAACATACGTATGGCAAACACCTTCAAGATGCCGGAATAACGGAATCTTACTCTCCGAATCAATCCGTTCGATCAATGACTTCCCGCCGCGCGGCACGATGACATCGATAAAATCAGTCATGCGAAGCATTTCCCCGACCGCGGCTCGATCCCGCGTCGGCACCAGTTGGATACAATCTTCCGGCAAATTCGCGTCCTTCAATCCTGCATGCAGGCAATCGGCAATCGCCATGGATGAATGGAGGCTCTCCGATCCGCCACGCAGAATAACGGCATTGCCGGATTTCAAGCACAGTCCACCAGCATCCGCCGTTACGTTGGGCCGGGATTCATAAATGACTCCGATCACGCCTAGAGGTACGCGCACTCGAGATATCTTTAAGCCGTTTGGCCTCTCCCAAGCATCCATCACCTGCCCGACCGGATCAGCAAGCTCGGCAATATCTTCAAGACCCTTTGCCATCGCTTCAATGCGCTCATCATTAAGCATTAACCGATCAAGCATCGCTTTCGTCAGGCCTTTACCTTTACTCCAAGCGAGGTCTTTTTGATTGGCATCGATGATCGCCACTGTTGCCGAGCGCAATTGGTTGGCACAGGTCCGTAATGCCTTATTCTTAGCGTCGGATGACGCAACGGAAAGCACTTGGCCTGCCGATTTGGCATTTTTGCCAAGGCGGTGCATCAAAACTTCAATGCTTTCTTCCAGAGGCGCTGCTTTTTGCGCCGCAACGGATGCCGTAGACATCGTATTATCCCTTTAGCTCAACACCATATCATCGCGGTGGACCATCTCGTCACGGCCACGGTACCCTAGAAGCCGTTCGATTTCACCGCTTTTATAACCTTTGATTTGACGAGCATCCGCGGCAGAATATGCACACAATCCGCGCGCCACTTCCTGACCGTTACGGGCACAGATCGCTACGGCATCGCCCCGCTCAAACATTCCTTCAACATCCGTGACCCCGGCCGGCAGCAAACTCTTTCCTTGTTTTAACGCCGCCAAGGCGCCGTCATCGACAACAAGTTTGCCCGACGGCTTTAATGAACCGGCGATCCATTGCTTACGTTCCGTGCGCGGCGACGTCGAGGGCATAAACCACGTACAAGGGGCTCCTTGCTCAAGCGCTTTTAAGGGATTTTTTACATGGCCGTTTAAAATAACCATGCGACAACCGGCGCCAATTGAAATTTTAGCGGCTTCAAGTTTTGTAATCATACCGCCAAGCCCATCATCCGGCTTAGCTACACCAGCCATGCTTTCAATCTCAGGTGTAATCTCTTTGACTTCGGGAATGTGCTGGGCGCCGTCCTGCAGCCGGGGATCGGCCGTATAAAGGCCATCGACATCGGATAGTACGACCAAAATATCCGCGCTGATCATGGCAGCGACACGAGCCGCCAACCGGTCATTATCGCCAATCCTGATTTCATCCGTCGCAACCGTATCATTTTCATTGATAACCGGTATGGCGCCGGAGCGTAAAAGTTGGTCGATCGTATTGCGCGCATTTAAATAACGGCGCCGGTTTTCCGTATCGCCAATCGTTAATAAAACCAATGCCGTAGCAAGATCATGTTCCGCCAGCGATTCTTGATAGGCATGTGCGAGCCGGATCATACCGGAAGCCGCCGCCGCTTGCTTCTCTTCTAACTTTAGATTGCCCGATGAGAAGCCCAATTGGCGCCGCCCCAGAGCAATGGCACCGGACGAAACGACAAGCACTTCCTGCCCGCGGCCGCGAAGTTCGGCAATATCTCCCGCCAAGGCCTTTAGCCATTCTCGGTGCACAACACCACGTTTACGGTCGACCAATAATGTCGAGCCGACCTTAATGACGACACGTTGACCCGTGTTTAGTGAATTCACATTACGAACATTCATCACACAACCGCCTGCTGCTTTTCGCCGGCTTCGCTTTGCTCTTCGACACGCCCCTCTATAACAAGAGACAGGAGTTGACTCGTTAATTCTTGAACGCCGGTTCCCGCAACACCGGATAATAAAACGATATCGCCGTCGACCTGTCCCGAAAGCTGCCGTCGTTTTTCTTCGATTATTTCCTCAGTTAACGCATCGCACTTATTTAAAGCAACAATTTCCCGTTTTGCCGCAACTTGCTCACCGTAGGCTTCAAGCTCTCCGCGTACCGTTTGATAAGCGGCGACAACATCCTCTTCGGTGCCATCAATCAGATGCAGCAAGGCCCGACACCGTTCAATATGGCCCAAAAACCGTGTCCCCAAACCAGCGCCATCGCTTGCGCCTTCGATCAGCCCCGGTATATCGGCAATGACGAAAGAGTCATGATCCATCACCACCACGCCCAAATTGGGGTGTAGCGTTGTGAAGGGATAGTCCGCTATTTTTGGCTTTGCCCGCGAAACGGCAGCTAAAAATGTCGATTTTCCCGCATTCGGCAAACCGACGAGGCCGATATCAGCGATTAATTTCAACCGAAGCCAAAGCCACAGTTCTTCACCGGGACTGCCGGGATTAAATTGACGCGGCGCTTGATTGGTCGAGGACTTAAAATGTTCGTTACCAAAACCACCCTTACCGCCTTCAGCCAAAACGATCCGCTGGCCGTTTTCAGTCAAATCGGCAATGACAGTTACTTTATCCTCTGCAAGGATTTGTGTGCCGACCGGCACCTGCAACACAACATCCTCGCCGGCTGCACCGGTCCGGTTTTTACCCATGCCATGATGACCCCGTTCACCTTTGAAATGCTGACGGTAACGAAAATCGATTAATGTATTCAGGCCTTCGGCACATTCGACAATGACGCTGCCGCCACGGCCTCCATTACCGCCGTCCGGTCCGCCGCGGGCAATAAACTTTTCCCGGCGAAACGACACGCATCCGTCGCCGCCGTCACCAGCTTTCACAAAAATTTTGGCTTCATCGAGAAATTTCATCGTGCAATCTCGGTTATTTTACCGAATTCAGCTTAATAAAAACGAAAAAGGGGAATGGCTAGCCATTCCCCTATCATAAGCGAGATGGCGTGAAACGGTTAGGTTGCCGGCTCTACATTGACATACACGCGCCCTTTGGCACGGTGCTCAAACTTAACCTGACCGGTTTCAACGGCAAATAATGTGTGATCCTTGCCGATGCCGACGCCGCGGCCCGGGTGATATTTTGTACCGCGCTGACGCACAATAATATTGCCAGGAATGACGGCTTCACCGCCGAATTTCTTAAGCCCGAGCCGGCGACCTTCAGAATCGCGGCCATTGCGTGAGCTGCCACCCGCTTTTTTATGTGCCATGGCGTTTACTCCTTCGACTTGGGTTTCGATTTAGCGGCCTTTTTCTTTGTTGCCGCTTTTTTAGCCGGTGATTTCTTTGCAGCGGTTTTTTTAGCAGCCGTTTTCTTCGCAGGCGCTTTTTTAGCCGGTGCTTCACTCTCTGCTTTTTTCGGCGCAGCTTTCTTCGCTGTTTCTTTTTTCTCTGCCGGCTTCTCTTCCGCGACAGGCTTAGCCTCTTCTTTGGGAGCCGGTTCTTTTGCCGGAGCTTTCTTGGCCGCAACCTTAGGTTTCGTTCCGGTCGGGCTAACGTCTAAAATGCGCAAAACAGTTAAATGCTGACGATGACCCTTCTTGCGACGATAGTTGTGACGGCGTTTCTTTTTAAAGACGACTACTTTTCCGCCGCGTTTTTGTTCGACGACTTCTGCAAACACGGCCGCTTTGTCGAGCTTAGCCGTATCGGTATCGGCATTGGGCCCATCACCGCCGAGCATCAGCACTGAATCCAACTCAACCATCGCACCGGGTTCCCCGGCGAGACTTTCAACGACAATCACGTCGTCTTTTGCGACTTTATATTGTTTGCCGCCTGTTTTGATTACCGCGAACATGTTTGACTCTCTTTAGGCTTGTAGCCCATTCAAAGGTTCCGGCGGGCCAACATCTGGCGGAATCCCCGGAAAACCCGCTAAAAGAGGCGGCAATATACCCCTTCGCTCTCACTTGTCAACGATCATAAACCCCTGTTTTCCCGGGGTTCGCCCCCTTTCCCGTTAAATCGAAGCGCTTGCCGGGAGGCCCCCCAACCGATAGGATCAGGTTCGATTTAAGGCGGAAAACCGGTAAATTCCGGCCTTTTTAGCAGAGAAATTACCGGAATACCACAACAGGAAACACCCGGAGAAACACATGAAACAAACGCTGATCCTAACCGGCGACATCAATCTCATGGGGGTCACCAACCCCAAGGTCCCCTTTGCTAAAGTCGCGAAAGTCATGAAAAAAGCCGATGTCGTCTTCTCAAACCTGGAATGCTGCTTTTTTGAATCACCGGAAAATGAGCCCAGCCAAAAGGAGTTTAAGGCCTCCGTTTCCGGCCTACTGCAACGTGAGGGATTTCACGCCCCCTCGATTTCCGTCGAAGCGTTGAAAATTGCCGGCATCAGCGCCATCGGGAATGCCAATAATGTAAATTACGGCGACGAGGTGATTACGAATTCAAATGCGATTATGGATCGGCACGGTATCCCGCATACGGGTGCCGGCAAAAATATCAAGCTGGCCTTAACACCAGCATTTTTCGACAGCAAGAAAGTGCGCTTCGGCATGATCCAACGGACCTGCGTATATTGGCCGAACAATCACGAAGCGGGCGTTCACAATCCCGGTGTCGCCGCTATTAAAGTTCACACTGCATACCGGCCAAAAATCGACCACCGTGCCGCCAGCCGACCCGGTGTTGAGCCTGAAATCATAACGTGGACGGACCCCGAATATCTGGCGGACGTCGTTAAACAAGTGAAAGCGCTTAAGAAAAAATGCGGTTTCGCCGTAGCTTCATTTCATTGGGGTTATGACCATCAAGTGTACGCCTATCAAATTGAATTGGCTCACGCTGCCATCGATGCCGGCGCCGATGTCGTCATGGGGCACGGCCCTCACGTGCCGCTGGCCGTCGCGACGTATAAAAACAAACCCATTTATTTCGGTATGGGCAGTTTCTCGTTCAATATCGGGCATCGCGGCCATAAACACCCCGATTGGGTCGGTTTGATGGGGAAAGTACAGATTGACGGCCGGAAAGTAACCCGGGCATCATTTCAATTCGTTCGCCACAACAATAAAAACGAAACAATTTTAAAATCGCTGAAATCGGAAAAAGCTGAACTCGAAAATATGCGCTCAGTGAGTGAGCCACTTGGTACAAAAATTAAAACAAGCGGCGATGATGTCGTGTTTCTTGATCGTAAATAACGTACACATCAATAATTGACGTCTGATTCATGGCTGAGAAAAATCAATCGCCTAGTGTGCGCGCCCGCGGCCTCGTCCGCGCCAGTGCCTTTGCGCATCTTTCAACGCTCGATGCAAAAGACGGATGGCCCTTCGGTTCGCTGGTCATGTCGGCCTGCGATCATGACGGCTCACCCTTGATCTTAATTTCACAATTGGCCGTACACACAAAAAACATCCTCGCGGATACAAAAGTTGCACTTTTGTTTGATCATACCAGTGGCCTTGAAAACCGAATGATGCAACCCCGCGCGACAGTTGTAGGACAGGCTGAAAAATCAAATGATACCCAACACCGCAAGCGTTTTTGCGCCCGCCATGCCAATGCATCAGACCTCCTCGAACTCGATTTTAGCATTTACAAAGTACACATCGAGCGCGGGCATTTGGTCGGCGGTTTCGGCGATGTTCACGATATCAGTGGAAACGATTTAATTTTTGATACTGAAGGTTGCGGCGAACTCATTGCTCACGAATTTGATATCGTCGAACATATGAATATTGATCATGCTGAAACCATCGGCCTCTACGCTAATCGCCTTTTGGATTTACCCGGCACCGATTGGCAAATGACCGGTTGCGACCCCGAAGGGTGTGACCTCATCCAAGGCGAGGTTATTGCACGGATACCCTTTCCGGAAACCGCGCACAATTCGGATGAAGCGCGCCAAGCCCTCGTGGCACTTGCCGATAAGGCACGAAAAAAACAGACTCCTTAATAATCAAGAAGCCAGCGGCATCGTCACGCCCGCTTGCGGGCGATAACGCTTTCAGTTAGGTTCCCCCTGCCTTAAACGACAATCACGACCCTGCGGAGAGGTGCCAGAGTGGTCGATTGGGGCGGTCTCGAAAACCGTTGTGCGCTTGCGCGTACCGTGGGTTCGAATCCCACCCTCTCCGCCAACCTTTTAAAAGGATAGCGAGTCTCATGTCGAAGAGCAGCGCCGAAACCCTGCCCACCATCTTTAACAGCCCCGATCTGTGGGAGCATAAATTCATCGAAGCGGATGGCTATAAAACGAGTTACGCCGAGGCGGGCGATCCCGATGCGGAACCGCTGATCCTGGTGCACGGCGGCGCTTGCGAAATCGGCATGGGATTTTCCCGCTGGTATCCAAATATCATTCCGCTCGCCGAAAAATTTCATGTTTTCGCCATCGATGAACTGGGCAGCGGCGATACCGACCCGCCGCGGGATTTGCCCTTATTGGGCAACGTTCATTCCCGCGGCGATCATGTCATTGCTTTTATGGATGCGCTGAACTTAGGCCGCAAATGGCATCTTGTCGGTCAATCCCAAGGCGGCTGGATCGTCACTTATATTGCGATCACCCGGCCCGACCTTGTCGAAAAGCTCGTCTTGATCGACAGCGCGAGCACGTCCGGTTCCGCCATTCGCCACGAAGACAAGGGCGAAGAACAATACATCGACGTCAATCGCCAAAAAGTGAAAGTCGATGGTAGCGGTTGGCTGCCGTATTTCGATAAAGTTTTTGAGCCAAACTCGAAAATGCCGAAAGCAGGACTTCTCGATACCAAAAAAAGCTTCAAAGAATACGTCAGCGTCTTTCACGAGAATAAAGACGCCGTGACGGACGAATGGATCGATCACCTCTGGAGCTACAAAGAAAAATGGATGCCGATTTATTTGTCCCATCGCGGCAAGGATTATTGGAAAGACAAAGCTCTAAACGGTCATTACGCACAGTTTGAAGTTAACGGTATTCAAATCCGTGAGCATGTTCATAAAATCACGGTACCAACGCTCGTGCTGTGGGGGCGAAATTCCGTGAAAGGCATGGACCCGGGGTTCGAGGTTTATAAAAATCTGCCGAATGCCGAGATGTATGTTTTCAACAATGCAAACCATTTTCTTTGGACCGATAAACCGGAAAAATTTAATTCGCTCGTTACCTGGTTCCTTGAAAGAGATATGTAAACCGGCGCGCGAACGCTAGGCGTCCTACCCGCTACTATCACCATAATCCATTGATTTTATTGCGATAATAGACCGCCGTCGAGCGCAAGCGTGTGCCCGGTGACCGAACCGGCCCGTTCGCTCGCGAGATAACAGGCGGCGTCGGCGACCTCCTCCACGGTGATAAATTTACCGCTCGGAATGCGCGCCAACATTTTTTCACGGCTTGCCGGCTTGCCGAACACCTCACTGCGCGATTCAGATAGCACAGTTCCCGGCGCGATGGCGTTAACGCGAATTCCTTTTTCCGCCCATTCGATAGCCATGGTCTTGGTCATCTGAATCACGGCCCCCTTCGAAATACCGTAAACGGAACGATCCGCCATCGCGGCAATGCCGTGCGTCGATGCGATATTAACGATAGAGCCGGATCTGCCGTTTTCGAAACAATGTTTTGCGAACTGCGCAGACAAAAAATAAGCGCCTTTTAAATTTGCATTCATCACCTCGTCCCATTCCGACCAGGTCACATCGATAATGGGTTTGCGCAAGATGGTACCGGCATTGTTTACCAACACATCGATCGGCCCCAGTGATTCGACGGCCGTTTGCAACGCGCCACCGATATTTTTTTCGTTTTGTAACTCAAGCGCGATCAGCATGACTTTGCTGTCTTTGAAATCGCCTTGCGTGAATTTCTCGTCTTCTATCGGCGTACGCGACGTTAAAGCGAGATGATACCCTTCACGGGCAAACGCTTGCGCAATGGCAAGGCCGATCCCTTTGGTGCCGGCGGTGATAAACGCCGTGCGCCGTTCTTTCTGCTGTTCATCCGCCATTCGGTTATTTTCCTAATTCATCATCCCGTTGAGGCTCGAATTCTAGCGAAATTCCATCCATGCCGATAGCTAACAAGTTTATATTACAATCAATTAATCATCGTTCCTTTGCCGCGTTGTCTTTCGCCGCTAATATATAAACGGCGCTGAAATTTTGTAGAGAGATCAGCTAATGACCCAGGCTCAATCTGAACCGACAGTATTGGAAATGATCGAAGCAACGGTTTCGTATATCTTCGACACTGGCGTTAAGCCGGTATCAGCAACTGTTGGTCCCGGTGGTCGGCTGCGTCAACGCACCGCGAATGTTGACCAACAAAAAATAAGAATTCAAAACGCCCGATCCCTTCAAGACGAATTTACATTAGATACACACGGTTTTGAGTTGGCACCTCAGAAATCGGCGGTCAAAGATTTTTTCAACGAAGAAGAAATTAAATCGGTTTACTACCCGGAAATAGAACAACTCATCAAAGGCCGTTACGGCGCGTCACGTGTTCTCATATTCGATCACACACTGCGGAGCGGCGACGAAACCGTCCGCGCCGAAAAGTTTTACCGCGAGCCGGTGCCGATCGTGCATAACGACTACACGGATTGGTCGGGACCGCAACGGGTTAGGGATTTATTGCCCGCAGATGAGGCCGAGGCCCTCCTCCAACATCGCATGGCTATTATTCAAGTCTGGCGTGCCATCCGCGAGCCCATTCGATCCCATCCCTTGGCGATATGCGATTCGCGAAGCGTCGCGCCGCAGGATTTGATCGCCGCCGAAAGGCGCCACGAAGACAGGGTGGGTGAGATTTACCAACTGACCTACAACCCCGACCATCGTTGGTTTTATTTTCCCGAAATGCATCGTGACGAGGCCCTCGTCTTTAAAGTTTACGATTCAGAAACGGACGGACGAGCCCGGTTCACGGCTCATGTTTCATTTGAAGACCCGACCACCCCCGCTGACGCGCCGCCACGCGAGAGCATCGAAATTCGGGCGATAGCTTTTTTTGCCCCGATCGCATAAAATAGCGTTCATTGCCGGGGGAATTTAGATGCTGAAATTAGTTTACCGAATATCCGTCATTTTACTCATCGTTATGGTTTTTGGGCTCATAGGTCCGGCTCATGCTGTTGATGCCCTGAGCCAAGGGCCCAAAGTCGGCTCAAAAATACCTCACGCCCTGAGCGCCAACGATCAAAACAGTAAAATGCAAAATTTTGATTCCCTGAAAGGGAAAAACGGACTTATTTTGTTTTTCACCCGGTCTTTCGATTGGTGACCCTACTGCAAGTCCCAGGCGGTCGCTTGGAATAACCAAATTAAAGACGTCACATCATTGGGTTACGGCCTCGCCGCCGTGAGTTATGACCGTACCGGTGTCTTGAAGCGCTTTTCCGACCGGCGTAACATCGGTTTCACGTTGCTTGCCGATCCACAATCAACAATTATTAAAGCCTTCGGGCTTGAAGACAGCGGTTATGCCCATCCCATTATTTTTGTCATCGATACAAGCGGCATTATCAAAAAAAGATTTTCGGGCTCGCATTACACAGAAAGACCCAGCGTGAGTTCCGTTATCAAGGCTCTTCAATAAAAAATGATACAGCCAAAGAAGAGGACTCATTATGGTAGGAAACACACCGCCGGAATTTTTAGCCGATCTCGTTATGAATGTGACGCTCCAAAACGGCGTCTTTCGCATCACTTTAGGGCAGGTTGATTCCAATAACCGCGCCGTGCCCGTCACACGTCTGCTTGTACCGGCCAATCAATTGCCGAAGATGATCAGTGGCCTCGCCAATGCCAGCAAAAAAATTGCAACGCAACTTCACGAGCGCGCTGAAGACGCGCAAAATAAAGCCGAAAGCAAGGAAGAAAATACAAAGAAGGCCGCCGTGAAAGCACAAGCCAGACCAAAAGCTAAACCAGCGAACAATAAGAAAAAATAGTCCGCTTCTTAAAACGGCTTGTCGCCTAGCAGCACAGTCCGGTGCATCAAGCGGATATGGTTGTCATCAAAGCCGTCTCGGGCATGCATCGCACACCGGTTATCCCACATAATCAGATCGCCAACCTGCCATTGTTGCGACCAGGTCCATGCCGGATTCCCGGTTGCAAAATCCCATAGCTCATCGAGCAGCGCTTCGCTTTCATCAAGGGGCATGCCCATGATGTAGCCCTTAACCCGGCGGCCCAAAAACAGCGCTTGGCGCTTGGTTTCCGGATGGGTGCGAATGATCGGATGCACGGCACCAGGCCAATCGCGGGGGTCTTCACTCTCGGGTTTTTCCATGCCGCGCCGGACCGAACCATCGGAGCTATAAACCTGTTGATGCTTAATCGATTCTCCTTCAATCGCGGCGCGCAAATGCTTCGGCAATTGATCGAGAGCTTCATACATATTTAAGAAGTGTGTATCGCCGCCTGTTGGCGGCACCTCAAACGCGTGCAGCAAACTCGCCTTCGGCGGCGTCTCGATATAGGACATATCCGTGTGCCAATACGCATCCTTATTCCCAAGTGTACCAACCGGCTCGCCGTTGACTTTTTTATTAGTGATTTGACTCATTTCGGGAAAATCCGGGAGCCATGGTTTACCGGTAAATTTTGTCTTCGGCGACAATTCGAGCGGGCCGAACCGTTTGGCAAATTCCCGGTGGGCATGATCATCGATATCCTGGCCGCGAATACGCAGAATCAAATGATCGAGCCACGCTTGATGAATGTCCGCAAACTCTTCATCAGAAAAATTGTTGATATCGAAACCGGCGACATCGGCACCGAGTGCCGCGCCGGTCGGGATCACTTCGACTGAACTGTCTTTGCGGGTCATAGCACCCCCCTTGTTTTGATGTAAATCAATGGCTTGCGTGACCACTTTTGTTGCGGGCATTGTAAACCGCACATTGAATAAGGTAAATCTATGCCTCCAATTAAAGACTAAAACATTTTGACCATGAATACGCTCGATTCTCTTGAAGTTGTTCCGACCGGCGCCGCCGTGGGCGCTGAAATTCGTGGCGTCGACTTAAGCCAACCCATTCCCGATGACGTTGCCGATGCATTGCGCCAAGCCTGGTACGATTATCTTGTCGTATTAATTCGCGGTCAAAAACTCGATCCGCCGGCATTTGTCACCGCTGCGGGCATTTTCGGTACGCCGCAGGAAGGCGGTGCCCGCAAATATTGGGAAGCTGCCGGTATTAAGCTTGCTAATACACCGCGGGAAATGTCGATCAATTCAAACTTGGATGCCGACGGCAAGCCCTCGATGCACAACCATAGTCTCGGCAGCCTCGAGGTTATCTGGCATTCGGATAACTCTTATATTGAGAAACCACCGGCCGGCAGTTGTTTGTACTCCATCGAAATTCCTGATGACGGCAGTGGTAACACCTCTTTCAACAATCAATATCTCGCCTTCGAGACACTGCCCGACGACTTGCGAAAGGCAATCGAAGGAAAACGTTCGAAACAAGATGCCAGCCGCAACTCGGCCGGCGAACTGCGTCCCGGAATCAAAAAACCCGAAAAGCCCGAAGATGTCCCCGGGCCAATGCATCCGCTTGTGCGCAAGCATCCCAAGACGGGAAAACCGGCACTATATCTCGGACGGCGCCGCGTCTATCCGTCGCAATACATCGAAGGCTTCTCAAATGAGGAAAGCGAGACCTTGCTCGACCGACTTTGGGAACATGCGACACAGGATAGCCTCAAATGGACTCATACCTGGAAACCGGGTGATTTGTTGGTTTGGGACAATCGCTGTGCCATGCATCGACGCGAGCAGGTTGATCACACCCAACGCCGGGTTATGTACCGCACACAATTCCAAGGCGAAAACGTCATTCCGGCGTAATTTAATTCCTGATAACGGTAAATAAATTTAAATGCCTCGTTCATCGCCGACCGTCAGCGAAAAACTCGCTGAACTCATTCTTAATCTGAAATACGAAAACCTCCCCGAAGACGTCATCCATTCAACCAAACGACTGTTTCTCGATACGCTGGCGTGCGCCATCGGAGGTCGAAACGGCGAACCGGTCCAAATGGTTTTGAAAACCGTCGACTATCTCGGCGGCAATCCGCAGGCAACGATCATCGGCAGCCGAAAAAAAACGTCGGGGCCACTGGCGACCCTCGTGAACGGCGCCATGATTCGTTACCTCGATTTCAACGATTATCAGTTCTCGCGTGATTCATCCCATCCGAGCAGCAATCTGGCCATGGTGCTGGCCTTAGCCGAAGCCGAAGGCCTTTCAGGCAAAGATGTCATCCTCGGTGCCGTCATCGCCTATGAAATTCAATTGCGATTTGCGACCTATTGCGGCGAGCCGAACCTCTCGCGCCGCGGTTGGCGCAGTCCGGCCACCCATGCTTCATTTGCGAGTACGGCGGCGGCATGCCGCATGTTGAACCTTGATAATCATGCGACCATGAGCGCCTTCGGCATCAACGGCAGCCACAACAGCACGCTTGCACAATCTCACCGCGGCACCATGTCCATGATGAAGGCCACGGCCGAAGCGACCGCTTCCAAAGCTGGGCTTGAAGCGACATTGCTTGCGCGTAGCGGCATGACGGGCCCGCCGGAAATTTTCGAGGGCGAGTCCGGTTGGATCAAAATTATCGCCGGCGGCGCCGATATTGACGGCATGACGGAGCCCTTTCAGGGCCGTTTTCGTATTACTGATATGTGCATGAAGCCTTATGCGACCAATATGTCGATCCAAGCTTCGATTCAAGCCGCTCTTGATCTGATGGCCGAACACAACTTCAAACTATCGCAAGTCGACAAAATCGAAGTTTTTTACAGCGGTCACTTTTTCAAGAAACCCTCAGCGGACAAGGCAACGCTTTTACCGGAAACCCGTGAAACGGCCGATCACAGCCCGCTGTATTGTGTCGCCATCGCGCTGCTCGAAAAGGCTTGCGGGCCCGAACAATTTACGGATGAAAAGCTGTTTGATCCCAACGTACGCAATCTCATGCAACGGATCGAACTGAAACCCGATGACGAGTTAACGGCGCTGCAAAGCAAAACACAGGGCTCTAAGGTCCGCATCATGCTGGATACTGGTGAAACACATCAAAAAGACTGCCTTTATCCACCGGGAAACCCGAAAAACCCGCTGAGCGATGGGCAAATTGCAGACAAGTTCCGCACGCTCTCACGTGGCGTCCTTACAGACTCACAAACGGAAAAGGCCATCGAGGCCGTATGGGCCATCGATACGTGTTCGGATATTGGCGCGTTAATGAAAACACTCAGCGGTTAAGCTGCTTTTTGCTGCCATGTTTTTGTCAGCTCAATAACCTTGTCGACATCTTCGGCATTATTATAAAGATGCAATCCAAATCGCAGCATACCCCGCCGGACCGTGTGCTTAACGCCGTTTTCCGTTAAATATGCGAAAAGCTCATTGACCATGGCATCATCGGCGCTGTCATGCTCGGAGACACGCGGATCATAATGACCGACCGTTAACGTGCTCGACCAATGTCCGCCCGGTGGCCAACCGCAAACAGGCAAACCGAGTTCATGAAATCCTTCGCCCAGCCGGCGAGCGAGGCCGCAAACATGTTTTTCGATATTTTCGGTACCAAGTTCGAGTAACAGATCGAGTGACTTTTCAGCCGCAACGGCACCGATGAAGTTATAATTGCCGCCGTCAAACCGGCGTGCACCACGCATCAATTGAATGTCATCATCGCCCATATCCGCTTCATGTGCATCGCCAAGATCGACGCTGTAACGGGCCAAATGGGACGGTTGCATCCGTTCCGCCCATTCGCTGCGGCAATACAAAAATCCGAAGCCGTAAAATCCGAGCAAACCTTTTTGTCCGCCAACGGAAATGGCATCGACATTGAATTTCTCGACATCCATATGCAAAAGCCCGAGCGATTGCGCCGCGTCCAGTAGGAAAAAGACGCCCCTCTCCCGGCAGGCCTTTCCTAGGGTTTCAAGATCGGTCCGAAAGCCCGGCGCGAACGTCACGGTCGATACGGTGACGACACGGGTTTTTTCATCCATCGCATCGATCATGGCCTGCACAGGCATATTGCCGTCTTCGGTGGGCACGAAGCGCACTTCGATGCCTGAAAGGTCTCGGCGATTCAGCCACGGATAAACATTGGCGGGGTGCTCGAGATCCCGGCAAAGAATGACATTATCGCCTGCCTGCAACGGCAGGGAGCTGGCTAATATGTTGATTCCGTCCGAAACATTTCGGGAAAATGTAATGTCGTCAGGAATCGCATTAATGAGCTTGGCAAACTTTTCCCGCGTAACCTCAATCGTTTCAAACATTAATTCCTTATCGACTTCGGCCATCATTCGATTCTCAAGATAATCAGTGACGGTTTCGACGACACGGCGGGGCAGCAGCCCACGGGCGGGCCCTTCCATATAGACATATTTCTCGGCACCTGGAAATTGGCTACGGGCGGCGGCAATTTGATTAGTCGTCATAGGTCATTCATTTCCCTGGAATATTCAGAAATTATCCCCAAAAGGCGTCAGGTTCACTTTACAGAAATCCCTGCAAAACAACAGAAATCCCTGCAAAACAGCCAGAACTTACAAATTAATTGATTCCAAAGCTGCATCCATGCCGCAGATCCTGTTAAGATAGCCCAAGCCATCCAACAACAAACTCTTTCGTGATGTTCTTTAATAAACATAAACGCGTCTTTAAAAAATTTCAAAATCGCTATACGGAATCGTTTGAGCGCGAGTTCCCTCACGATCTCCTCGTCGATCCGCTATTTAAAATCGATCATCCCGCAAAGGAATCCCTTCTCGTGGGAACGGAAGAAGCCAAGGAAAAACAGTATCTCAAAGGAAGTGATGTCGTTTCTTTCTTGAACGAGGCACCGGAAGGATATCTTCTTGCCGGTTTTTGGGGCTATGGGCTTAACAGTCATTGCTTTCATTACGCAAGAGCCGACTCTTGGAGCCGTGTTTGGTTCCGCTTGCCGTTCGGCGGTGCTTATATGGATAATCAAGACTTGGCTGTTGCCATTCCGGATTTTTTGGAAGCCTTTGATGAATTTGAAGCCTCCATCGGCAGCATTGTTAGTGATGTCGAGGCTGTTCAAAATATGATGTCTGGGCATTACCGTCTTGAAACCTGCACTGGCAATGTTTTTGAAACGGATAAATCCCTCCTGTTTTACCCCACCTTTATGAACGTCTTTGCCGACGTTTTTGCCGACGAAATGTAACCAAAATGCCGAATGACCCTGAATCGTTTCAGGACTGGCTCGGCCGTTCTGAAGAAGCCACGGATACGATCACAGCCGACCCGCTCATTCGTTATAATGCGACCCTCGACCGGGACGAACCAAAACCGAAACCCGGCGATTCGTTAAGGCCCGGCTCCCACTGGCTTTACTTTTTACCGACAGTGCGACAATCAGAACTCGGCGAGAACGGAAACCCTGAAGTCGGTAACTTTTTACCGCCCAGCGATTTACCCCGGCGCATGTGGGCCGGCGGGAAACTTACATTTCATCAGCCGTTAAAAGTCTGCGAAAAGTCAAAAAAGGTATCGACCATTGCTTCGGTCACACCGAAGGAAGGACGCTCGGGGAAACTTATGTTTGTCACCGTGCGTCATGATTATCACGGTGAAAACGGGCTCGCCTTAAGCGAAGATCACAACATCGTTTATCGGGAAGCCGCCAAACCGGGGTTGGCGAAAACGCCCACCAAACCAAAACCAGCACCTGAAAATGCCGAATGGAGCCTTACCATTCATCCCGATCCACGATTGCTGTTCCGGTTTTCCGCTTTGATGTTCAACGCGGCCCGTATCCACTTCGACCATACCTATGTCACGAAAGTCGAGGGGTACCCGGGTTTGATTGTGAATGCCCGCATGGTCGTGATCCAACAGCTTGAGCTATGCAGTCACCGATGGCCGGACAAAACCATGACGACGTATACTTACCGTTGCTTAAGCCCACTATTCTGCAACACGCCGTTTTCGGTAAACGGACTGCCAAACAATGACGGGAATGCCGTCAAGCTTTGGGCGGCAAATAATCAAGGTGGGCTTTCATTGGATGGCGAAGCCACGTTCGAATAAGAACTATTGCCAAAAACCCCGGGTATCGATCACGGTTTTGCCGTCACGCTGACTTTCGCTAATGGATCGGAACGTGGAATGATCGACCAGCAAAATGATGATATCGGATTTTGCGAGCGCGCTTTCTATCTCCACTAATTGAATTTTGTCGATATTTTGCAATTCCGGCGGCAAAACATCGACATGGGGCTCGACCACCAGGCAGGAAAGGCCGCTACCGGCTAATTTGCCGACAATTTCGACGGCGGGGCTTTCCCGTAAATCATCGATATCGGCTTTATACGAAAGCCCCAAACACGCCACGTGTGAGGCATTTGAGGATTTAAACGCTTCCAGCACTTGGCGCACGACGGCATCCGGTTTTGCGTCGTTAATCGTACGCGCCGTGCGAATTAATTCGCTTTCACCCGGAGCGGAGCTCACGATGAACCAAGGATCAACGGCGATGCAATGGCCGCCGACACCGGGACCGGGCTTCAAAATATTTACCCGTGGATGACGGTTTGCAAGACGCACGACATCCCAAACATTGATACCGAGCGCATCGCTCACGTTCGATAATTCGTTGGCAAAGGCGATGTTGACGTCGCGATAGGCGTTTTCGGATAGCTTGACCAATTCCGCCGTCCAGGCGTCGGTCAAGTGACATTCTCCTTGTACGAATAATTTATATAACGCTGCCGCCTGTTTCGCGCATTCCGGCGTTAAACCACCAACAACACGATCGTTATCGACAAGCTCTAGCAAAACTCGGCCAGGCAAAACCCGCTCCGGACTATGAGCAATGGAAATGTCAGGTGTTTTATTTTTTTCATGCGGGAAAATTAAATCAGTCCGCAATGCCGCCAGCCATTGGGAAAGTTTTTCCGTCGTACCAACAGGGACCGTCGATTCCAAAACAACGATGTTCCCTTTTTCAAGAACAGGCGCCAATGTCTGAGCAGCTTGTTCGATAGCATCTAAATCCGGTTCATGATCGTTTTTAAACGGCGTCGGCACCGATACGATAAAAGCATCCGCGGTCTCAGGTTTATCAGAAGCCCGTAACCGCCCGGCAGTCACCGCGCCTTGGACCATGACATCCAAATCCGGTTCTTCGATATGAATTTTGCCTTGATTGATGAGTTCGACCGATGCGGAATTGATATCGACACCGAGAACATCGACCCCCCGGCTTGCCAGCACGGCAGCCGTCGGCAATCCGACATATCCCAAGCCGATCACGGCAATTTTTTGAAAACGGGACGGCACGTCAATTGATCTCCCTCGCAGGTACCGGTGATTACCGCAGAGCCGGAATGAGCGCAAGATGGCTTGCCGAAACGAAGAGACCACGATTTGCCCAAAACCGTTGCTCCCGTTAGAATTCCGCCATTAATGCGATGTTTTGGAGCATTTCCACATGAAGTCAGAATTCGAAATTGTTCCTCTGCCCTATGCTCTCGGCGCTGAAGTCAAATGCGACGATGTGCGTGCATTAAGTGATGACGCTTTTGAAACTATTTATCAGGCATGGCTGGATCATCTGGCGCTTGTTTTTAAAGGTCCGGCCTTAAGCGATCCGAAACTGATGGACCTCGCACGGCATTTCGGCGAGTTGACGACGCCGACACCGACCGAATACCAAGCCAAGGGAATGAAAAAGCGTGAAGAGATGGACTTCCCGCTCATCAACACAATTTCTAATGTTAAAGGAAACGACGGCACCCCCATCGGCGGCCTCGGCGATGGCGAAGCGCAATGGCACACCGATTCATCCTTCACCAACCTTCCGTTTCGGGCCAGCGTCCTTCATGCGCTCGAGATTCCGAACAGCTGGGGCGGCGAAACCGGTGTCCTTAATATGTATGCCGCGCTTGAAACATTACCCAAAGAGTTGAAAACGACTATTCAGGGTCGCACGATTAAAAACGATCTCAGCGAAAACAGTGTCGGTTGGCGCCGGCGTGGCATCCCCGATACGATCGACGTGCGCGTCTCGCCAGGACCAAGCCACCCCATTATCCGCACCCATCCCGAAACGGGGTTAAACACGCTCTATCTCGGCCGCCGACGCTATGCCTATATCCACGGACTACCGGTCGATGAATCGGAAGACGCTCTCAACGCATTATATGAACACGCCTGCCGCGATGAATTTGCCTATCACCACGACTGGAGCGTCGGCGATATCCTTATTTGGGACAACCGCTGCACCATGCATCATCGTAACGCGTTCGACCCCGAAGCCCGGCGCATTATGCACCGCGCGCAAACGAAGGGCACTGTGACCTATTACGACCCGGTCGCAAATTCGCGCGCCCCTCATCCGCGCAGCACCCTCGCGGCGATTCATTAATCACAAAGCTTTTTTTCATAAATGCCAATAGCATTTTCATCTCGCAGGGCCGCGATATTAGCATCCGTATAACCGAGGTTTTTTAACACCGCCTGCGTATGCTCACCGACATGCGGACTATGAGATTTAGCATTGTTTGGGTCGACGGGTGGCAAGGCCGGGATTCGCGTCATGGGAATGCGGCCGAGTTCGTCATGTTCCATCCATGTATATGTTTGAACCGCTTTAATATGCGGATCTTCGTAATAATCTTCGTATGTATTGACCGGCGCATTGAGGATATCCGCGTCGGTCAGCAACGTTGACCATTCGGCTGTCGGCCGTTTGCACACGGCTTCTTTAACAATTGAAAGCACCTCTTCTTCGTTCTCGAACCGCGCTTTCACACTCGAATATCTTGAGTCATCGATCATGTCTTCGCGGCCGATCAGTTTACATAATGCTTTAAACTGATAATCACGGCGCGCATTGATCGACATATATCCGTCTTTGGTTTGAAATGTTCCCATCGGCACGCCGCCGGAAACATCACCCGCACCTTCTATGTGCACGTCGATCATCTTCGTTGCCTGTAGGGCCGCCGCCGATTGGAGCAAGCTCAGACAAATGGTTTCCCCCTCGCCTTTCATGGCGCGTTTAAATAACGCGGCACTGACGGCTTGGAAAGCGTACAGCCCCGTTACATAGTCCGTTAAATACGGCAGCATCAGCTTCGGCGTTCCGTCCTTGTCCCGATTGATGTTCATAAAACCGGTGTAGCCTTGCAGGATCGAATCCGTCGCCGGGCGGTCACGATAAGGGCCGTCGCTGCCGAAACCTTCAACCGTGAGATACACGACAGTCGGGTTGATCTTTCTCACGGCTTCTTCATCGAGGCCCAACCGTTCCATCACGCCGGGCCGGTAATTGTGCGAGATCACATCGGCTTCCTTTATGAGCTTTAAAACAATCTCTTTACCCTTCGGGTTTTTGAGATCGACCGCCAAAGAACGTTTGCCCCGGTTGACGGCAACGGCGAGCGCTGAAAAATGGCCGTAGCGCGGGCCAAGTCCCCGGCCCCAATCGCCTTCGCCAATGGGTTCGATTTTCAGAACATCGGCGCCGTATTGCGCTAGCTGAAGGCCGCACATCGGCCCCGCAACCCCTTGGGAAAAGTCGACAACCTTAACGCCTTCAAACGATTTTTCTAAATTCATAGCTGCAATTTTTAGAGAACCACCGGGCATTGAGCAAGCCGAAGTGTTTTTACCGGAATTTGCTAATCGTATCTTTTCAGAAACGTTCGGAGCGCTTAAAGTTCCGACCCACACAATTCAATCATTCAAAGAAAAACGTCCAGAGGGGAAATTTCATGGGAAAACGTATTGTCGTTGTCGGCGCCGGCGCCATCGGTTCTTATATTGCCGCTCACATGATCCGTGGCGGCGAAGACGTCACCGTGGTCGATCCGTGGCCTGAAAATGTCGAGGTCATGCGCAATACCGGCATTCACATTAAAGGTGTGACCTCCCAAGAAGAATTTACCGCCAAAGCAAGAGCGTTTCACCTCACCGAAATTCAGGATTTCATTAAGGAAGATCCCTTCGATATCGCGCTGATTTGCGTGAAGTCCTATGACACCGAATGGGCAACGCATCTCATTCGCCAGTACATGGCGCCTGATGGTTATTTCGTTTCCATGCAGAATTGCATTAACGAAGAACGTCTCGCCGCGATCGTCGGATGGGGCAAAACATTGGGTTGCATTGTGAGCTTATTGGCCGGTGAGTTGGTCGGCCCCGGCCAAATGGAACGTTATGTCCCGTTGGGTGGCGAAAGACATGTTGTTTACCGGGTCGGTGAAGTGCATGGCCGCATCACGCCCCGCGCCGAAGAACTGCAAAAACTGTTCAGCCATGCCGACAGCGCTATCGCGACGCCCAACCTTTGGGGCGAACGATGGACCAAACTCACCATCAACGGCATGCGCAACGGCCTCAGCGCCTGCACGGGATATAGCGGCAACAAACGCGACACCCTGGAAGAACCGCGCTGGCTGTCGATCCGCCTCGGTGCCGAAACCATTCGGGTCGGACGCGCGCATGGGTTTCAATTGGAAAAAATCCAGGGCATGGACCCGGAGCTTTACGTTCAAGCGGCTGATGGCGACAAAAAAGCGTTTCAAACGATTGCCGATACGCTCGAGGAATACTCAAAACACCGCAAGGAAGAACAACGCCCATCGATGGGCCAGGACATCCTGAAAGGGCGGCGCACGGAAATTAATTTTATGAACGGTATGATCATCGAAAAAGGCAAGGAACTCGGCATTCCGACACCGTGCCATGAAGGCATTTTAAAAGCCGTCAGCCAAGTCGAGCGCGGCTTGATCAAACCGAGCCCGGATAACATCAAAGGTCTTTAAAAGATTTCGATTCCCGCCTTTTGCAGGGCAAGCCGGGCCAGGATCACCCCGCCGATCACGAGCAACGTGCAGGCAAGAAACAACTTCAATCGCTGGACCGAAATTATATGCGCGAAGGTTGCGCCCAGTACGGTGCCGATGGAAAGACCGATCGAGACCGCGCCGCCCAGCATCAAATCCCAGGTGCCGTTGAGAATATTACCCACCGTTGCCGCAGCGGCAATCGGCATCATCACGGCTTGCGACAAACCGATCGTGGTCAGCACCGGAATCTCCAGCCACAATAAAATCGGTGCCAGCGTGACCGGACCGCCGGTCCCGGTCACGGCGGAAATAAAGCCGACCCCGCAGCCGATCCCGGCCAGCATCGAACCTTCAGGCGGAACCCCGGCCGTATCGTTTTCCTGACGCAGCGACTGCCAGCCTGCGAATAAAATCAGCAGGGCAATCGCCATTTCGAGAAGGCCGGCGGGAAATATTTTACTGGCGATGGAACCGGCAAACGCAAACGGAACCGCGCCGAGGCACAACCACAGCACCGCCCGCCAGGCAATTGATCCGCGCCGGGCAAAAATCGCGGCACCAATCGATCCGGTAAACAAATAGCCAAACATGGCAGCCGCAATCGCCAAGCGAACGTCGATCCCGGCGACGTAAATCAACATCGGCACCAACAAGACGCCGCCGATACTGGTGGCGCCGGTCAAAAACCCGACAAAAACGCTGAACACGCTGATGGTAATGAGAACACTGTAGTCCAAAACGGCTGCTACATTTGTCCGGCAATGACGGTGGCAATATGCAACAACCGTTCATCTTGATCCCGCGGCCCAATAATCGAGAGGCCGAGGGGCGCCCCGTTTATGTCCGTAACAGGAATCGAAATTTGCGGCAGCCGTGCCAAACCGGCCGGACTTAAAATCGACAGCGCCTGGTCACGAAAAGCCGCAAAAAAATCTCGCGACGATTCAATCAACGGCGCGATGTCCGGTGTCGTTGGTGAAATGATGATGGCATCATCACCTAATAAACCGTTCATATGTGCCGTAATCTTTTCTCGGTCAGCACACCCCTTCTCAAACTCCTGATCGGTGATCTGCGAACCCATTTTAAAACGCGCACCGACGCCCCAATCGGTCGGCGTCCCTGCTTTCTCAATCCATTCTTTATGGTTGTTCCAGGCTTCGCGTGCCTGAACCACACGAAAGACTTCCATCCATTTGTTGAGTCCATTTTCACTGAGCCGGACTTCATTGACTGGGCCAAGACTTTGCGCGATTTTTTCAGCTAGCGGCCACAAGACCTGACGGGCCCCATCATTCATGCGTTCAAATGAATCGACTGCCAATAAAATTTTCGACGGCATGTTGTTTGACTCGCTGCCATCTGATTGCAGCAAAACATTGCCGACACGCTCCAATATCTCGGCATCTCGGGCAAACCAACCGGCTGTATCAAAGCTGGATGCGAGCGGCATCACGCCGGCAAGCGAAATCCGATCATGGCTGGGCCGCATGCCGAACAAGCCGCAAAAGCTAGCAGGACCCCGCACCGAGCCTCCGGTGTCTGAGCCGATGGCAAAATCAACGACACCCCCCGCCGTCGCCGAAGCCGAACCGTTCGACGACCCCCCGGGAATGCGATCCGGTGCACGCACATTGAGCGGCGTGCCGTAATGCGGATTGATCCCCAGCAAGCTATAGGCGAGCTCATCGGTATGGGTCTTCCCCATCAACGTCGCACCCGCAGCCAGCAATAGATCAAGCACCGCAGCATTCTGGGTTGCCGGTTCATGGGTTTCGGCCCACCGGAGGCTGCCACAACCCGTAACATGGCCTTCGACGTCGTAGAGGTCCTTGAGGGCGAATGTCAGGCCTTTTAAAGGCCCCTCGTCGGCACCCGTCGCCATCACCTCAAACGGTGAAATAAAAGCCCCCAATTCTTCTGGCGTATATTTATGTGTCATTGAATTCTTTCATCGTGAGCAACGAGTCTACATTGTATCGGCAATGGCTGCGTTTGACTCCCCTAAAATTTAACTGTTTTATCTAATTCATCGATTAGTTTTTTTAATACGTCCGATATCAGCTCAATCAGACACAGGAAAAATTATGAGCGATTTGGCTTATTCGGCACTGCACGTTTCAAATGACAACGGATTGGCCCGGGTCGTCTTAGACCGGCCCGAACGTCATAATGCGTTTGATGACCATGTCATCAATGAACTCGACCAAGTATTTACTAATATTGCTCAAAATCAATCGATCCGCGCCGTCATTTTATCGGCAAACGGTAAAAGTTTTTCAGCCGGCGCCGATATAGAATGGATGAAACGGGCAGCAGCCTATACCGAACAGGAAAACGAAGCAGCATCTCTTGAAATGGCGAAGATGCTGAACCGGATCTATACCCTACCGCAGCCGGTAATTGCGTTGGTTCAAGGCGGCGCCTACGGTGGCGGCGTCGGTTTAGTTGCGGTCAGTGACGTCGTGGTTGCCACAACACAAGCACGCTTTTGTTTCTCCGAAGTTAAACTCGGCATTATCCCCGCCGTAATCTCACCTTATGTCGTTCGCGCGGCTGGCAGCCATGCCCTGCGGCGTTATTTTTTCACTGCAGATGTTTTTGATGCTGATGAAGCGTTCAGGCTGGGTTTGGTAGATATTGTTACTGACGGAGAAGAATTAGAATCCACTGGTCTATCGATAGCGGCAAAAATTATGGAAAATGGCCCGGCTGCCGTCGCCGCATCCAAGCAGTTGATCGACCGTGTGAGCGGCAAGCCTATCGATGAATCCTTAGTCACCGAAACCGCCAAATTAAATGCCAAGATGCGCGCTACCGATGAAGGTCGGGACGGCATTGCCGCGTTTTTGGAAAAACGCCCGCCGGTCTGGCGAAAATCTTAAACCATTTCGAGGGAACCCATGCGCCTGCCGGATTCCGTTAAAATCGTCGATGTCGGACCGCGAGACGGTTTGCAAAACGAACTGGAGACGATTCCCGCCGCCGTGAAAGTTGAGTTGATCAACCGGTTGGCCGCGGCCGGCATACCCATCGTTGAGGTCGGCAGCTTCGTTTCACCGAAATGGGTACCGCAAATGGCGGACACAAATGACGTTTACGCGGCCATCAACTTCGCGCCTGATGTGCGTTATCCGGTATTGGTTCCCAACATGAAAGGTTTCGAAGCCGCCCGCAAAGCCGGCGTCAAAGATATCGCCATTTTTGCGGCCGCAAGCGAAACGTTTTCGCAGAAAAACATCAATTGCTCCATCGCCGACAGCTTGGAGCGGTTTGCGCCGGTCTGTATTGCGGCAAAAGAAAACAGAATCCGCGTACGTGGCTATGTCTCCTGCGTTCTCGGCTGTCCTTACAAAGGCGATATCGACCCGGCGGCCGTCGCCGATGTCAGTTACCGGCTGTTGAAACTTGGTTGCGAAGAAGTTTCTTTGGGTGACACCATCGGCACAGGCACACCGGCGAAAGCGCAGGCATTGATCGATACCATTTGTGAAAAAGTGCCGGTCGAAAAACTAGCGGCGCATTTTCACGATACTTATGGTCAAGCACTAGCAAACTTACTCGCCGTGATGCAAAAAGGGGTTGCCGTGATCGACAGTTCCATAGCCGGACTCGGCGGGTGCCCGTATGCCAAAGGGGCCACCGGCAATGTCGCCAGCGAAGATGTCCTTTACATGCTGGACGGTCTCGGCATCCGCACCGGCGTCGATCTCGACAAACTGATTGAGGCAGGCCGCTTCATTAGCGGGCACTTGAACCGGGAACCTTATTCTAAAGTCAGCCATGCTTTATCGGGACGGACATGAGCACCCCCCTCTGGCAACCCCGCGCCGAACGGCGTGAGTCTTCGCGACTCGCGGCCTTTATCGCCGACGTCGAAAAACAATGGGGGCTCACTTTTGAAACGTACGAAGCGCTGCACCAATTCTCGATTGATGAGCCGGAAAAATTTTGGACAAGCGTCTGGGACTTTACCCGCGTCATCGCAACCGCGCGGGGAGAATGGGTTTTAGTTCATGAAAATCAAATGCCGGGCGCGCAGTTTTTTCCCGATGCAAAGTTAAACTACGCCGAAAATCTGCTGCGCCGGCGTGATGACACACCGGCCATCTTTTTTCGCGCCGAAGACCGGATCGAGCGCCAACTCACTTGGCGGCAACTATACAATCAAGTATCACGCCTCGCGCAAGCCATGCGACGTCACGGCATCGGCCCCGGCGATTGCGTTGCGGGCTTCTTGCCGAATATGCCCGAAGCTGTGACAACCTGCCTGGCCGCCGCGTCCCTCGGGGCCGTGTGGACGTCGTGCTCACCGGACTTCGGCGCTCAAGGCGTCCTGGACCGGTTCGGTCAGGCGAAACCCCGGCTGATCTTCACCGCAGACGGATATTATTATCAAAACAAGGTTTTCGATTCCCTGCACCGGATGCAAACCGTCACCGATGCCCTGCCCAGCGTGGAACAGATGATCGTCTTTCCGTTCGTTCAGGAAACGCCCGACTTAACACCGCTTCTGGGCGCCATAACAGCGGTTGATTTCATGGACGGCTTCACGCCGCAGGAAATCGACTTCACTCCGGTTGCATTCAACAGCCCGCTGTTCATCATGTACTCCTCCGGCACCACCGGTGTGCCGAAATGTATGGTGCATTCCGTCGGCGGCACTCTCATTCAGCATCTGAAAGAACATCAACTGCATTGTGACATTAAACCCGATGACCGGGTGTTTTATGCCACCACGTGCGGCTGGATGATGTGGAACTGGATGATCAGCGCATTGGCATCCGAAGCGAGTCTCGTTCTTTACGATGGCGCGCCCTTTTATCCGAAAGCGGATGCGCTGTTCGATTTCGCTGATCGAACCGGCATGACATTTTTTGGGACATCAGCAAAATATATCGACGCCCTTGCCAAAGCGGAGGCAAAGCCAAAGAAAACGCACGACCTCGGTACCTTACGCACCATGACGTCGACCGGCTCGCCGCTGATGCCGGAAAGCTTCGACTATGTTTACCGCAATATCAAAACCGATCTTTGCCTGTCTTCCATTTCCGGCGGCACCGACATCGTCGCCTGCTTCGTCGGCGGAAATCCGATGGGTGCGGTTTGGCCGGGTGAAATTCAAGCCCCGCTGCTCGGCATGGATGCCGCCGTCTTCGATCAAAACGGCGGGGATATCGACAACGAAAAAGGCGAGTTGGTTTGCAAAAACCCCTTCCCGTCGATGCCGGTAGGTTTCCTAAACGATCCGGACGGCGAAAAATACCGGACCGCCTATTTCGAACGCTTCCCCGGCGTGTGGCACCACGGCGATTTTGCCGCGACGACGAAACACGGCGGCTTTGTTATTTACGGCCGGTCCGATGCAACCCTTAACGCCGGCGGCGTACGGATCGGCACGGCGGAAATTTACCGCCAAGTTGAACGGTTCGATGAAATCCAAGAAGCCCTTTGCATCGGCCAGGAATGGCAAGGCGATACACGGATCATCTTATTTGCCCGATTGCGCAATGGCCTCACACTCGATCAATCGTTAAGCGAACGCATCCGTAAGCAACTTCGGGAAAACTGCTCGCCGCGCCACGTCCCGGCAAAAATTATCCAAGTGGCAGACATTCCCCGGACCAAATCCGGCAAAATCACCGAGATTGCTGTGCGCGACACGATCCACGGCCACCCGGTGAAGAACCGCGAGGCGCTGGCCAACCCCGAAGCCCTTGATCTATATGCGGATCTGCCGGACCTCAAAGCCCCATAATCCATACATTGCCGACGGTTTGACTTTGCCGGAAATCAGCCGTTATATCCAAGCACAATCCAATCCCGCCCGGGAGGCACCCTTTGTCATCGACCGATCCAAAAAGCCCGCCAAGCGGCCCTCTGGCCGGTTTACGCGTTATCGAACTCGGCACGACCATTGCCGGGCCGTTTTGCGCCCGCCTGATGGCGGATTTCGGCGCCGAAGTGATCAAGGTCGAACCGGCGACCGGCGATCCGGTACGGGCCTCGAGCAAGCGCATTCACACCAAATCGCTGTATGCCGCGAGCCTGATGCGCAACAAGTCCCTGATTGCGCTTAATCTCAAATCTCCGGGCGGACAAAAAATCATCAAGGACCTCGTCGCAAAAAGCGACATCCTGATCGAAAACTTCAAACCCGGCGCGCTCGAAGGCTGGGGCCTCGGTTATGAAGACCTCGAAAAAATCAATCCGGGGCTGATCATGACCCGTATTTCCGGTTACGGCCTCACCGGCCCCTATAGCGAACGCCGTGGTTACGGCGTTATCAGCGAAGCGGTTAGCGGTTTGCGCAGCGTGATCGGCGAACCGGACAGACCACCCGCGCGCGTGACATTGGCGCTCACCGATTACATCACCGGCCTTTACGGCGCATTCAGCACCATGATGGCCATGGTTCATAAATTACGAACCGGCAAAGGTCAGTATATCGACCTTGCTTTATGCGAAGCCGCGTTCAGTTTCATGGAACCGTATGTACCGGCTTACGATAAGCTCCAATTCATCCCGCAACGTTCGGGTGCGAAGCTCATTGACAGCGCCGTCAACAATCTCTTTGCGAGTAAAGACGGCGAGTATGTGCATATCCAAGGATCGCAAGACACCGGCTTTGCCCGCTTGGTGAAGGCCATGGGCATGCCCGAGCTTGCCGAAGACGAACGTTTCCAACGCCGCGTCAACCGGGCGAAGAACCAAGATACAATCGATGACATCATTCAAAATTGGACGAGCCAATACGCCACTGATGAAATTATCGAAACGTTGGGCTCAAAAGATATTCCAGTCAGTCGGGTCAACACCATCGCCGATGTCTTCGGCGACCCGCAGTTCAAAGCCCGCGATATGATCGTCGATACGCCGGATGACGAACTCGGCTCGGTCAAGTTAGCGGGAATCGTACCGAAGTTATCTCTGACACCGGGTGCGATCCGGCACGCCGGCGGACGGGTCGGCAAAGACACCCGGGATGTTCTGGAAAACCTGTTGGGCTATAACAGCGCCGACGTTGACAAACTCGAGGCCGACGGTGCCGTATTCTGCGACGACAAAGCAGCACAAGCCGTCCTCAATCAGGCCTAATCGTCTTAGCGGGAGAAAGAATTCATGTCGTGGAAACCGGAAGCCGACGAAATCGCCAAGCGCCGCCAATGGGCCTTGGAAATGGGCGGCAAAGAACGCGTTAAAGTTCATCACGAACGCGGCTTCCTGACCATTCGCGAGCGCCTCGATTTACTTTGCGACAAAAATTCCTTCCAGGAAATCGGCGGGCTCGCCGGCAAGGCGACCTACAACGAAAAGGGCGAGGTCCAACACGTCACGCCCATGCCCTATGTGATGGGACTTGCCAAGATCAACGGCCGTCCGGCCGCCGTCGGCGGTGAAGACACCACAATCCCCGGCGGTACCAGCATGTCGGGAAAGAACTGGCGTATTAAAGGTGGCCAAGGCGGCTTCGTTGATGACCTCGCTTGCGAATACAAAATTCCGCTGGTCCGGTTTATCTCCGGCTACGGCGGCAGCGTCGGTTCGACCAAATCGACCGGTTATGCGGTGATGCCTGGACATAGCCGCGTACCGTTTCAAAACTCGGCCGAGTTGCTGGCGACCGTGCCGGTCGTCAGCGCCATCACCGGAATCGCTGCCGGCGGGCCGGCCGGGCGCGCCATGATGTCGCACTTCACCGTCATGACCAAAGGCTCAGTGATTTTCGCCGCCGGTCCGCCGGTCGTCGAACGGGGTACGGGCGAAAAACTCACGAAAGAAGAACTCGGCGGCTGGCGCATTGCCGTCAACAAAGCCGGCACCGTCGACAATGTTGCCGAAGACGAAGAAGATTGTGTCCGGCAAATGAAAACGTTTTTAAGCTTCATGCCGCAAAATGTGTGGGAGATGCCGCCGGTGGTCAAAACAGGCGATCCCGTCGACCGCTGCGAAGAAGAACTGCTCGAGATCATCCCGCGCGATCAACGCAAGCCTTACAACATGCGTCAATTAATCGAACTTATCGTCGACAAGGGTTCAATGTTCGAAATTCAACCAACCCATGGCCGCTCCTGCATTAATGTGTTGGCACGCCTGGACGGACTGCCGATCGGTATCATCGCCAACAATCCCATGTTGGGCGGCGTCGTCGATGTGAAATCGGCTAACAAGCAAACTCGTTTCATCGAGCTTTGCGATTGTTTTCATATCCCGCTGTTGTTTCTGGTCGATGTCCCCGGTTACGGCATCGGCCTCGAAGCCGAATCCGCGGGCGCATTACGAGCCGGCATGCGCCAGCTCTACGTGAAGCATCAAGCGACCGTTCCGAAACTCGCACTTGTCGTGCGCCGCTGTTACGGCATGGCCGGCGGCACAACCCTCGATAAAGTGGGGCTCAATTACAAAATTGCCTGGCCGTCCGGTCATTGGGGTTCTCTGCCTGTCGAAGGCGGCACGCTGGCGGCCTTCCGGCGGGAAATCGAAAGCGCGCCGGACCCGGATAAGCGCCGCGAGGAAATCGAAGCTGAATTGAAATCGCTTTCTTCACCGTTTCGCACGGCCGAGGCATTCGCGATCGAAGACATCATTGATCCCCGCGAGACAAGGCCTTATCTCTGTCAAGTTTTCGAAGCCATGCAGGGCAAACTCAAACTCGGTCTCGGACCCAAACAAAAAGGCGGCGTACGACCATAAATGTTTAAAAAGATTCTCATTGCCAACCGGGGTGCGGTTGCGGCTCGCGTGATCCGCGCCCTGAATAAGTTGAAGATCCCTTCGGTTGCCGTGTATTCGGAAGCCGATGCGGGCTTGCCCTATCTCGCCGAAGCCAGCGAAGCCGTTTTGATCGGCCCAGCACAGGCGCGCGAGTCGTATCTCAATGTCGATGCTATTCTCAAAGCCGTCGAAAAGACCGGTGCCGACGGCGTGCATCCGGGCTACGGGTTCCTGTCGGAAAATGTCACTTTTTCGCATGCCCTTCACGATATTGGCGTGACTTTTATCGGACCCAGCGCGCAATGGGTCGAGCAGATGGGCGATAAGGTCAAGGCCCGCGAGATGATGGAAAGCCAAGGCCTGCCCATGGGAGCCGGGTCGAATGTTCTGGGCACGGATGAAGCCGAAATTCTTGAAACGGCTCGCAGTATCGGCTTTCCGCTTCTGATCAAAGCCGCCGGTGGTGGTGGCGGTATCGGTATTCAGCCGGTCACGGATGAAAAGAAACTCATCAAAACCGTTGAGCGCGCCCGCGGCCTCGCCCTGCGCACTTTCTCCAACGATGAGGTTTATTTCGAAAAACTGCTCGAAAAGCCGCGTCATATCGAATTTCAAGTGCTCGGCGATAAAAACGGCAAAGTACGCACCGTGTTCGAACGCGATTGCTCGATTCAACGCCGATATCAAAAAGTTATCGAAGAAGCGCCCGCACCGAACATTCCCCGTGAGGAAATCGACGGACTTTGTGAAACCATCGAAACCGCGCTCAGCAATATCGGTTACGATAATATCGGTACCGTTGAAATGCTGCGCGGCGCCGACGGCAGTTTTAATTTCCTCGAGATGAACACGCGTCTGCAAGTGGAACACGGGATTACCGAGGAAATCACCGGCATCGATCTGGTGGCGGCGCAAATCAGTTCGGCCGCCGGTAATACCGTGGACGATATTTTGCCGGACACCATCGAACGTCAAGGTCACGCCATCGAAGCGCGGGTTTATGCCGAAGACCCGGTGAAGTTTTTCCCTTCGCCGGGACCGTTGAACGTTTACCGACCGCCGATCGGCATGGAAGGCATTCGCGTCGATACGGGTTTTGCTGAAGGTCAGGAGGTTACGCCGTTTTACGATCCGATGATCGCCAAGGTCATTGCCCATGGCGCCGACCGCAACCAGGCCATCGCGCGCCTCAAGGATGCATTGGGCAACTTCCCCATCGACGGCGTTAAACACAACATTCCGTTTCTCATTAAAGTACTGGATTCAGACGAGTTTATCGCCGGCGACCTGCACACCGGCCTGACAAACAGTCTCCTGAAATAACCGAGGGTCAACATGGCAAAAGAAACCAAAAAAAAGAAACCGGCGAAAAAAGCGGCAAAATCCGAAGCCGAACCCGCAAAACGCTCCGGACTCGGTTACGCCGATAAAACCTGGGACGAGCGGCTGGATGATCTCGAAAAGCGCCGGCAAAAGGCGCTTGGTATGGGCGGCAAGGCAAAGCTTGATAAACGCCACAACCAAGGTCAACTGAACGCCCGCGAACGGATCGATAAGCTTATCGATCCCGGTACGTTTCTCGAGTCCGGTTTATTCGGCACGTCGGGCGTGTATCCCGAAGATGCCGAGAAAACACCGACGGACGGCAAAATTACCGGTTATGGCAAGATCAACGGTCGCGATGTTGCGTTTGTCGTGAACGACTTCACGGTCAAAGGCGCATCGACCAGCGCGACGAATTCGAAAAAACTCGGTTGGGTCAAAACCACCGCGCAGCAAAAAGGCATCCCGATGCTGTTCGTCGGCGAATCCACCGGTGCGCGCCTGCCCGACGCCATGGGCTCACGCGGGATGGGTCAACTGCTCGGTAACGATAAAACCCAATTCATGCGCGACCGCACCGTGCCCTGGGCGGCAGCGGCACTCGGCTTTTCATTCGGATCGTCCGCTTGGCTGACGTGCTGTTCGGACTTCGCCGTCATGCGCAAAGGCTCCTGCATGGCCGTGTCGTCGCCCAAACTCGTCTCAAAAGCCATCGGCCGCGAGGTCGATCTCGAAGAACTCGGCGGCTGGAAATTACATACAGATACAACCGGCCTAATCGATCATGCCGTGGATTCGGATGAAGAGGCGATGGAAACCCTGCGCAAGTATTTGAGCTACATGCCGAGCAACAACCGTGAAACCCCTCCCCGCGCCGACGTTCCCGAAGGATCGGGTGCGGAGATGGAGGACCTGCACACGCTGATCCCCGAACGGCGCACGCAGGTTTACAACGTGAAAAAAGTTCTTGAGCGCATTTTCGATAAAGATTCATTGTTCGAGATGAAGCCCCGCTTCGGCAAACCCGCCGTGACGGCACTGGCCCGCCTCGATGGCCATGTCGTCGGCATCATTGCCAATAACCCGATCCACAAAGCGGGCTCAATGGACGTCGAAGCTATCGATAAGATGATCGCCTTTCAGGTGCTCTGCGATTCCTTCAATATTCCGATTATTAAATTCGTCGACACACCCGGCTTTTTCATCGGCCTCGAAGCCGAGCGCCAAGGCGCGCCGGGACACATTATGAACTTTATGAATTCGACCTGTCTCGTCAGCGTACCGACCCTGACCGTTATCATGCGCAAAAGTTACGGCCGAGCCTACGTGGCCATGGGCGGCGGCAAACATTCCGACGATATCGTTTGCTGGCCGACTGCAGAAATCAGCTTTATGGACCCCATCGCCGCGACCAAGATCGTTCATAACAAAGAACCCGACGATGAAGACTTCGGCGAAGCTTTCACCGATATCGCGCAGGAAAGCGACGTTTGGGGATTGGCACAGGTTTATTCCACACAAGATGTCATCCCACCGAGCCAGACTCGTGATTATTTGATTCGTATGCTAGAAATACATCGTCTACGCTTATCGAACGGCGTGGGCAAACATCTGATGCAATATTGGCCCACCACAATTTAACTGTTCCCTTTATTATGACGATCCAAGAAACAATCTCTCAAGCGAGAAAAAGCGGCCGCAAAGCCCTTGATGAATCCAACGGCAAGCAATTGCTCGCCGAATTCGGCGTCACAGTGCCGCAATCCATCGTCACCAAGGATGCCGCCACGGCGGCCGGCGATGTCAGCAATTTAAAATTTCCCGTCGTCGTGAAGGTCATGTCGGCCGATATTTTGCACAAAAGCGATGCCGGTGGCGTGAAGGTCGGCCTGCAAAACGCCGATGAAGTTAGCCAAGCGATCGCCGAAATGGCAAAACAGCCTGAAATCAAAAAAGCCGATGTCGACGGCTATCTGGTCGAAGAAATGGCACCCCCCGGTCAGGAACTCGTTGTCGGCGGCCTAAAGGATCCGCAGTTCGGCCCACTCGTCATGGTCGGCCTCGGCGGCATTTTCGTAGAAGTCCTCAAGGACGTCGCCTTCCGCATTTGCCCGATTGAGGAAATCGATGCCCGCGAAATGCTGGCTGAGCTGAAAGGCGCACCGTTATTAAAAGGCGCGCGCGGCCAGAAACCGGTTTCCGAAGACGCCATCATCGATGTCCTGATGAAAGTCGGCGGCGATAACGGCCTCTTGATGCAGCTTGAGGACGATATTGCCGAAGCCGACATCAATCCGCTGATCGTTTCCGACAACGGCGCCGTTGCCGTCGATGCCCGGTTCATCCTAACCAAACAATCGAACTCATGAATAAAAACACAACCCCAAAACCGGCGTCGGGCCAAGACGCCGCGGCTTATTATCAGCCCCTGTTTGCGCCGAAGACGGTCGCCATTGTCGGCGCGTCCTCAAGCAAGGAAATCATCGGTAATACGTTTTTGCGCCGGATTAAGGATTACGGCTTTAAGGGTGATATTTATCCGATCCATCCGAAGGCCGACGAAATCAACGGCTTCAAGGCCTATCCATCCTTGGCCGAAACGCCGAAGCCTGTGGATTACTGCTACATCGCCGTTGGCGCCGCGCAGGTACCGGATCTTGTGGAATCGGGTCAAGGCCGCATTAAATTCGCCCATGTGATTTCGAGCGGTTTCGGCGAAGTCTCCGAAGGAGTTGCTTTGCAAAACCAACTCGTTGAGACGGCCCATAAAAATAATTGCCGGATTATCGGGCCGAATTCACTCGGTCTTTACTCCCCGCGCGGCGGCATCACATTTGTTGAAGAATCATCAAAGGAACTCGGCCCCGTTGGTATTATTTCGCAAAGCGGCGGACTCGGCACCGACATTGTCGCGCGCGGCCAACGCCGGGGCGTGCGTTTCAGCGGCCTCGTTTCCGTCGGCAACTGCGCCGATATCGGCCCCACGGAGTTGCTGGACTTTTACCTTGCCGACCCGGAAACCAAAGTCATCGGTGCGTATCTCGAGCAAGTCAAAGAGGGCCGCAAGTTTTTTGAAACGTTGAAAGCGTCACAAGGCAGCAAGCCCGTTGTTATTCTCAAGGGCGGGCGTACCGAACAGGGATCGCGCGCAGCCGCCTCGCATACGGGCGCTTTGGCCGGCAACGAACAGGTTTGGCTCGCGCTTTCGAAGCAAACCGGCTGCATCCTGGCCGACACCCTCGATGAATTTCTAGATATTTTATTGGCGTTTCAGAACCTGGAACCGCGCACTGACCGGCCGAGCGACCGCATCACGCTGTTTGGCAATGGTGGTGGCACCAGTGTCTTGGCGTCGGATTTTTATGCCCGGCGCGGTTTATCCATTCCACCGTTTGACAGTAAAACCGTCGATGCCTTGCGCGCCCTGCAACTGCCTCCCGGCACCAGTATCGACAATCCGGTCGATGCGCCGGTCGGCACGCTACGCCAGGAAGAAGGCGCCATCGCCGAAAAAATCATGGATGCGGTTTATGCTCACAGTAAACCCGATGCCCTCGTCATGCACTTGAACATGGCTGCATTCCGCGGTCGCACCCCGCCGAGTGTCATGGAGAACCTGCTTCAAGCCGCGTTTCGTATTCAGGAGAAATATCCGGGACAAGCCCACTTCCTACTCGCATTGCGCTCGGAAGGCGATCCGGAGACCGAAGAGATTAAGCGCCGGTTTCGTAAAATCGCGCTCGAATCGAATGTTCCTGTATTCGATGAATTGAGTAACGCGGCCGTTGCCCTGGCTGCATTAAAATTTTACGAAACGTTCAAGCGCGATCACGTTAAAGCTTAGGCTTCAACTTCGTCGATCATTTCAAAATAATTTTTGTTAAACGCATCGGGAGATTCATAACATCCCCAATGGCCCGCGCCTTCGAGCTTGCGGAAGATCAGGTTCGGTTGGAATCCACTTAAATAGGTAACGCGTTCGTGCAGATGGCCTTTTGCGTAAGCATCGCAATTGCCGTAAAGGCCCATGAGACGCCCTTTCGTTTGGCTCAAGGCCTCGCTGAGATTATCAGCATGACCAATGAGATGGCTTTTGACCCGGCCGCGCTGCGTGTTCCAATCCTGTATATAGAGGGCTAGATCATCGATTTTTGCGGGATCGGCAATCATCAGAATTTCAAGGTTCTTCCGATGCGCTTCTTTGCGCGCTTCAGGCATTTCCGCTTTACGCCAGCTGACAAATGGTTCAAGCGTGTTGCGGGTCAGCCCCATGCCGCTCGAACCGGAAAATGTGTGCGAGATCAACCGCTCGCCCTGCAACGGCGCAACATTGCCGCCAATGATCCCGCCGAAAGAAAACCCGGCCATATGAATGGGTTTGTCCTTCGGTACAATTTCATCAATCCCGGCGGACACCAATTTTGCAATGTGTTCTGCGTTATGCGGTTCGGGCATATCGCCGGACGCGCCAAAGCCGGGCATATCAACCGCAAACACTTGAAACCGGCCTGCCAGCACCGGGAGATTTTGAATCCAATGCATCCAGGAACCGTAACCACCGTGTAGCAAAACCAACGGGGTTCCTTCACCCCACACGTGCCAAACCATCTGACCGCCGTCGAAGGCCGTATGGCAAACCTCAGACAGCCCTTCGATACGTGCAATAGCATCTTGTGGCGCCTCGTCATCATGGGCCGGGGCAAATGCGGGAGGTTGTGTCATGGAATAACTCTCAAGGAAAAATTAAACAGGGGCCGGTTCTATAGCGCATATTTCCTCAAAACCAAAGGCTGTGCCCTGGCGATACTGAATATTCATTTTCATCACGTGCGAAAAAGTTGACCGACATCAAATTCTGACGGACAATCACCAACTAAGTCATATGGGAGGAACGTTATGGATACTGCAGCACAAGACAACACCACAGAACTCACCTTAAATTCCGCCGATCAAGGCGGCAGCGATAAGTTTCAGGGCCTATTGCTGAAGGGTACCAGCGATGTCGGTGTTATTCTCATTCATGGGCGCAGTAAGACCAATCCGGATTCTCCCCCCGTCGGTATCGTACGAAAAAGTCTGAATGAAGCCGGCTATTCCACATTATCCATAGCGCGCCCCGACCCCAAGAAAGGCGATGAGTGGGAATATTACGACGAGGGTCCGGATTACGACCCTTATACTTTCCCGGAATGCTATGCCCGTATTCGCACAGCCATGGCGGAACTCGCCAAACACGGCGCCAAAAAAGTTATCCTATCCGGTCACAGCATGGGCGCGCGCATGACATCCGCTTTTCTGTCTGAAGAAGGCGGCGAAGGCCCTTTACCGGTAGCCGGCTTTCTCGCACTCGGTATCGGCACGAACGGCGGTGGCTTGGTCAGTGCCCTGAATACTATCGGTAAAGTTGCTGTACCGGTTTACGATATATACGGCGGCGGGGATGATAATGTTTCAAAAGACGCCGCCGGACGTAAGGCCGCATATGCCGCCGGCCCCGGTTCGTCCTATCATCAAATCGTGATTGGCGATGATAGTACGCCGCATCCTTTAACGGGTGCGGAAGACGAGATGATCGATGTCGTCAATAAAGCGGCGCAATCCATCGCGCCGGTTTCTTAACCGATTTTAATCGGCTTTATCGACGATGAGCCGAAAGATCAGAGCACCGGCAAAAGCTCCAAAGACGATGGCGGATAAATACGTCACGATGTAATCGAACGAGCCGGAAATAACGGCGGTACCGAGATAACGTGCTGGGTTTAAGGCCGCTCCGGTAATCGGTCCGCCCACAAAGGCGACCAATGCGACGGCGGAACCGACGGAAAACGCTGCCAGCGGCCCTTTGAGGAAAATACCTTTAGAAAAAGTCAAAACCACCGCAATGAACATAGCGGCAAAAACAAATTCGAGTGCAATAATCAATATCGTCGCCGAAACATCCGCAACAGTCGCGATTTCCAAATTAGGTAACGGTGTACCGAGACGCGCAATATCACCAAGAAGATTCAATAATATGATCGCGGCAGTTAACCCACCGGCCAATTGTACGGCCAAGTACACAAGAAGCCGCATGGTCGGCATGCCCCGGACCGCTAACATGACAAGGCTGATGGCCGGATTAAAATGTCCACCGGAAATGGAACCAAATAATAAAATCATGAGGGCGACGGAAAGACCAAAAACCACACTGGTGCCGACTTGACCTAAAACACCACCGGTAATCACATCGACCATGATGGCGCCGGAAGCAGCAAAAACGATAAAGAAAGCACCTAAAAATTCGGCGGCCGCCGGCTTGATCAAATCGTTCATGTCTTTCTCCCCAAACGCTGAGTATCGGTAAAAAGCGTAAAAAAACCGTTGTCATGGGGCGGCTTTCCCTTTTTTTACAAGGGAAAGCACGATAATAACGGCCCCAATATGATGAAACTCAGCGACTTCGATTATGAATTACCGCCCGAGAATATCGCGCAACGGCCCATACAGCCTCGTGATTCGGCCCGCTTGCTTGTTGTTGATGAGTCACTCACGGATAGCACGCTTAAAAACCTGCCGGGACTATTTCGCCCCGGCGATCTCTTGGTGTTCAATAACACCCGCGTGATTCCGGCCCGCCTGATCGGTAAGCGCAAAACGGCCAAAATCGATGTCACCTTGCATAAAGAGGAGGCTCCTGATACCTGGCGGGCTTTTGCGCGACCGGCACGAAAACTGAAGCCGGGCGATCAAATCGATTTTGCCGAGGATTTCACCGCCGAGGTTACGGCCAAGGGTGAACAGGGTGAAGTCACGCTAACATTCCAGCACGCCGGCGATGATTTACGCAGACAGCTTGAACAATACGGTGCCATGCCGTTGCCGCCTTACATCAAAAGAAATCCACTGCCCGACCGTCAGGACCACGATGATTATCAAACCATGTTCGCCGAAGTTCCCGGCGCTGTCGCCGCGCCGACTGCCGGATTACATTTCACACCTGAAATATTGGCTGAATTAAGCAAGAAAAACATTCAACACACATTTGTCACGTTACACGTGGGTGCGGGGACATTTCTGCCGGTTAGAACGGATAACGTTGATGAGCACCGCATGCATGCTGAATGGGGGGATGTCAGCAAGCAAACAGCTATGTTGATTAATAAAACTCGGGCAAACGGCGGGCGTATTATTCCAGCCGGTACAACGGCGCTGCGCCTGTTGGAGACAGCGGCCCGCGCGGATGGTACGCTTAAACCTTTCACGGGCGATACATCGTTATTCATTAAACCCGGATATCGCTTTAAAGCCGCCGATATGTTGTTCACAAATTTTCATCTACCGCGCTCGACACTTTTTATGCTGGTGTGCGCGTTTGCCGGGACAGATCGCATGAAGCAAGCCTACCAACACGCCATCGATCACGATTACCGGTTTTATTCATATGGCGATGCTTGTCTTCTAGCGAAAGACAGCAAACCATGAGTGGTACAAAATTTACCTTGCAGGCAAATGACGGTGAGGCCCGGACCGGCCTGCTTGAAACGGCACATGGGCCTGTTAGAACACCAGCCTTCATGCCTGTTGGCACGGCCGCAACGGTCAAAGGCATGACACCCGATGCCGTCCGTGAAACCGGGGCCGACATTATCCTTGGCAATACCTATCACTTGATGTTGCGCCCCGGGGCCGAACGCATTGCCCGGCTCGGCGGCTTACATAAATTCATGAATTGGCCGGGGCCCATTCTTACAGATTCAGGCGGTTTTCAAGTGATGTCGTTGTCAAAATTGCGGACCCTCAATGAGAACGGGGTTACGTTTCAATCGCACATTGACGGCACGTCATATGAGCTAACGCCTGAACGTGCAATCGAAATCCAGCATCTGCTCGATGCCGATATCACCATGGCCTTCGATGAATGCACACCCTTCCCGGCTAGCGAAGAAGTTGCTCATGAGTCGATGCAACTTTCCATGCGCTGGGCGGAACGTTCAAAAAACGCGTTTAAGCCCCGCGACGGTTATGGATTGTTTGGTATCGTTCAAGGCGGTGTTTATGAAAACCTTCGCGCCGAATCGGCTGAAAAATTAAAAACAATCGGATTTGACGGCTATGCTGTCGGTGGACTCGCGGTTGGTGAGGGTCCGGACATCATGGTTGAGGTCCTTGGAAAGACGGTTCCTCACCTCCCTGCCAATAAACCGCGCTACTTAATGGGCGTTGGCAGGCCAGCGGATTTAATTGAATCCGTTGCACGCGGTGTTGATATGTTCGATTGCGTCATTCCAACCCGCTCGGGGCGCACTTCACAGGCCTTTACCGCCCAAGGCCCGCTGAACTTGCGCAACGCCCGCCACCGTGACGACCCCCGGCCGCTGGATGAAACATGCACCTGCCCGGCCTGCCGGGACTTCAGCCGCGCCTATATCAACCATCTCGTCAAAGCCAACGAAATCCTCGGCGCCGTGCTGTTGACCTGGCACAATCTTGATTATTACCAGACATTAATGGCTGGTATGCGCGAAGCCATTGCCGAACAAAAATTCGATAAATTTGCCAAATCGTTCTATGCGCAATACAACGAAAGCGAAACCGCCAAACAAGAAGAAGCCGAATGATGAAAAAGCCCCAAGCAAAAACCGGAAAAAAAAATGCAACATCGGCAAAACTGACGCAATTGGGCCGTCAAGCCGGAATCCCGGCTTCGCCGGACGCCGCCATTTTAGAGACGGTTGCTAATCCTAATAAGGGTAAGCACTACACCGTCCGTTTTACGTGCCCTGAATTTACCTGCCTTTGCCCAATCACCGGCCAACCGGATTTCGCCCATATTGTTATCGACTATGTTCCTGGGTCGCGTATTGTCGAAAGTAAGTCGTTAAAACTATATATTGCGTCTTTTCGCGACCACGGCTCGTTTCATGAAGATGCAACAATAAGTATTGCCAGCAAGATTATTAAAGCCGCCAAACCAAAATGGCTGCGAATCGGCGGGTTTTTTAATCCGCGCGGCGGCATCCCCATTGATGTGTTTTATCAAACCGGAAGCCCGCCTAAAGGTGTATTTATTCCCGATCAGGGCGTAAACCCGTATACGGGCCGAAAATAATTTACCCGAGATTTTCTTTTAAAAAATCGAGCACATGTGCCCAAGCCTCATCGCTAGGGCCTTGGCGAAACTTATTCTTCGCCAAAAAATTTTGAAACGCATGGCCAGCGCTTTCATACCGGTAGAACGTACAATCGACATTAAGCTCCTTCAAACGGTGTTCGATTTGATCGACATCCGCCGGCGAGGGGTTTTCGTCTTCAAGGCCGAAGAATCCGATAACAGGACAGGCAATCTCATCAAGCCGGTCATACGGTGATTTTGCCGTATCCTCACCCCAGGTTTTCATCATATTGCCGCTATAAAAAACGACACAGGCTTTAATGGCCGGACTGACGATGGCACCCAAAAAAGACATTCGTCCGCCCATGCAATGGCCGATAATACCGATGCGTGAACCGTCGACATTCGGGTGCGCTTGAATAAAGTCGACCGTCGCGTTGATATCGTCGGCGATTTCCCCATCGGTCATACTCGCACGTTTTTCTGCCGAGTCCGTAATTTCAGGAATGCGGTGAAAAACATCCGGAGCGGCAGCGGCATACCCTGCCTTCGCTAATTGATCGACACGGTCTTTGGTAAATTCATCAATACCCGCACCATGACACATAACAACCATTGCTGGATGCGGCCCCGTACCGGCAGGCAAACCGACATAAGTTTTCATTGCACTGCCGCCAACGGTCAATTCTTCGATTGATGACATATCGGCCTCCCAATATCGATCGTCAAAACGATCAAACAACATCGCTTCCGCTTTTAGCTGATTTAGATGTTTATTTCGTGACAGTAGAAGCGGGTGAATTATAACGTAATTCTTAACGCTCGCCCAATTCGAACGACATGTCATAACCGTGTAATTTCAACGGTTAAGTGCGAATCTACTCTTCACCCCGGTAGACACAGCCCGCATTGCAGGTTTCCCAAAGTGTAACCTTACTAAGTTGCGGTAATTTCGGCTTCAAGCGTTGCCAGATCCACCGGGCGATAACTTCACTGGTCGGATTTTCAAGGCCTTGAATATCGTTCAAATAATAATGATCAAGTTCGAGGCGAACGGGCTCAAACGCATTCTTGATTTCGGCAAAATCCATCACCCACCCGGTGGCTGGATTTTCCGGACCAGCGACAGAAATGCTGACTTTAAATGAGTGTCCATGCAAGCGGCGGCACTTATGATCTGCCGGTAAGTTCGGCAGCATATGTGCCGCTTCAAATGTGAACTCTTTAAAAATTTCCATCGACTATCTTTATAATCCAAACACGTTAGGGCAAGCCTAAAATCTTATGTGTTTGTAGGCTTAACCGCCAATTGGGATGGGCCTGACAATACGCGAGAGCCTGTTGTGTGTTCAATGGACGATTTTCATTGTCCATGGGCTGCAACAGGAAATGATCGAATTCCATATGCTCGAATTGTTCCGGCTCGATTGATTTTTGTGGGTAAACAAATTTCAGTTCGTTGCCCGATACCTGCTGCAAATCCGTTCCCGCTTTTGGGCTGACGCAAATCCAATCAATACCTGCCGGCACCGGCAAGGTCCCATTGGTTTCGACAGCGACATAAAACCCCCTTTGGTGAAACGCCGCGATCAAATTTTCGTCCAACTGTAATATCGGCTCGCCACCCGTACAAACAACAAATGGTGATGATTGCGGGTCTTGATTTTCCGGCCAGCATGCCGATACGGCATCGACTAATTCGTCTGCTGTCGTAAATTTACCGCCGCCTTGTCCGTTGGTACCGACAAAGTCGGTATCGCAAAAATTGCAAATCGCCGTTGCCCGATCCTCTTCCAAGCCGGACCAAAGATTGCATCCCGCGAAACGACAAAACACAGCCGGGCGGCCCGTGTTGATACCCTCGCCTTGCAGGGTAAAATAAATTTCTTTTACCGTATACGTCATGACCGTTCGCTTTAACCGCGTGGATAGTCTAAAGGATCTTCGAGGCCGGCTTCTTGAAAGCCTTTCAATCGTAACAAGCAGGCATCACAAGCACCGCAAGGAATGCCGTCAGGCGTTGGATCATAGCACGTCCGGGTTAAGCCGTAATCGATACCGAGAGCGCGGCCTTTTTCGATAATTTCTTTTTTTGATAAATCGATCAATGGTGTGTGAATCGTAAATTTTTTTGCCCCTTCAACACCCGCTTTTGTTGCTAACGCAGCAAGAGACTCGAAGGATTGAATAAATTCAGGCCGGCAATCGGGATAGCCACTGTAATCGAGCGCATTAACGCCAATAAAAATATCGTAGGCCTCCAACACTTCGGCCCAAGCCAAGGCTAAGGAAAGAAAAACGGTATTACGGGCTGGCACATAGGTCACCGGAATGCCGGTACCAATTTCTGTGTCACTTCGGCCTTTCGGCACGGGCGTTGCATCGGTTAAGGCCGAACCACCAAAGACTCCAAGGTCGATATCAAGGATTGCGTGACGGGCGACCTTCATCGTTTCCGCGATTTTCGTCGCCGCATTGATTTCAACTTCATGGCGCTGGCCGTAGCGAAGTGTCAGCGCATAGGTCTCAAACCCCTGATCATGCGCAAGCGCCAATACAGTGGTTGAATCAAGACCTCCACTGAGCAAAACAACGGCTTTTGCTTTGTTAATCAAAAAAACCTCGATAACCTAATGGTTGAAATTTATGCGAATAATTCTGTTACCATAGCATTCTAAAAGATACGAGCGAGCGGCGTATTCTTTAATGGCAATCGAGATTCATGGCAA
>Ga0181579_10000214_pt1 | contig 44071 bp, 35 predicted proteins | sample 071ome_24_FD_132996 | JGI IMG/M metagenome (GOLD analysis project Ga0181579, IMG submission 132996) | Coastal salt marsh microbial communities from the Groves Creek Marsh, Skidaway Island, Georgia - 071402CT metaG (megahit assembly) | ecosystem: Environmental > Aquatic > Marine > Intertidal...
GATTGCCCGAATTGCCGGCACACGTCTTCTTCATATGCCGCGGCCACTTCGGCTGTCCTATAGCGGGGACGTCTTGCGTGTCCGGCCTGATCCGCTCAATCCGGAACGGCAGTTGACGCAAGTCGGCGCGGAAATGATCGGTGCCAGCAGTATTTATCACGATGCCGAACTTGCTGTTGCCGCACTCAATGCCCTTGCCCGGGCCGGAGTTGCCAGCCTGACCATTGATTTGGGTGTTCCCAGACTGCTTGAGGCCATAGCAGGTGAAAAGCCGGATGATGCTCTGGTTCAGGCTGTTGCCGCCAAGGATCATATGCTGGTCAGGCAGTATGGTGGCAAACTTGGTGACATACTGACATTGCTTCTCGATGTGCCCATGCTCCCGCTTGAAAAACTTGATCATGATGTTGCGGTGATAAGCAAGGGTCTCGCGCCACAAGCGGCAAGCCTGGTTGCTGATCTTCTCAACGTGGCGGGGCTCATACGTTCGGCATCGCCGCAGGTATCGGTTACATTGGATCCGCTGGAATCAAGGGGTTTTGATTACCATCACGGCATTGGTTTCTCGATCTTTGCCCCGGGTATCCGGGGTGAGCTCGGACGTGGTGGCCGGTATCGCACAACGACCGTCAATGGAAGTGGTGAGGATTCAACGGGCGTTACCTTATATCTTGAACGGGTGATGCGGGCCTTGCCGCAACGAAAGGACAGTGATGCTGTTTATGTGCCCTTTGCCGCAGGACTTGAGACACTTGTCCGCCTCGTTGATGCGGGTGAAACATGCCGCTTCGGGACAGTGAATGCATCCGACAGCAAGGCTGAAGCCAAGGAAGCGGCGGCAATGGGTTGCGGCCGGATCATGCGTAACGGTGATATAATTTTATTGAATGAATAGCAGGTTTTTAACGGAGGCTCGGCGATGGCTAATGTCGCGGTAATCGGCTCCCAATGGGGAGATGAGGGGAAAGGCAAAATCGTTGACTGGCTTTCGGAGAAAGCTGATCTTGTTGTCAGGTTCCAGGGCGGGCATAACGCCGGCCATACGCTGGTCATAAATGGCACGGAATACAAACTCAGCCTCCTGCCTTCCGGGATTGTGCGCCCCGGTAAGAAGTCGATTATCGGGAACGGTGTGGTGATTGACCCGGCGGCGCTGCTGAAGGAAATGGATACGCTGATCGGCCAAGGGGTTGAAATCACCCCCGATAACCTGATGATTTCGCTTTCCGCACCAATCATACTGCCGGTGCACCAGCTGGTGGATCATGCACGTGAAGCCGGCCGCGGCGATGGAAAGATCGGCACCACCGGTCGCGGCATCGGCCCTGCCTATGAGGATAAAGTTGCCCGCAGAGGTATCCGGATGGCGGATCTTCTTGATATGGCGGCACTTCGCGACAAGATAAAGGCTCTGCTCGCGCATCATAATGTCTGGCTTGCCGCCGCCGGTGAAGCCACCATGGAAGTCGATGGAGTTGTCGCCTCACTCGAAGAGATGCGTGCGCGTATCCTTCCGTTTCTTGGCGAAGTCTGGGCAAGTCTGGATGATGCAAAACGTCAGGGACGCCGCATCCTTTTTGAAGGCGCTCAGGGGGTGATGCTTGATATTGATCATGGCACGTATCCTTTTGTCACCTCCTCCAACACGGTTCCGGGGCAAGCGGCCACGGGTTCGGGCATCGGCCCCGGCGCGGTGAATTATGTCCTTGGTATCACCAAGGCATATACAACGCGTGTGGGCTCAGGGCCGTTCCCGACGGAAGATTTTGGCGAAGACGGGGAGACGCTTGGCCAGCGCGGACGCGAATTCGGCACGGTGACCGGACGCAAGCGTCGCTGCGGATGGTTTGATGCGGTGATGGTCCGGCAGGCCGGCAAGATGGCGGGTATCGACGGGATGGCCCTCACCAAACTTGATGTGCTGGATGGATTTGACACCCTGAAAATCTGTACATCCTATCGGCTTGACGGTGCTGAAATTGACCGTTTCCCGGCAGGATCGGCTGAACAGGCGCGGGTAGAGCCAGTCTATGAAGAGATCGAAGGCTGGAAAGACAGCACCATGGGGGCGCGATCCTGGGCTGATCTGCCCTCACAAGCCATAAAGTACATCAAAAGGCTGGAAGAGCTGACGTCAATCCCTGTTGCGACGGTATCAACAAGCCCTGAACGTGATGATACCATTCTGGTGCGTGACCCGTTTGAAGGTTAAGATCAGCCTAAAAGTTTCTGTTCTGTTGCCATGTCACGAACAGCAATCTGAAGTTTTTCAAAGGCGCGGGATTCGATCTGGCGAACCCGTTCACGGCTGATCCCGAACCGCTGGGAGAGATTTTCAAGTGTCTCCGGCGTATCGCTCAATCTCCGTGCTTCGATAATTGCGATCTCACGCTCATTAAGGTCTTTCATGGCTTCGATGAGAAGCTTGCGGCGGGCGTCGTATTCTTCGGCTTCTTCAAATGTGGTGTCATGTGTTTCGCGTTCGTCGACCAGCCAGTCCATCCATTCCATGCTTTCGCCGTCACTGCTGACCGGCGCGTTCAGGGAATGGTCACCACCTGCCATGCGGCGGTTCATGCTCACCACTTCATCTTCGGAAACATTCAGCTCATTGGCGATATGTTCCACCTGTTCGGCGGAAAGGTCTCCGTCTTCAACAGCCTTGATCTGCCCCTTGATGCGGCGAAGATTGAAGAAAAGCTTTTTCTGGGCGGCGGTCGTCCCTATCTTGACCAGCGACCATGAGCGCAGGATATATTCCTGGATACTTGCCTTGATCCACCACATGGCATAGGTGGAAAGCCGAAATCCCTTTTCGGGTTCGAATCTTTTCACCGCATGCATCATGCCAAGATTGCCTTCGGCGATCAGCTCACCCATCGGCAAGCCGTAGCCGCGATACCCCATGGCAATTTTTGCAACAAGACGGAGATGCGAGGTGACCAGTTTATGCGCGGCCTCAATATTACCCTGATCACGCCAGTCCTTGGCAAGGGTATATTCTTCTTCGGCGGAAAGCATGGGGAAACGGCGGATTTCATCAAGATATCGCGCCAGATTGCCTTCAGGGCTTATATTCGGCATGGCGGCCGGTAATTGAGATTTGGCGAGTTTCGTGTCCATGGTTAATATATAATATCTTCGGATTATGTTTTAAAGAAGGCCGCGGGCGCGTATAGCCTTTTCAAGATTTCGGATGAGATCCTGCATATCCGCTGGTAGTTGTGTTATAAATTCCATCATCTCCCCGGTCACGGGATGGGCAAAGCCGAGATGGCTTGCATGAAGGGCCTGCCTTTTGAACGCTCTCAAGCCCGTCAGCGCGTCGCGCATTGCCGTATCAGGCATCTGACCTGACCGCATCGGGCGGCCATAGGCAGGATCGCCGATAATGCCGTGACCAATGCTGGCAAGGTGGACGCGTATCTGATGGGTCCGGCCGGTTTCAAGGCGACATTCCACCATGCTGGCAAGAGGCGGCAGGGAACGGACGACATGGAGATGCGTGATTGCCTCACGTCCTTTTGCGTTTACAGACATTTTTTTCCGGTCTCGGTTGCTGCGGCCTATGGGGGCGTCGATTGTCTGCTCTCGCTCACGCAGGATACCCCAGGCAAGGGCGGTGTAGACACGGTCCAGATCATGCGCGGCAAACATTTCAGTCAGTTTTTGATGCGCCCTGTCGGTTTTGGCGGCCATCATGACGCCGCTTGTATCCTTGTCAAGGCGATGCACAATTCCCGGTCTCTTCTCCCCGCCTATGCCGGTCAACTGATCCCCGCAATGGGCAATCAGCGCATTGACAAGCGTGCCGTCAGGCGTGCCCGGGGCGGGATGCACCACCAGACCGGCAGGTTTGTCGATGACGATGATATGGGCATCTTCATAGAGAATATTGAGCGGTATAGACTGGCCTTCTGGCGTGGCCGGGGCAGATGCCGGAATGGTGAGCGTGCATGTCTGCCCCGGTGCAACGGTGAAAGACGGGTCTTTCACGCATTGCCCGTCAATGTTGAGCATACCGTCAAGAATAAGGTTTTTAACCCGCGAACGAGATAAAACCGGTAATTGACTTGCCCCCCGGACATGCTCTGGGCTATCTGTTGAAGGTTCAGAGAGCTGATGGGCAAGCCAGCGATCCAGGCGATCGGGGTATGCATCCGCCGGAACGGTTAATGTGATGATGAAAGGCTGAGACATGGCGGCTAATATGCACAATCCTGAAAAAGATCGCCAGTCCGAAATACAAACGGGCGATGAGCCGCCGATGCCAGCCTGGGTCGGCCCGGTGAAGGCGGCTGTTGTGGTGATGTCTGTTCTTATTGTTTTCGGGCTGGCGTTGCTTGCCTATGGTCTTGCAACCGGCGTCGGTGACCGCCTTGCCAGAACAACAGGTGAAACCCGGTTTCAGTATCCTGAGGGAATGGATCTTGTCGGCGCGAGCACAGGTGACGACGGGCAGTTGGTGCTTCAGTTCAGCGGTGCTGATGGCGAGGGTGAGATACTGCTACTTGATCTCGGTGACCAGAAGATCACGGGCCGTGTTTCCATCACCCCGGGTCAGGGTTATGGTTTCGTAACACCTTAATCTCAGCGGAACATAAGGCCTATATCATAGATGATGCGGGCAATGTCGCCTTCCAGCGGGAAGGAAAGCACCCCCATAACGCTGTAGCCCATCACCAGCGGCAAAACATAAAAGCGAAACATGAACACAAACCAGGCAACATAGAGCGGTACGACCCGATCTATAAGGAACCCGGGGGTGATAGGGCGCGCCAACCGGATGATCGGGTTTGTAGTGACCACAAACATGCGCATGAAAAAGAAGCTGGAATTTTCCGCAAGAAAGATCGACATCCCGAACCGGCCGATGAGTGTCCACATCACGGCGCCGAGCGCGTAATCCATGAGCATGAGCCAGACAGGAAATGCGCTGTCCATGTTTACCTCCCCGGGCAATGCATCTGCTACTGTGATAGCAGGCAATAAAAAACCGGGGCAAGAAGAATTTCCTGCCCCGGCCTGATTTTCAGAAGACCGGCTTAGTGGTCAGCGTCCAGAAGAGTCTTGCCACCCGGAACACGGATTTCTTCAACCATCTTCTGGGTTTCGGCATCCGGCTCTTCGGTCATGAGGCTGACAACGATCATCAGGATCAGGCTGACCGGCATACCGATCATCCCGAAGCGAAGACCATCAAGGCCTAACCATGGTGTGCCACCGGCAAACTGCACGTAGTAGAGATATGCAGCACCGGCACCAAAGCCGCCAATCATCCCGGCCAGCGCACCGGCGCGGTTAGCCCGTTTCCACCAGACGCCGAGAACCAGCGGGAAGAACAGGCCTGAATTGGCAAAGCAGAACGCCCAGGCCACCGCACCAAGAATACCGGTGAGCTTCATGGACGCCACAAAGGCACCTGCAGCACCAACCACCAGCAGGAGCGCACGTGCGACAAGCAGGCGGGTCTTGGTTTCAGCTTTCGGATCAATGATCTTGTAGTAGAGATCATGTGAAAGGGCGTTGGCGATAGCAAGCAGCAGGCCATCCGCCGTGGACATGGCAGCCGCCAGACCACCTGCGGCGACCAGACCGGAGATCACGTAAGGCAGGCCAGCCATTTCAGGCGTGGCAAGAACCACGATATCACCCTTCATGAAGAATTCATTGATCTGGATCAGGCCATCGCCGTTTCCATCAATGATCTTCAGGAAGCCGACACTGCTCCACTTCTGGATCCATTCAAGATTTGACACTTCAGCAACCGACTTGCCGATGATGCTTGTGGCAACAGTCGGGTCCAGCAGCGACAGTTTGGTGAAGGTCGCAAGAGCCGGAGCCGTCAGATAGAGAAGGCAGATGAACAGAAGTGACCAACCCACGGACTGACGGGCAGCCCGGACGGAAGCCGTGGTGAAGTAGCGCATCAGCACGTGCGGAAGCGACGCAGTACCCGCCATCATGCAAAGCACGAGGGTGAAGAACTTCCACTTTGCCATCGGCGTTGTGGACGCATCGTTGATCCCGACCGTAAGCGCGGCGAGACCGCCGGCTTCAGCTTTGGCAGCCGCTGTTGGCAGTAACGTCTTGACGCCGTGAAGCGCTTCGAGTTCCTGCACCCGGCCAACCGCATCAAACTGGGCTAAATGCGGGATGAGGCCATAGCCAAGCTTGTTGGACATCCACACAACCGGAATAAGATAGGCGATGATCAACACGATGTACTGGGCCACCTGTGTCCATGTCACGGCACGCATGCCGCCAAGCATGGAACAGAACAGGATGCCGGCAAGGCCGATCCATACCCCGAGCTCAAACGGTATCTGCAGCGCACGGGACGCCACAATGCCGGTGCCGGTGATCTGAGCCGTCACATAAGTGAAGGAGGCCACCACCAGAATGATCACGGCGCAGAGACGGGCAAAATTGCCGCCATAGCGTGTGCCGATGAAGTCCGGCACGGTATAGCAACCAAATTTACGCAGGAATGGCGCGATGAGCGATGCCACCAGCACGTAACCGCCGGTCCAGCCCACCAGGAATGCCATATAAGGATAACCTTTAAGATAGATCCCGCCAGCCATCGCGATGAATGACGCACCGGACATCCAGTCCGCCGCTGTTGCCATCCCGTTGAAAACGGCAGGAACTTCACGCCCGGCAACGTAATACTGGCTGGATTCCATCGTCCGTGACAAAACACCGATAAAGGCGTAGATCACCACGGTGAAAGCAACGAAAAGCCATCCGATTACCGTATTGGACACACCGGCGACTTCAAGTATCGCCATGAGAATAACGAAGCCGAGAAATCCAAGGGTATACAACCCATAGACTCGGCCAAGGTTTTGAATAAAACCACCTTCGAGTTTAAGCATTGTTTCCCCCTTATTCGGCTACGCCGTGTTCCTCGTCGATTTTGTCCTGCTGGCGGGCAAACCAAAACACAAGGATAGCAAAAGCCACCTGTGCTCCCTGACCAGCCATGAAATATCCACCCGGGAAGCCAGCGGTATTCAACGCTTCGCCCCAGAGATGGATTTCAAATGAAAAGAAATACCAAATGATTAGAGTGATCGCTGTCAGCAGTTTTGTCTTCTGCCAATGCAGTTCGCGATCACTTGAGGATGATTTACTCATAGTCCTCCCCCGTGTTAATACGCCCAAACGGGCTGAAATACATAACCGGGGTGAAGACTATCATCATCTCCCCCCCAAGAGATTATGTAGACGAATTCTGCTAGTGCAGATGACATAAATATCTTACACATGGGTATAAATAGCAAGAAAAATACACTTGATTTCATCAGGGGGGAGAATTGGTTTTCAATTCTATCAGGAAAGTTCAGCGGTATCTGGGGCTTGTGCCTCCGGAGCCGCTTACCTCGCTGGACCAGCTTAAAGAGTATACGGAAAAACAGGCGGCCTTTGTTTCACAGGTCACGCTCTACACCTATATCAAGACACGCGCGGGAACGCAGTATCCCAAACTTTTTGAAAACGAAACCTATCTTGTTTCCATGAAAATGGCCCGCTGGCATATTTTCGGTGCGGCGGTGGCCGATCTGGCCATTTTCTATGGTGCGCTCATGGTCAGCCGGAATGCAGCAACACCTGAACAGGCGAAATCACTGGCGGAACGTATCATCACGGCCATACTTTCAGATTATGATCAGGATGACATTGACCCGGGCGAGTTTGACGGGATGATCGATCGCGGCCGGGCGCGGAGCGAAGTTGCGGCATGGGCAGATCTTGCGGAGGGAGCAAATGCCTTTCAGTCCAGTGCTGATGCGCTGATCCGCTGGGCGCCCATTGCCGATGAGCTGAAAAAACAGGATGAAGAAATCGTTCGCAACTCCATCCATATGCGATGGATTGGCATTCGCAGGGAAATAAAGGAAATTCTTGTTCCCGAAGCCATCCTGACTGGTCTATAAACACAACATCGTTTTAAGTTTTTCCGGAGGAAATGTTCCCATGGCAAATCCGCAATATGTCTACACCATGAGCCGCCTGAGCAAAACCTGGCCCGGGGGCAAGGAAGTGCTGAAAGATATTTCCCTGTCGTTCCTGCCCGGGGCAAAGATTGGTGTTCTCGGGATCAACGGGGCGGGAAAATCCACCCTGCTGCGGATCATGGCGGGTATAGAGACAGAATATCAGGGTGAAGCCAGGCCAGCGGACGGGATCAAGATCGGATATCTGCCGCAGGAACCGGAACTGGATAAAAACCTCACCGTTTTGGAAAACGTCATGCTTGGCATGGGTGAGGCAAAGCAGCTTGTTGACCGTTTCAATGAGATCAGCGCCAAATTCGGCGAAGAGATGAGCGACGATGAAATGAATGCGCTCATCATGGAACAGGGCGAGCTTCAGGAAAAGATTGATGCCGCCGATGCCTGGGATCTTGAGCGTAAAGCGTCTATTGCCATGGATGCGCTTCGTCTGCCGCCATCGGACTGGGGGGTGGAAAACCTCTCCGGCGGGGAGAAGAGACGGGTTGCCTTGTGCCAGCTCTTGCTGAGCGCGCCGGATATTCTGCTTCTCGATGAGCCGACAAACCACCTCGATGCTGAAAGTGTTGCCTGGTTGCAGCGTTTTCTCCACGATTTTCCGGGCACGGTGGTTACCATCACCCACGACCGGTATTTTCTGGACGAAGTTGCAGGCTGGATCCTTGAACTTGATCGTGGCCATGGCATCCCGTATCAGGGCAATTATTCCGGCTGGCTTGAACAGAAACAGAAACGGCTTGAGCAGGAAGGCCGGACAGAAGAGGCACGGAACAGGGTTCTTGCCCGTGAGCTGGAATGGGTACGCTCAGCGCCGCGGGCCCGGCAGGCAAAATCCAAGGCACGTCTGCAGGCGTATGAACAGCTTCTTGAACAGCAACATGAAGCCCATGGTGAAGCCGCCCGCATCCAGATCCCGCCCGGCCCGAGGCTTGGCAATGTTGTCATCGAAGCCAGTGGCCTCAGCAAAGCCTTTCAGGAAAAACTGCTGATAGATGATCTGGAATTTCGTCTTCCGCCCGGTGGTATCGTCGGCGTGGTTGGCCCGAACGGCGCCGGCAAGACAACGCTTTTCCGGATGCTCACCGGGCAGGAGAATCCGGATGCCGGCGAGCTGAAGATCGGGGAAACCGTGAAGATGGCTTATGTCGATCAGTCCCGTGATGCCCTTGATAACAGCAAAACGGTATGGGAAGTCATCTCCGACGGCCATGATGAGATTGAGCTGGGCAAGAGGGTTGTGGCCTCACGGGCTTATGTCGGGCAGTTCAATTTCCGTGGCAGTGACCAGCAGAAACGGGTTGGACAGCTTTCCGGCGGGGAAAGAAACCGCGTTCATCTGGCCCGGATGCTGAAATCCGGCTGCAATCTTCTTCTTCTCGATGAGCCGACAAACGACCTCGATGTCGATACCCTGAGGGCGCTTGAGGAAGCTCTTCTCGAATTCGGCGGGTGCGCGGTGGTCATTACCCACGACCGGTGGTTTCTTGACCGGATCGCCACCCATATTCTGGCGTTTGAAGGCAACAGCCATGTCGAATGGTTTGAAGGAAACTGGCAGGCTTACGAAGAAGACCGCCGCCGTCGTCTGGGGGCCAGTGCTGATCAGCCGACCCGGATCAAATACAAGCCTATCAGCAGATAAGGTTTAATTCTGGCCGGTCAGGCCGGGGGAAGCCCTGATTTCCCTGGCCTGTAGGGTGAGGCTGTCAATCAACGCCTGAAATGAGCCACCATTGCTGTTGATAATCGCGGTGTTTTCCTGCTGTTGAGTGATCAGCATGGAAATGTTTTCAATCTCAATATCGATGATGCGCGGCGGTTTATCTGCCCATGTCCGGATACGCCATGATACGGCCGTATCGGGCAATTCTCCTGACGTATCATGTATCTGCCCCTGAACCACAACCAGTTTATCACCTTTGGGCGTGACCAAGCCCGGTTTGTATTCCAGCGTTTTGAAATAATTGAACTGGGTTTCGGCAAGCGATAACAATATCTCCCGAAAGGCGTTCATATAGGCGGTTTTTTCTGCATCGCTCGCGCTCCGCCACGCGTTGCCTGCCGCAAACCGGGCGATGATGTTATAGTCAAAATACGTGTCGATCATACGATCTGTTTCAATCCGGACTTTTTCCGGTGAAGGGTCTGATTCCACTACGGCCATGATGTCAGCCACGAGGGTGTTCACCAGTTTCAGGCTTTCTTCGAGCCTTGGCTCAGCCCTGGATACAGCCGGGATGAGCGCTATAGCCGAAATAAGGAATATTATCCGGCCAAGTTGCAGAAATCGGGATGCGGGAAAACAGGATATCATTCTTTTTCGCCATCAAGAAACTGGTCAAACTGGGCATCGGTATCTGTTTCGACGGAAACATCGCCATCATTGATCTGGCCTTCCCGATACTGAAAATAAATGGAACGTGTCTTCACGTACGGATCGACGGAATTGTATTTTATGTCGTTGATTTGTTCAAAGTTATTGCCGCGAAATGTCAGCGCTCCTGCCGGCAGGCCAACGTCCTGAATAGTGTCTATGGTCGGCTCACCCAGATAGCTGAGCGGGTTCGTAAGTCCGTCAACGATAAAGCCTGCATGGCTCCGCACACTTCCGGGGCCGAGAAGCGGCATGACAATATAAGGGCCTTCAGGTGTGTTCCAATGGGCGAGTGTCTGGCCGAAATCCTCGCTCTCAGGCGCGTCATCTTCGGTTAGATCAACAAAGCCGAGTGTCAGCCCGTTCATGAGGAAATGGATGGAAGCAAGGGCGGCATTTTCAAGTTTTCCCTGCAAGGCGGAATTGACCGCTGTGCCGGGGTGGGACGTCCAGGTCACGTGATTGGTAAGCCCGGTTCGGACCATTGACGGCAGTTTGCGATATCCCTTTGCCGCAGGTTCAAGGACAGCATCATCGACTTTGGTGTTGAAGGTGAAAATCTTGCGGTTGGTGGCTTCATAGGGATCGCGGTCATCGCTTGCCAGATTGTCCGGGGAGACGGCACATCCGGCGAGCAACAAGGTCAGCCCAACAAAACATTTGAGAATTAACGGCCGCATGGCGGTATCCTCCCGATATGGTGCTAGCCTAGGCAATCAATATCGCAAAATCAACTTGAAACACGAGCCTGAACTGTCAATTTGCCTGCCCGCAGGACTACCCCAACCCATTCGGGCGTGCTACATAACATGTATGGTTCATGATGCGCTGACTACACTTCCCGATGATATGTCCCGTCCCTGGCTTCAGGGGCTCAACCCCGCGCAGCTTGAGGCTGTCCGTCATCTTGATGGCCCGCTTCTGGTTCTGTCGGGTGCAGGAACCGGCAAGACAAAAGTCCTGACTTCACGTCTTGCCCATCTTCTTGCCACCGGCACGGCCAAGCCCTGGAACATTCTTGCGGTGACGTTCACCAACAAGGCGGCCCGGGAAATGAAAGACCGCGTGGCGTCGATGATCGGTCCTGCGGTTGAGCAGGTCTGGTTCGGCACATTTCATGCCCTTGCCGCGCGTATTCTGCGTCGTCACGCCGAATGCGTCGGGCTCAAATCCAATTTCACCATTCTGGATACCGATGATCAGCTCCGTCTTATCAAGCAGTTGCTCGAAGTCTCGGGGCTGGATCCGAAGAGGTTTCCCCCGCGGATGCTGCTGGCAACAATCAGCCGCTGGAAAGACAAAGGGCTGACGCCGGATAAAGTCAGCCCGGCCGAGGAAATCGAACTTGCCGAAGGAACGGGGATTGATCTCTATCGCCAGTATCAGCGGCGGCTTCTGGAGCTGAACGCCTGTGATTTTGGCGATCTTCTGCTGCATAACCTTACTCTTTTCAATGAAAACCCCGATATTCTGGCTGAATATCATGGCCGTATCACGCATCTGATGGTCGATGAGTATCAGGATACAAATCTCTCGCAGTATTTGTGGATACGTCTTCTTGCCCAGAAAAGCCGGAATCTTTGCTGTGTCGGTGATGATGACCAGTCCATCTACGGCTGGCGCGGGGCTGAAATCGGCAATATGCTGAAATTTGAGGATGTCTATCCCGAAGCCGTGACAATCCGGCTTGAGCAGAACTACCGTTCCACCGGGCATATTCTTGAGGCAGCGTCTGCCCTGATTTCAAATAACGAAACCCGGCTTGGCAAATCCCTCTTCACCAGCATCGAGAAAGGGGATCCGCTCCGTGTTTCAGGATACTGGGACGGGATGAGCGAGGCGCGCGGTGTTGCCGATACTATCGAAAGTCTCATCCGCAGAGATGAGGCAAGGTATGATGAAATTGCTGTTCTTGTCCGCGCGGGCTTCCAGACAAGGGAATTTGAAGAACGGTTCATCCAGATCGGGATGCCGTACCGTGTCGTGGGTTCAAAATTCTACGAAAGGCAGGAAATCCGGGACGCGATAGCCTATTTGCGGGTCATCGCGCAACCGGCAGATGATCTGGCTTTTGAGCGGATTATCAACACCCCCCGGCGAGGCATCGGCGCGGCGACAATACAGACGATCCATCAACTTGCCCGCAGTCAGCAGATGCCTATGCTTGCGGCAGCCGAAATGCTACTCGGCACCGATGAGCTCAAGCCTGCCGCCCGCCGGAATCTGGCCCAGATCGTCAATATGTTTGCCCATTGGCAGAAAGAAGCGGAAACCCTGGCTCATACCGATCTTGCCATGATGGTGCTTGACGAGTCGGGCTATACGGCCATGTGGCAGGCACAGAAAACCCCTGAAGCCGAAGGCAGGCTTGAGAACCTCAAGGAACTGGTATCGGCCATGGAAAGTTTTGACAGCCTTGGCGGGTTTCTTGAGCATATTTCCCTTGTCATGGATGGCGAGAATGCCGGGGTTGAAGGTGAAGTCACGCTGATGACGCTTCATGCCGCCAAAGGGCTTGAGTTCGACGTTGTCTTCCTGCCGGGATGGGAAGAGGGTATTTTCCCGTCCCAGCGAACGCTGGATGAAAAAGGTGGCGCGGGCCTTGAAGAGGAACGCAGGCTGGCTTATGTCGGCATCACCCGGGCAAGACGCAGGCTTCACCTGTCCTATGCGTCCTCACGACGTGTCCACGGGCTTTGGCAAAGCGCCATTCCTTCCCGTTTTCTGACCGAGCTTCCGGCTGACAATATTCACGAGGAGACAGAGCAGGGTATGATACATGCCACCGGAGCCGCCATAAATACGGATTTCAATCAGCTTACGCCTACGGCGGCATCCGGATATGGCCCGGGATGGGCGCGGCTCAAGGAACGCCGGCGTACCGGGCTGACACCGGCGCGGGCTCCGGGGGAACACAGCCCCGGCCTTGTCGGGTCTTCTTCGATTGAGCCGGGTGACCGTGTGTTCCATCAGAAATTCGGCAACGGCAATGTTCTCTCGAAAGATGGCGACAAGCTCAGCATCTCCTTTGACAAGGCAGGGGAGAAGAAGGTCGTGGCCGGTTTTGTTTCGCTGGTGCGGAAGGGCGGGTGATGTCAGGGTTGTGGCAGATCAGTTTCCGCCTTCCTGATCAGATTGACGCTGTTGCCGAAATGGTCGGCGCGGCGGCGGCGGTGGAAGCGGTCAGTTTTCACCGGGCCCATGACGAAGATCCGTGGCTTGTCCAGATGATCTGCACAGAAGAGCCCCGCCGGGACAAGATTGAAATGGCGATTGATACCGCCTGCTCAGTTACCGGCCAGAATGTGTCAGATCTGACGATCATCCGCCTGCCCGAAACAGACTGGCTGAGCGAAAACCGGAAATCCTTTCCGCCCCTTGATATCGGGTCCTTCTGGATCCATGGCAGTCATATCACCACACCGGTGCCGGAGGGAAAGACGGGGCTTTGTATTGACGCCGGGCAGGCTTTTGGTTCAGGCACCCACGGGACGACGGAAGGATGCATCACCATGCTGGAGAAGCATCTGCCAGGGGACCGGTCTCTGCGTATTGCTGATATTGGTTGCGGGAGCGGTATTCTGGCGATGGCGGCGGCAAAACTGTGCCCCTCCGCACATATTATCGCCGTGGACAATGATCCGGTCGCGGTCGATGTTACGGCCCGGAACACAAGGGACAATTCGGTGGATGGCATCATCACAACCGGGGTTTCGGATGGATATGAAAGTGACCTTGTCCGGCGCCATGCGCCTTATGATATGATTTTATCGAATATTCTGCCGGGCCCACTTGTGGCGATGGCAGGTGACGCGGCGAAAGCCTTGTCTTCCGGCGGGGTGCTGATCCTTTCAGGGGTGCTGGAAAATCAGGCCGAGCAGGTTGTTAACGCGCATGCACGGCACGGGCTTTCGCTTAAGGACCAGATGATTGTCAGCGGCTGGGCGACAATCGTGATGGAAGGGGCGTGAGAAGAGATGACAGATAAGCTGAAAACGTTACGGCAATGGCTTGAGGCGCAAAATCTGGATGGGTTTCTTGTTCCCCGCGGGGATTGTTTTTCCGGTGAAGAGGTGCCGGCTTCCGAAGAACGCCTTGCCCATATCAGCGGCTTCACCGGTTCAGCGGGGACAGCGGTCGTCACCAGCAACCTTGCCGCGCTTTTTTCTGATGGCCGCTATACCCTCCAGATGCAGACCCAGACATCTGAGGACTGGGCAACATTTACCGTGCCGTCAACCACACCAAATGACTGGATCAAGACACATATGAAAGGTGGCAGGCTGGGTTTTGATCCCTGGCTTATGACGGTATCCCAGTATCGTGGTTTTGAAGATGCCTTGAGCCCGGAAGGTGTTTCCCTGCATCCTGTCGCTGCCAACCCGATTGATCTGGCCTGGCCGGATCAACCCTTGCCGCCAAGGAGCAAAGCCTGGGATTTTCCCCTTTCGAATGCCGGCCTTGGCCGGGTTGAAAAGACAGACCTTGTGATCAGGGCCTTGCAGAAAATTGATCCTGCGGCCTCTGCCCTTGTGATCAGTGATCCGGCGTCGCTGGCCTGGTTGCTGAACATCCGGGGGGGAGATCTTCCCCATACTCCCGTGATCCTGGCTTTTGCGCTTCTGGACATTTCAGGCAAAGTCACGGTTTTCGCAAGCAAGGAGCGTTTTGACGCCGTCGATCAGACCGGCCTGTCTTTTGCTGATCAGGCCCGCCTTGGTGACACTCTGGCAGGATTGGCGGATGGTGTTGTTGTCGATCCGTCCTCATGTCCGGTGGCAATACGGCAGATGCTCACGGGCCGGGTTATCGAAAATACACTGCCGATGGTGTCGATGAAGGCTGAGAAAACACAAGAGGAAGCCGCAGGGTTCCGCGCCGCCCATAAGAGAGATGCGGTGGCAATGATCCGCTTCCTTGCCTGGTTTGATCACACGCTCACCCGTTATCCGTTAAGGGAAACCGAAGCCGCCGACAAACTGGCCGAATTCAGAGAGCAGGAGGATGGTTTCTTAAGCCCCAGTTTCGCGACTATCTGCGGCGGCGGCGGCAATGGCGCTATTGTGCACTATCGGGCAGAACCCGGGGCAGACCAGATCATTCCGGAAGACAATCTCTGTCTTATTGACAGCGGCGGTCAGTATCGGGATGCCACAACGGATATCACCCGTACCATTTCCACAGGGAAGCCGTCCGATGCCATGTGCGACGCCTATACCCATGTCCTGCGGGCACATATCGCGCTTGATATGGCGCGGTTTCCCCATGGCACGACCGGGGTGCAACTTGATGCCATCACCCGGGCACCTTTATGGCAGCAGGGGATGGACTATGATCATGGCACAGGCCACGGGGTGGGGTGCTGCCTCGGGGTGCATGAAGGCCCGGCCAGCATCTCCAGGCGTGGTACGGCTCAGATCCGCCCCGGCATGGTTTTGTCAAACGAGCCGGGATTCTATCGCGAAGGCGCCTTTGGTATCCGGACGGAAAATCTTGTCCTTGTTATTGAGGGAGGGGACGGAAATCTCGGCTTTGAAGCCCTCACCCTTGTTCCTTTTGACCGGCGGCTGATCCGCGCTGAACTGATGAGCACAGCGGAGATTAACTGGGTGGATACGTATCATGAAAGGGTGCGCCGGGAAATCAGCCTGCTGATTGCATCGCGGGGCGATGATCAGGCGCAGGCGTGGCTCGAACGCTTCACCGCCCCTCTGGCGGGACAGGTTTGATCGCAATCGTTCTTCAGGTCAGGACGATGTACCGGTGAGATTTGCCCATTCATCTTCGGTCAGGATGGTCAGCCCGAGTTCCCGGGCTTTTCTGGCCTTGCTTCCCGCATCAGCGCCGGCAATCACGTAGTCTGTCTTTGAAGAGACAGAACCTGCCACCTTTGCCCCCATGGCTTCGGCTCTGGCTTTTGCTTCCGCGCGGCTCATGCTTGTCAGTGTTCCGGTGAAGACGACGGTCTTGCCCGAAACGGGGCTGCCGGTTGCAACCGCTTCCGGTGCAATCGTTTCTATCTCTTTGAGAAGCTTGTGCAGCACATGGTTGTTATGGATGTCATTGAAAAAGGCAACCAGATCACCGGCGACACTTTCACCGATCTGATCAATGCGGATCAGATCATCCCAGGCCGGGCCCTCTTTGCCGGCGGCATCGGCGGCCGCTTCCATCAGCGCTGGAATGGACAGGTAATAACGGGCCAGAAGTTTTGCGGTGGCCTGACCGACCTGGCGAATGCCCAGCGAATAGATCACACGGTCAAGATCAATGCGTCGCCGCTGGTTGATAGCGTCGGCAAGATTGCGGGCAGATACTTCCCCCCAACCCTCCCGGGCGGCGAGTTCTTCCTTTCTGTCCGGGAGGGCGAAGATATCCGCAGGGTCAGTCAGAAGGCCGTCGTGATACAGCTCTTCCACCAGCCTGCTGCCCAGCCCGTCTATATCAAAGGCATCACGCGAGACAAAATGCTTGAGCCTTTCCACCACCTGGGCAGGACAGGACAACTGCCCCGTACACCGCCGGACCGCTTCCCCCTCCGGACGTATCGCCGGACTGCCGCAGGAAGGGCAGGTTTCAGGATAAATGAAGGCAATCGCATCTTCAGGGCGTTTTTCTAAGATCACTTCAAGGACCTGCGGGATGACATCACCTGCCCGTTGTATCCGGACAGTATCCCCGATCATGATCCCCTTGTCCCTGATGTAGTCTTCGTTATGGAGGGTTGCGTTCGATACGACAACCCCGCCAACGGTTACCGGCTTAAGCCGGGCCACCGGAGTGAGTGCGCCTGTCCGGCCAACCTGAATATCAATTCCCTCCAGGATGGTTTCCGCCTTTTCTGCCGGGAATTTATGGGCGATGGCCCAGCGTGGCGACCGGCTCACCTGACCGAGACGTGTCTGCCAGTCGTGGCGGTTCACCTTGTAGACGACGCCGTCAATATCGTAATCGAGTTCTGGCCTTGCCTCGCTGATGACCTTGTAATGTTTCAGCGCGGCGGTCATGTCCTCTGCGGTAATGGTGAGGGGGTTCACCGGTAATCCCCAGTTGCGCAACGCATCAAGAAAGCCGTCATGTGTTGTGGCAACGACGGCGGACATTTCCCCCGCAGCATAGGTAAAACAGCGCAAAGGGCGGGATGCGGTGATGTGCGGGTCTTTCTGCCTGAGTGAACCGGCCGCAGCGTTTCGGGGATTGGCAAAGGTCTTGCCGCCGGTCTCTTCCTGGGTCTTGTTGAGGGCCTGAAAATCAGATTTCCCGATATATATCTCCCCCCGTATTTCAACGATTTCAGGGGTGGGACCACTCAGTTTATGCGGGATTTCAGCGATGGTCTTCACGTTGGCAGTAACATCTTCTCCTTCGGCCCCGTCCCCGCGTGTGATGGCCTCGGTAAGGTGGCCGTTTTCATAACGAAGACTGATCGAAAGCCCGTCAATCTTCGGTTCGACCGAATAGCTGATGCCGGTGTCTTCCGGAAGGCTGAGAAACCGTCGGACACGTTCATCAAACTCCCGGGCGTCATCGTCGTTGAACGCATTGCCAAGGGAGAGCATCGCCACCCGGTGGCGTTTCTTGGCAAAACCTGATTTTGGTGCGGCACCAACCATAAGCGAAGGGCTGTCCGGGCGGACAAGATGGGGAAAAGTCTTCTCAAGGGCAGTATTGCGGCGCATCAGCGCATCAAATTCGGCGTCGCTGATCTCAGGGTCGTCCTGGCCGTGGTAACGCTGGTTATGATAGGCTATGGTCTCAGCCAGTGATTTCAGCTCAGCCGCAGCTTCAATATCCGTCAGGCCGTCAATATCACGTTCACCGCTCATCGCTCACTCCTGTTCAAGCAGGCGAAGTGCGGCGGCGCGTGCTTCGGGGGTGATGGTCTTACCTGCAAGCATCCGCCCGATCTCTTCCACCCGGCGTTCCTCATCAAGAGGTTCTGCCCTGCTGATAAGACCTGTTTCGGCTGTTTGTTTCTGAATGAGCAGATGAGATTTGCCCCGGGCTGCCACTTGCGGGGAATGTGTGATGACCAGGCATTGCAGGTTTTCGCCAAGTCGCGCAAGACGGTTGCCGACGGCAGCGGCAACCGCGCCGCCAACACCGCTGTCCACTTCATCAAAAATGAGGGTCATCGGCGCGGATATATCGGCAAGAACAACTTTGAGGGCAAGCAGGAAACGGGCGAGTTCACCACCGGATGCGATACGGTCAATCGGCCCTGTTTTCGAACCCGGATTGGTGCTCGCTTCAAAACGGACCTGATCCTTGCCGGCAGGGCCCCAGCGTTTTTCATCCAACTCTTCCATGACAGTTCTGAATTGCGCGGCCTCAAGCTTCAGCGGCGGCAATTCTTCTTTCACCCTCGCATCGAGTTCACCTGCGGCCTTCAGCCTTGCTGCGGATAGGGCGTCGGCTTTGCCGGTATAGGCCTTGCTGGCCTTTTCTTCGGCGAGGGTAAGTGCGGCGATGCCGCCGGACTGATCATCAAGGCCCGCCAGCCTTTGGGCCAGGTCCTGATGCAGGCGGGGAAGATCAGCAACCGTCACCTGATGTTTCCGGGCCTGACTGCGGAGAGCGTGGAGACGATCTTCAATATGGGCAAGGCGGCCGGGATCATCCTCAAGCCTGTCTTTCACCTCGGCGAGAGCAGAGAGGCTTTCTTCCACTTCAACCTCCGCCCGGCCCAGCGCTTCATTCAGCGGGGCCAGCATCTGCCCTGCGCTGTCATCAAGGCGGTCCAGCACCTTCAACGCGGCTGCAAGCCTCGACGCGGCGCCATTTTCACCGGTAAGGGCAGTCTCCGCCACCTGAAGGGCTTCGGCTATGCGGGTGACATTGGCCAGCAGTTTGCGCTCGTTATTCAGGTTTTCCTCTTCATCCTCGGCGGGATTGAGCTCATCAAGCCGGGCAACCGCATCCCTCAGCCATTCCTCATCGGCCCGGGCTTTTTCCAGTTCTTCCATCCTCTGTAAGAGGGCGGTTTTCTGATCCTGCCAGTCCTGCCAGAGCTGTCCGAGGTGACCGACGTCTTCCAGCGTGCCGGCGAACCGATCCAGAAGATTTCGGTGTGAGCTGACATCAAGAAGGCCACGTCCCTCAAACTGGCCCTGAATTTCCACCAGAGCGTCACCAATCTGGCGAAGGAAAGTCGTGGAAACAGGAGTGTCATTGATATGGGCGGGGGATTTACCTTCCCGCAACTGCCGCCTCAGGATAATTTCCCCGTCGCTGTCTATGCCTGCATCCTTCAGAAGGCCCAGCACGGGATGACCTTGCGCCAGGTCAAAACAGGCGATGACCTCAGCTTTCTCACCATGGCGGCCTATCAGATCAAAATCCGCACGGCTGCCAAGAGCAAGGCCGAGGGAGTCAAGCAGAATGGATTTGCCGGCGCCGGTTTCACCGGTAAGCACTGTGAGCCCGGATGAGAAGTCAAGGCCAAGCTCATCAATCAGCACAACATTACGGACAACAAGGCGCGTGAGCATATATCAGAATACCGAGGTCGCCTTCTCCAGAAGACGGTCAAAAAGGCTGGGATCGTGGTTTTTCTCCGGCAATTCAATGAGGCGATACATGCGTTCGGTCCAGATGGAATCGCTGTAATTGTACTGCAATACCGCGCCGGACCGTTCGGCTTCTTCGTCAAGACCCAGCGCAAGATACCCTTCGACCATCCGGTAAAGGGCTTCCGGAACCTGATTGGAGGTATTGTATTCCTTTACAACCGTGGCAAATCGCCGGATCGCAGCATCGTAATGCTGACGCTTGAGATAAAACCGCCCCACGGCCATTTCCTTTCCGGCAAGATGGCTGTTTGTCAGGTCAAGCTTGAGCCGGGCATCGCGCGCATATTTGCTTTCAGGAAAACGGTTTAGCAGGGCCGTGAAAGCTTCTCTTGCCAGCAGTGTCATGCCAGCATCGCGTTCGACATCGACAATCTGCTCATAATAGGATTGGGCCTTGAGGTAATAGGCATAGTCGATATCTTCATGCGCAGGGTTAAGCTCAATAAAACGGTCCAGCGCAGAGATCGCCGAGGGATATTGATTGGATTCGTAAAGAGCCCAGGCGGACATAAGTTGCGCTCGGGTGGCCCATTTGGAATACGGATGCTGGCGCTCCACCTCATCAAAGAGGGGGGAGGCCTTTTCTATGGTGCCGTTGGTGGCCTCGTTCATGGCCTCGTTATAGAGATCTTCAGCGGATCTTTCGATCTGAACAGGTAAATCCTCGCCGGATGAGCAGGACGCGATGATCATCAGTAATGATCCGGAGAGAATGGCGCGGGTAAGCGGGACCAGGCTTTGCGGAAAGAAACATGATCGTTCAGGCAAGGCGATGCTCCATATCCTTGGTGCGTAACATCGTCCTAACATACGATGAACAAACTTGAAGGGAAAGTGTAAACCGTGATCCCCGGGCGTAATCCCCGTCTTCAGGCGTAGGCGGCAACCTGTCCTGAAGGTTTGAGCGAGGCTTGGTTTTCAACCTTTTCCAGACCGTCAACAAGCACCCATGCGCTTTCATCATTGAGCAAAGCTTCGAGCAAACGGTTATTGATCGCATGGCCTGGCTGGCTGGCCGTGATATGTCCAAGGACATGCCGCCCGGCCAGATAGAGATCACCGAGGCAGTCCAGCGTTTTGTGACGGACAAACTCATCCGTGAATCTCAACCCGTCTTCGTTCAGGATCTTGCCCTGATCAACCACAATGGCGTTATCAAGAGAGCCTCCGAGGGCGTAGCCCGCGGCGCGAAGCTTCGTCAGATCCGGGTAAAGGCAGAATGTCCGTGCGGCGGCCAGCTCATCTTCAAAACTGGTGTCGTCATGAACGTAAAAATACTGGGACTGGCCGATGAATTCATCTTCAAACGCGATGCTGACATCAATCTCAAGACGGTCCGAAGGGGTGATTTCTGCCCAGGAGCGATCCGTTTCAATCCGCACAGGCTTGATCACCCTGAGGTATTGCCGGGGTGTTTTCAGCACATTAATCCCGGCTTCCCTGATGAGGTTGCAGTAAGGAAGGGCGCTACCATCCATGGCGGGGAGTTCGGCGGCGTTGATATCGATATAGGCGTTGTCCACACCAAGCCCGGCAAATGCCGCCAGCAAATGCTCAACCGTGCCAACGGTCACGCCATCATCGTTCATTATGCGGGAATTCAGCATCGTATCGGCGATATTGCAGCTTAAGGCCGGAATCTCACAATCGACGCTTGAAACATCAACGCGGCGAAAAATAATGCCGGTATCCGCCGGCGCAGGATGCAGCGATATGTCAACCAGACGCGCCGAATGCAAGCCAATGCCGCTCCGGCTGACAGATTTTGACAAGGTTGTCTGGTAAGGCTGATTGATGAACATACGATATTATTTTTTTCGGTTTATCCTGATGGGACAAGGTTGGAATAATGTAATGAAAATATAGGTTTTTCCCAAAAAGGAAGCAAATCACGAATGGTTACGGATTGTTGCAATCCGTAACCATTCTCTGGCTGATCAGGCCATGTTATTCATGCCATGTTATCTTCCTGCTGTGCCTTTAATTTGCCTGGCGACGGAGGAAGGCCGGAATTTCCAGATCATCTTCTTCATCGATCTGTGGCATATCCAGCTGGTTTTGTGTTGTTGGCTTAAGCGAGGAAATACCGCTTTCGGCCGGCTGATCAGACGGTGCTGTTTCCGCTCTGGTGACCGCACTCAGAACCGGCTCGCGCGGGGAGGTGTCTGCTGATTTCTCCTTAGGCGGTGCGGTGTCGGATGTGGCCGCGCTTTTGCCGGTGAACATCCTTGAGATGTGGCTGATCAGACTCCCGTTCCCCTGCGCCGAAGATGGCTCAGGTTCCGGATCGGTAATCTCGACTGTTTTGCCAAGGATGAAGGGTTCATCCGGGCTTTTGTCCTGATCTGATGCGGTTTCTTCACCTTTCATGTCCTCTTCCGCCGCCTCTTGGTTTTGCGGGGCGGTTTCAACCATATCCATCAGGCTGGTTTGATCAGGATGATGGCTGGTGCCGGTTTCATCCTGCTCCGGTTCTGTTGTGTTGAGATCTTCTGCAACCGGTGGTGTGCCCGAAAGTGAGAACGCCGCGACCTCTTCGATGGAGGGCGCGTTGTGATCGAGTTCAGGATCAGTGCTGACCGTGGGTGTCTGTGGTAGAGTTGCGGTTTCTTCCATGGCCGGATTCACACCTGATATGGAATGGGTTTCCATGACCGGGGCATTTTCCATCGAAGCCGGAGCAGGTTGTTCGGCCCTGATTTCGGTGGTGGCGCTACTGGTCGCTTCCGGCTGTCTTGCGCCGGTCAGGTTGCGCACCATAGGTGCCGGTGTGAAAGATGGCCGGTGATCTGATGTGGGCTGGGGTGGCCGCGACATCATGGCCTCTGCTTCCATGCCTGTTGCCACGACGGAGACCCGCATGATGCCATCCATCTTATCATCAAGCGCTGAGCCGAAAATGATCGTGGCTTCGGCGTCGACTTCGCGGCGGATATGGTTGGCGGCTTCATCGACTTCAAAGAGAGTCATATCCGTGCCGCCGGTAATGTTGATCAGGACAGCTTGGGCCCCTTTCATGGTGGTCTCATCAAGAAGCGGATTGTTGATGGCCGCCTCAGCCGCGTTGGCGGCCCTGTTCTCACCCGATGCTTCGCCCGTACCCATCATGGCTTTGCCCATCTCAGACATGACGGCCCGGATATCGGCAAAATCAAGGTTGATCATTCCCGGCTTGATCATCAGATCTGTCACACCGCAAACGCCTTGATGGAGCACCTCATCAGCCATGGCAAAGGCATCGGCAAAGGTGGTGCGTTCATTGGCCAGGCGGAACAGATTCTGGTTGGGAATGACGATCAGTGTATCGACATAAGCCTGAAGTTCTTCGATGCCGCCGACGGCTTGTTTCATCCGGACCTGGCCTTCGAAATCAAAGGGTTTGGTGATAACCCCGACGGTGAGGATGCCGCGTTCACGGCAAGCCCGGGCTATAACAGGTGCAGCGCCCGTGCCTGTGCCCCCGCCCATTCCTGCGGTTATGAACACCATGTGACTGTCGGCGAGTTCCGCCATGATGTCATCGATGCTTTCTTCGGCGGCAAGGCGGCCGATTTCAGGTTTGGATCCCGCACCCAGGCCTTGGGTGTGCTGACGGCCGAGCTGAATTTTACGCTCCGCAAGGGAGCTTGCCAGCGCCTGACCGTCGGTATTGGCAACGAGGAAGTCGACGCCTTCCAGGTTGGCTGCAATCATATTGTTGACGGCATTGCCGCCGCCACCCCCGACACCGACTACGGTGATCTTGGGGCGGAGTTCCTGCGTCGAAGTCGGAACAGATATATTGAGAGTCATGGCATGATCTCCTTAATGGTTGCACCTTTTGTTTGGTGCGGTGAAGCCTGATCCGTTTTCGGGAAACAGGCGGTTGTGATGGTGACGGGCGGCACCGGTGATCTGAAAAGCCCGTATTCCGGGAAGTTCCCGAAATCTCTGCCGGAGTGACGGAGCTGTTGTGGTGAAAAAGAACGCATGCTCACTCCTAGATATGATTGTTGAACCACTCACCGATACGGCCAAACATGCCGCCCCGGGTTTCGTGCAAGGTTTCCGGTTTGGGCTCGCTTTCATGCTCAACGCTGGTGTAGCGGATGAGGCCTGCGGTGGTTGAAAACGAAGGCCCCCTCGTCGCATCTGCCATGCCGACGAGCCCGACCGGCTTGCCGATGCGGACCGCACGGCCAAACAGGGTTGAAACAAATTCGGTGATGCCCGGCAGTTGCGCGGCGCCGCCGGTCAGGATTACACGCTGGCCTGCTGCGGCGCCAAAACCTGCCGCTTCCAGCCGATTGAGCAGCATTTCAAACGTTTCCTCGATACGCGGACGGATGATTTCACCCAAAAGCCCGAGTTCAACCTGCTGGGCGGTTTCCCGTGTTTTCTCGCCGATAAGTGGCAGGGTCAGGAGCTGATCTGTATCCCCGATGGCGGCCAGAACACTGCCATGGAGTGTTTTGATCCTCTCGGCTTCTTCCACAGGTGTGGAAAGGCCGCGCGCGATATCCGAGGTGACATGATTGCCGCCGATAGGGACCTGATCGATGTAGACAAGATTGCCTTCCATGAAAATGGAGATGCCAGTGACACCGGCCCCCATATCGATAACCGTGGCCCCAAGGTCTTTTTCGTCTTCAACAAGCGAAGACAGGGCCGATACATAGGAGCTTGCGCCAAAACAATCGACTTCCAGATGATTGCGCTCAACCACGGTGGTAAGGTTTGCAAGGGTGCTTTCGGCGGCGCTGATAACAGCAAGGTCAACCGCAAGACTGCGGCCACGCATACCGAGGGGATCACGGATACCCTTGACCCCATCAAGCATATACTGAAGCGGCACGCGGTGCAGTGCCACCCGGCCTTCGCCTTCTGATGTTTCCATATCCTGCCGGAGAACCCTTGAGATATCGCGCTCGCTGACAACGCCTTCGGCCACATCGGTCAGATGCCGGCGGATGACTGATTTCTGCGCCCCCCCGCTGACGCTTACGGAAACCCGGTCAACAGGCAGCCCGGCCATGATTTCGGCCGCTTCAACAGATTTGCCGATCGCAACACTGAGCGCTTCAATATTCACCACTTCCCCTGAACGCATCCCGGTGGAGGCATGCTGGCCGATACCCTTGATGACAGGGCCGGTCGAGCCGTTGTTTTCAGCAATGAAGCAGGCGATCTTGCTGGTGCCGATATCAAGGGCGGCCAGAACACCTGAACGCTGGCGTGACGGCTTTCGGATGACAGGTTTGCGAAAGGCGTTTTTCATGTGTTGCTTCCCTTTCTCACCGGTTTTGAGGGGCGGATAACCAGCTTGTCCGGCACCCTCAGGTCAATGTTCATCAGATCGCGCTGCATCAGCCGGTGTTCACGGTCCAGCCGGGCAAGTTTTTCCCAGGCCTCAGGCACATTCTGTTCGGGCAACTGGATGCGGATATTGTTGCGCAGGAAGACGTCCCACCGGCGTTCGGACTGGAACGTCAGCGACCAGACTTCAGCGAAGAGATCAGGTTCTGCCTTGAGCAAGGTGAGTATGCCTGCCGCCTTTGCCGGTGCATTTGGCCCTTTGATCACCGGAAGATGGGTGAAATCTTCAACGGCCACACCGGCAATCGTATCACCGTTCCGGTCAATGACATGATGGCCGGTTTCGTCCTGATAGAGCGCGAGCGCCTGACGTTCCTCAAGGGTGACGACAAGTGTCGAAGGCAGGCGGCGCTCCACCCTTGCCCCTTTAACCCAGCCAAGTGAAATCAGATCATCATGGATCTGCGCAAGGTCAAGAGTAAGCATGGGCGCGTACCAATCCACATTGACAGCTTCCATGACAGATTTCTCTGTAACATTCAGCCGGCCATTGATCTCAACGCGTTCCAGCCGCAACCCGGCATCGGCGGAGCTTTCGAGAAGGGTGTGTGCGATAGTGTCACGCCACAGCCAGATGGTAAGGCCGGAAAAGATCATGGTTATAAAAACAAGGCCGCGCAGCATACCGGTTATATTCAGCCTTCTGGCCGGGCGACGAGGCGAGGCATCACTGCTTTTGTAGAGATTCAGTCGCATTGCGCCGCCTCCAGCAGGTGATCGATCAGTGCGGGCATTTCAATGCCGCAATAGGCGGCCTGTTCCGGGACAAGGGAGGTCTCGGTCATGCCCGGCTGGGTGTTGATTTCAAGCATGTAGAGTTGGTTGTTTTTATCATCCCAGCGGAAATCACTGCGGCTGACACCGCGGCACCCCAGCATCGAATGCGCGAGGCTTGACCATTCCATACAGGTTTCAAACACATCCCGGGGAATATCAGCCGGAAGCTGATGGGCGGAACCACCCTGGCTGTATTTCGCCTCATAATCATAAAAGGCGTTGGACTGGGTGATCTCAGTTACCGTCAGCGGCTCCCCGTCAAGGACGGCAACGGTCAGCTCGCGGCCCCTGATCATCGGCTCGACCATCAACTCGGTGCCTTCCGGCCAGGTGGAGTAGGGCGGGGCCTTGTCGCCTGCTTCGAGCAGGGCAACACCAATGCTGGAGCCGTCATTCCGGGGCTTGATGACAATCGGCCCCTGATGCGGAATGATCAGCTGATCATCTTCGATGGACCAATCAAGGTTTTCCGGAAATCTGATGCCTGCCGGGGCCAGCGCATGCTTGGTTGCAGGCTTGTCCATGGCGATGGCTGAGGCGAGAAGACCGCTATGGGTGTAAGGTATCTCAAGGATATTCAGCAGGCCCTGAATATTGCCATCTTCTCCCATCTGGCCATGCAAGGCGTTGAAAACACGCCGCGGCTTTATCCCGGCAATGCTGGCCGGCAGATCACGGGTGACTTCAAGGGTGTCCGCCGTCCACCCGGCGGCTTTAGCCGCATCAAGGCAGGCCCTGGCAGAGTTGCGGGAAACTTCGGCTTCGGCTGTCCACCCGCCCATCAGGATAAGTGTCAGGCCTGATCTGTCCGTCATCCGGCCCTCCCGTTGTTGCTGTCGTCTTCACCGATGCGGCGGATTTCCCATCGAAGAGAAACACCGCTTGTTTCAGCAACTTTTTCCCGAACTGTCTCACCGAGACGTTCGATTTCCTCAGCGCTGGCTCCACCGTTGTTGATCAGGAAATTGCAATGTTTTTCCGACACCATGGCCTTGCCAATCTGCAGGCCTCTGCATCCGGCGGCATCAATCAGCTGCCAGGCTTTGCCGCCATCCGGATTGGCGAAGGTTGACCCGCCGGTGCGGACACCTCTTGGCTGGGCATCGGCCCGGTTAGCGATGATCTCTTTCATCCGTGCCCGGATAGCGCCAACGTCGCCTTTTTCGGCTTTGAGTGTCGCGCGGGTGAAGATCCAGTCGGCAGGAGCGTCGCTATGGCGGTAGGCCATGCCCATGTCCAGAGGTGTGGCAACATGCTTTCTGCCTTGACGGTCGATGGCTTCGGCTTCGATGACGATATCCCTGAACTCGACACCGTAAGCCCCGGCATTCATTCGGAGCCCGCCGCCGATAGTGCCGGGGATACCGACCAGAAATTCCAGCCCGCTGACGGATTGGCTGGCGGCAAACCGGGCGCATTCGGCGTCGTGAAGGCCTGCCCCCACGATCAGCCTGTCGCCGTCAACATCTGCCGTTTTAAGATGCCGGACCGTATTCACGACAACCCCGCGGATACCGCCATCACGCACCAGCAGGTTGGATCCTGCGCCCATCGGGAAGACAGGAATATCAGCAGGCGTTGCGGCGAGAAACGAGGCCAGATCATCCGCATCCGCCGGTGAGAACATGATATCGGCGACGCCGCCAACACCGAACCAGGTATGGTCGCCCATCGGCACCATCGCCTCAATCTCTCCACGGACTTCCGGCAGGCGGTGTATCAGATCAGTCATTCCGGCCTCCTTCTGCGGTGAGCGTTTCGATCCGGCCAGGGAGGTCAGCGGCCCAGCCAGTAATGGTGCCGGCCCCAAGGCAGATCACCACATCGCCGCTTTGTGCAAGCGCAAGCACCTGTTCGGCAAGTGTTTCCGGCCCTTCAAGAGCCATGGGGGAGGGATGGCCATGTTCCTGCAGCCCCCGCACCAGATGATCGCGGTCAACACCGTCAATAGGGTCTTCCCCTGCGGCGTAGACATCGGCGATGAGAACGTGATCGGCGTCGTTGAAGCAGCCGCAGAAATCAGCAAACAGATCGTGAAGACGGGTGTAGCGATGCGGCTGCATGACCGCGATGACACGGCTGTCAGGCTTGAGCATGCGGGCGGCCGAAAGCGCAGCCTTTATTTCCACCGGATGATGCCCGTAATCATCGATAACGGTGATGCCAGCGGCGGTGCCCTTGAAATCAAACCGGCGCCCGACACCCTTGAACTGGCCAAGTCCTGCGCGGATGGCCTCCACCGAAATTCCCATTTCAATCGCCACCCCGATTGCCGCGAGGCAATTCAGGACATTATGGTCTCCCAGCATCGGCAGGTGAAGATCGGTTATTCTCTCCATTCCGGCGTCCATGCGCTCAGAGACGGCGACATCGAAATTCATGCCGTTTTCAGTTGGAGTGACATTGATCGCACGTATATCCGCGCTGGCTGAATAGCCGTAGGTGATGAGTCGCCGTTCGGAGATTTCCGGGATCATCCGCTGAACCACGGGATGATCGGTGCAAAGACAGGCAAAACCGTAAAACGGAATGGAGGCGACGAAATTACGGAAAGAGGCCTTCAGGTTGTCAAAACTTCCGTGATGATCGAGATGCTCCGGGTCAATGTTGGTCACCACCGCCACGGTTGGCTTGAGCCGTGAAAACGAACCGTCGCTCTCATCGGCTTCGACAACCATCCAGTCACTGCCGCCGAGGCGGGCATTGCTCCCCCATCCCCGGATAATTCCGCCATTGATGACGGTCGGATCTATTCCGCCTGCATCAAGCAGGGTTGCCACAAGAGAGGTGGTGGTTGTTTTGCCATGGGTGCCCGCAATCGCAACGGACCACCTGAGCCGCATGAGTTCCCCCAGCATTTCCGCACGGTGCACAACAGGCAGGAAGCGGCGTCGCGCCTCAACGACTTCAGGGTTGTCCGGGCGGATCGCTGTTGAAATGACAAGGATCGAGGCATCATCGACATTCCCGGCTTTCTGGCCGATGGTGACCGGAATCCCCTTGTCGATGAGGCGCTGTACGTTTGCGTTGGCGGAAACATCACTGCCGGTGATATTATATCCCATCTCATGCAGGATTTCGGCGATGCCGCTCATGCCGATACCGCCAATACCGGTGAAATGAATGCGTCCGATGGTAAGAGGCAACTGGCTCATGACTTCCGGCCTCCGGATAACAGTTCAAGTGCTTTCGATGCCAGAACCCGGGCCGGATCAGGCGGGCTGAGCTTGCCTATGGCCAACGCTGCCTTGCGGAGTGACCCGGGGTCGGAAACAAGCGATGCAATGCGGCCCGCAAGCGATCCTGCGCTCATTTCGGATTCCGGCACGCACCAGCCGCCGCCAATCCGGGCCGCTGCCATCGCGTTTGCTGTCTGGTGGTCATCCATCGCGTGAGGATAGGGAACGAGAACAGCCGGCCGACCGGCCGCCGCCAGTTCTGCCACCGATGATGCCCCGGCACGGCAGATCACGAGATGAGCTTTTTCCATTTCGGCAGGCATGTCAGAGATAAAGAGATGCAGGTCCGCACGGACATCATGGCGTGCGTATTCGGCCCGTACATCCTCAATCTGATCTTCACGAACCTGATGGGTTACCCTGAGACGGGCACGCAGTGTTTCCGGCAGACGTCCGATGGCTTCCGGCACGGCCTCACCGAAAACTCTGGCGCCGAGGCTGCCGCCGACGATGAGTATATGGATCGGCCCATCTTTATCCGGTGGCGAATACCCTTTGGAGCTGATTTCGTGGAAGCCTGAACGCACCGGCATGCCGGCAAGCAGGATTTTGCCCTCAGCATGGGCCGGAATGTTCCGTGTTTCCGGCCAGGACAGCGCCAGTACGTCACCCCGGGCTGAAAGAAAACGATTGGCCCTGCCCAGAAAAGCATTCTGTTCATGGATGATGACAGGTTTGCCGAAAAGACGCCCGATCATGACCGGCGGCACCGCAGGATACCCCCCGAAACCAATAACCATTCCGGGGCGGTGCCAGAGGATGGCAAGGCATGTTTGAAGGCTACCTAGAAGAAGTTTGGCAATGCCCCTGAGCCGGATGCCCAAATGGCTTCCGTAAGGGGAGGCTGCAAGAATGGTCCAGCTTTTATATTCGGGCGGGATCATGTTCTTCCCCCGCCGGTCGGTAATAAAGACGGGGCGTATACCTTCCATGGTGAGCGCTTCGGCCACCGCAACTGCCGGGAATACATGCCCGCCTGTGCCGCCTGCTGCCAGAAGGATCGTCCTCATGCCGCACCCCCCGGCGATTGCCGCCGTGTCAGTGCCAGCAGGATGCCCATGGTGACCCCGGTCGCCAGCAAGGATGACCCGCCATAACTGATGAAGGGCAGTGTCATTCCCTTGGTGGGAATAAGGTGGACAGATGATGCCATATGGATCGCGGCCTGCAGCCCGAACTGCATGGCAAGACCCGAAACGGCAAGGATCAGAAACAGGCTGTCGCTACTGCTGGCTTTGATAAACCCGCGCATGACGATGAAGACATAAAGGCAGAGAAGAAGCAGGCACATCATGGCGCCGAATTCTTCCCCGGCCACGGCATATATAAAATCGGCATGGGCATCGGGAAGATGGTTTTTAACCTCGCCATTGCCCGGTCCGACACCAAAAAATCCACCGTTGGAAAAGCTCCGCATGGCGGTTTCTGCCTGCATGTTCCCGCCATCCATGAATTTCATCACCCGCGTCTGGACGTGTGGAAGCGTGAAATAGGCGGTTACCGCAATGAGGGGTGCAATAAGGACGGCAAGGATGAGCACCAGCGCAAGGGGCATGCCGGCAAGGAAGATCTGGAACCCCCAGGTTGCCAGCACCACAAAGGTCATGCCCATATCAGGCTGGAGGATCAGCAAACCGGCAAGGGCGGCAAGGCACCCCATGGAAATTGCCCAGCCGGGGAAGCCTTTTTCCTCCCGCCAAAGGCTCAGGAGCCAGGCGCTGACCACCGCAAAAAAGGGTTTGGCGAATTCCGATGGTTGTAGTTTGAACGGGCCGAGAGGTATCCACCGCGTTGCCCCCTTGATTTCAGGCCCGATGACAATCGCCAGCATGATCAGCACCAGCGAGGCTGTCAGACCGGTCAGACTCATGATCCGGATCTGGCGCGGTGACATGATGGACACTCCAAAGAGAGTCCCGAGAGCGATCAGGAGGAATATCCCATGTCTTGCCACAAAATGCTGGCTTGCAAATCCGATACGTTCCGCCACAGGCGGGCTTGCCGCCATCACCAGAAAAATGCCGATAATGGCAAGGCCGAGCGCCGAGGCAAGCAGCCAGCGGTCCACTGTCCACCACCAGATGCCGAGTGTGCTGCGGTCGGTTCGGTTAAACATGACCCACCGCCTTCCCGTTACAGTCCGTGCCATTGATCAGCGTCAGTGCCATTTCGCGGAAAGCATCACCCCGCGCTTCAAAATGGGCAAACTGGTCAAAACTTGCGGCGGCAGGTGCCAGCAGAATGGTTGCTTCCGGCAGGTTGTCCTGCCTGGCATCGGCATAAGCCGTTTTTATCGCCTCACGGAGATTTTCCAGCAGGCTGTATTCGACCTTACCGTCGAGATCGGCGGCGAAATGTTCAGCGCAACTGCCAATCAGGTAAGCTTTACGGATATTTCCAAGGGCATCCCTGACAGCGCCGATCCCCTTTTCTTTTGATAGACCTCCCGCGATCCAATAAATGCCGGCATAGCTTCGGAGCGCCTGCAACGCGGCTTCAGCATTGGTGGCCTTGCTGTCATTGACAAAGCGGACCGGCCCGGCAAATCCCACGGTTTCCATCCGGTGCGGCAAACCCCTGAAGCCTGGCACAGCATCAAGCATTTTGGCCATATCAAGGCCAAGGAAACGACCGAGACGAAAGGCAATCGCCCCGTTTTCAATATTATGCGGCCCGACAAGGCTGTCGTTCAGCCCGATAAAAGGGGTGTCCTGAGGCGTGATAACCTCCGCTTTTCCGGGGCAGGGGCCGGACAGATCAACCAGATCAGGATTGCGCCCGAGCACCAGCAGCCCGTCAGGTTTGACAGAGGCAACAAGGCGGCGTTTGGCGGCAACATATCCGTCCCAGCCGCCATGGCGGTCAAGGTGATCCGGCGTGATGTTGGTCAGCGCCCCGGCATCAAGGCTGAGCGAAGGCGTGGTTTCAAGCTGATACGAAGACAGTTCAAGAACAATGACGCCGTCAGGACCCGGATCATCGAGCGCCAGTACCGGGGTGCCGATATTGCCGCCAACAGCGACAGGTATGCCAGCTTCCTTGAGGAGATGGCCAAGCAGTTTAACCGTGGTGGATTTGCCATTGGTGCCGGTTATGCCGACAAGGCGGGCGGCTGGCCCCGCCTGCATCAGAAGTTCAATATCTGAGATAACCGGCACGTTGTGTTCCCGTGCCAGCACGGCCGCCTTATGGGGTGTGGGGAATTCATGCGGTATGCCCGGGCTGATGACCAGCGCTGCCATTTCATCCCACGGCCAGTCCGACGGGGCCATGACGATGGCATCATCCCCGAGTGCCGGATGCAGGGTGTCATCATGGGCATAGACATGTGCACCCGCCGCCGCCAGCGCCGCGATGCTGGCCATGCCGGAACGGCCGAGCCCCAGAACCCCGATTTTTTTATCCGCCATGGAATGAGGGATGATCATTCAGCCTACCTCAGTTTCAGTGTTGCAAGGCCGATCAGGGCCAGGATCACCGAGATGATCCAGAACCGGATAACGATGGTGGATTCCGCCCATCCCTTTTTCTCAAAGTGATGATGCAGTGGCGCCATGGCAAAAACCCGCTTGCCGGTCAGTTTGAAGGACGCGACCTGGACGATGACGGATACAGTTTCAAGAACGAACAGTCCGCCGATGATGGTCAGCACCAGTTCGTGACGTGTGGCGACGGAAATCGCCCCGAGCGCACCACCCAGGGCCAATGAGCCTGTGTCCCCCATGAAGACACTTGCCGGGGGTGCGTTGTACCAGAGAAAGCCGAGACCTGCGCCGATCAGTGCCCCGCAGACAACCGCAAGTTCACCTGTTCCGGGGACATAGGGGATCTGCAGGTAGGTTGAAAAGTTCGTGTTTCCGACGAGATAGGCGATGAAACCAAAGGAAAGAGCACAGATGATCACCGGCACAATGGCAAGCCCGTCAAGCCCGTCGGTCAGATTGACGGCGTTTGATGAGCCGATCATCACCAGCATGGTAAAGGGGAAATACATGAGCCCGAGCGGGATCACGACATCTTTCAGCATCGGGATGGCAAGCCCGTAACGCAGGTTATCAGGTGCGACTTCCACCAGCATCATCGTTACAATAAAGGCCGACAGGATCTGGAAGCTGATCTTCAGTCTGCCGGAAAGACCTTTGGTGTTACGGCGGGTGAGTTTCAGGAAATCATCGGCAAATCCGATTGCCCCGAAAGTTAAGGAAAGGATCAGCACGGGCCAGAGATAGACGGAGCCGAGCGGCACCCAGAGCAGCGATGATATCCCGAAAGCCAACAATATCATCAACCCGCCCATTGTCGGGGTTCCCTTTTTGCTGACGATATGACTCTCCGGGCCATCATCACGGATAGGCTGGCCTTCGCCCTGCAGGGACTTGAGCCAGTTAATCATGCGCCCGCCCAGCAGGAAGGATATCAGCAGTGCCGTCATCAGCGCGCCGCCTGTCCGGAAGGTGATATAGCGGAAAACGTTGAAGGGCTGGAACTGGTCGGCCAGTGGCACGAGGAGATCAGGCAGCATGGCTTTCTCCGTTAGGGTTGGGCTGGCCGGTGATAAGAGCCTCAACGACTTTACGCGTGCGCATGCCGTTTGAGCCTTTGATCAGGACGAGATCACCATCTTCAAGAAGGCTGATGGCAAGACTGATGGCGCCTTCCGCGTCGGGGGCCGCACGGCAGTCTTGCCCTGACGCTTCAAGTTTGTCGGCAAGGGCGTTCATCTCAGGCCCGAAGCAGATGACAAGTTCAATACCGGCATTTTCAATATCTTCGGCAAGACGCTGATGCAGGGCGAAGGATTGTTCCCCCAATTCAAGCATGTCCGCCAGAATAGCTATGCGGCGCCCTTCCCATGGGTCACTCCCGAGGCTTTGAATGGCCGCCGCCATCGAGGCAGGGCTGGCGTTATAGCTGTCATCGATGATGGTGATGCTGCGCTGGCCCTTGAGCATGGCAGGGATGCGGCCACCCCGCCCCGGAAGATCATGCGCGGCAGACAAGGCTTCGGCGCACCGGGCAATATCAAGACCAAGCGCATGGCCGATGGCAAGACTTGTAAGGGCGGCATAAGCCCAGTGCGGGGCCATCATGCCGAGATGAAAGGTGAAGGGCTCACCCGCAAGACTGACATCAATATCAAGGCCATTATGCTGACGTGAGATCCGGGTGATCTGATGGGTGGCTGTATCGGCAACGCCGATGGTGACAATCTCAGCGGCATTGGCGTTACGGGCGGCTTCGGTCAGTGTGCCGGCATAGCCGTCATCGGCGTTGATAATTGCAATCCCGCCCGGTGCAAGACCGGTGAAAATTTCAGCCTTGGCACGAGCGATGGCATCGAGATTTTCAAAATGCCCGATATGGCTTGAGGAGATCTTTGTTATCACGGCGATATGAGGTGCGATCAGCGGGCTCAGTTCAGCGATCTCTCCGGCATGATTCATCCCGAGCTCAAAGACGCCAAATCTGGTGCTTTCGGGCATTCGCGCAAGGCTGAGCGGGGCTCCGATGTGATTATTAAGATTGCCCTCCGACGCGTGGCAGTTTCCCTGCGACGCCAGAACGGAACTGACGAGATGACGGGTGCCGGTCTTGCCGACGCTACCGGTGATGGCGATCCGCCTGGCCGTGCTGCGATCACGGGCAGCCTTGCCAAGGGAGTTGAGCGCATCAAGTGTGTTGCCAACACAGACCTGCGGCAGATCTATATCCACGGGGCGTGAGACGAGCGCAGCCGCGGCTCCGGCCTTCGCCACATCACCGATAAAATCATGGCCGTCATGATTGGGACCTTTGAGGGCGACAAACAGGTCACCTGCCGATGTGTTTCGATTGTCGATGGCGATGCCATTGACCTGCCATGAGGCGGCGTCATTCGGCCTGCCGCCGGTTGCGGCCACAACATCCATGCCGCGCCAGATCATGCCGGTCTCCCTTCGGACAGGGAGCCCAGAATGGCGGCCACGGTCGCTTCGTCGCTGAAGGGGAGGGTTTCGGAGCCGATCAGCTGGTTTTCTTCATGCCCTTTGCCCGCAATAAGAAGGATGTCTTTATGGTTCAGCGTCTCAATGCCCTGTCTTATGGCAAGGCTTCGATCACCTATTTCAAGTGATTCAGGGCAGCTGGCACGAATATCAGCCCGGATTTCCGCCGGATCTTCGTGGCGGGGATTATCGTCGGTAATGATCGCGAAATCCGCAAGGTCGGATGCGATACGGCCCATTTCCGGGCGCTTGCCCTGGTCACGGTTGCCGCCACAGCCAAAGACCACCCCGAGACGATCCGGGCCTGTCTGCCTCAAAGTTTCAAGCGCGGTGCGGAGCGCGTCAGGCGTATGGGCGTAATCGATGATGATCTGCCCGCCAGCGGGATGGCCCGGGATGGCCTGCATCCGTCCCGGGGCCGACCTGACATAAGGCAGGCTGAGAAGGGCGTGATTCATGGCAAGCCCCGATCCATGGGCAAGACCTGCGGCCAGAAGGGCGTTTTCGGCCTGAAACTCTCCGATCAGCGCAAGGGGCAGGGTGTATTCCACGTTCTGGAAACTGACATGGACCGTCATCCCGCCGGTATAGGTTTTGACAGAGACGAGGCGAAGGTCAGCGTCTTCATGGCGCCCAACCGTCAGGGTGTAGACCGGGCGCGATGAGATCATTTTCTGCAACCGGCGGCCATATTCATCATCTGTATTGATGACCGCAACCCCGCCATCACGCAGACGCTCGGTAAAGAGCAGGGCCTTGGCGTTGAAATAGGCCTCCATGTCCGCATGGTGATCGAGGTGATCTCGGCTGAGATTGGTGAAGCCGGCAAGAGAAATGTTAAGCCCGGAGAGACGATGCTGTTCAATGCCATGGCTTGAAGCCTCTATAGCAAGGGTGGTGATCCCTTCTTTATGCAGCATCGCCACCCCTTCATGCAGGCTGACGGTATCCGGCGTGGTGAGGGCTGAGAAGGAGCCAAGGGTTTTCAGTGTTTTGCCGCGCAGGCCAAGTGTTCCTATGCTGGCGCTGGTCCAGCCCACCCTTTCCCAAATCTGGCGCAGAAATTCCGCCACACTCGTTTTGCCGTTGGTGCCGGTGACCGCCGCTATGACGCCGGGCTGATTTCGATAAAAAGCCGCAGCTGCCCGGGCCAGGGCAAATCGTGTGTCGTCAACCCGGATCACGGGTATCGTGATATCTTCCGGAGGCGCATCCATGGCAAGGACAGCCGCCGCGCCAGCTTTTTCGGCTTCGGCAATATAGTCATGGCCGTCAAGAGAAGTGCCCTTTACGGCAACAAACAGATATCCTTCGGCTATTTCACGGCTGTCGGCGGTAATGCCTCTTATCGTGATCCCTTTAAGGGTTTCGTCGGCTTCCGGGATCAGATCAGTAAGACGCATTTTTCACCTCCATATCAAGCTGAGGCAAATTAACCATCATAATTTGACGGATTTCTGGCGATTTTTCGTTCACCGGTGCCACATCCAGCATCGGTGCCGCGCGGTTGATGAAACGTCTTACAGCCGGCGCGGCAACCCAGCCGCCGGTGGCATAGTTGTAGCTGAATTTCTGTCCTTTCGGCTCATCAACCATGACCATCACCACATAGCGTGGCGCATGTGACGGAAATGCCCCGACAAAAGAGGCTATGTTTGCTTTTCGGCTGTATCCGCCTGTGGTGTTGATTTTCTCCGATGTGCCGGTCTTGCCGCCAACACTATAGCCATAAGCATCGGCCTTTTTGCCGGTGCCTCTGGGATGGGTGACAACCCGCCGCAGAACAGGCCTGATCTGGCGGGCTGTTTCCCGGGAAAACACTTCCTCCCTGATGGGAGATGCCGCACCACCTTTTTCAAGGGAAGGGATAACTTTCGTGCCGTCACCAATGGTCGTTGCGATGGCGGCGGCGAGATGGACAGGGGTAACCGAAAGCCCGTGGCCATAGGAAATGGTCATCACTTCCGCCCTTTTCCAGCGTGACGGTACGATTGGCGCGGCAACTTCGGGGATGGGAAGGGGCAGGGCCGTCGTCAGGCCAAGTGCACTGATATAGCGCTGCTGGATTTCAGGGCCGAGCGTGTCGGCAATCCGGGCCGAACCTTTATTTGACGAAACAACCATCACCTCAGCCACATTCAGTGGTGTCTTTTCGGGGTGAAAATCACGGATCGGGAAGCGCCCGACACGGAGAGGGCTTACCACATCGATCATGTCATCCAGCGAGAAAATGCCGCTATCCAATGCCATGGCCGTGTTCAGGATCTTGAAGGTAGACCCGAGTTCATAAACGCCTTTGGTGGCGCGGTTGAACATGGCATCGTTGTCGGCATCAGCAAGGTAATTCGCGTCATAATCCGGCAGGGAAACCATCGCGACGATCTCGCCGCTGGCAACATCCATGACAACGCCAGCGCCACCGATTGCCTCGAATTTACGGATTTGTTCGGTGATTTCCTGTCTCAGGATGGACTGTATCGCAACATCGATTGACAGGTGCACATCCTCGCCACGTATCAGGCGATCCTGCATACCTGCCTCAATGCCTGCAATTCCGATATTGTCCTTGTTCACGGCACCAAGGATATGCGCCGCCTCCTGCCGGTGCGGGTAAAAGCGCGTAATTCTCTTGCGGCCGTACACACCCACAATGCCGCTATGGAGCGTTTTGGCGTAGGTGGCAGGCGATACTTTCCAGGAAATCTCAGCAAAGCGGCCTTTCTGGGTCAGTTTCGCAAAAATCTCCTCCTCCGTCATGCCGGGCAGAAGTTCGGCTAGTTGGAGTGTCGCTTCATAGGGGTTCATGACCTCAGCCGGATCTGCGTAAAGCATGAAAGCGGGGAGCGACGTTGCCAGAAGACGGCCTTTACGGTCATAGATCTTGCCCCGGACCGGGGCTTCGCTGTCTGAAAGATGATCGGCCCGGGCGCGGGTCTCGACCATCGCAAGAGACACAACCTGCATTGCAATCAGAATAAAGCTGGCAACGCCGAGAGAGCCTGCCAGAACAAGACGCTGGCGGGCGACCGTACGGGCTTCGGCGGCCGGCATCCGCCCGAGAAGACTGCTGATAGAACGCCAGATATTCATTCCGCTCCCCCGAAAATCGTGTTCCGGAACAACCCTGCCGGCTGGGCCGCCTCTTCGGTTTCATCAAAGATATCAAGGGTGAGGATGCGGTCAGGTGTCACCGGAGCAAAAGACAGCATTTCACGTGACAGATGCTGAATCCGTGCCGGCCGCGTCAAATAGGACCAGTCGGCCTCCAGAACGGTAATGCGGTCTTTTTCAGCTTCGATCTGGGCGAGGATGGATTCAAGTTGTTGTTCTTTTTCAATGGCATGGCTTTTGATCATATAGGCGCAAATACCGGCGGCAACAATCAGCAACGCACCAAGAATGAAGGACCTGTACTGATAGAAGCCGGGCATCACGCCACCTCCTGAAATGAGGGCGCATCGGTTCTTCTGGCCACACGAAGCCGGGCTGAGCGGGCGCGGGGGTTTTGCTGTATTTCATCTTCTCCCGGGACAAGCGGGCGACGATGCACCAGCTCAAAACTGGGGGAAGGGGAGGGCGTATCAGGAAGGTGCCTTGATGGGCGGGGCGCCTGACCGGAACGATCCCGCAGAAACTGTTTGACGATCCGGTCTTCAAGGGAGTGAAAAGAAACAACCGCCAGAACACCTCCCGGCTTAAGGCAGGTTTCTGCCGCGATCAGCCCCTGCCGGATTTCATCCAGTTCCGCGTTGATATGAATGCGGATAGCCTGAAAGCTCCGGGTGGCCGGGTCGATCTGGCCGGGTTTGGGTTTGGGCATCACGTTCCGGATGATCGTGGCAAGCTCACGCGTGCGCATGATCGGGGTTTCCGCACGGGCGCGGATAATGGCGCGGGCGATACGCCGGGAGGCGCGCTCTTCTCCATATTCCCATAAGATGCGGGCAAGTTCGGTCTCGCTCGCGGAATTGACAAATTCTGCCGCGCTGGGACCTGATTTTTCCATGCGCATGTCAAGCGGGCCATCTTCACGGAAGGAAAAGCCACGCTCGGCCTCGTCAATCTGGGGGGAGGATAACCCCAGATCAAAAACTACTCCATCTACCGATGGATACCCCGAAGTCGAGGCGAGCGTGGCAAGTTGAGAGAAAGGACCCTCGCACAAGGTCATTCTCTCAGGGAGTTCATGTGCAACTGACTTTCCATGGGCGATGGCATCCGGGTCACGGTCAATCGCGATCACATGGCAATCCACGGCGTTGAGAAGGGCAAGGGTGTAACCGCCGCGGCCGAAGGTGGCATCAATATACACGGCGTTTGGTCTGGGGCTCATCGCCTCCACCACCTCAACAAGCATGACGGACTGGTGGAGCGACTGGGTCATGAGCCCTCCCTGTCCGGTTCGGGCCGGTCCGGAGGAGCGCCGCCGGGTTTCAGCACCAGTTTCGGCAGGCCTTGTGTTCTTATGGTCTCCCGCCGGGCGGCCTCACGTTCACGCCATGAAGCCGGGTTCCACATTTCAAACAGGCGCCCGACACCGGCAAAGATGATGGTTTCATTAAGGTCCGCAAAAGAGAGAAACTCTTCCGGCAGCATTATCCTGCCCTCGGCATCAAGTTTCATTTCCTGGGCATTGGAAAGGAGCGCCTGCAGTGTTCTTGTTTCTTCCGACAGGGCATCCATGGTGTCGATCACATCAACAATCTGCTGTATGCGGGCAGATCCCTGACCCTCAAGACAGGGCGAGGTCAGGGACTTTGTCACGATCAGGGGCTGGCTGTTCACCTCAAGCGTAGCCCGGAAGGTGGCCGGCACCGATACCCGCCCCTTTCGGTCAATCTTGTTTTCATAGGTGGACAGAAAAATCATGCCCTAATCCCCGATGGTCGCTCAATTTCAAGTTCACCCCATAAATTCCACTAAAAAATATTTATGGGATATTATGGGATATCATGGGATTTCATGGTACGTCAATGGGAAATTCCTTTTAATGGCTAAAAAACAGTGAATTTTCAATGCGTTAGCATTGTGCTTGAAGAATGATAGTTATATTATTGAAAATAAACATTATTTTTAAATGTTCACTTTATGTTCTTATTTTTTTCAATGGTTTAGTGTTTCGGTGTAATATTTTGGGGTTGCGGGGTGGCTTGTTCACCAGAACTCGTGGCCGATACGCTTAAAGAGCGGTTTGGCGGAGGCCGCCGATCAGTGATGACGGACCCTGAATGCAGATGAAGAGGGATCAGATGGCCTGTAAGCCGGGTTCTGTCCCCGCCGGAGCGGGGGATGGCCATTCATCTGGGACACGGATTGCCCCGCATCTCTAGCGACCTACCCGAATGTCGGGGCGAAACCAACCCCTGAACCCGAAGGCCCGCACATTCCTATATGGTCTTGCTTCCGGTGGGGTTTACCCTGCCGGTTCTGTTACCAGAACCGCGGTGCGCTCTTACCGCACCGTTTCACCCTTACCATGACTGGCATGGCGGTTTGTTTTCTGTGGCACTTTCCCTGAGGTTGCCCTCGCCGGGAGTTACCCGGCACCGTGGTTCCGTGAAGCCCGGACTTTCCTCCGGCAAGCGCAAGCGCCGCCGGCGACCATCCGGCCATCTGACCCTGGGCCAGACTGCTACCGGGGAGATGCGCTGTCAAGTCACAACACCTGCCGCGTGCCCGTCAGCCCGGAGATGAAAGGGGGGCATGATGCCCGATGCGCTCACAGCAATCACAGGAAAGTGATTTGCTATGGGCTTTGAAGGTCTTTTAGAGTTCAGCATCTTTTGTATCAGTAAATTCTGAGCTATCCATGACCTCATCTTCTTCGTCACCAAAATCACCCGAACCAAATCAAGATATCACCCAGCAGGACAGGGCAAAGCTTCTTGATCTGTTCCAGAAAAAAGACCTGCCGGGCGGAACGCGCCTGGCCGAGCGTCTGAAGAAAACCTATCCGAAATCGCTTGTTCTCTTTGTCACGCTGGGCATGGCTTATGATCTGCAGGAAAAAGCGGACAAGTCGATCGCCAATTTTGAAAAGGCAATGGCACTTGCACCGGATTCGGCGGACATCAAGCATAAACTGGCTGCGGCCTATATGAAGGCGCAACGTCATCAGGATGCGCATCGTGTCCTGAGTGAAGTGATTAAGGCTGATCCGGATAATTTGGAATTTCTGGCGATGCTGGCCTCGACCTCGTTCGATGAAGAGAATTTTGAGGAGTGCCTGAAGCATCTGGAACGGATGAGGGAGCTGGAACCGGATCGCGTGGATACGCATCTTTCGATTGGTCAGTGCCTCGTGGCCCTTGAACGCATCAAATCCGGTCTTGAGTCGATGAACAAGGCGCTTGAGATTGAACCGGAATCATTCGATGTGCTCCACCTGCTTGGCAAAACATTGATCGAATGCAACAAATACAGGGACAGTGTCCCGCATCTGGAAAAGGCCCATGCGCTCCAGCCGGAAAATCTCGAGGTGATTGCCAATCTTGCAACGGCATATAAGGACACGTTCCGGATAGATGCTGGTATCGACCTGCTTGAAAAAACTTTGGCTGCGGTCTCTGACAGCAAAGAAACCCCAAAAGAAGAGGAGAGTGCAGAGGATAGACCACCAAAGAGCAACATTCTCCGCCTGACGCTGGCACACCTGTATTCAATAATGGGACGCAAGGACAGCGCCTTTGAACAGCTCAACCATGTTGCCGAAACCGATGCGGATAATGCAAGTGTGCTTATCCAGATGAGCCATTTCCCTGATAAAATACCCGCAGACGATATCCGCAAGAGGCTTGAGCAGATCTACCGCAAGCGCGCCACTTACAGTTATGAGAAGAAACGGAAAGTCATCACCGGTTTCGCCCTCGGAAATATCTACAAGGAGCTGGGTGATACAACAAAGGCATTTCGCACCTTCAAGGCATCAGGGGCATTGCAGAAGGAATTGACGGGGTTTTCGATCAGCAAAGCCGAAGAGCAGTTCCGGGAGCTCAAAGACGAATTCAACCATATCACGCCGGAAGATTACGCGGCGAATACAACACCCGGTGACAGGGATATCATTTTCATCATTGGCATGCCCAGGTCAGGTACCAGTCTTACGGAACAGATTCTTTCCTCCCACAGCCGTGTTCACGGTGCGGGGGAGCTTAACTTCATGAATGAGGAAACGGCGGAGCTGATGTATCTTCTGCCAAAGCATCCCGATGTTCACCTTGAGCGCAAGGTTTTTGAATCGATCCGGAAAGCATATCTCGGGCATCTTGAGGCGCTCAATACGGACAAGAGAATCATCACCGACAAGATGCCGCATAATTTCCTGCGGCTCGGGTTCATTCTCTGTGCGTTTCCCAAGGCAAAGGTTATTCACCTCAATCGTGATCCGGTGGCGGTATGCTGGTCCTGTTTCTCACGCTTTTTCCCGGCCCGGGGCATGAACTTCACCTTTGATATCGAAGATCTCGGGCATTACCACACACTCTATCTTGATCTTATGGATTACTGGCGCGGGAAATTTCCCGGCCGTATTTATGAGCTTGATTACAAAGAGCTGACTATCGGGCAGGAAGAACAAACCCGCCTCCTTCTTGAGTATTGCGGTCTCGAATGGGAAGATGCCTGTCTTGAGTTTCACCGCAACGAGCGTGAGGTGCTCACCGCAAGCCAGAATCAGGTGCGGCAGGAAATGTATCAGGGCAGTTCGGATGCCTGGAAAGAATTCGCGCATCACCTGAGGCCAATGCTGAAAATTTTCGATGAGGGAGGGGTTGCGTACGGGAAATGATACATTCCGCTTTCTGCAAGCAGGGAGCCCGCAGATGAATTTGCCTACACTCCTTCGATGTCCTGACGCAACATTTCAAGTTCGAGCCATTTGTCTTCCAGTCGGCTGAGCAGGTCACGTTCCTGCCTGACCTGTTCGGCCAGAAGATTGAAGAGTTCGGCATCACGGCTGAAGAGCTCCGGGTCAGCCAGTTTTACCTCGGCTGAGGCAATGGATGTCTCAAGCCCGGCGATTTCAAGAGGAAGTGTTTCAAGGGCATGTTTGTCCTTAAAGCTCAGTTTTGCGGTGCGGTTGGCGGCCCGTTTCTCCACCGGGGCGGCTTTCCGGGTTTTGGACCGTTTGCGTTCTTCGGTCTGGGTGCGGCGGGCAAGATAGTCGCTGTACCCACCGGCATGCGGGATGATCCGGCCTTCACCTTCAAACACAAGAAGAGCGGTCACGGTGCGGTCGATAAAATCCCGGTCATGACTGATGATAAGGATCGTTCCTTTATAATCAGCGATAACTTCCTGCAGCAGTTCCAGCGTCTCCATATCGAGATCATTTGTCGGCTCATCCAGAACAAGGAAGTTATGTTCTTCGGCAAAAAGCTTGGCCAGGAGCAGACGGTTCTGCTCACCGCCGGAAAGAGTACGCACCCGCTGGGTTACCTTATACTCATCAAACAGAAAATCCTGAAGATAGCGTTTGACATGAACAGATCTGTCGCCGGCAACCACGGTATCCCCGCCGCCCGGGCAGAGAACACTCCAGGGTGTGTCCTCGCCATTGAGGGAGGCGCGATGCTGGTCAAAATAAGAGGTCATAAGCCCGAAACCTTCCCGGACACGGCCACTATCAGGTTGCATAAGCCCGAGAAGTGCTTTCACCAGCGTGGATTTGCCGATGCCGTTCGGCCCGATAATGCCGATCCTGTCCCCTTTGCGGACCATCCCGTTGAAATGGTTGAACAGCACACGGCGA
>Ga0181579_10000216_pt1 | contig 44014 bp, 41 predicted proteins | sample 071ome_24_FD_132996 | JGI IMG/M metagenome (GOLD analysis project Ga0181579, IMG submission 132996) | Coastal salt marsh microbial communities from the Groves Creek Marsh, Skidaway Island, Georgia - 071402CT metaG (megahit assembly) | ecosystem: Environmental > Aquatic > Marine > Intertidal...
ATGGATGACCTGAAAGCCGCCGGCATGCTGGATAAGCGACCGGCTATTCAGACCCTGGGCACGCGCGGCGCGCTTGGCCCCAAGACCGATCCCGATATGCTGGAGGAGCCCGCGGAGGAAGAGGATGTTTTACCGGAACCCCTGGACCCGGACGGCGGGGAAGACGACCTCGTCGCTGCCGAGGCGGACTAGGCCGCGGGCGTCTTGCGCTACGAAATCTTCGTCACGGTCTGGGGCGAAAGATTTGTCCGAAAATTCTGCGACTTTGCGCTGGCCAGCCAGTTGAGCCCCGGCAACCTGCCGGCGTTGGCCGAAAACGCCGGGGTCGTCTACCGCATTTATACGGATAAACCTTCCCGGCCCTATTTTGATGATGCTGTGCCCGCGCTCGAAGCCGCCGGGATTACGGCCGAGTTCATCCTTTACGAAGATATGACCTACAAGGGTGCGGCCCTGTCGGAGGTGATTGCCGCCTCGGACCCCACAATCGTAAAGCACAATGTACAAAGGGAAACCGCCCAGGATCATGTGCGCCGGGCGGCGGCAACGCCGGGCACGGCGGCAATGCTGTTTGATTCCGACTTTATCTTCGCTGACGGCGCCATAGCCTATATTGACGTCCAACGCCGGGCGGGGAAAAAAGCGGTGGCCGGGATCTATCTGCGCTTGGAAGAGGAGGGAGCGTCGCCGGCGCTGACCAAGATGCCGGCGGACGGCTGGGCGGCGCGGACGCTGGTGCAGCTCGGCCTCGATCACATGCACCCGATCCAGCGCGGCATGTTCATGGGCGCGGACACGTTCTCCCCGTATCCTGCGCAGCTCAACTGGATGGTGGAGGCCGGGGGGCGTGAGCTGGGCTACGTTACCCATTGCTTCTTCCCTCATCCCTTAATGATCGAGCTCGAAGACGGCGCGTTCTCCTATATGAGCACAATGGACTATGAGGTGACATTGCGCGCCGCGGCGGACGAAGATATCTGCTTCGTCAATTCTTCGGATGATCTGCTGTTCTGCAAACTATCGCCGGGTGGGTACCTGGCGGACCGAGAACTGGGGCAGCCACCCAGCCTGGAGACCATGGCCCGGTTTATCCTCTCCAACACCAACGTCCGGCACCGGGTGTTTATGGAGACGCCGGTGCGGTTCATCGCCGAATACGCAAGTGGCGTCGCCGGCATGACCTTCGACACGGTCGCCGGGGTCTCATCCGCATTCGTATGGGAAGTCTACCAGTCGGTTGACCTCACCCTAGCCAACCAAAATGGGATTGATCCCAAATCCATGATGTTCATTAAGAGCTATTTGGGCCCGATCGAGAATTTTATTTCGCCCCAGGTGAATGCCCGGCTGGACGGCTGGGTTTAATCTCGAAGCTGTTTTTACATACGATAATATGGCCAAGTTGTGACGGGTTGTTCTTATTCCCACTTGACAACCGATTGTTTTTTAACAATTTTTAGCTGTATCAGGGTTCACATGGCTAACCATGCTGAATTGCTTATAAAACCTAGGGTTTCTAGTGGTTAATACGTATAGGGAATCTACGAGGCAGAGTTGGAAAAATTACGTATTTAAGGTAGTGTCTGTGAACATGAATGCTCTGGCTGGACAAATGTCGCCCGCCGTCGAGAAAATCGACCTGAGTAAACTTTCGGTCATCGTTGGCGAGCCTGACAAGCATGACGCACAGGAAATGGAGCGTCAGCTCGGCGTGCTTGGCATGCGGGACGTCAAGATTTTCCGCAATATGGACCGGGTGGCCCAGGCCGTTCACGGCGAAGAAGCAGATCTGTTCCTGTGCAATATGTTTGGCAATGAAAGCCAGGCTCGCCGGATTTTCAGCGGCGTACGAAATCAACAAGTGGGCGACAACCCGTTCATGGTGATGATGTCCATGGCCGGCATGATGACCGAGGACGACGTGCGGCAATCCATCGATTCCGGCACCGACGATCTGATCACATTGCCGTTTCGCCGGGACAATTTTGTCACCCGGCTCAATGACCTCGCCTGGCATCGTAAGAAATTCGTCGCCACGGCGACCTATGTTGGCCCAACTCGCCGGTCGGAGTATCGCGAGGGAGAGCAGGGTACGGAGGAATTTGACGTGCCGAACCCGGTCTATACGATTGGCACCGGCAAACCCCGCGCTGAATTGCGCCAGCAAATTCAAATCTCCTCGGTGCAGTTGAACGAACGGAAGCTCAATGCCGACGTTCAGGCCATTAGGAACCTTTTGCAGGAAATCCATCCCTTCTATCAGCTCTCGCAGATCGACAAGGACTTCATGAATAAGGTCGATTTGATGCACGACGTCATCCAATCGGTACAAAGCCGCGCCAAGCGGATGGGGTATGACAACCTGCTACACCTTTGCGATATCGCCGGCAATATTACGGCTGATATCAAGGAAACGCCGAAGCCGCCGAACCTGCGTCACCTGAGGGCCATGCCCAAGCTCGTAGAAGGGCTTGATCTGGCACTGTCCATGGGAACGGAACAGCTGGCAACCGCTTGATGACTCACTGGCCGAAGTGGCTACGGCTAGTCTTTGATTCCATTTAATAAATCCCTGAAACGTGATCACTTTTAATCATGCGGTTCCGATTGCCCTGAATCGCTGATTCTGCCATTATGCGCCCGCGCGGGGATGGCCTCGCGGGGTTCAACAAGAATTTTCAGGCAAGAAAGTAAGTTCACATGGGAATTGGCGGAATTTGGCAATGGGTCGTTGTCCTGGCGATTGTCCTCATCCTCTTCGGGGGACGGGGCAAGATTTCCCAGCTGATGGGTGACTTCGGCAAGGGGCTGAAGTCGTTCAAGAAGGGCATAAAGGAAGACGAACCCGAGTCGGTCGAGGCGAAAGAAGCAGCGCCGGCAGCCACTCAACAGGCGTCCGTCGCCGAAGAAAAGAAAGACTGACTGCGAGACTGACCCCGCCGTCCGGCATTTGCCGGCGGCCGTCACTCGAACGCCTAGGGAGCGTTGGCCGCAATGTTTGATATCGGCTGGCCCGAATTATTTCTCGTCGCTGTGGTCGTGCTTTTGGTCATCGGACCAAAAGAGCTGCCGCGCGTCCTGGCGAATATTGCCCGATGGGTGAGCAAAGCTAAGTCGGTGACGCGGGAATTCCGAAGCCATGTGGACGACATGATCCGCGAAAGCGAGCTGGACGACGTGAAACGACAGTTCGATGCGGCCGCCAGTGGCGACGTTAACGCCATGATCGAAAACACCATCGATCCCGACGGCGAGCTCAAAAAGTCCATCGATTTTGCGGACCCTGAAGTGCAGGACACGTTTGAAACCGAGGATGACCTGGATGTCTATTCCATCGGCGACTATGACGGCATGGATGATTATGCCGATGATATCGACGAGGATCGCGACTCGGATGCCGGCGAACCGGAAGTACTGGCGGAAACCGCTCCCGACCCCGAACCGGCGCCCAGCAGTGGATCCGGCAAAAAAGAAAGCACCGCGACGTGAGCGAGGGGACGGATAACGACGGCGGCTCCAAGATGCCGCTTCTCGAGCACCTGGTGGAACTCCGCACCCGGCTCCTGAAATCCGTGATCGCGATCATCGTGCTGTTCTTCGTGTTCTTCGCCGTGAAGGAACACATCTATGGCTTCCTGGTACAGCCTCTGGCCGACATCCTGCAGGAACAAGGCGGCAACCGACGGCTGATCTTCACCGCGCTGCATGAGGCCTTCTTTACCTATATCAAAGTCTCCTTCTGGACGGCGCTGTTCGTCTCGTTTCCCTTCATCGCCATGCAGTTCTGGCGGTTCGTCGCGCCCGGCCTTTATGAGAGCGAGAAGAAGGCGCTGATGCCGTATCTGATCATCTCGCCGGTTCTGTTCTTCATGGGCGGCGCGCTGGTCTATTACTTTATCTTTCCTCTCGCCTGGCGGTTCTTCATCAGTTTCGAAGCGCCCGGCACCGTCGATACGCTGGCGGTGCAGCTCGAACCCAAGGTCAACGAATACCTGTCCCTGGTGATGCGTCTGATCTTCGCCTTCGGCATCAGTTTCCAATTGCCGGTGGTCCTGACCCTGATGGCGCGGGCGGGGATGACGACTTCCGTCGGGCTTGCCGCCAAGCGCAAATACGCCATCGTCTTTTCCTTCATCGGCGCGGCGATTATCACGCCGCCGGACGTGATCAGCCAGGTCGGCCTCGCCATCCCGATCATCATCCTCTACGAAGCGTCGATCATCTCGGTCCGCATGGTGGAGAAAAAGAAGGGCATCAAGGTCGAGGATGACGATGACGACCTGCTCGAGGAAACCGACTTCAACCAGGCCTAGGGGTTAGCGCCTCTTGCCCCCATTCTGCGGCGCGCCTATAAGTCCCACCGGTAATACGTAACGACTTCAGAGAGTTCACATGTTCGATATCCGCTGGATACGGGAAGAGCCCGACGCTTTCGACGCCGGTATGGCGCGTCGGGGCCTTGAGCCCATGGCCGCGCAATTGATCGAGATCGACAAGCGCCGCCGGGAGGCGCAGACCCGCGCACAGGAGCTGCAGACCCGCCGCAACGAGCTCTCCAAGGAAATCGGCAAGGCCAAGGCCGCCGGCGAGGACGCCAGCGCCGCCATCGCCGAGGTGCAGAACTCCAAGGACGCACAAGCCGCCGCCGAAGAAGAAGCCAAAACCGTCGGTGAGGAGCTGGACGCGGCGCTTTCCGGTCTGCCCAACGTGCCACTCGATGATGTGCCGGACGGCGCGGATGAAGATGACAATACCCTCGTCCGTACCTGGGGCGATCCTCGGCAGTTCGGCTTCACGCCTAAGGAACATTTCGACATCGGCGAAGGCCTCGGCCTGATGAATTTCGAGACCGCGGCGAAAATGTCCGGCGCCCGGTTCTGTATCCTATCCGGCGCGTTGGCCCGTATGGAGCGCGCCCTGGCGGCGTTCATGTTGGATCTGCATACCGGGGAGAACGGCTACACGGAGGTGAATCCACCGGCCCTGGTGCGGGACAATGCGGCGTTCGGCACGGGGCAACTGCCGAAGTTCGAAGAAGACCTTTTCAAGACCACCAATGATTTGTGGCTCATCCCCACGGCCGAGGTGCCGCTGACCAATATGGCCGCCGATGAAATCCTGGACGAAGACGCGCTGCCCAAACGGATGACCGCCATGACCTGGTGTTTCCGCTCCGAGGCCGGCGCCGCCGGGCGGGATACACGGGGCATGATCCGCCAGCACCAGTTCACCAAGGTGGAACTGGTCAGCATCGTCCATCCGGATGAGTCCCTGGCCGAGCTGGAGCGCATGACAAATTGCGCCGAGGAAGTGCTCAAGCGGCTGGACCTGCCGTATCGGACCATGGCGCTCTGCACCGGCGACATGGGGTTCAGCGCACGCAAGACATATGACATCGAAGTGTGGCTGCCCGGCCAGAACGAGGGCGAGGGCCGCTATCGGGAAATTTCATCCTGTTCTACTTGCGGCGATTTCCAGGCAAGGCGCATGAAGGCCCGGTTTCGGCCCAAGGAAGGGAAGGGCACCCAGTTCGTACACACCCTCAACGGTTCCGGCATCGCCGTCGGCCGCGCGCTCATTGCGGTTCTCGAGAACTACCAGCAGGAAGACGGTTCCGTCGTCGTGCCCGAGGCGCTGCGCCCCTACATGGGCGGGCTAGAGGTTATCGAAAAGGCGTAATGCTGCACGCGCCCCTCAATTTGAAGAAGGCGCGGGTGCTCATCTGCAACGATGATGGGATCGACGCCAAGGGCATCAAACTGCTGGAAAAGATCGCCAGACCCCTGGCCGGCGAGTTGTGGGTCGTGGCCCCGGCGACCGAGCAAAGCGCCACCGGGCATTCCTTGTCTCTACGCACCCCCATCCGCATCAAAAAGCGTGGTCCCCGGCGCTTTGCCGTGAGCGGCACCCCCACCGACTGCGTTTTACTTGCGGTTAACCAAATCATGAAAGAGTGCAAGCCGGACTTGGTGCTTTCGGGCATCAACCAGGGAAGAAATGTTGGGGAAGATATGACTTATTCGGGCACCATTGCCGCGGCGATGGAGGCGACACTGTTCGGGATTCCGGCGATAGCTTTCAGCCAGGCGACCGATGGCGATACGGGGTCCGTCACCGGCAGGTTGAACTTTGGCCCGGCGGAAAAATGGTGCGCGCGGGTCATCCGCAAGCTGGTGACCGTGGACTGGCCCCGGGACGTGCTGATGAACGTGAATTTTCCGAACGCGCCGGCGGCGAAAGTGACCCGGATCGAGGTGACCCGGGAAGGCCGGCAGAAGCTGGGCGATGAAATCATCGAAAGCTTTGATCCTCGGGGTGAGCCCTATTACTGGATCGGGGCGATGCGGCATCGGCCCGGCGGACATCCGGCGGGTACGGATTTACAGGCGATGGAAATGGGCGCGGTGTCGGTGACGCCGCTGTCGTTGGATTTGACCCATCGCCCCACAATGAAAAAACTAAAGGGCGTGTTCGAAGGCAAATAAGACGACGGATCGTTAGGAAGAGCCGGATGAACATGGAAATGAACCAGGAAGTAGGTCAGGAAGTAGGCCAGGAAGTAGGCCAGGAAGTAGGCCAGGAATTTGGCGGCGATGGCGGTCGGGATTACCGTCAGGCGCGCCTTGTGCTGGGGCTGCGCAGCGCCGGGGTGACCGACACGCGCGTCATGTCGGCGATGGAGGCGATCCCGCGTGAAATTTTCGTGCCCAAGGCGTTCCACCATCACGCCTACGAAAACGTCACCCTGCCCATCGGTCATCAGCAAACCCTCAGCCAGCCGGGCATCGTCGGGGTGATGACGCAGGCGCTTGATGTCACTGACCGGTCCAAGGTGTTGGAAGTGGGCACGGGCTCCGGGTATCAGTCGTCCGTTTTGGCGAAGCTCTGCCGGCGGGTCTACACGGTCGAACGTTACCGGCCTTTGCTGGCGGTGGCGGAACAACGGTTTAAGGAACTCAAGCTGCACAACATCACCACCAAGCTGGGGGACGGGACTCTGGGTTGGGCGGAACAGACCCCGTTCGAACGGATCATTGTCACCGCCGCCGCCTTGGATGTGCCGCCGGTGCTTGCTGATCAGTTGACAGAGGGTGGCATCATGGTTGTGCCCATTGGCTCGGACCCGACTTTTCAGACGATCCTGAAGGTCGTGCGCCACGATGACGGGTTTGAGACCGAAGAACTCCGCGACGTGAAGTTCGTGCCGCTTATTCCGGCGGAGGTGCAGGAAGCGGTATGATCTGCCAGCGACATATAGCCGGTTTACCACGCAAGGCCGGCGTCCTAAGTCTGGCCGTCTTGCTGGGCGCGTGCGGCAATCTGGAATGGCCGCCCAAGAGCGGCGGTGTCGGATACGCGTCGCGGCCCAATCCCACTGTGTTGTCGGTGCCGATGAACGACAAGTCCCTGCAGGCGCCGGATAATGTAGTCACCGTCAGGCAGTTTGACACGGTAGAGGTCGTGGCCGGGCGCTACGGGGTTTCGCCCCGGGCGCTGATCCGGGCCAATAATCTGAAAGCGCCCTACCGGTTGCGGCCGGGCATGCGGCTGACCCTGCCGGAACAACGCAAGCACTCCGTGGCGAGAGGCGATACGATTTCCGAAATTGCGCATAAGTATAATGTGGATGCGTTTGAACTGGCGCGGCTGAACCGCCTGAGCCCGCCCTATACGATTTACATCGGCCAGGACCTGTCGATCCCGGATACGGAAAGTAAGCCGGTCGATTTGGCGGCTTTCAAGCGCCCGGACGCGGAGGAGCAAATCGTCTCCCGCGCGCCGCTGCCGTCGGTTGAGGTGACACAGGATGAGCCGGCCCCCGCGCCCGAGCAGTTGCGAGCCCAGGCGGCGGAGCCGGAACCGATTATCGCCGAGAAAATCAAATCAACACCCACGCCCGGCGTAAAACCGGACCGCGACACAAAGGTTGCCTCGCTTCCCCAAGCCCGCCGGGAGCCGGCCCGAGCGCTGCCTCGCGCCCGCAAGGGGTCGGCCTTCGGCTGGCCGGTCGATGGTCGGCTCATATCCAACTTCGGCGCCAAAGGGTCTGGCCTGCGCAATGACGGCGTTAATATCGCGGCCAAGAAAGGCGCCCCGGTGCGGGCGGCCCGCGGCGGCGTGGTGGCCTATGCCGGGAACGAGCTTCGAGGTTTCGGCAATCTTCTACTGATCAAACACCCGAACGGCTGGGTCACGGCCTATGCGCATAACGACACCCTATTGGTGGACCGGGGGGAGAAGGTCAGCCGGGGACAAGTCATTGCTAGGGTCGGGGAAACGGGTAATGTCACTTCCCCGCAGATTCATTTTGAAATCCGTAAGAACAACAAGGCCGTCGATCCGGTTCGTCAGATCAGCGGTAGGGCGATCCGCCGCACAGCGCGCGCTAAGAAAAACTCTTCCGGCTAGAGCACTTTCGACCAATATTGGCGGAAAGCGCTCTAGCGATATAGCGTAGCCAGATTAATCCACTAGACAGTACTCAGAGAGCACAGAGGGACTGTCGAATTCCCTCCATCTCACATTCATGCGTCGCCCCCGACTCGCGAAACGATGGTCGGGGGTCGTATAGTTTCCTACGTAGTCAAAAGTTGGTTAAGTTTCGATTATCGATGAATGCCGGCTTTGTTAAAGCAGGCGGTCAAACGCCTGTGACAAGCACCTTCGCCATGGCCCTGTCTGAGACCATATCCGCCAAAGTGTATTCACGCAGGGTATCGAAGAAAGCCCGCTGCGCCCGATCCAGGGCCACAGCCAACGAGCAGGAATTGGACAGCCGGCAATCAATGCCCATGCAGTCGATCATCGGCTTTCCGCCCTCAATGCCCGCCAACACCTCGCCGACATTGACGGTATCGGGCAAGCCGGCCAGTTCGAAGCCACCGCCTTTTCCCTGATAGGTGCGGAGGTAACCGAGTTTGGCGAGGCGATGCACGACCTTGCGCAAATGTTCCACGGAAATGCCGTAAAAATCCGAAACCTGCGCCAATGTCACCCGGGCGTCCGGTCGGACGGTCAGGTAGAACAATACGCGAAGTGAATAGTCGGCATATCGGCTAATCTGCATCGTATTTCGATCTCGGCCAGAGGCAGGAATAAACGGATTGCATTTTCACTTAACATGTATTCTATATACATATTATAATTTTGGCAACCGAAGTTTGAACAGACCGGACCACCGCCATGCGCACACTTTCCGACAAGAGCTCCGAAAATCAGATCGGCGATCATATCCTCCGGCATGGCGAAGGCGGATGCCTGACCGAGCCCGAAGACCGGACGATGGGGGTCGCCGAGCGCATCAGCGACAAGGAAGGCTTTAGCCTTGGCGAGGATCACCGGGCGGTGATCAATTTCACCCGCGCCTGCAGTGCCGGTTAACCGACAATACGCCTGTAAGGATTTCAGATGAAACGCACCGCAATACCACGCTACCAGCGATTCGACGGACCGATTCTGTTCCGGCACGGTTTCCGACCGTTTTTCCTGAGCGCCGGGATATGGGCGATGCTTTCAATGGTTCTATGGCTGGCGATGTTAATGGGTTGGGCATCGCTGCCGACGACGTTCGCCCCCGTTGACTGGCATGCCCACGAAATGATCTTTGGTTTCGCCGGTGCGGCCGTGGCCGGTTTTTTACTGACGGCGGTACCTAACTGGACCGGGCGCATGCCGCTGCAAGGCGCGCCGCTGATCGCGCTGTTCTGTGCGTGGTTGGTGGGGCGGGTGGCGATGGCGATGTCCGCGGTAATAGGACCGCTGCCCAGCATGGTCCTCGATCTGTCATTTCTCGTGCTGCTGGGCCTGGCTCTCACCCGAGAGATCGTATCAGGGCGCAATTGGCGCAATCTGCCGGTTCTGCTGGCCCTGGCTTTTTTGATCGCAGCCAATCTGCTGACCCACCTGGAAGCGCTCGGCATTGCTGACACGGGGCAGGCCGGACAAAGAGCGGGGATCGCTGTTCTTGTAGGCCTCATCAGCCTGATCGGCGGACGGATTATTCCGAGCTTCACCCGCAACTGGCTGATCAAGCGCGGCGAAGAGGTGATGCCGCTTCCTTTTAGCGGCGTCGACCGGGTCGCCATCGCGCTGACGGCGGCGGGTCTCTTGGTCTGGGTCCTGGCGCCGGAAACGCCGATCACGGGTGGTCTGCTTCTCGTCGCCGGGGTTGCGGGCTTTGTCCGGCTGGGCCGCTGGCGTGGCCATCGCACTTTCTCCGAACCGATGGTCTGGAGTTTGCATCTCGGTTTTCTCTGGGTGCCGGCTGGGCTGACGGCGCTTGGCGCTGGCATTCTATGGCCCTCTGTCTTTCCGGCTACGGCCGCGGTCCATGCCCTGGGTGCGGGCGCCGTCGGCACTATGGTCTTGGCCGTGATGACCCGCGCCACCCTGGGGCATACCGGGCGGCCAACGGAGGCCGACCGTCCGACTGCGGCCATTTACATCCTCGTTGCCGCCGCCGCTGCGGCGCGCGTCGTGGCCGCGCTTGGCGTCGGTGCCTACGAACCGCTTTTATGGCTGGCGGCGGCGGCCTGGATCGGCGCCTTCGGCCTGTTCTCGATCCATTATGGCGCTAGCTTGGTGGGACGGTCGGCAAACCGGTAAAACGGGTTCCCGACGGGCTGCGGACGGGATCGCTTGTGCCGTGCGGCGCGCGGTGGCGTGGTCGCCTACGCCGGGAATAAGCTGCGCGGATTGCGCAAATCAGGAAACGTCACCAGTCCTCGAACGCATTTCGAAATCCGCAAGAACAACCGGATGGTAAATCTGATCCGTCAGATCAGCGGCAGGGCGATCCGCCGCACAGCACGCCGGAGGAAAAGTTCTCTCGGCTAGTATTTCAACGTCATGCCTACCTTCGCCGATGCGAAGCTCGGCTTCGCGCAGACGGGCCGGGGGTGATGCAGGTGGGGGCCAGAGAAGGCGGACCGTCTACAGATTAGAAAAAAACCGGAAGCCAAAAAGGTAAGGCGCCCGACCCCAGCCACCTGAAATTTTACTGACCTGCGATCCGACCTCCTTCCGGCTTAGGGGCGAGTCGTTGGGTTAGTTTCTGGCCTCATGCGGCCTTTGTCCACTGCTTGTATCATGGTGAATTCGGCTGGGGGAATGTTGCCCAAGGCCGAGTGTGGCCGTTCTTTGTTATAGTCGTCCCTCCATTTGTTAATTTCGACCCGGGCGGTGCACTTGAACTTTCTCTTCGAATTGTTCCGAAAGGAGGGATCGTGTCCACCGAACCGATTCACCAAATAAGGGGCGGCGCTTAATCTTTTAGGGAAAAGATATTCACTGCGTAGCTTCGGGCAAGGCAAAGTAAAAGGTGCTGCCCGCGCCCGGGGAGCTTTCGACCCAGATACGCCCGCTATTTCTTTCGATCAGATCAGCACAAAGTGGTAGCCCCAGACCGGTCCCCTTTTCTCCATCCGTGCCCACTTGTGAAGAATTGTGATCTAGACTGAACAGCTTGGATTGGGTGGCGGAGTCCATACCGGCGCCGGTGTCGGTTACGGATACCTGAACCGAGCCATCCTTCCGGCATGCAGAAATCACGACTTTGCCACCCTTGGGCGTGAACTTGATGGCGTTGTTCACTAGGTTTCTTATTACGGTGAAAATCATGTCCCTGTCGCAGAAGGCAACGCCTTCCACCACTCCCAATTCGAGCGCAACATTCTTTTCCGCCGCCAACGAATGAAATACTTCAAAGGTTTCGCGGGTCAGCTCCGAGATATGGACATTGGACGGGCGCACATCAGCGCCGCTCATTTGCATGCGCGCCCATTCCAACAAGTTCTCCACCAGGGCATACACACGTTCGGCAGACCGGTTTACGTTTGCTGCGTATTCAGCCATCTGCTCTCCGCTTAAACTATGACCCAGCGCATTCATGGCCTTGGTCATACCCATCAGCGAGGTGAACGGGCTTCTGAGATCATGTGCGATGATGGAGAAAAACACGTTCTTCGTTTCTATCTCATTCTTTAGCGCCTTCTCCAGCTTGCGACGGTTCTGAACCTCGTGAGCCAGTTGCTGGTTCCATCGGAAGTAAAAAAGGACAATGAGCAGCGAAACTAGAAGAACCCCGCCAAAAATCTGGGCGATCAGGACTATATCGACCTCTCGTTGGACGCGGACGTTGAGCCAGCTCCTGACGATGGTCCGTTTTTCGGCTGCGGATACATTAGCCACGATACGGTCAAGAATTGGCGCCAATTCCTTCAATTCGTTCTTCACGCCAATCGCGATATCGAGCGAATAGGGCGTCGGTGCGATGGCCCGCAAATCCAAATTATCGGGCCGCCGGAAGAACTCCAGCGTCGGCACGGTATCGAAGTAAGCATCAACACTGCCATTGCGCAAAGCCGCCAGCGCGTGTTGGGGCCGGTTAAAAGGCACGAGATTCAGCCCGAGACGCTGTCCAGTCAGGATGTCATTCAGCGCTCGCCCCCGGATGACCGCTACTTTACGGAGGCGTAACTGCTGCATCGAAACTATGGGATCAGATTCTTCCCGCTGGATGATCACCAATGGGAAGCTCGAAACCGGGCGGGTAAATGTATAATGCTCCGCCAATCCCGGCACATTTGGCTCCATCATGATCAGATCCAGTTGGCCGGATTTGGCTTGTTCAATTAGACCCTCGCGGCTGTCTGCCTGGACGGAGCTGATGTTTAGGTTCGCGGTCTTGGTGATGGAGGAAAGTAGGTCCGGGGCAATTCCTGTCACTTGCCGAAGTTCACGGGTGATGGCAAAAGGCGGCCAGCCCCGCTCAAATCCCACTCGAAAAGGGGCAGATTGCGGATCCATTTTTGTTGTTCGGGGGAGATCAGGTCGTCGAGGGAAATTGGTTCTGGCGGGAGCCACTCGGCCAGAATCTCCCGCACCTCGCTGGCATCGATACAGTTCAGGGCTTTTTGCAAGATATCCCTAAAAACTGGCCAATCCTTTCTGACGCCAATGGAATTCACTGATTGTGAGCCGTCAAACACGCCGCTTTCCCGAACATTGTTGATCAACTTCGTCTCAATCAGATAGTTGGCCACAGCCCTGTTGCCGATGTAGACATCCGCATCGCCCCGGGACACGGTCAGAAGCGCTTCCAAGGTGGAGTTGCTCTGGGAAACTTTAAGCTGCGGGTGTTTTTCAGCCAGCAGCTTGTTGAGAAAGAAACCTTTCTCCAACACGACTCTCTTCCCGGACATTTTCGACAAGTTGTTGCTTACGGGATCATTCCGGCGGGAAAACAAGGAATGGGAAATGGTTATGTACTGATCAGTGAAATTGAAAAACTCCTCACGTTCCGCTGTCGGTGTGATCCCTAAAATCGCGTCAATCCGCTGTTTTTTGACATCCTCGAAAACTCTGCTCCAGTCGCCCGGTATGACCTTGAACCGGATGGGCAGCCGCCGTTCCAGCGCCCGCACGTATCCGATACCGATACCCAAAGGGTCCCCGCTAGCGTCGACGAAATCCATGGGCGGCCAGTTTTTATTCATCGCGATAGTGACTTCCGGATGATCGGCGACCCAGGAAATCTCCTCATCGCTCAGTTTCAGCCTGTTGTTCTCTCCGCCCTTCGATCGCACCGGAATCCATTTTCCAAAAATCTCTGCCTTTTCATCTTCGGCGATATCGTCCAAGGCCTTGTCGAGAATCCTCGCGAATATTTCCCAGTCCTTGCGTACCGCAAAACGTTGGCCCAGTGACTCCGAATTGTAGCGGGAGGCGACTTTAAGGTTCGACAACCCGTGTTTCGCCGACAAATACGCATTGATTCCCAGCACACCTACGTAAGCGTCCGCTTCGCCCACGGCGACGGCGGTCAATCCTGCCAACGGATCGTCAACCATGACTCTTAAAGCGCCGGGGTGATCCGCGATAACTCTCTCGGAGGAAAAGTAACCCCTGACCAGAGCCAACCGTTTTCCATTCAAATCAGAGGCGTTACGTATCCTCACATCATCCCGACGGCTCATGATGACTAGGGGAGTTGGGAGGTAAATTTGAGAGAACGATAAAAACTCTTCCCGTTCCGGGGTTTTTACCGCCGTGGCGATGACATCCAGGGATTTGTTTTTCGCACCGTCTAAAATTTCCGGCCAAGTCAAATTGGGAATCTCGGCAAAAACAATGCCGAGACGCTTTTCAAGCACGCGAAGAAAATCTGGCGCGATGAAGACGAACTGGCCTTTGTTGTCAACCATGCTGTAGGGGGCGTAGCCGCTGTCTAAGCCGATCTTGATAACCGGATGAGTATGCAGCCAGGATTTCTCTTCGTCGGTCAGATTTAGATCCGACGCCAAAATCGGGTCCGGTCGAGTTTGCGCCTTCGCGTCCGAAGAAAACCAAGCGAAAAAGGCCAGGACCAACAAGGTGCATTTAACCGAATGCCCGACCAAGCGGATAGGCCGTATTCTAAAAGGGCTCATGTGGGATACTCTGCCCTTCAACAACCTATCGAACAGGTGGTGGAGCGTGGAAATAAAACTGAAACCTGCCCACATTTGAGCCACGTTAAGGTGGGATCCCGTTGATTCATTGCTCTATGTAAGTCGGTCTAGTATAGGAAGTAATAATTATTCTCAATATTGTGTGAAAGTTTTATATTCATTCACTTTCACTACAATTCATTTTAGATAATTTAATTTATAGTGGTAATAAGTTGTATGAGATTGCCTTCTGTCTTTGGCCCCTATATGCGCATGGCCCTGACATAATTTTTTAATCACGTAATGCGGGGGTGGCCGTTCTGGGAGCCGGTCATCTCCGACGCGTTCTCAGCGCGCTTCTTTCCACGGATAGGTTTCCAACCGTTTTCTCGCGGTGCCAAATATCTTCTGAGACAAGACGGCATTTTGGCTGAACAATCGCGCGCTTGGATCTCCAATACCTTTTGCGTAATCGATCCAATTACGAATGATTAGGATATCGCTTAAGCTAAGACCGGAAAGGCTCGGTCTTATGGTCTTACCCTGTTGAGAGGGATGTATCGCATCGTATTCGTCCTCAACCGCTTTCCAGTCCTGGTTATAGGTCATGGGTTGCTTCCCGGATTTATTAATCTCCTTATATTCAGGATAGGAAATCGGATATTCTGAACATCCTCTTTTCACCGACGCAGTCAGTTCCGGCGATATTTTTTCGATGACGATCTTTTCAAGCATCTCGGCGATCTGATAGGCCTCGTCCGGGCTGGAGCAGTAGATGAGACCTTTATAAAACCCGGCAATTTTTGGTCTGATTTCGACCATGCATTTCCGGATATTATCTTCGGCAAGTTTCAACTGATCGAAAACGACGAATAGTTTCATCAGTTCAAGCAACGTTCTCGGCTCTACCTGAACCTTGTAGCAGCCAAAGCAAAACTCGGGGATGATGTTGGATCTAGCGAATATCGCCAGATGTCGTTCGCAATTCAGATCAACAGAATTGCGCCGGAAGATTTCAGAGAAATTCGTTCTCGGGTTGATGTCGTGGCTTTCTATGATATCCGTGGATCTATTAAAGATTTGAAGGACGGCGTCGTCAGAGATCGGGTCTGGCGTCATCGCCATTAACCCACTCTCCTTAATATCCCGATCAACCTTGACGATCGGATGGGAAATTTCTTTCTCTGGGACATAGGTCGTCAGCAAGTTGATTAGATTGGATGATGGTTCAAGCGCTTCCGGATTAAGGTCAATCGCTTTGATGTAGCTGCTCACTGACTCGTCCAACCTGCCCTTGTCTTGCAGATTAAGTGCCAGGTTGTAGTGGGCCTCGGAACTCAGAGGGTCCAAGCGGACAGCATTTTCATTGGCAATCAACGCGTCATCCGCTCGTCCCAATTTTGCATTCACAGCTCCCAGGATTTTCCAAATAAATGAATTGTCGGGAAAGCGCGTTACGACAGAGTCTGCGAGCGATTTCGCCGCGTCATACCGTCCGTTTTGAAAATGCTCCCAAATATCATCGAGTTGAGACCGAGGCGTTGTGCTTCCGCCAACCGGCCGCATTTGCTGTGAGCCCAGATCACCCGGCATTTCAATGATGAAGCCTTTCCTTCTGGCGGCCTCAATCTCTCGCGCAGCACTTTCCTGTCGATTGTCTGCGGTAAGAGCAGAGATGTAGCTACACCAGAACTGTTCTATTTCAGAATTTGTATCGAGAGCGCGCTTGAGCAGCGGCAGTGCCGCCGCATATTGATTGGCTGAAAAGGCGATCAATCCTAAATTGTGCAACGCTTCCGGATGTTGCGGCTGAGCTTTTAAGATCGCTCGGTAATAGCTTTCAGCTTCCGAGAGATTGCCTTGGTTATGTGCAGCAACCCCCTGCTGCAGCGCATGCTCAATATTCAAGTCCATAAAGTATCACTGCAAAGAATCACGATGCGTTGTTTGGTTCACATCGCTAAGAAACGTTATTGCACTCAAATTGCATCCGACCTGCCGAGGGGGATCACCGTATTCACTTTAACGGACATCGGATAGCAGTTTTTCCGTCGGCAGGGAACCGGCCGCGGAATTGCAAATTCGACCTAGGTCAGCCATGGGGCAAGGGCGGACAAGAGACCCGCCGGCTCAGCGGACCTCTTTTTAGTCCAAAGCTGCTTTTCTAGAGCCCGCTACGCGGCGCGGCGTTTCTGTTGGCCGCCTCGTCGTTTTGAGCCGGACCGCCGTTTCGGTTTGCCTTGTTGCCGCCGGTTGTTGTTGGCCGGTTCGTGCTGCGACGGTTCACCGCCCAGTATGGTGATCTGTTGCTTTGTCAGTTGCTCGATCGACCGCAGGTAGGCTTGTTCGCCGGGATCGCACAGCGAGATAGCAGTGCCCGAAGCGCCGGCCCGGGCCGTGCGGCCGATCCGGTGCACATAATCCTCCGGGACATTTGGAAGTTCAAAGTTGATAACATGGCTGACGTCGTGAATATCGATGCCCCGGGCGGCAATATCGGTCGCGACAAGAACCCGGACGCTTCCGTTGGTAAAGCGACGCAATGCGTTCTGCCGGGCGCCCTGTGATTTATTGCCGTGAATGGCTTCGGCGGAGACGCTGGCCCTGCCGAGTTGTTCGGCAACTCGGTTGGCGCGATGCTTGGTCCGGGTGAAGACGATCACCCGGTCCAGATGCTCATCGTTGAGCACGTCGATCAGCAAGTTCTTTTTGTCCGCGGCCGCCACGAAATAGACGCCTTGATCGATACGTTCAACCGGCGTGGATTGCGGCGTGACTTCTACCCGCACCGGATTGTTCAGGATGCTGCCGGCAAATCCGGCAACCGATTGCGGCATTGTCGCTGAAAAGAACAGCGTTTGGCGGTCCGCCGGCAAGGCGGCAACGATCTTTCGAACATCATGGATGAAGCCCATGTCCAGCATGCGGTCGGCTTCATCCAAGACAAAGTGCCAAATGCCCTCCAGATTGATGTGCCCTTGGTTCATGAGATCAAGAAGTCTGCCCGGCGTGGCGACGACGATGTCCACCCCTTTTCTAAGCGCCGCCACCTGGGGCTTCTGGCTGACGCCGCCGAAAATGACGGTGTGGCGGACCGGCGTGTGGCGGCCCAGGGCTTTGAGGGATTCTCCGATCTGGATCGCCAGTTCGCGTGTCGGCGCGAGAATAACGCTCAGGGGTTTTCCGGGGGCAGGTCGTTCCCAGTTCTCGGCGAGTTCCTGAAGAATGGGCAGTCCGAAGGCGGCGGTCTTGCCGGTGCCGGTTTGGGCGATCCCTAAAAGGTCCCGGCCCTCAAGCAAGTGCGGGATGGCTTGCGCCTGGATCGGTGTCGGCTGATCATAGTTTTCGCCCCGCAATGCACGGAGCAGGGGCTCGGACAGGCCGAGCGCCTCGAATTTTGTCGATTTCATAATGTTACTTTTTTGGGGGACGTTCAGCCGCAGGTAATCTGCGCCTGGGTCTCCGGATTTATGCACCCACCTGGAGCGCGACCGGGTTTATGCGATTTATTGTTTTCTAGCTCGGGATGTCATCACGCCGTCTTTCCGGCGGAGTTGCGCTATCGCGAGTGAATGATGAGGGGATCAAATGCGCCTATTCGATGCGATTGTCAACCATATCTGCCCACATCAGGCCCTGAACATTAGACCGCCCGCGCCTGAAACTCTGTGGACGGCTGGTCCATGACAAGGGGGCTGGACACTCCACCATAAACCGGCTTCTTCAACAGCTTCGAGCAGAAAGGGAGCGATTGAACAGCTTGCGCCGCGGAGAGAGTGTGATTCCGCCGTATAAAGTCTGGTAATTCCCTAGTTGGATGCCAATTTCTAACAGAATATAGTCTATCTTCGTGCCAAGTCTGGGCCGTGTTTACTACTTCGGTAATAGTATGGACTTCAAAATTTCCTATATCGGAACATTGCTTAGGGTTCTAAACTTTTCAATCGCATTCCTTTTAGGGGTCGGGACGGCGCTTGCTCTGACCAGCGAAACGTCTGCCTCAGAACATTCCACTCCATTGAATTTGACAGAGCAAGAGGCGGCATGGCTTTCCAAAAACCCTGTTGTCCGCCTTACGCCGGACCCATTGTTTCCTCCTTATGAATTTTTCGATGAGAAAGGAAATTACCGGGGTATAGGGGCCGACTTCATTGCGCTCTTGGAGAAGAAGACCGGCCTAAAATTTAAAATCATACAGGTAAAGGATTGGGAGGAATCTATCCGACGGACCAAAAACAGGGAGAACGATGTTTGGTCAGTGGTAACCAAATCCCCGGAACGCTCGGAGTATATGAATTTCACCAAACCCTATATTGAATCGCCGGCGGTGATGCTTGTTAGAACCGACAATAAACGGCAAATCACTTTGGACGATCTATCAGGGCTAAAAGTCGCCGTATCATCAGGCTATGCCGTACTTGAGTATTTGAAACGAAAGTTGCCCAACCTGTCCTTGGAAACAGTTCCTGATCCGCTAAGTGGTCTCAAAAGGCTGTCATTTGGCTCGGTTGATGTGATGATCGTAAACGTCGCGCTCGCATCCCATTTAATGGAGAAGTCTGGGATTTCGAACCTGCACCTGGCGGGCGATGTTGGTTTCACCTACCGTTGGGGACTGGCGGCCAGAAAAGATTGGCCCGAACTCTCGTCGATCCTAGAAAAAGGATTGGCAAAAATATCCGTAGAAGAGCGTCAGGCCATAACGAGAAAGTGGGTCGCCTTAAAAAGCCAGCCTTTCAGTCTGTCGAAAACACAAATATTCCTTATTTTGGGTTTGCTCGGACTGGCTTTAATCATTGGCATATTAATCTGGAATCATTCTCTTAAGCGGCAAGTCAGGCTTAAGACCATCGAAGTTCAAGAGGAACTTAGCGAGAGGAAGGCAGCCGCTTGAACGATCTTGGCCAGGGGGTTGTCGAGTTTTTACAAACATACCCGTCGATCCGATTGGACCTCAGTCTGAACGACCAAATGGTGGATCCGATGGATGGTGGGTTTGATATTGCAATACGCTTACTCCACAACGAACCACAAATTCCAAAGACTCTCGGCATTACCCGGCTTATCCAATCAACAAGGATGTTGTGCGCCTCTCCGGCGTATTTGGCTCAAAACGGTGAACCGTTCTCTCCCGCCGACTTAAACCAGCATCAATGCCTTTCCTACAGCTATGTGGAGGACCCCAGTATTTGGCGCCTTTCTCGGGGAAAGCAGGATTTCCTGATCCCCGTTTCAAGCCGGGTCACCACAAGCTCGGGGAGAGTGATATCTTCTGCTGCCGAAAGGGGACTTGGTATCGCCTACGGTCCCGAGGCGTTCTTTCGTGAGCAGCTTAAAAATGGCACTGTTCGGCAAGTAATGAGCGATTACAAGCTTCCACGCGCATCGATATACAGCCTGTTCGCCCGTAGCCGATATATCCCGGCAAAGATTGAGGCGTTCAACGATTTTATGGAGCGATTTTTTGTGGGAAAGATTTTCTGACAAGACTGACGCTTCGATACCCCCTGAGGTCAGTAACTCCAATCGTTGTCGCGGCTATGCCAGCGACGGTCACCAGGCTCCAACCCTAGGCCGTCTCCGAGATTGCCATCCGGCAACCGTGATCTAATATGCCCCCAGAACAAAATGCCTTGCCGGGAGCTCTCACATGAAAATCAGCACGGATCGTATTCTCACCACTCATGTGGGCAGCCTGCCCCGCCCGGATGATCTGCTGGAGTTGTTGATCCAGGAGGACCGTGGCGGTGACGTAGACCAGGACGCTCTGCACGCCAAGACCGCCGACGCCATCAAAGCGGTGGTGAAAGAGCAGGTCGATAACGGTGTGGACGTGGTCTGTGATGGCGAGCTGGGTAAAATGTCCTATCACATCTATGCCAAGCACCGGCTCAACGGCATCTCCAATGTTGAAGGCTCCGGCGTGCCGGGCCGAAAGACGCCGCGCGATCTACAGGAATTCGAAGGTCTTGATATCGAACAGCTGGCCGGCGGTGGGACAAACCTGATGCAGGCGACCGCCTGTGTCGGGCCGGTTTCCCACGACGACCTGGGGCCGGTAACACGCGATATCGAGAACCTGAAAGCGGCGGCCGAAGGGGCGCAGCCGGTTGACCTATTTATGAATTCGGTTTCACCGGGCTGTGTGTCAACCTATGTACCCAATCAATACTATCCCAGCCGGGACGAATACCGGGATGCCCTGGTCGCCGCCATGAAGCCCGAATATGACGCCATTCACCAAGCCGGGTTCGTGTTGCAGCTAGACTGCCCCGACCTCGCGGGCAGCCGGCACACCGACTATCAGGATATGAGCGAAGAGGATTTCCTTGCCGATGCGGAGAAAAGCATCGAAGCGCTCAATTCGGCCACCGCCGATATTCCGCCGGAGGCCATGCGCATGCATATCTGCTGGCTGAACTATCCGGGCCCTCATACCCACGATATTCCCATCGTTAAATTAATCGATTTACTGAACAAGGCCCGTCCCGCCGGGTTGCTGTTCGAAGGGGCAAATCCCCGCCACGAACATGAATGGGAAGACTGGAAGTCCGCCAAGATCAATGACGATAAAATTCTTATCCCGGGCGTGGTCGACTCCACCAGCAACTATGTTGAGCATCCGGTGCTGATTGCACAACGTTTGTGCCGCTACGCCGACATTGTCGGGCGGGAGCGGGTCTTGGCGGGTACCGACTGCGGATTTGGCACCTATGCCGGCCGGAAGCGCGTCTTCCCGTCTGTGGTTTTGGGCAAATTCAGAGCGATGGCGGAAGGGGCTAGGATCGCCACCGAGCGGCTCTGGGGATAGCTTTTACAGAATATTGGATTCCCAGCAGGCGCATCCCGCAAGCGCCGCTGTTTTAGAAATCCGGCATGGTAATGAGGCTCGGCGGGCGTATCGACTAGTTGCCTCAAACCGGCCAACGACAGCAAAATTTTGCCGAGGAGATGGCCATTTTGGATCGGGGGCTCGGTGACCAAAATGTGATTTAGTCATTGAGTTTCCGGCCCAAATGTCCAACTCTTCCAATATCAGGCTACGTGGTTGGCAGAAGTCTGCGAATTTAGAGTCTGTTGCTGCGCATAAGGATCTGTCAGCGGATGTCAGAAAGCGAAACTGTTGATAGTGTGATCATTTCGGATCATGACCGGGATGCTTTGCACGTACTGCCTTTGGCCATCGTGCCGTTCGTCACGCCCAAGCTCCAACATGCAAAAATGTTGAAAAACGCCCGCCTGGAAACAGTTGTGCAACTGTTTGAAGGCCATGGTTCCGGCAGCGGTCAAATTGATCCGGGCCTGATCCATCACGAATTCAGTTGGGAAAAGGGGACCGAGGAACGGGATTATCTGACAGTCCAAAAGTTGGCCCGGCTCAGCAGCTATGATGTTTACAGCCTTCGTATCCTTCTGCGTCAAAACGGCATTGAGGTGGAGTCCGCAGACTCACTAAAACTGTCCGATGATAAGCAGACCGAGCTTAATTCGTACATGGTCGATTTTACCAAGCCGCTGATTGCAGATTTGTTCGGCAGCGCCCAGGATTTTCAGAGTTTCGGCGAGATCATCGAGGAGCTTTCCAAGCTTGACTCGGAAGTTGTTAAAACCAACCTGACGGCCTTGTCCGAAAAGTTGGGCATGCAAATCCACGATTTACCAAGTTTTCTGGAAACCTATGGGGATGTGTATCTGTCGCTGTCCTATTTCAGGCAGGTTTTTGACCGGCTGGTCCCAAAGATGGATAATTTTATCGAGTCTTCCTCCGAAATCTGCGGCCACTATCAGCTTCGGAGTAATCGCAACCTCATCGATACTTGTCGCAAGATCGCCAGCACTATGAGCGAGAAGATGAACCTGGTCGTGGGCATCATCGAAAACTTTACCAATAGTCCGGAAATGGAATGGCATCGGCTGAACAAAGATAAGTTCCAGTCCTTCGCCAAGAACGTGATTCTCTATCACACGACCATCGGCGGGTTGTTGTGCATGCTTTCTGTGAAGATGCAGTCATGGCATGATCAGTTTCCCGATCTCGGGAGCGGCGGTCCTAATCGGCGGGCGGAGTTCATCATGTCCGACATGCGCCCGGGCATTGACCAGATCGCCGAGTTCGAAGCCAAACTTCCGTCGGTGGGCCGGTGATAGTTTTTCCCCGGCCTAGCGTTCCCGCTTGGTCATCCGCAGCGCCATCTCCCTGAACCATTGATGTCCGGCGTCCCGGTCGTTCCGCTCGTGCCAAAACAGGCTGACCTGGATGTCCGGGATGGCGAAGGGCGGCTTCAGGATTTGGAGCCCGTACTTTTGCGCGTAAGGCTCTACCAACTCTCGGCTTACCGTGGCAATGAGGTCGGAGCCCGCAATAATGACAGGGACGGCGAGGTGCCCGCTGATGGTCATCCCGATGTCGCGGGTGACGCCGCGTTTTGCGAGTCCGTCGCTCAGACCCGTATTCATCGGCCCCGGCGCCGAATACATCAAATGGCGCGCCTTGCGATAGGCGGCCATATCGACCTTACCCTTGATATGTGGATGTTGTTTCGAGGCGATGACAACATGTTGGCTGGTAAAGAGGGGAAGCGATTTAAAGCGCTTTGGCAGGTCGCTGACAACGCCGGCGGCGATATCCAATTCCCCTTGTTCGACAAGCCGAATGGCCTCGGGTGTGGGCGCATCATGCAGGTGAATGCCAAGGTTCGGCGCCCCGTCGGCAAAGGCGGCATAAATTAAAGGCGCGTACTTGGCGACCGCATGATCCGGCAGTCCGACATGAAAGACCCGGTTCGACGTCGCGGGATCAAAAGTTCTTGCTGTGGAGATTGCCGCCATGGCGCTGTCCAGGGACTCCCGGACCAATGCCGCCATCCCGTCCGCCCGCGCTGTCGGCTCGACGCCCTTTCCGGAGCGAATAAACAGGGGATCGCCGACGCTGTCCCGTAATCGCTGGATAGCGTGACTGACAGCCGACTGGGTCATGCCCAGCCGTGTGGCGGCCCGGCCGATATGGCCTTCCGCGTGGACAGCGTTGAATATCCGGAGGAGATTGAGATCAAAGTTGTTCTGAATATTGTTCATAATAAATATATTATATATGAAATATATTAATGTCAATTGCCGGGCTAGTCTGATCACCAATCACTCACGTTGGTGGAGGAAGATTTGACGATGAAGACGAACTGGTACGGTAGAGCTGGTTGGCTGATCATGATGTTTTTGGCGACCGGTATCGCCTTATTTTCCCTTCGGTTTTTCTTGCCAGACCGACCGAGTGTCGCTCCCGATATCCTGGCCAATTTGGTGGAAAACCCTGTTACGTTCCTGCTGCACGTGGCAGGCGGGTTGACCGCACTGCTGCTCGGGCCGTGGCAATTCTTGGCGTCGATTAGGCTGAACAAACCCAAGGTCCACCGTTGGATCGGGAGGACGTACGTTCTTGCCGTGCTGATTGGCGGAACAACAGGGTTTTTTGTGGCGTTTAGTTCATCCGCCGGTCCGTGGGCGACGGCGGGATTCTCAATTCTGGCTATTCTCTGGCTGATCACCACCTGGTTCGGTTACCGGCGCGCGGTCGAGAGGCGGTTCGATGCCCATCGGGTCTGGATGATCCGGTCGTTCGCCCTGACCGCCGCCGCGATCACCTTACGGCTGGGATTACCGGTTGCACCGGCGCTCGGCTACGAATTCGTCAGTGGATATATCGTGATGTCGTGGGCGAGCTGGTTGATCAATCTGGGAATTGCCGAATGGTACCTTCGCGCCACCGGTGGCAGGCAGGCTAGCTTGCGTCCAGTTTCTTCCCCAGCCGGCCGGCCAAATCCTGCATGAATTGCCAAGCCACACGGCCGGATCGTGACCCCCGTGTCATGGACCATTCCAGGGCTTCGGCGCGCAGGGTTTCCTTATCAATATCCAGGCCGAACGCGTCGGCATAGCCCTCAATGATTTCGAAGTAAGTATCCTGTTTGACCGGATGAAAACCGAGCCAGAGACCGAACCGGTCGGACAGGGAGACTTTTTCTTCCACCGCTTCAGCCGTGTGAATGGCGCTGGAGCGTTCGTTTTCAATCATGTCCCGGGGCATCAGGTGGCGGCGGTTCGATGTGGCGTAGAACAAAATGTTCTCAGGCCGGCCTTCGATGCCACCCTCTAGAACGGCCTTCAGAGACTTAAAGGTCGTGTCCTCGACCTCGAACGACAAGTCATCACAGAACAGCAGGCAGCGGCGGCCAGAGTCCTTCAGCACATGCAGCAGCCGGGGCAGGGTCGGGATGTCTTCCCGGTGAATTTCCACCAGCGCTAGCGCGTCCGGGGTTTCTTCGTTGATGCGCGCATGAACAGCTTTGATTAAGGAACTTTTGCCGGTGCCGCGGGAGCCCCACAGTAGCGCATTGTTGGCGGGCAGTCCCTCTGCGAAACGTTTGGTGTTGTCGTAGAGAATTTCCGTTTGCTGGGCGATCCCCTGCAGCAGAGAGAGGTCGATCCGGTTGACCTCGAGTACGGGTTCCAATCCTTCAGGATCGGAATGCCAAACGAATGCGTCTGCGCCCGCCAGTTCAGGCGTTTCGACAGGCGCCGGGGCCAACCGATCCAGGGCGTCGGCGATGCGATTTAGAAGGGGTTCCAGGTCCCGGTCGCTCATGATAATTCGTCTCCCGAATTGAGGGCGCGGGACACTAGCATATAAGACGAGTCCGTCAATGGCCGGAGCGGAGCGAACAACAAAATTTGGTCAAGGAATCCCGCCAATTTTTCGTGAAAATCAACGGTTTGAGTTTGCATTGACTGCCTTCGGGGCTATATTCCCGCCAGACCAGAGGTTTTATCTGTCAGGAGTTCACAGATGTTTATTTCGCCGGCGTATGCGCAAGCTGCCGGTGGCGGGGATGGCGGTTTCGCTACCCTTCTGCCGCTCGTACTGATTTTTGCCGTTTTCTACTTCTTGTTGATCCGGCCCCAGCAGAAAAAAGCCAAGCTGCATCGCGAAATGCTTGCGGCGATCCGCCGTGGCGACAAAGTGATCACCGGTGGCGGAATCCTGGGAACCGTGACCAAAGTCCTAAATGAGAACGAAGTCGCGGTGGAAATTGCCGAAGGCATCAAGGTAAAGGTGCAACGCAATATGATCGCGGGGGTTCTCTCGAAAGAAGGCGCGGCGGCGCAAATGGCCGGCCCCGCAGGGCAGCAGGAACAATCCGGCGGCGGCAGTCTTCTGGGCGGCCTCTTTGGCAAGAAATAGTCTACTTATCCGGCCAGGCGACTAAGTTTCCCAAACATGGTTTATTTTTCCAAATGGAAGGTCATTACGGTCCTGGCTATTGTGGTGCTCGGGTTCTATTTCGCAGCGCCCAATCTGCTGGATCCCAAAACCAACGACTCTCTCCCCGACTGGATACCCCATAACCAAGTCAATCTGGGACTGGACCTACAGGGTGGCTCCCACTTGCTGCTGGAGGTTCAGGTCAGCGCCGTGATTGCCGAGCGTGTCACCAGCCTCGGCGAGGGTATTCGAGACGGTTTGCGCCCGCTGCGCCGTGATCGCATTCGCTATGGGCTCAGCGTCGGCCGCGAGCGTGTGAGTGTGAATGTGCGCAATCCAGGGGCCGGTACCATGGAGCGGGTTCAACAGATTATGACTGCCGTGGAACCGAACCTGGAGGTCGCCGTCGAGGGCAATCGGGTTTCGGTTGCCTACAACGAAGAGGCCCTTGCCGAGATCAAACAATCGGCGATCGAACAATCCATCGAGATTGTCCGGCGGCGGATTGATGAAACCGGCACCAAAGAGCCGACCATCCAACGCCAGGGCGATGACCGGATTCTTCTACAGTTGCCGGGTGTCGATGATCCAGAGCGGGTGAAGCGGTTGCTTGGCCGAACCGCTAAGATGACGTTCCATTTGATGTGCCCGACCGGCAGCGTGGAAGCGGCATTGGCCGGACGCGTGCCGCCGGGATGCGCCCTGTTGCAATCAGCGGAAAGCAACCGTCGCAGCGGCGCCGGCGCGCCGCAGAACTACTTGGTGCGCAAGAAAGTTGAAGTCAGCGGTGACCGGCTGGTTGATGCTCAACCCACATTTGAACAACGCACCAATGACCCGGTAGTCAGCTTCCGATTTGACACGGTGGGCGGAAAGAAGTTCGGCGACATTACCCGCGCCAACGTTAACCAGCCTTTCGCCATTGTCCTGGACAACGAGGTCATTACCGCGCCGGTCATCCGGGAGCCGATCCTGGGCGGCAGCGGTCAGATTAGCGGCGGCTTTACGACGGCGGATACCCGCGACCTGGCGCTGCTGCTGCGTGCCGGCGCCTTGCCTGCACCGCTCACGATATTGGAAGAGCGGACCGTTGGTCCCGGCCTTGGCGCCGACTCCATCGCCGCCGGTGAGTTCGCGAGTGCGGTCGGCCTGGTTCTGGTCGTGGTCTTTATGATCGTGATTTATGGCCTGTTCGGGTTCTTCGCCTCGGTAGCGCTATTTGTGAATATGGTGCTGATCCTGGCATTGTTGTCGGCCCTGCAAGCCACGCTGACCTTGCCGGGTATAGCTGGCATCGTGCTTACCATCGGTATGGCGGTGGACGCCAATGTGCTGGTGTTCGAACGCATCCGGGAAGAAGTCCGTGCCGGACGAACACCTATTTCGGCGATTGACGCCGGCTACTCGCGGGCGCTGACCACAATTGTGGACGCTAACCTGACCACGCTGATTGCGGCCGCCATTCTGTTCCAGTTCGGCTCGGGTCCGATCAAAGGTTTCGCGGTGACGCTGATCTTTGGCATCATCACGTCGATGTTCACGGCCATTATGCTGACCCGGCTGATGGTGGTGGCCTGGATCCGGCGTAAACGCCCGACCGAAGTGCCCATTTAGGAGGATGACGTGAAACCCATAAACCTCATCCCCATCAAACCGAACCTGAACTTTATCGGGAAGCATAAGCTATTCCTGATGCTCTCGGCCGTTTTGGTCATCTTCTCCCTAGGTCTGTTTATGACCAAGAGTCTCAACTACGGCATTGATTTCCAAGGCGGTATCCTGATTGAAATCCGTACGCCGGAGACCGGCAATATCAGCCAGATGCGAAATGATCTGTCGGGCCTGGGGCTGGGTGAAGTTTCGTTGCAGGAATTCGGGCAGCCGACTGACTTCCTGATCCGCGTTCAAAAACAGGACGGCGGGGAGGGCGCTCAGCAAGTTGCTGTTGAAAAGGTGAAGTCCGCTTTGCCGGACAACGTGGAATACCGGCGGACAGAATTTGTTGGACCCAAGGTCAGTGAGGAGCTGTTATTTGATGGCGTCCTGGCGGTTATTTTTGCGATTATTGGCATCCTGGCCTATATCTGGTTCAGGTTTGAATGGCAGTTCGGCATCTGCGCCATCGTCGCGTTGACCCACGATGTTCTGACGACCATAGGGATATTCTCCCTCACCGGGCTTGAATTTAACCTGTCCACGGTTGCCGCAATCCTGACCATCGCGGGCTATTCCATCAATGATACGGTGGTGGTGTTTGACCGGGTGCGTGAAAACCTGCGGAAATATAAGACCAAGCCGCTCAAAGAACTGCTTAACGAGAGCATCAACGAAACCCTGTCCCGGACGGTGATGACCAGTGTGACTACTCTGCTGGCCTTGGGCTCGCTCTACATTTTGGGCGGAGAGGTAATCCGCGGGTTTAGCTTCGGCATGATATGGGGCGTTCTGATCGGCACCTATTCCTCGATTTGTGTCGCCGTGCCTTTGCTTGTTTATCTAAGTGTCAATCGCGGTACAGCAAACAGCAGCGGCGGTGCGCCCGTAGGTGAAACCGCAGACTAGCGATTGCCCGATAGAGGGATAGCCACGTGTCTTTGGACATTTCACCGATGGTGCCCGCCGGGCGTCAACTGATCCAAAGTTACGGTGATGGCCAATTTACAATTAGCGACATCGTGTTTACCGGCCCGGTTGTCATTTTCCCCGAAAAGACGCAAGCCTGGTCGCCTGCCGATCCACCGAACTTTACTCAAGACGATTTCGAACCTGTCCTCGCTCTGGAAGACCCGGTGGATATACTTTTATTGGGGTGCGGCGACACCGGTCAGTTCATCCACCCAAATCTGCGGGATGCCTTGCGGGAGGTTGGGATTACCATCGAGGCGATGGACACCGGCGCTGCGTGTCGAACATTCAATGTTTTGCTGGGCGAGGACCGCCGGGTAGCGGCGGCGCTATTGCCGGTAGGATGATCTCCGCCTATGGATTGGTTCGAGGATTTCTCCACAGACAAGATTGACCCCCAGGTCCGCCCACCGAAAGAGGTTGCGGATGATTTGACTGCCGAGGCTGCGTTTGAAATCGGCAATTATCCTGCAGCATTTTCACGATGTCCGAATGAAGACTTCCGCCTCAGAGCCAAGGCGCAAATTTTGTGCGGGGCCGTGGCGCCGGGTTTGGCGACACTGGAGAAAGCCGGGCTAGAGTCGGAAGAGGATGATCAAATTGCCTCTCTCGCCCGGTGGTGTTTAGGACAGGACGACGATTTTTCCCGGCAATTCCAAAACCCCGACACCGGCCTTATCGATATTTTGATCCTGAGCATGCCGAGTTCTGACAAGGCCGTGGAATACGCGAACGCCAAAGGATTTCGGGTCATCGAGAAGTGTTTGTCGCCGGAAGAGTTCGGGACACCGTTCGAGGAGGTGTTGGCGTCACTGCCGGACGGTTTTTCACCCAAACTTGTTCTGTGTCTCGATTGCAACGGGCTGTTCCTGCCGCCGGGAACTTTCGATACGGATATCCCCACGGTCTTTTGGGCTGGCGATCATGATTATTTTCTGGCGACGCGGTACGACGATTTATCCCGGGCCGACGTGATCGTCATGAATAGCGCCGCGGAACATGACGAGTTGTCGGACCTCTATTCGGGTCGTTTGGCCGCAATACCCGGACACGAAGGCTATGGGTTCGCAGATCAATTTCAGGCCGGGGGAGAGCGGCCCTGCGATATTCTCTTCACGGGCCGGGCCTTTACCCCGTATATGCGGGACAAGGCGCAGCAACTCTTTCGCATGGCGGGCGTGGATGACCCCGAACTGAACATCCAGATATTTGACGGTTATGTGCCGGATGCGGATTTCATAGAACTTATGTCATCGGCCAAAAGTGTTCCCTTGTTCTGGCGCTACGGCGGCGGGATCCAGACCCGCGCGTTCGATGCGATCCGGTTCGGCGCCCGCGCCCTGGCGCCGGAGCAGGGAATATGCGGCGCTTTGCTGGGGGACGATGAAGACTATTATCAATCAATTGGAACGGAACAGCCGGAAGAGAAAATCCGCCTTTTGCTCGCGGCCCGTCCTAACGATGATGATTTAAGCGGTTTCGCGGAGCTTGCCTGGCCGTCGCCCGAGCGGGAAGAACGGTTTCTTAAGTTCTGTTTATATCAGACTCTGTTGATCCCGGAACGGGAGGAGACGTCTTTGCCGCATGCCACGGCCATTGATCTTAGGGGCCACGATGTCGCGACCGGGGTTAACATTTATACAGCCAGCATTAAACACAATCTGAAAGACCCGACCACGGGAGCCCAGTTTAACTTCGCGGGGATGGCGGGATTTTACGCAGCCATTCTGGCCCAAACCGACCAGAAGCTGGGTAATCTCTGCCTGAACGCCTTTGAAACCGGTATCGACCGGTTTCCGGACAACGCGGCCCTGGCGTTTAACTTTGCCCGAGCACTATGGGTCTTTGGCAAGCGTGATCAGGCAATGGCCCAGTTTGAGAAGTTCCTCGATATAGAGAAGGCCTGGGAGTTTGATCCGCGCCGTGATGCCTTACTCAGCCATCGTGTAAGGGTTCTCGCCGACATGTTCCCCTATGGCGATTTTTACCACACCGCGGTGGACATTGCGCGAGGCCGGGAACCGGGGTTCACGGTGATCAATCAGTTTGCATCTACTGCGCGAACATACTTGGCGCAGGCGGCGCTGGATAACGGGGATCAGGCCACAGCGCTTCATTATGTCGAACAGGCCGTAGACCTTTGGCCGGAGAATTTTCCTGCTCACCAGTTGAGCGTCGCGGTTTTGCGCCGCACGGGAGATTTTGATCGGGTGCTTGAATCATTTTATGCCGCCGTAAATCTATATCCGCCGTTGATCCTTGATCTCCTCGCCGACGGAATAGAGGCGGAACTGTACCGGGACAATGAGGCGGCTGCGCGTGATATCCTCCGGCGGTTTGTTCTGTTTTATGGGCGTTGCAGAAAGTCGGACGGCACGCCATTGGATGCGACGGCGGACACCAGAGACGCTGCCCAAAAACATCGTGGTTTGCTGTCTGATTGGAGCCGCGACATGCTGGATCAGATGATTGAAAGCGGGTGGTTATAGGGAATGGAATTCTCGATTACCATAGTCACTTGCAACCGCGCCCAAAGCCTGGCGCGGGGCCTCAATGCATTGGCTGGTCAGGACTTTGACCTTTCCCGCTGCGAGATCATCGTGGCCGACAACGGCTCGACCGACGACACCAAACAGGTGGCCGAAAACTTCCGGGACTCGTTTCCCAATTTTACCTATTTGTTTGATGCGCGGCCGGGGCAGATGGTCGGATGGCATCGGGCGCTGGAGATCGCCCAAGGGGTGGTTACGTGTTTTATCGACGATGACGCAGAGCCGATCCCCACCTGGTTGGCCGGATTGGAAGATGCCTACAGGCATCAGATCGTGGGTATGGTTACAGGGCCAATTGAACTGGCATTCGAATCCGCGCCGCCCGACTGGTTGGACAGCATGAAGCTGGGAGAACCCGGCAGTCAGACGTTACCGTTCTTGGGAATGCTGGATTGCGGCTCATCTATAATGGAGATACCGGCAAACTTTGTCTGGGGAACGAATTTTTCCATACGGCGGGAATTGTTGCTGGAAATCGGCGGATTTCATCCCGGGGCCATGCCGCCAAGCTTGCTGCATTTTTACGGTGACGGAGAAGTGCATGTCGGGCGCGAAGTGGCGGCTCGGGGGTACAAGGCTCTCTACCATCCCCTCGCAGGGGTGAGTCACCAAATTCCGCAGGCGAGGATGACCCTCGCCGGTATTTCCGCCAAGTTTCTCACAACAGCCTTCGCTCGAAGTTTTCAGACTCTGCGTAAATCCGGTGAGGCTTATTCCCGCCCCGCGGAGGAGGAAGTGATCGAGATGACTCGCCGGTATTTCACCGAACCGGAGAAAGCGCCGGTCGAGGTTTTCGAGGCGATCAAGGACGGACTCAGCGCGGGGTTTGAGAAACACCTTTCAGAATTCGAAAATGATCCGGCTTTCCGGAAATGGGTTTTAAGGGAAAATTATCTCGATCTTGATAGCTGTTATACCCACCCGGCATTCGATGACTATCGCCAGTCGGGCAGCGGCTCCGGTGACTGGCGCCGGGGCGGGAATTAGATACGGACGACACGTCTAGATGCGGATCATCGAAAATCGGACCGGGGCCAAGCTTGACAGGCCGCTGACCATTCTTTCCATCCTGCGGGGGCGCTGGGATGCTCAGCGCGCGCCGGCGTTGCAGGCTTTGGCGGACCTGGGGCACGAGGTGGTCTATGTGGACGAGCCATTGCCGGTGGAGGGCTACCGTAAGATCGTTGATCGCCTCGATTTTCATGTGGCGGTGCTGTGGGGCTCTACGCTCCAGAATTTCCTGATGACGGAGACCGGCCCTTTTTTCTTGGACGAGGCCGGGCTGCCTTATGTCAGTCTGTGGACAGATAACCCGGTAAAACATCTTTTCCTTCTGAAAGATTTGGACAAGGCCACGCATCGCGCCATGTTCATTGCCGATACGCGAGTGATCGAGCAGATGTCAGGTCTGGGATATGATAACCTCGTCTATTTGCCGCCCTGGCATATCGATCCGGATATATTCAAACCCGTTGATCCCGTCGCTGACCTCGATTGTACGACCAGTTTTGCCGCGACGGTCAACGCGTACGGGGCAGAGCGGCAGAAGTGGCGGATGTTCTGGGACCGGCATATGAACGAGGCGGCAGACAGCGTTCTCTCGGAACTTCGGCAAATCAAAGACCATGTAGACGTGTTCGATGCCCTGGCGGTCGACTGGGATCCGCATGCCCTGCCGTTTTCATTGATATCGCACGATCAGTATTTCGAACAAAAAGCACTGATCCGGGAACTGGTGGTGGAAGCCGTGGGCGACCGCGACATCCACATCACAGGCATCGGCTCCGCCGGTTTTGACCGGCCAAACGTCACCATGCACGAAGGGCGGGCATGGCATGACCTCTCGCCGGTATTCTGTTCCGCCACCGTGAACTTGAATTGCACGCCCTGGCCCCGGTCCTGCCATCACCGGGTGTTTCAGATTACCGCCAGCCGGGCCCTGGCGGTCACGGATTGGCGGGATGACGCGGTCAGCCTCTATGAGCCGGACAACGAGGTCATTTACTTCCAGTCTTTGGAAGAGATCGGCGAGATTATTGACCGGTTTGCCGCCGTACCGGATGAGGCCGCCAAAATCGCCGAGGCCGGACACCGCCGGTTCCTGGCGCACCATACCGCCGCGCACCGCATGGCGGAGCTGAGCGGATACCTCTACGACTTATTGTAATCAGGCGGAAATATCCAATAGCGCGCCTAGGGACTCTTCAACCGAGGAGATCACCCGGGCGTTTGCTGCATAGGCGACCTTCGCGCTGGACTGCACCACGAACTCCCTGACATAGCTCGTTTCGTCCACCGGTACGGTCTTGGTGGTGACGCCGGCGGCCTGCCCGGCGGAGACCTGGGTGACCGTGCGGACGTCGTGCGCCTGGAAATTGTCCGAGTTGATGTTCACCACATTGTGGGCGGACTGCCGGAACTGTTGGGCGCTGGCAAGTAGGCCGGAAACGGCGGTGGAAAGGGCGGAAATTGTCATGGGGTCCAGACTAAAGCCCGCCCACTCCTGGCGATATGACCTGGATCACACACAACAAAAAACGGGGCCGTTTGGCCCCGTTCTCCGCCCTCCTGAGAGGGATATCTGTGTGAACCTTAGTAGAGGTTCTGCGCCGAAACCATGGCATAGAGCATCGGAATCGACAGCAAGGTGTTGGTCCGCGACGCCATGCCGGCGGCTTTCGCGGCGGCCGCCTTTTCGTCGGCGCTGGCTTCCTTCATACCCATGACCTTCTGCTGGTTCGGCCAAATGATGAACCAGACATTGAACGCCATGATCAGTCCGAACCACATGCCGATACCGATGGAGGCATGTTTGGCTGAACTGTCGAGTAGGCCAATGGCCAGCGCTTCGCCGAGATAGCCGTTCATGTGCGCCAGGATAAGGCCCCAGATCACCGTGGACAGCGCCGCCCAGCGGAACCAGAACAGGGCTTCCGGTAGGATGAACTTCGGAATCGCCGGCTTCAGTTCGTCCGGCATCTTCGGAACGGTCGGCGTCTGCACGAAGTTGAAATACCACAACAGGCCGATCCACATCACGCCGCTCAGGACGTGTAACCAGCGGACGATAAAGGTCCAAAAGTCATAACCAAATTCCATGATAACTCTCCCTTATCCCCTCTGATTAAGAACCGATGGCGTTCACGACGAACACCATGATAACTGTTAAAATCAGCCCGCTGATGATGGCTGATTGCAATGAACCTAATGGATTCATGAGATAACTCCCCTTTCTCTTCCCTATGATCGTGGATGCGTACAAAAGCTTGGCGCCATTGTAGGTCCACTCGCTGAACGAAGTACAGCAAGATCCCAACCTAGTGGCCCAAGGCTTACCGATTTATTAACGAGGCATTCCAGATGCTCAAGGATTCTGCGGCTTTCTGGCCGGATCGCACCGCGCCTTCAATGGTCGCCGGTAATTCGGTGTTGGTCCAGTCACCGGCGAGAAAGAGATTTTTCCAACGAGTCGCCGAATCGGGCCGGCGCCGGACCTGCTTTGGCGTTTGGGCGATTGTGGCTCTTTTTTCCTTGATGACCCGATAGGGCGGGATCACGGACCTATCCGAGTTCGTGACTTGTGCGATCTCCGGCCAAATTTTTTCCGCAATCGATTCCGCGGATTGTTCCGCCAATGTTTGCGCCGCGCTCACGGTCACGGAGATGACGTCGCCCCGTTGAAATAGCCAGTGACCGACGCCACCGATCAGGCCTAGGAACGGGACCCCGTCCGGAAGGGAAACACCTTTCTCCACCCTGAAATGCACGTTGACGATAGGCCGGAACTCCGTTGGAACAATCTGTTCCGGCACCAAGAGGGAGACTTCCCTAGGCGGCAGGGCCAGGATGACAGCCTCGTTCTCCTTCAGATCGTTCTTCTGCCCGTCCGCCTCAAAGCCGGCGACCAGATCGTCTTTAATGTGCAATGAGGTAATGCGTGAACCGAACTCGACCTCTCCCTGGCGTTTTTGGATGTAAGCAACCGCCGGGTCTACCAGACTCGCCGAAAGGCCTTCGGGCATGAAAAACGGCCGGGCGAACATGGGACCACGCAACATGGTGCGTTCCAGCATTTTCCCGATCAGCTTTGCCGACCCTTCCTCGGCGGAGGTATTTAATACGGCCGCGCACAAGGGTTCCCAAAACCGTGTAAAAATGGGGGTGCCGGCTTCGACCAGCTCGCCCAGGAAATGATCTTCACGCAGTTCTGCCAGCTCCTCCATCAACTTGTAATCACTGAAAGACGTGCCGGGAACGCGCCGCCAGGGCATCAGCAGCCAAAGTGGGATTTTGACGCTACCGGGCTGTAGCGTCCACGCTTCGTTCGTGGAAAGGTCAATGAACGGAAAGGCGATGTCGCCAGGTTCCAGCAGATGATTGCTGCCGATGGTCCGAAGGTACTCAAACAAAGACGGGTTGCCGCCAAGGACCAGATGGTTGCCGTTGTCGATCAACCTCCCGATTTTGTCGTCATAAAGAGAGCGGCAGCGTCCGCCTGCATGATTGGTCGATTCATGGAGGCTCACCTGCAGGCCCAATTCCAAACAGCGTACCGCAGCGCCAAGACCAGCCATGCCCGCACCGAAGATATGGACGCGGGCGGGAAATGGGGCGGGAACTGACATGGGCTCAATCATACAGCGCACGGAAAGGTTCGAGAGAAGGGCGAAAAACTATCACGCCACGCATCTTTTTACAGGCGTGCATTTTTATGGCAATGGAAGCACATGTCAGATCAGGTCTTTCACTTAGCTGAAGAGGTCCGTCGCCATGACTGGGACCGGTTTATGTGCGCCCTGTTTGCGCCGGCGGTCCGGCGGGACGACCTGTATGTATTGCTGGCCTTCAATTTGGAGATCGCCAAAACCCGGGAGGTGGTCAGCGAACCGCTGATCGGGGAAATGCGCCTGCAATGGTGGCGGGATGTGATTGATAAAATTTATACGAGTGGTCCAGAGCCGGTGGCTGGCCACTATGTGCTGGAACATCTGCCGGGACTGGTTCACAAGTTGGGATTGAGCCGGCATTGGTTCGATGCTCTCGTCGATGCCCGGCAGACCGACCTTGATAACGAGCCGTTCGCTGATCTTCACGCCTTAATCGACTACGCGGACGCTACCTCCGCCTCACTGAATATGCTGATGCTGGAAGCCCTGTGTGGCGGGGACGCCTTGGCCGAAGACCAATGGGATGAGGTTTGCGAGGCGTCGCGGGGCATCGGCATCGCCTGGGCGCTGACAGGCTTAATGCGGGTCATCCCTCATTGGGCCGGGCAGGGACGGAGCCCCTTGCCGATCGGGCTTCTGGAAGAGTGCGGATTAACGACAGAGCAGGCCTATGCGCCGGGTGAGGACTTTGGCGCCGGCACGGCCGTGGAAAGGCTATGCCGGATCGCGCGGGAAAAAGTGGCCGCCGCCCGGCAGCGCCGCCGCACCGCGTCTCGCAGGTTCCGAAGCGTCTTGCTACCGGCGGCGCTTATCGACTCACACATATTAGCATTGGAAAAAACGGCATTTAATCCCTACCTCATCAAGCCGGTTTATGGGCGCTTCGGCCAACAGATCAGGTTAGGAATTAAGGCCGCAACCGGAGGCTATTAGCGCTGATCGGCGAAGTGTTGTCCAAGTGATCAGATCGCGCCGTCCAATCGATATTCATGATATCGAGCGCCGTGATGATCGGGAATACCGGCGGGCCACCCGCTTCGTAGAGCCGGATGGCGCCGTGGTTCATATCCGGAAATACGTCCCTCGTGTCATCGAACTTGCGAATCTCCAGAATAGTAACCCGATCCTGCTGGGTGTCTTTACTGCGCCATACATAGGTCGGGTTGGGCTGACGGGGGCGGTCAAATGGTGCGATGATCCGCTTCCAGACGTCCGTGGGCTGGCCGAACCGGGCCCGCAGGAACGCCATCACATCGTCAAAGTCGCCGGAATTGAACATGGCGTGGAAGTGGCTCGACTTGGACTTGTCATAGCGCGCAATGGCGCGGGAACCCTGGTAGAAAGATGTGTTGACCTGGAAGGCATGTTCGATTTGCCGGGGCCAGTCGACCGGTACGATGCAAAAGGATACTTTGCCCAACTTCTTTCGAACGCAGGCATCCGGTTCCGCAATGCCCCTCGGTAGTTGCGGCTGCCCCGTGGCGATGGAATCGCCGAGCGTTAGCAGGACGTTCTTCAGGGGCTGGCGCAACTTGGAGAGGGGCGCATTGCTGGGGACCCGTCGCACGGTCGGCGTGTCGCCCCCTTGCGGGCCAGCGACTTCAGCTTGAGCGCGCCGTGCTTCCGGTGTGCCGTCGCTCAATCTAGCAATCTCGGTCACCTTTGCGTCCGAGCTCGGCCGGCTCCTCGGCGTCGGTTTCTCGACCTTCTGGGTAAAGATTTTTTTCACGCTCGACAGCACACTGTCCGTGCCGGTATTCGGATCGACAATTCTGCGCGGCGGCGCCTCATTCCGGGCGAGCTGTGGTGCAGCTTTTCGGCCAGTAATTTCCTTGCGCGTACGCCGAGGCAGGGAATTGATATCAATCCGTCTAGAGAATTCATCCGAGGAGTTTTGTTTTGGCGCGGCCTCTCTAGGCAGAGCGGACGCCACGGGGAGCGGTGTGCGAGGCCGCTCTTCGGTGACCCTGGGCGGCTCGAACGGATTGTTGGAGGTGGTTGGGTGCGGACTACCGGAGGCGGACGAAATCTCGCCCACAACAACCGGGATAACCGGCACCGGGGTTGGGCGCGCCAGGGGCAGCGGTTCAGGCATCGGGTCCCGGACCGGTTCAGGCCGAGCGGCGGGTCCTGTTTGGGAAACTGGCTTCTTGGTCTCGGCAAGCTGCGTGATTTCCTGTGCGACCTCTCGTTCCTCCGGATAGCCGTCGGGGCGTTCCTTCTTACTGAAGAACTTGCCCAGTCCACTGACCATCTTGCTGAGAAGCCCCCGATCTTCCGCTTCCGACTTGTTGGCTTCTTTGGTCGGTTTGGCCCGCTGAGCGGCGGGCATCGCCTTCGCCGGGGCCTCAGCTTCGGCGATCTAATGCGTTACTTGCGGCGGTTCCTGAGAGATTTCGGCGCGCGTTACGGCAACTTCCTGAATTCCAGGTGACTGCGGTGCGGCGCTCACGGGCGTGCCCTGGTCGCGTGGCGTCACCCGTCTCCGGCTGGGCGGTAATTTGCGTCGCAACTTTTCCCTCAGTTCGGGCGAAATGCGGCGCGCGGGCACCACGGCCTCCGGCGGTTTTGTTCCCGTCATCACGTCTTCAGCGGGGCTCAGCCGGCTGAGATTCGGCGCGGACACTCTGCGTTCTTCCACGAACTCCGGTGGTTCCTGATCTTCCATCACCGACCGGGTGGCGGCGTAGACCGGTTTTCGCCCGGGACGCGGTATCTCCTGCTCATTGGTGTCGACCCGCAGGTCTTGCCATTGCTCATCCGCACCAGGCCGCGCAGGCGCCTCGATGATCGCTTCCCCGGGCTTAATTTTGCGCGTCGATTGAATTTTACCATCCGGCCCGATGACGATCACGGTGGAAGGGGCTTCCTCGGGCTGAGGCGCGGGGTTCCTGGATGTCGTTGTGCGGCTCTGGTTCTGGGCGGCGGCAAGCGCTTCTGCGGCGGCGGCGAGTTTCTCAGCAATGCCCTCAAGTCGCTTCATCTCTGCCGATTGCGCGTTCGTCGCCGGTGTTTTGTCCTCGCGGGGCGGTTCGGAGACGATTTCGGGTGCTGGCCGCGCTGCAACGGGAACGGGCGTCTGTACAGTGGGCCGTACCGTGGGTTGCCGGTCTTCAACCACCACTTCCGGCGCAGCTTCTGGGGATGGTTGACGGATCGTCGCCGTTACCGCCGGCGCGCTGGTCGTGGCCGCCTGGGTTTTTACTTTCTGTTGCTGTTGTAGCCGTCTGGCGAGGATCAAGTATTGCGCGACTTCGAAATAGCCGCTGCTAATCGCCAAATCGAATGGTGTCTGCCCTTTCGAGTTTCTCATTGTAACGTCAGCGCCCGCATCAACGATGGAGCGAACCGCGTTGAGATTGTCATTGCGAACGGCGGTAAAGAGAAGTCTCTGCAGGGCCGGATCGGATTTAGCAGCAATCGGGATACCGGCGTTCTGGGCGCGTGCGATGGACGGCCCGGTCACCGGACCGGACAGCGCCAAGCTCGTAGCGATTGCCGCAACGGCCCACACACTCCTGATATGTGACGAAGGTCGGGAGACTTGCGTCGCCAGTTTACTTTCCCAGTTCACTTTTACTTCTATCAGCAGCTTAAAGTGAAAACTCCTGATACGAGCCTGCCAGCAAACATATCTCCCAACGCGGATAATGCCGCCTTTGCAATAGCCTGTCGATACGTTCAGGTGGATGACGTGTGGATAATGAAAGTTTTCCGGGGGAAAACTGAATTTACCTGTGGATTACAGTGTCCAGCCACTGAGGGCGTCGCGGGCGCGGGCCGCATAGGCGGCGCGCCGTTCCTTGCCCCTTAACTTTTTGATTTTCTTTCCATTTTCGTCCACTCGGCGGAATTCCAGAGGCGGGAAAAGCCCGAAATTTATGTTCATCGGCTGGTAGGTTTCTGCGTCGCCTCCGCCCGTGATATGGCCCAACAGCGCCCCAATGGCGGTGACCGATTCGGGACGGCTAATGGGGGCGCCCAACCGCTCAAAACCGGCGAATCGCCCCGCCAGCAGTCCGACCGCGGCGCTCTCCACATAGCCTTCGCAACCGGTTATTTGCCCCGCGAAGCGCAGCCGGGGATCGGCCTTCAGCCGTAAGGTCTCGTCCAAAAGCTTTGGCCCATTGATGAACGTGTTGCGGTGAATCCCCCCCAACCGGGCGAACTCGGCATTCTCCAGGCCGGGGATGGCGCGGAAGACCCGCGACTGTTCCCCGTGCCGGAGCTTGGTCTGAAAGCCGACGATGTTATAGAGGGTGCCCAGTGAATTATCCTGGCGGAGTTGCACCACGGCATGGGGTTTCTCATCAGGCGCATGCGGATTGGTGAGGCCCACGGGCTTCATCGGTCCGAAGGCCAGGGTCTCGCGACCCCGTTCCGCCATCACCTCGATCGGTAGGCAGCCTTCGAAATAGGGGGTGTTCGCCTCCCACTCGTGGAAGGTCACCTTGTCGGCGCTCAACAGATTGTCGATGAAGGCGTTGTATTGCGCCTCGTCCATGGGGCAGTTGATATAGTCGGCTCCATCCCCTTTGTCGTAGCGGGACTGAAACCACGCTTTCGACATGTCTATACTGTCTTTGTGGATGATAGGGGCTATCGCATCAAAGAACGCCAACCCGTCGTCACCGGTAAGCTCGGCAATCGCCCTGGCCAATGGGTCGGACGTCAGCGGTCCGGTGGCGAGGATGACGCTGTCCCAATCTGCCGGCGGCAGACCGGCGATCTCCTCCCGCTCGATGGTGATCAGCGGTTCGGCTTCCAGCGCCGCCTGCACCGCCTGGCTGAACGCGTCCCGGTCGACCGCCAGAGCGCCTCCCGCCGGGACCTTGTTGGCGTCGGCGGCCTGCATAATCAACGAGCCGCAGCGCCGCATTTCTTCGTGCAGCAATCCAACTGCATTGTGATCGGCGTCATCGGAGCGAAAAGAATTTGAACAGACCAGTTCCGCGAGCCCGTCCGTTTGGTGTGCATCTGTTGTCCGGTGCGGGCGCATTTCGTGTAAAACCGCAGGCACGCCGGCTGTCGCCAGCTGCCAGGCGGCCTCGGATCCGGCCAGACCGCCGCCGACGATGTGAACGGGGCGCAATACATTTGGATCGTCAGACATGGCGTTCACATACGCGTCCCTGGAGAACCGTGCAAGCGTGACGGCTGGGAAAACCCCGTTAACCGATGACTCACGATCTGTGATTTAACATACAGCCGAGCAAATTATATGTGTATTAAAGAGGGAGGACGGGAGCGTACTCCATCCGACACGGAGATAAGTCGTGAGCGACGAACAACAACAGGAAGAGTCCGAGGTCAAAGTCGTCGAAGCCGTGCAGACGCTGGACGAGCTGCTGCAGGACGAGGATGCGATGTGGACCAAAGTCTCGCAGCCTCAACTGGAGGAACACCTGGATCAGCACGACCGGTATGTGAAAGGGATACTCGGGGCTAAGCGGGCCAGTCTGAAGTTTTTGGACATGTCCTATCTGGATTTTTCCGGCCGGAACTTGACACAGGCGGATTGCACCGGTGCGCGGTGTGAGCATGCGACCATGGAAGACGCCAATTTGATGGCGAGCAATTTCTATGCGGCGGACATGCGGTTTGTGTCCCTGATCGGGGCCGATTTGACCCGGGCCGACTTGCGGGGGGCGTGTCTGCGCGGGGCCGACTTCTCCAACGCCAATTTGACCGAGGCTGACCTGCGAGACGGGCTCCTGATGAAATCCGTGGAGCGGGGCGAAATTGTGCCGGTGATGACGGAAAGCGACAGCGCGCAGTTGGACCAAGCGAAATTGCATGCCGCCGATTTGACCAATGCCCGGGTCTCCAACGCGTTTGTGGTGCAAACCGATCTGACCGACAGCGTCCTGCGGGGCACCCGGTTCGTGCGCGCCGATCTGAGTTTCGCGAACTTTACCGGGGCGACTCTGGATGGGGCCGATTTTACCGAGGCCAATCTGACGGGGGCGATTTTCCACGGCGCAACCTTGACCCATACGATCCTGGACAATGCCATCCTGGATCAGGCCAATTTGTCCGGCGCGATCTTGGATTCAGTCAATTTGGAGAAGGTGAATACCCAGGCCGCGCGGATGCCCCGCCACGTCGCCAAGCTCGACCGGGAGATCCAGGAAATCATCGTCGACCATATCAAGTGGGTGAACACCAACGGCGAGGAGGGGGTTCAGGCCGTTCTTAGCGAGGTCAACCTGGGCGGCTACGATTTGAAAGAAGTCAATTTATCCGCCGCCGACATGTCATACTGTGTTCTCAAGAGCACCGACCTGTCGAAGGGATTTTTCATGTTGGCAAACTTCTGCTTTGCCGACATGCGGGGCGCAATCCTGACCGGCGCTGATCTGCGCGGGGCGAAAATGCAGCGCGCCAACTTGTCCAATGCCAATTTGGTAGGCGCGCGGTTCCAAGGTGTGCCGGTCGGCAACCGGGGCGGCGGCCTGTGGCGCGTCAGTCTGGAGTTCGCCAAATTGCGCGGCGCCAAGTTGATGGGCGTCGATTTCTCCCAGGCGAATCTCGAAGGCGCGGATTTGTCCAACGCCGATCTGCGCAATGCCGATCTGCGCGGCGCAAACCTGGTGGACGCGGACTTCACCAATGCGAATCTGGCGGGTGCGAAGCTCAAGAAAGCCGACGTTCGCGGCGCGAAGGGCTTCCCCAAGGACTACTAAATCGCCGGTTCATAAAATAGAGGCGACGGTTCTTCTTCCGGTCATTGTCGACTAGCGGTCGAATGTGGTGATCGCGGCGAATGGCCGAGATTTGCTCCTAGCCGGTCGTTAAATCTGTCGCTAAATATTGGCGACGATGCGAACAATGTCGGCCACTATGTCAAAATTCCCAACGCTAAGCTGCATCTTTATGGCAAGAAAGAATCACGGCCGGGCCGCAAGATTGGGCATGTTACCTTTCTTGGCAGAGAAACGTTTGAAGTGGATAGTTCATTTGCCACGGTCAGCATACCGGGCTCGGCGAGAATAGGCTGCTGTTGATCCGTCGCTATCACAAATAATTGGAACTCTGCTACCGCACGACAGAATTTAGCCCTCAATGAAAAATCATGGATAACAGCGTGGCTAGGTTTTCCCGGGTATTTGACCTGTGGGTTTCAAACTTCGCATGCGCCGAAGGCGGCGCGTCTTTGCTGAGACGGATCGACCAAAGCGGGTCAACTTTGTTGGGCAGAAGTGAATAACGAACATCTATAATTCTCTCATCTACATTTTCGGCTTTGGCCACAAACTGATCGCTGAAATGCGCGAAACGGTGCACATCCGTCGCCTGCTGGGAGGCTGAATCGAGCCATGGCAAATCACGCTGCAAATTAAGCTTGGCGATGGAGCTGCCTGTAAAAACGGTCTCGCCGAAGTTCGGGCGAATGGCATCGACGTAATAGCGTCCCTGCGCCTCGTAAATGCTCTTCCAGACTATCAGGTTGCCAAAGGTCGGTTTCACTTCCAGTCGCACAGGCACGTGCCCTCTATTCTTGGCCAGTTGTCCGGCGACGGCCTCCGCAGCCGCATTTTGATAGGCGCCAACACCGAGATAGAGCAGAGACCAAACCAGGGCTACCCGGGCCAAAATCACTTTGCGCTGAATGACGGATATTGTCACCAGCACCAACATGGGTCCGGTAAACAGTGGATCGATGATAGAGATAATACTGGCGGCAAATCGGGTGTCACTGAACGGCCAAAGAAGCTGTGTGCCGTAGGATGTGGCTGTATCCAGCAGGCCGTGGGTTGCATACCCAAGCGCGCAGAATATCCAAAGAGTCAAAAACTTAGGGTTCCCCCATCGGCGAAGAACGACATAAAGGAGCGCCGCGACCACCAGACCACCGAAGGGAATAAAGATGAGTGAATGAGTAAACTGCCGGTGGAATTCCAGGTACAGCAGGCTGTCGGTGGACGATCTGATCAGGACATCCAAATCCGCCGCCAGGCCGGCAACGAACCCGGCAGCACAGGCCAATCTCTCCTGGCCTCTAGCTCGAGTGGCCAAAGGAATTGTGGCGCCAATTGCGCCTTGGGAAAGCGGATCCATGTCGTCTCTCAATGGTCGTACGGCAACGCAGAAGGCATATACCCGATGGGCAGGTTTGCATTCAACCAAGTCCGTGTCCAGCTGAGGCCAGGGCTGGGCTATTCTCGACCGGTTCTGCAACGTTCGATTATCGGCTGTGATTGCCCGTAGTACGGACACTTTCTTTTGGTAAGGCATGTGATGTCCCGGCGGCAGCGGATGGGAGATCTCCATGCGGTTCCAGGCAATCGACCTCTACACCGGGCCCATGCGGCGGGTAGCATCCGCCAGCAATGAGCGGGAGCCGGTCAATGTGCAGGTGGCCCAACCTGCTCATTCGCAAGCTGCGACAGAAGCCCCCTGAGCCAACGATGAGGTGGGCTTTTATCGACACGGCTATGCCAACAAGCGATAACCTCAAAATCGGGAATCTGTATCGGCGGC
>Ga0181579_10000218_pt1 | contig 43792 bp, 44 predicted proteins | sample 071ome_24_FD_132996 | JGI IMG/M metagenome (GOLD analysis project Ga0181579, IMG submission 132996) | Coastal salt marsh microbial communities from the Groves Creek Marsh, Skidaway Island, Georgia - 071402CT metaG (megahit assembly) | ecosystem: Environmental > Aquatic > Marine > Intertidal...
ATGGTGGGTGGTGCAGGGATCGAACCTGCGACCCTCGCCTTGTAAGGGCGATGCTCTCCCAGCTGAGCTAACCACCCGTCACAGGAGACAGCGCATTTTACCGACTTAAGTTCCCATGTCAATAAAGCATTTCAAGGGAATTGAATTGCTAAGCAACTGATTAGTGCGAGGTTTTTTTACTTGCTGGTATGAGTGAAGGCGCCATCCCAATCTGCGGGCAGATCGGCCTCCCGCAGGGTTTCGATACGCTCTATGTAGACCTGGTACAGCAGTGAATCCGGTTCGTTTTCCAGCAGCGCATTAAACTTCTGTTCCGCCTCATCCCAGTGCTGGGCAAAGTAGCAATTAAGGGCCTCATGGTAGGCCTTGACCCTGGCCTTGAGCTGCTCTCCGGCGCTGGATTCCTTGCACAGCGGCTCGTAACACTCGACCGCCTCATGCTTGCCCTTCACCTTCACCTTGTCGATGAGGCGTATCAGGTAACCATCGAGTTGCCTGGCTGTCTCCTGACCGATCAACAGGCGAATACCGTAAAACTTGGTCAGGCCTTCCAGACGGGAGCCCAGATTCACCGCATCCCCAAGCACGGTATAGGAACGACGGTAGGTGGACCCCATGTCGCCCACGTTCATGAATCCGGTATTGATGCCCACGCCGACGTTGACCTCGGGATAGCCGCGTTCGTCGAATTCAGCTTTCATCTCTTCCACCTTTTGCAGCATCTCCAGGGCCGCCTTCACGGCATTGACTCGATGATTCTCGTCATCGAGAGGTGCCCCCCAGAACGCCATCACCATATCGCCCACATACTTGTCGATGGTGCCGTTGTGTTTGAAGATTATTTCGGTGATAGGCGTGAAGAAGTCATTCAGCAAGGTCTTCAATTCGCTGGCGCTCAGGGCCTCGGAGATCGTCGTGAAACTGCGTATATCCGAAAACAGTACTGTGAGTTCCTTGCTCTCTCCCTCGAAGGTGTAGTTGTCAGGATCATTGAGCATGGAGTCGATATGCGCGGGCGGCACATACTGATCGAACATGCCCTTGATGGTCTTGCGAGTCTGGCTCTCGGCAAGGAATCCATAGATCAGGTTGACCGAGGTGACCATAATGATAAGCAGCAGCAAGAGCACCAGGGAGAAGTCCAGCTTGTAGTTCGCCCAGAGCTGGAAGTTAAACCACACGCTGCCCACCAGCAGGGTAAACGCCGCACCTGCCATGACTGCCGCATTCATGAAAGGAAAAGACATCGACATGGCGATACCCAGCATCATGATGATGAAGAACAGGGCACCGCTCTCCCAGTCCGGGCGATAGGGAAATACCACATCATCAGACACGAAGAATGCATCGAACACGGATTGGGTATCGGTTTCACCGGAGCTGACTTCGATCGGGGTGACAGAGTTCAGCAGCGCGTTCAGCATATTCGCGTGCACTTCCACTCCGGGATAAACCTGCTGTAACGGCATGGCCCTGATATCACCGAGACCAGGCGCGCTGGTCCCTACCAGCACCAGAGAGTTCTGCAGGGCTTCCTGTTCTTCCTCACTGAGGTTGTCACGCATGACATCGGTAGCAGAGATGTAGAGAAAGTGGCGGTTATTGCCCAAGGACGACGATCCCACATAGGGCACAGTCACCTGCCCAAAACCATCGGTAGGAATCTCTAAAGCGCCAAGCCCCCTTCCCACCCGCACGGCTGTTACCACGTCCAGATCACCATAGGGCTGGGTAATCACCTCGTAGACATCCAGGAAGTTGTAGACCCGGAACATCTCCAGCGACAGGGTTGGGTACAGTGACGAGCCGTAACGAATGACTAGCGGGACCCGGCGCACGATGCCGTCCATGTCGGGCCGCTGATTCATGCTGCCGTTGCCCAGGGCGGCGTCCTGCAGAATACTGATATTGCCCGTGAAGCCCCGCATATCCTGCACGGTGATTCGTTCTGCCTGCGCTTCACTGATGTCCACGATGGATGGGGGCAGATCGTTGTAGGCCGCTGTGGACTGGGGATTGAAGTTAATGGCCAGCACCACATCGATACCACTCTGCATCACCCGGGCGAAATACTGGTCGGAATCGATGATGGGTTCGATCTCTTCCAGGGTACTGGTGAAGCTGCTGTCCAGTTTTTCCAGATCGATGGGGGCCAACAGGTCCCTGATATTTCTGTCGGGTTCTGGAAAGGTGATATCGAAACCCACTACCAAGGCGCCATAATCGCGCAGCTTCTCCGTCAGCTGGCCCACCTTGATGCGATTCCAGGGAAATTGCCCCTCTGCCTGCAGGCTTCGCTCATCGAGATCCACGATGACGATCTTGTTGTCTGCCGGCTTCTCTGCCTTGGGCATGATGCTCAGACGCTGGTCGTAGATGACGTATTCGAGCCGGGTGAGGAATCGGTCTACGATGGGCGGCGCACTTAGCTGCAGCCACAGAATGACCATGGTGCCAAAGATACCCAGGTAAGTGGGAAGCCGCTTGCCCTCGCTGATAAAGCGCTGCAGGGGCTTGAGTTTGCTCGCGAATGACATCAGGCTGGCTTTAGTCGGTGCATCCTGTTGTTATACAAGCCATTATACGCCCAATGCCGCTGTACATGCACTGTAGGCATGGGTACTATTGGCCGCCTTCATCGGGGTCCAGCTAATACCATGGAAATATTCAAGGAATTCACCTTCGAGGCGGCGCATCGGCTGCCCAACGTGGCGGAAGGCCACAAATGCGCCCGCCTCCACGGCCACTCCTTCGCCGTACGCATCACCGTGAAGGGCGATGTGGGGGACCACTCAGGCTGGGTTATGGATTTCTCGGACATCAAGAGTGCATTCAAGCCCATACGGGATGAACTGGACCACTATTACCTGAATGATATCGAGGGCCTGGAAAACCCTACCAGTGAGAACATCGCCCGCTGGATCTGGCAGCGACTGCTGCCGAGGCTGCCGCTGCTGCACACGATAGAGATTCGCGAGACCTGTACCAGCGGCTGTATATACCGGGGCGACTAAGCGCCCTGCAGCCACTTACTGGGTTCCACGCTCAGGTCCTGCAATCTTTCCGGCCCGATCGTGGATCGATTCATCACCAACTGCTTGCTGGCCATAAATTCCTTCGGCCGTTTCACGCAATCCGCGGCTATCAGCACGCCGTCTTTAAAGTAGAACAGCGCAAAACCATCCTCATGGTTGGTGGCATCCCCGCGCACCACGACCTTGTCGTATCCCTCGCTGATACCAACCATCTGCAGTTTCACATCGTACTGGTCTGACCAGAACCAGGGTACGGCCTTGTAGTCGGTCTGCATGCCACAGATATTGGCGGCGACGACTCTGGCCTGGTCATTGGCATTCTGCACCGACTCCAGCCGTATCATCCTGTCATACAACAGACTGGGGTGGCTGCAACAGTCTCCGGCAGCGTAGATGTTGTCCCGGCTCGTCCTGCCCTGGCTGTCCACTACCACGCCGTCGCTGACCTCCAGGGAAGCCGCCTCGGCCAGTGCGGTACTAGGCGCCACACCCACCCCCACCACGACCATATCCACCTGCAATTCGAAACCGTCGTTACAGGCGATACTGACGCCTTTGTTTCCGTGCTCATCGACAGTCTCATGCAGCGAAGTGACATGGGTACGAGTGCGAATCTCTACCCCGTGCAGCATGTGCAGCGAAGTCATGTAATCAGACATCAGCTTGCAGGTTACCCGCGCCAATACGCGGTCGGCCATTTCCAGCACGGTGACTTGCAAGCCAAGTTTGCGCAATACCGCTGCCGCTTCCAGCCCGATATAACCACCACCAATGATGACGGCAGACTTTGCTGTCGGCAGCACAGCCTGCAACTGACTCACATCGGCTGCGGTACGTATATAGAACAGACCCTCCAGCCCCTGGCCTATAGGCAGCGTCTTCACATTGGCGCCGGTGCAGAAGACCAGCTTGTCATATTCCAGACGTTCACCGTTGCTCAGCTGCACCGTTTGCGCATCGGGATCGACATCCAGCACCGTCGTACCTAACACCAGTTCGATGGCGTTATCATCGAATATTTTCTGTGGGCGCAACCTGATGGCGTCCATGGTCTTCTCACCAGAAAGCAAATCCTTGGACAGCGGCGGCCGGTGATACGGCAGTTCCGATTCTGCGCCAATCAGCTTGATCGCTCCTTCCCAGCCTTCCTTGCGCAGTTGCAAGGCGACTGATACACCTGCATGACTCGCACCAATGATTACACAGCACTGCTTACTCACTCATGAACTCCTTCATTCTCATGAACGCTTTCGATGTCTTCCCGTTCCTGCATGATGACTGCCGATTCCGGCAGTTGCCAGTCTATGGGTTGCTGGCCTGTCTCGATCAGATAGGCGTTTGCCCGGGAGAAATGTCGATTTCCAAAGAATCCCCGACTCGCGGACAAGGGTGACGGATGGGGGGATTTCAACACCAGGTGGCGATGACCGTCGATGAACGCCCCCTTCTTCTGGGCGTAGGCGCCCCATAGCAGGAACACCAGGTTCTGACGCTGCTCATTCAGTATGTGGACTATCCGGTCGGTGAACCTTTCCCAGCCCTCGCCCTGATGGCTGCCGGCCTTGTGTGCCTCGACGGTGAGCACCGCATTCAGCAAAAGCACCCCCTGTTCAGCCCAGAACTGCAGATAACCGTGTCCCGGCGCCTTGAACCCCACATCTTCCCGCAGTTCCTTGTAGATGTTCTGCAGGGAAGGTGGAACGTCGACCCCCGGCAATACCGAGAAGCACAGTCCGTGGGCCTGGCCAGGACCGTGATAGGGATCCTGTCCCAGGATAACCAGTTTTACCTTATCCAGCGGCGTGCTGTTAAGCGCATTAAAGATATTCTCGCCCGCAGGAAAAATCCGCTTGCCCCGGGATTTCTCCTGCAGCAGGAAGCCGCGAAGGTTTTCCATATAGTCAGACTCGAACTCGGCCGCCAGCGCGTCCCGCCAACCGGGTTCGAGTTTTACAGCCCGGGATCCGGGGCCAGTGTCAGTCATGCTGCGGACGAAGATGGGGGAACAGCAGCACGTCCTTGATCGAAGGCGAGTCTGTGAACAGCATGACGAGCCGGTCTATGCCAATTCCCTCACCTGCCGTCGGCGGCATGCCGTATTCCAGTGCTGCGATATAGTCCTCATCGAAGTGCATGGCTTCATGGTCACCGGATTCTTTCTGTGCCACCTGTGCATGGAATCGTTCTGCCTGGTCTTCAGGATCATTGAGTTCGGAAAACCCATTGGCCAACTCCCTGCCCGCCACATAGAGTTCGAAGCGATCGGTAAGCTCGGGGTTCTCCTCGTTGCGGCGCGACAGCGGCGAGACTGCCGTCGGATGATGGTAGACAAAGGTGGGCTGGTCGAGTTTATCCTCCACCCGCTCTTCGAAAATCTCCATGACAAGCTTGCCCTGAGGCCATTCTTTTTCGGCATTCACCCCCAACCTGTCGGCCAGCGCGCGCACCGAGTCATCGGAAGCGAAGTCTTCAGGCGAGGCATCGCAGTACTCACAGATCGCCTCGGTCATCGTCATGCGCCTGAAGCTTTGCCCGAAATCGTATTCCGTACCCTGGAATGTCACCCGGGTACTGCCCATGACTTCCATGGCAATGCGCCTGAACAAATCCTCGGTCAGGTCCATCAGGTCCTTGTAGTCGGCATAGGCCCAGTAGAATTCCAGCATGGTGAACTCGGGATTGTGCTTGGTGGACAGTCCCTCGTTGCGGAAATTCCTGTTCAGCTCATATACCTTCTCGAATCCACCAACAACCAGACGCTTGAGAAACAGCTCCGGGGCAACCCGCAGGTACATGTCCTGGTCGAGGGCATTGTGATGGGTGATAAACGGACGCGCCGTGGCACCGCCGGGGATCACCTGCATCATGGGAGTCTCCACCTCCATGAAATCCAGTTTGTCGAAATACTCACGGATGAAACGCAAAATGCGTGAACGCAGGGCAAACACCTGGCGCGATTCCTCGTTCACGATGAGGTCCACGTAGCGCTGACGGTAACGCAGTTCCGTATCCGTCAGCCCCTTGTGTTTATCCGGCAGCGGTCGCAGTGACTTGGTCAGCAGGCGCAGGTTCGACACGCGCACGGTGAGCTCACCCTTCTGGGTCTTGAACACCTCACCTTCCACGCCGATGATGTCGCCAAGATCCAGTGCCTTCAGTTCATCCAGTTGTGACTCGGGCAGGGTCTTGTTGTTCATGTAAAGTTGCAGGCGTCCCTGACCATCCTGAATCACCACGAAGGGGCCGCGCATGCGAATGATGCGACCAGCGACCGCCGTTTGCTGTGCCAGGGTCTTCAGCTCCTCGGCGTCCTTCTCCAGATAAAGGGCTTCCAGATCTGCAGAACTGTGTTGCCTCCTGAAGTCGTTGGGAAAGGCTTCGCGCTGTGCACGTACCTCACCCAGCTTCTCGCGCCGCAGCGCTATCAGCCTGTTTTCTTCTTCAGTGTCCAGCGGTGTATTGTCTTCTGCCATTTTCCTTGTGCCCGTCTACAGCCCCATCTTCAAGCTTGCTTCAATAAATTTGTCGAGATCGCCATCCAGCACTGCACCGGTATTGCTCACCTCGACGTTGGTACGCAAGTCCTTGATGCGTGAAGAGTCCAGTACGTAGGAGCGAATCTGGCTGCCCCAGCCGATGTCGGCCTTGGAATCCTCGATGGACTGCATTTCCTCTTTCCGTTTCAATTCCTCGAGTTCATACAACTTGGCCTTCAACTGCTTGATGGCCATATCCTTGTTCTTGTGCTGTGAGCGCTGGCTCTGGCACTGCACCACGATCCCGGAAGGCTCATGGGTGAGGCGAACCGCGCTATCCGTCTTGTTTACGTGCTGACCACCCGCCCCGCTGGAGCGATAGGTATCGATACGTACCTGGGACATGTCCAGATCCACCTCGATATCATCGGCAATCTCGGGTGATACAAACACCGAGGCAAAGGAGGTATGCCGCCTGTTACCAGAGTCGAAGGGAGATTTTCGCACCAGTCGGTGCACGCCGGTCTCGGTGCGCAGCCAGCCGAAGGCGAAATCACCACTGAAGTGGATCGTGGCACTCTTTATTCCCGCTACCTCGCCGCCGGATACCTCCACCAGCTCGGCCTTGAAGCCCTTGTCTTCCCCCCAGCGCAGGTACATGCGTAACAGCATCTCTGCCCAGTCCTGCGCCTCGGTGCCACCGGACCCAGCCTGAATATCGAGGTAGGCGTTGGCGCTGTCCATAGTGCCGGAAAACATGCGCCGAAATTCGAGAGACTGCAGCTGTTGCTGCAGGGACTCCAGGTCCTTGTCGGCGGCGTCGAACAATTCCTGGTCCTCCTCTTCCCGGGCCAGGCTGAACAGTTCTTCTACTTCGCTTATTCCTTCGTACAGCTTGTCAATTGTCCCGACTACCGCTTCCAGCTCGGCCCTTTCCCTGCCAAGACTCTGGGCGTACTCCGGTTTGTCCCAGACATTGGATTCGCCGAGCTCCAGCTCGACTTCCGCGAGGCGATCTTTCTTCACCTCGTAGTCAAAGATACCCCCTGAGACTATCAGTTCCGGACTTCAACTCTTTCAATTCATTCAGTTGGGTATTGATCTCCAACGCCTTCGCTCCTGCTTGCTGGGAAAAAAGCGCATTTTACCTTATCGGAGCCAGCTTGCCAGCAAGCCCAGCGACGCAAGACTGTTATACTCCGCACGCAGTCTCTTTCAGGACCCCACAGGACCTCAGCTTGCCCGGCCCCACCTTCAAGACCGATTCCCCACAGCTGTCATGGACAGCAGACGGCTATCCCCGCTCCATGACCTTTGATGACATTTACTACTCCGACCAGGATGCGCTGGCGGAATGCGAGCACGTCTTCCTCCGCGGTTGCCAACTGGCGCGGCTGTGGTCGGAGAATTCCCTGCAGGGCGACAGCTTCCAATTGGGCGAGATCGGATTCGGCGGGGGCCTCAACTTCCTCATGACCTGGGCGTTATGGGAGCAACACAAGGCAAATAAATGCGCCCCCGCGAGGCTCCACTACACGGCCGTGGAGAAATATCCCCTGTCACCGACTGACATGGCCACCCTGCACGGTCGGTGGCCCGCGCTGAATCCTTACTCTTCACGCTTCCTGCAGCACTACCAACCGCTGCACCAGGGGCTCATGCGCCTGCGGCTTGGTGAGGATATTACCCTGGACCTGGTGCTGGATGACGCTTCCAGCTGGCTGCAGCAACGGGCAGACGCCAATCCACCGATCCAGGCCTGGTTCCTCGATGGCTTCAGCCCGGCCCACAATGAAGCACTGTGGACGCCCGATTTGTTTCGACTGATGGTCTCTCACAGCGCGCCCAACACACGCCTGGCCACCTACAGCAGTGCCGGCAGGATCCGGCGGGATCTTGAAGCCGCTGGTTTCGACATTGAACGACGGGAAGGCTTCGGCAGAAAACGCCATATGCTGGTAGCCACGGGGCTGCGCTCCCGAACTCCTTCCCGGCCCTCGACCACGCCGTGGTTCGATTTTCCGCGCCGCAGCCCCACCAGGCGACGGGCCGTGGTCATCGGCGCCGGTCTGGCCGGCTGCTTCACGGCCAATGCGCTGGCCCAGCGAGGCTGGCAAGTGGAACTGACAGATGCCGCGGCTTCTGTCGCGAATGGCGCGTCGGGAATCCCCCAACTCGCCCTGCGCTGCCGCCTTTTCAATGCCGACAACCCTCAGGCCCGCTTCTTCCTGCAGGCTTATACCTACTGCCTGCAGCGGCTGAATGCACTCGATAGCGGGGACAAGGCCCCTGTATTCCATCACTGTGGTCTGCTACAGATGGAATTGGCGATGAATGCCAGACAGGGCCCGCGCAGAGAATCCGTGGCGGCACTGTACCCTGCCGCAATCGTTTCCGCGGAGGGCGAAGGCCATTTCCTTTTCCCTGGCGGCGGCTGGGTCGATGGCCCCGCACTCTGTGCGAGGCTTCTCGAGCATCCCGACATCACGTTCCGGGGAGGAAGCGACGTGGCCCAAATCGAACACCTCAACCACGATACTATGAGTGGCACCTGGCGCCTCTATGACAGTCACGGTAGCTGTATGGGTGAATCCAATGTGCTGGTCATCGCCAACGGTTTCGACGCCGCTCGCTTGCTTGGCAGCAGCTTGCCCCTGCAAGAAAGCCCCGGCCAATGCAGCCAGGTTGCCAGCACGACAGAGTTGAGGGCAAACACGCGGGTGCTGTGCGCAAACAGGACCCTGTTTCCGGCCAAAGATGGCATGCATACGGTGTCGGCGTCTTACCGGAACGCGGAGGAAGGCACAGAAATTCGCGGCGAGGACGACATCCGGAACCTGCAAGCCCTGGCTGAGATGCTGGGTATTAATCAAGCCCGGCTAATGCTCCGCCAATCCCGGGTGGGCAGTCGCTGCAATAGCCTCGATCGCTTCCCGCTGGTTGGACCGGTCCCTGACTTCGAAGCCATGAAAAAGAACTACGCCGAACTGCGGCGCAATGCCAGGGCAACCTTCAACAGCACGCCACACTATCAACCCGGTCTCTATCTCAACACTGCCCATGGTTCCAACGGGCTGTGTAGCAGCCCCTTGAGTGCCGAGTATCTGGCCAGCCTGATTGACGGGGATAGCTCGCCACTGGACAGGGCTGCAATGGCTGCTCTCAATCCGGCCCGATTCCTGATACAGGATTTGAAGAAGCAACGCTCGTTGCGGTGAAGCCTGTCGCCCCGGATACGAGATACTAGCGATTGAAATAGCCGGTCACGACCTTGGCCAGCGCCGCAGGGTCTTCGCTGCCTGCCAGTTCGCGAATGGAATGCATGGCGAAGGTGGCGACCCCCACATCGACGCTGTTGATGCCCGTTTCCGTGGCGGTGATCGGGCCGATGGTGCTGCCACAGGCCATATCATTGCGCATGACGAACTGCTGGTACGGTACCTTCACCCTGTCACAAATGGATTTGAAGAGCGCCACTGATTCACTGTTGCTGGCATAGCGCTGGTTAGCATTGATCTTGATCACCGGCCCGCCATTGAGTCTGGGCCTGTGCTGATCATCGTGCTTCTCAATATAGTTGGGATGCACACCGTGGGCATTATCGATAGAGAGGAAGGTCGAGCGACTGCTGATTCGCTGCAGAACTTCAGCAGCGTCCTGCTTACCCACTACCAGCCGCTGCAGAATCGATTTCAGGAAAGGTCCCTGGGCACCGGATGTCGACGCACTGCCCACTTCTTCGTGATCATTGCACACCAGCATGCTGGCATGCTGGATCTTGCTCTTGATCAGGGACTGGCAAGCCACGTAGCAACTCAGCAGATTATCCAGGCGGGCGGAGGCGATGAACTGCCCCTCCATACCTACCACGGCGGGTGCCTGGGTATCATAGAGATAGAGCTCGTGGGCAAGTATTTTCTGTGCGGAACGGTGTGCTGCCTGCTTGCGTAACATGGACAGAAGATAGGCGTCGAAATCGAAGCGCTGCTTCTCACCGATTTGCAGCACCACTGGCTGCAATTCCTTCTGCGGGTTCAGGGTGCGATTTTCATGAACCGTCCTGTTGAGATGAATCGCGAGACTGGGTATGACCGCGATCGCCTCCCTGACATCCAGCAGGGCAGCGCGTATCTCACCCTTGCGGTCCTGGTAATTGAGGCGTCCAGCGATGGACAGATCCCGATCGAACCACGGGGTAAACAGCGCACCACCGTATACCTCGACACCCAGCTGCAGATAGTCCTGCTGACGGATTTCCGGGTTGGGTTTGATTTTCAGACAGGGGCTGTCGGTGTGCGTACCGGCGATACGGATACCGTTATCCAGCAGAACCTCTCGCCCAGTCTTGAAGGCTATGATGGCAGAATCGTTGCGAATGACGTAGTAGCGCCCGCTGCTATCGAGCGACCACGAGTCCTTCTCGTGAAGCTGTGTGAATCCAGCCTCATCCAGCATCGCCTGCAGACTCGCCACTGCGTGAAACGCGGTCGGCGAAGCCTGCAGAAAATCCAGCAGGCCTTGATTGAAACGTGAGGCGCTCATGACTGGACAGAAATCCGGTTCAACTGGTCAGACTCGTACTGAAAAGCTAGTTAACTTCCAGTAATTCTACATCGAAAATCAGCGCCGAATTGGGCGGGATAGCCGGAGTCGGGGACGCCTCACCATAGGCCATGCCAGGGGGAATGAAAAGGCGCCACTTGTCCCCTACTTTCATCAGCTGCAGGGCTTCGGTCCAACCAGCGATAACCTGGGACACTCCAAAAGCAGCAGGCTCGCCTCGCTGCACGGAGCTATCGAATACGGTGCCGTCGATCAGCGTGCCGTGGTAATGAGCTAGCACGGAGTTAGCCGGCGTCGGCGAAGTGCCACCGGCAGCACCGGACTCAAGAACCTCGTATTGCAGCCCGGAGTCGAGAGTTACCACGCCATCGCGCTGGCCATTCTCCGCGAGGAAGTTTTCTGCAGCAGCAAGATTACTCGCCAGGGCATTCTGGGCAGCTTCCTGCTGTCGCGCCATAAAGGTCTGTATGGCGCCTACGATCTCCGCTTCACCCAACTGCACTTCGCCAGCGACAGCATCCATCATGCCGGCGATAAAAGCTTCCATGGGCAAATCGTCGATGAGCCCCTGGCTCGCGATATTCTGGCCGATGTTTACGCCGATGGAATACCCAATGCGATTGTCTTCATTGGTCAGATCGACACTGCTCTGCGCGAACGCCTGGGAGGCAGTGCAGAGAGCCAAAATACTCAACGCGATAGTTCCAGCTCTGGTGGATGTTTTCATACCATTTTCCTTAAATTCAGTGGACAATTGCCGGTAGATGGCGGCTTGCGGCCAGCCTGTTTAACTGCGGCAATGAGTCGCGCATACTAACCGGGAACACTGCGAATTGCCAGCCAGCACCCGGCGACAGATGTCAGGAAGACCCCATGTCCAGCACACAAGAAAAGCCCTATTTCCCGGCGGTAGCGCGGCCTCTGCTACCCCTGCTCATGCTTTCCCTGCTGCTGCCAGCCTGCGGCCAGAATTACTCCGTATCTATCAACGACCAGTCCGTCTACGACCCGACTGGACGCTCAATCAGCGGCGAAGTGAGCGACGCCGATCTGCAGGGCTGCATCAACCTGGCCGTGCAACAACAAGGGGTACAAGATCCGGCGGAGCTTACCGTGCTGTCCTGTGCCAACTCCCGAATACGGGCGCTGGACAATATCGGCCGCCTGGGCAGACTGCGCTTCCTCGACCTGGGTAACAACAACATCAGCAATATCACGCCACTGGAAGACCTGCCCACCCTGAGTGGCTTGAACCTGGCGAATAACGTCATCACCGATATCTCACCCCTTCTCAATATGCAGAGCCTGGCATCGGTGAGCCTGCTCGGTAATAACAATATTCCCTGCGACCAGCTCTCGGCCCTGCGCGCGAGACTCGGCAACAACCTGACGGCGCCAGAGCGCTGCCGGAATTAAACCCCCTGGATGGCTGGCAATAGAGACCTTGCTGAACTGGCGAAGGTGGAGTTAAGCAGCGCGAAACTGGTTGCGACCTCAGCTGGTGCTGGCGGGAATGCCACTGTGAAAGCGGAACTGCGCATCCGGTGATACCACCAGTTCGAGTTCCAGGGCACCGAACTCGGCCACCCGATCGGCAATATCACCGCCGCTGTACAGACTGGCGAGGGCCAGGTAGTCCTCGAAGTGACGGCTCTCTGATTTGAGCAGGCTTCGATAGAAGCGCGCCAGTTTCTCATCGAGCAATGGCACCAACCCGGCGAAGCGCTCACAGGAGCGGGCCTCGATATAGGCCCCGACGATCAACACATCCACCAGTGCCTCCTCGTCCGCTGACGCGATATGCTGCCTGAGCCCTGCCGCATAGCGGGAAGCACTCAGCCGGGCATACTGGATACCCCGTTCATGAAGTATGGCCACCACCTGCTCGAAGTGAAGCAGCTCTTCTCGCGCCAACTGTGACATCTTCGACATCAGTTCCGTCTTCGCGGTGTGGCGGTACATCAGATTCATGGCCGTGGATGCGGCCTTTCGTTCACAGTTGGCGTGATCGATGAGCAGAATTTCCTGGTGGTCCAGGGCAGCACTGAACCACGGCTCAGGCGTGGGGCCATGGAGAAACTCCAACACCGGAGCGAGTATTTCTTCTGTCGTGGACATGGCGGCGGTATGGCTCTGGTATTTGGCTTGAACGGGGATGGTTGTTAACAACTGCGCTGAATTTTAGTGTCGAGCCTTCTGGTCTGCTGCATCATCGGCCGCCTTCTCGGATTCGGAGTCCTTGGCCATGTCTTCCAGTTGCAGACCGGCATCCGGTTCTGCTTCCATGGCGGAGCCGGCCTTTAGCTGTTTCGAGGTCTTCGCGCCCAGCTCCCTGAGTGTCTCGGCACGACGCACGAGATTACCCCGTCCCGATACCAGCTTGTTATGAGCTTTCTCATAGCTCTTCTTGCTGGTATCGATACGATTTCCGATCTCCTCGAGGTCATCCACGAAAGCCACGAATTTGTCATACAAGGCCCCCGCCTTTTCGGCGATCTCGTTGGCGTTCTGGTTCTGTTGCGCCAAGCGCCAGAGGTTTTGCACTGTCTTCAGCGAGGTCAGCAAGGTGGTAGGCACCACGAAGATAATGTTGCGCTCGAAGGCATACTGGAAGAGATTGGGATCTTCCTGAATTGCCGCCGTATAGGCCGCCTCGATGGGCATGAACAGGAACACGTAATCCAGCGAATTGACACCAGCAAGATTCTGGTAATCCTTGCTGGAGAGTCCGTTGACATGGTTGCGGATTGACGCCACATGCTGCTTCATGAGTTCCGTCCTGGCATCGCCCTCGCCAGCCGCGTTATAGGCATCCCAGGCCTTGAGAGATACTTTGGAATCGATAATGATGTCCCGCGACTCCGGCAGGTGTACAACCACATCGGGCTGCAATTTGCTGCCGTCCTCTGCCTTCATGCTCACCTGAACCTCGTACTCCCTGCCCTTCACCAGGCCTGATTTCTCCAGGATGGATTCAAGCACGAATTCACCCCAACTGCCCTGGGCCTTGTTGTCTCCCTTGAGCGCATTGGTAAGGTTTATCGCCTCTTCCGAAATCCGGTTATTCAATTCCTGCAGGGATTTGATTTCCCGTGCCAGGGAGAAGCGTTCCTTCGATTCCTTGTCGTAGGTCTCCTCTACACGCTTCTCAAACTGGCTGATCTTCTCCTGCAGCGGGCTGAGAATCGTGGTCAGGCTGGCCTTGCTGGTGTCGGTAAACTTCTTGCTCTTGTCTTCAAATATCTCATTGGCGATATTCTTGAATTCGACCGTGAGCTTGTCTCTGGATTCGTTGAGCAAGGCCAGCTTCTCATCGAATTGTTTGCGCTCCAGCTCCAGGCTGGTGGTCATGCTGGCGAGGCGCTCCCTGCCCTGCTGTAATTCGGCGAGCAGTTCGCGATTCTCGTCCTGGGACCTGAGCAGGGAGGCCTGGGAGATTTCCAGTTCCTGCTGTCGACCCAGCAGGCGCTCCTCGGCCGTGGCAGCGGCGACTCGCGCCTGTTGCAATTGCCGGAGCAGGAAGAAGATGCACAACACGGCTGCCGCGCTTATTAGCAGCAGAACCAATGTAGGAAATTGAAAAGTCATCGGATGAAGAGTGACACCTGGTGCACTGTGGAGATCACGTCAGATTGTCGTTGATTACCTGCAGCAGTTCGAGCTTCAACTGGTTTGCATCGAAGGAAGAATCGAGCGCCTCGGTGACCACGTTAACGGCCGTGCCGGTTTCCAGCAGGCGTACGCTGAAGTCTCTCTCCGGCATGGTCTCATCGGAATTCCCGCGACCCAGAATACGACCGAAGAAACCTGGTTCGTCTTCGTCCTCCATGATACCGGCAAAGCGCACGTTGAATGTGGCCTCGTCCCGGTTTTCGTCAACGATGTCGATCTCGGCGGTGGTCAGCGCCTGGCGTATCTGTACCCAGGCCCGGTCGTAGTCCACCTTGAGCTCGAGGATAGACTGCCCGGCATCGCCCTGAATGATGTTGGCCTTACTCTCAGCCTCGATGGTTCCTGCCAACAGGCTCGCCGCAGAGGCCTGATAGATGTCGTTGCGATCGGCAAGGAACTGGGAAACCGAGCGCAGCATCTCCAGTTCCAGCTCATCGGAAGACGACACGTCCGGCCAGGTAATCACCGTAGGGATGGGATCGGTCCGCTGATTCTGCAGATGCAGCACATAAATTTCCGAGTAGCCGGGGTGCAAGCCGGGCTCGATGGTAATCCGGTACTTGTGTCGGGAATCCTGGTCACTGCCAATTTCCACCCAGGAAGTTTCGAGTATGCCGGCACCGGGGTTTTCGTAATCCAGTGCGATCTGGATCTCTGTCCAGTAATCCCTGATCCTTGGCCACACCTGCCCTGGGGTCGCATCGATGAGAATCCAGCGTTTGTCGGACAGGCTCTGGATGATCACTCCTTCCCGACGCCTGGTTTCGATCGGCCTGGGCATGGGAACGTCTTCGAACGCCACGGTCTCCAGGGCAACTTGCTCGGGGATCACATAGAGCTCGTCAATGGTATAGCTATCGAGTTCATTGGGGATGCGCATGGGAGGAATGACCTGGGCCTCCCGGTAGTCGCCACCGCGATCGCGGAACATACCTTCTTCGCCACCCAGAAAACTGCAGGCAGACAACAGAAGCAACGCACTCGTCATGAGTGAAGTTCGGAAGACCAGTTCGGGTAAACGCTTATTCAAAATACTAATCCACTACCTGCTACATCAAAATGCTGTCCGCGAATGGGATAAACCATCGCCAGCACTAACCGTTATTGCCTATGCGAGACCCAGGGATCATGCCGCTGCGGCCAGTTTGATTCCAGCCTGCTGCAAGGCATCAAGCACTTTGACGTGATATTTGCTGTTGAGTTCCACCAGAGGCAGACGAATTCCGGGAGGAATCTTGCCCATCTTCAGCAGCGCCCATTTCACGGGCACTGGATTGGCCTCCACGAATAAATCGCGATGCAGGGCGGCTAGGCGCTGGTCGATCTGTTCCGCCTCCTCGAGCCTGCCGGCCAGGGCAAGCTTGCACATCTGTGCCATAGCATCCGGTGCCACATTGGCCGTCACCGAAATAACACCGTCTCCACCTCCGGCCAGCAGCTTCAGGGAGATGGCATCTTCACCGCTGTAGACAGCGATCCTGTCGCCACACTCCTTGATCAGCTCCAAACCTCTATCCAGATTACCTGTCGCATCCTTGATGCCTACAATATTCCTGACTTCGGTGAGGCGCTTAACTGTTTCCAGCGATAAATCACAGGCAGTGCGACCTGGCACGTTATAAAGAATCTGCGGAATATCCACCGACTCGGCGATGTATTTAAAGTGCTGATACAGACCTTCCTGGGAAGGCTTGGTGTAATACGGTGTCACCAGCAGGCAGGCATCGGCGCCATGCTCTTTGGCAGACTGGGTAAAGTACAGGGCTTCCTGGGTGTTATTGGAGCCGGTGCCGGCGATTACGGGCACGCGACCATTTACCGACTTTACACAATGCGCCACCAGATCACAGTGCTCCTCTGTGCTCAGCGTTGCCGACTCGCCAGTGGTACCTACCACCACGATGCCATCGGTTCCGGCATCGACATGCCAGCCGATGAGGCGGTCGAAAGTATCGAGGTCCAGGCGGCCATCGGCATGCATGGGTGTAACCAGGGCTACGAGGCTACCTTTGATTCGATTTGTCACGGGAATTACTCGGAATTGTACGGGTTAGAGGCATCAAGCCGGATCAGGGGAAATGTTATCACAGAGCCAGTAAAAGCCCATAAACCCGCGCTACAGGCCGGGCGTGGCTTCACTGTTTCTTCGATTGCACCCGGCTGGGCCAGGCATTGATTATCGCTTTTACCATGGTGGCCAGGGGAATCGCGAAAAACACACCCGCCATGCCCCACACGCCACCGAATATGAGTACCGCCGCGATAATCGCTACCGGATGCAGATTAACAGCCTCGGAGAAGATTATGGGCACCAGCACATTGCCATCGATAACCTGCAGCACCAGATAAGCGATCAGGACTGTGTAGAATTCTCCGCCGATCCCCCACTGCACATAAGCCACCGCTGCCACCGGCAGAGTCACGACCGTGGCGCCGATATAGGGCACGATGACCGACAGCCCCACCAGCACCGACAGCAGCAGGGCATAGTTGATACCCAGGATCACGAACATCACATAGGCGGCACCGCCGACGATGAATATCTCCACCGCCTTGCCCCGGATATAGTTGGAAATCTGTTCATCCATTTCCTTCCAGATGCGAATCATCAGCGGTCGGTTGCGAGGCAGGAAGTTGCCGGCCCATAACACCAGTTGGTCTTTATCTTTCATCACGAAGAAAACCAGTATGGGCACGAGCACCAGGAAGATTACCCAGGCAAAGATGCTCGGCAGGCTGGCCAGTGAATATTCGAGGATGGTCTGCCCGAAACCACCGATCTCACCTCCGAGACCGTCTATAAAGGCTCGCACCTGTGCTTCCGAGAACAGGCTGGGGTAGTTTTCCGGCAGGGACATCAGCGCCGTCTGCCCTTCGCTCAACAGATTGGGAATTTCGTTGGCCAGCCGCCTAAGCTGATTCCAGGCCCGTGGCATCAGGTAGAACAGAAGCACCAGGAACAGGCCGATGAACAGGGTGTAGACTGCAATAAACGCGAGCCGAGGCGATGCCCCGTAGCGCAACAACAGGTTCACCAGGCCCTGCATGAGGTAGGCAATGATGATGGCTGCTATGAGGGGCGCCAGAATACTGCCCAGCAGGAGCAGCACCGCCAGGGCGATGCTCAGCAAGATCAGCAGGATGACGGACTCTTCGTCATGAAAATAACGATCAAAGAAATCGTTGATAAGCTGTTTCATAGTGCGGTGGCAGGCAGCGCTGCTAATCAGCCTTTACGGATCCAGTAGGAATAGGTGCTGTCATCTTTCTGGAAATCAAGAATCTGGTGGTCGCTCTGCTCAACAAAGAGATGAAAATCCCGCTCTGAGCCGGGATCCGTGGCAACCACCTTCAATACCTGATCCGCCTGCATGCCGTTCAGGGCCAACTTGGCCTTCAGCAGCGGCATGGGGCACTCCAATCCAGTGACGTCCAGTTCTATATCGGCGTTAACAGTCATCTCCTTATCTTAGCAAGCCAGAAGGCTGACTGCCTATGACCAGAGGCCCGCAAATCTCGATAAGTTGTTAAAACAGCAGGAATAAACTGTGATAGTCTGGGTCTCTGTCCATATAATGGACAAAACTATGCAGCGACCTCAATTCAAACCCAGATTGCTCTGCCTGACCCTGCTGGCCCTGACCCTGCCGGCCGCAGCCCCCGTTTTCGGGCAAAACCCCCTTCCCAGCCTCGGGGACCGGATTTCCGGGACGGTGAGCCTGGACCAGGAATACCGCATGGGCCAGCAATTCCTGACCCAATTGCGCCGCAGCGCACCCACGATTCCCGATGCGCTGCTGAATACCTACCTGGAGAACGTGACCTACAAGCTGGCCGCCCGTAGCCAGTTGCAGGACAAGCGCCTCTCATTCGTGATCATCGACAGCCAGGAAATCAACGCTTTCGCGGCACCGGGCGGCATTATCGGGGTCAATACCGGCCTCTTCCTCAATGCCCGCACCGAGGATGAATTTGCCTCCGTCATGGGGCACGAGATTGCCCACGTGAGCCAGCGCCATTTTGCCCGCGGCGTCGATGAAGCCCAGGCTGGCCGGGTGGGCCAACTGGCCGGCCTGCTCGCCAGTGTGCTCATCATGGCCACATCGGACGCGGGCCACGGTGCGGCCGCTCTCTCCGGCATACAGGGCCTCGGTGTGGACAATCAACTACGCTTCAGCCGCTCCAACGAGCAGGAGGCCGATCGCATCGGCCACGATACGATGTATGCCGCTGGTTTCGATCCCTCGGCGCAGGCCAGGATGTATGAACAACTGCTGGCTGCCAATCGCTTTGGCAGACGACCACCGGAATTCCTGCTCACTCACCCGCTCACTGAGTCGCGGATCGCCGAGAGCCGTGCCCGTGCCATGCGCTTTCCGCCGCGCGAGTATTCAGCCAACCTGGAATACCAGATCATGCGGGCGCGGGTGGTTGGCCACTACAGCCAGGACAAGCCAGCGTTGATCGCCGACATCCAGCAGCGCCTGCAGGACAGCAGCAGCGACTTCACCCGGGATGCTAACCGCTACGCACTGGCAGTGGCCTACTATGAAAACGAACAATTCGCACAAGCCACAACCACCCTCTCCCCCTTACTGGAAAAGTACCCAAACCAGATTAGCCTGTTGGTGACCCAGGCCGAGATTTACACCGAAGAGAATGAACCCGCGCGGGCCATGGATTTCCTGCGGCGCCATCTCGAGATCAATCCCGGCAACCACCCTCTCACCATGGCCTATGTCGACGCACTGATCGCTGCCCGGTCCTACACCGAGGCAGCAGAGCTGATGGAAGAGCACAGCCGCAGGCGTAGCAACGACCACCACCTGTGGTACCAGATGGCCGAGACCTGGGGGCAGGCAGGCAATATCAGCAAGGTGCACCAATCGCGGGCCGAGTATTTCATTCTGGTGGGTGATTTCCGCAATGCCCGGGAGCAACTGCAGTTTGCACTGCGTATCGAGTCAGAGAACGGGTCGGGTCCGGCGGTGGAAGCACGTCTGCGACAGAAGATACGCGAAGTAGAGCAGCGCCAGCGGGAACTGAGTGGCTAGCTGACATTTTTCACGCCGGGCTGTCCCTGGCGCGGGTTCAGCACGCCTTCACGGCGGACATCTGCGAAAGCAGCGGGACTCAGGCCTTACCCTTCACCTGAAGCTGTTGCTCGCTGGTGAAATTAAGCATGCGCTGCAACGGCAACATGGCCTTCGCCGCCAGATCGGCATCCACGAATACTTCTTCACTCTCCTGTTGCAGCGATAGCAGCATGGACTCCAGCGAATTCATGGCCATCCATGGACAATTGGCGCAGCTTCGGCAGGTGGCATCATTGCCAGCGGTTGGCGCGATGATAAAAGTCTTCTCCGGTGCCAGCTGTTGCAACTTGTGAAAGATACCCTGGTCGGTGGCAACGATAATTTCGCTCTGGGGTATCCGCTGTGCAGCCTTGATGATCTGGGTAGTTGAACCCACCACATCGGCCATCTCCAGCACGGCAGCCGGTGACTCGGGATGGGCCAGGATCGCCGCATCGGGATGCATGGCTTTCATGTCCTGTAATCCGCGCGCCTTGAATTCTTCATGCACAATGCAGGCGGCATCCCACAACAGCATATCCGCGCCAGTCTTGTGTTGAATATAGGAACCCAGATGCTTGTCGGGAGCCCACAGGATCTTCTCACCGGCATCCATGAGGTGCTCAACCACATCGACGGCGATACTGGAAGTCACCACCCAGTCAGAGCGCGCCTTCACCGCTGCCGAGGTATTGGCATACACCACCACGGTGCGGTCAGGGTGTTGATCGCAGAAAGCGCTGAAGCGGTCGATTGGACAGGCAATATCGAGGGAACAGGTAGCCTCGAGTGTCGGCATCAATACCTTCTTCTCGGGACTGAGAATCTTCGCTGTCTCACCCATGAAGCGGACGCCAGCCACAACAAGGATGTCCGCATCGCAGTCATGGCCAAAACGCGCCATCTCCAGGCTATCCCCCACGAAACCACCACTGTCTTCCGCCAGTTCCTGTAACAGGGCATCGGTGTAATAGTGCGCAACGAGTTTGGCATTCTTCTCTGCCATCAGGGCAGTGATCTGTTCGCGATAGCGCGCTATCTCGTCGCTACCCAGAGCACGAGGCAACGCCGCCCTGTCGAGATAGTTTTTGACGATTTCCGTGTCGGAAGCGAGTGTGTCGGTTGGGGTGCTGGCCATAGGGTGGCAGAGTGGCTGCTTGAACAGGGCTTAGTTTAACACAGAAAAGAAAAAGGGAAGCCTGGACTTCCCTTTGGGGTTTGGTGGGTCGTGTAGGATTGATTCGGAATTTGGCTAAGCCGAATCCCTCACCCTCCGGGCGTCATGCTTCGCATGACGTCTGCGCCGCTGTCGCGGCTTTCGAACCTTTGACGGTTCGAAAGAACCCCATGGGGGCCAAAATAAAAAGGGAAGCCAATGCTTCCCTTGATATTTGGTGGGTCGTGTAGGATTCGAACCTACGACCAATTGGTTAAAAGCCAACTGCTCTACCGACTGAGCTAACGACCCGGTATCTCGAAGGGGCGGTATAGTACTTGAACTTTTCTGGAATTTCCATATTCAAATCCACATTGGATACGCGCAAACAATCAGCGGATTTTTCAGTGTTTATAACGGGTTGGGTCCTCTACCCCCGCATCTCTGAATCCCGCCTTACGCAGCAGGCAACTGTCGCAGACACCACAGGCGGCGCCGTCTTCGTCAGCCTGATAACAGGATACAGTCAAGCTGTAATCCACGCCCAGACGGATGCCGGTCTTGATGATCTCTGCCTTGCTCAGGTGGATGAGCGGGGTTTGCAGGCTGATCTCACCGCCCTCCACGCCTTTCTTGGTGGCCAGATTCATCATCCGGGCATAGGCCTCGATGAACTCGGGTCGGCAATCCGGATAACCGGAATAGTCCAGGGAATTCACGCCGATGAACAGCGCATCCGCGTCCAGCACCTCGGCCCAGGCCAGACCATAGGAGAGGAAAACCGTATTGCGTGCCGGCACATAGGTGACAGGTATTCCTTCCGTGCCACCTTCAGGAACCGCGATACTGGTGTCGGTCAAGGCCGAACCACCCAGCGCATCCAGCCCGAGACTGACCCGCTTGTGATCCTTCACACCGGCGGCTTCGGCGACCTGACGCGCCGCGTTCAATTCGCTCCGGGAGCGCTGCCCGTAGTCGAAACTCAGGGCATAACACGCGTAACCCTGTTGGCTGGCAAGGGCGAGGCAAGTGGCGGAATCCAGGCCGCCGGATACCAGGACGATAGCTTTGCTGGTCATTGCTCTACTTCCGGAATTTTCATCGAGTTCATTGCCTGCTTACACTCAGCGCTACAGAACACGGCGCCGCACTGCGTTAGCGACCCTGCTCGCCCCCCCACAGAATCTTGTGCAATTGGACTTGCAAGCGCACCCTGAGCCTGTCTTGCAGAATCCATTCGGCAAGCTCACGGGCCGACAACTGCTCGTGGGAGGGAGAGAACAGCACTTCACCTGCTCGCTCTGTGAGTCTGTATTCCAGCATCTTCGCGCGCGACCACTCGTAATCCTTTCGGTCGCAGATCACGAATTTAACCTGGTCTTTGGGTCTCAACAGCGCGATGTTTTCTACCCGATTGCGCCCAACTTCTGCCGAACCCGGTGTCTTCAGGTCCAGAACGATGGAAACCCGCTCGTCCACGTCATCGATAGGCATGGCCCCACCGGTCTCCAATGAGACCTGCAGCCCCTGATCGCATAGCCGCGCGAGCAAGGGCAGACAATTCGGCTGTGCCAGCGGCTCACCACCGGTCACGGTGACATAGTCGCAATTGAAATCCTTCACGGTTCGCAAGATGTCAGCAATGGCCTGCTGTTTACCGCCCTCGAATGCGTAGGCGGTATCACAGTACTGACAGCGTAATGGGCAGCCTGTCAGACGCACAAACACGGTCGGAACACCCACACTGCGGGCTTCCCCCTGCAGGGAATGAAAAATTTCCGTAATGCGTAAACTATCGGGGGTAGACATGAAAATGAATTCTTACAGACCCGAATACGGGTGGCCTGGCTAGGTACGATTCCTTAATCCAGGGTCAGCAAACGGGTATCGGCGAGACTCGCTGCGCCGGTGTTGGGAAACTGGCGCTTGATATCATTCAGCAGTTGACGTGCCTGGGGCAGATTACCCAGCCCCTCGTAGGCCTGAGCCAGCCCGTACATGGCATCGGGCAATTTCGCTGAATCGTCAAATTGATTGAGGATTATTTCGTAGGAATCACGGGCCTCTGTGTAGCGGTTGAGATACAGGTAGGCCTGACCTTTCCAGTAGTGGGCGTTGGTGACGAAACGGCCCTGTGGATAAATACTCAGGTACTGATCAAACTCGGCAATGGAAAGCTCGAAATTGCTGTTGATGACCGAGTCATAGGCCATCTGGTAGAGCTGCTGTTCGCTCAACACGGCGGGCTGCAGCGTGCCTCGACTGGAAGTCGGACGCGTGCTGCGCGGGGTCAATACCGGACGATCACTGGATGCAGTGAGCGTACTATCGGATGGCGCGGCAATCCCGGCGTTGGTCGCTGGCGACTGTGGTTGCAGCGTGCCGGCTGTCCCTGTCTGCGCGGGCGTGTTTGAACTGGCGGTAGTGGCAGGAGCTACAGGTGAAGAGGCGGCGCGGGATTCCAGTGCCTGCAGGCGCGAATCCATGTCGGTGTAGCGATTCAGGGAATCTCTTTGCAGCCGCCTGATCTCGAACCCCTGTTCCTCTACCATGCCGCGTAAGGCTTGCACCTCGGCCTGCAGCTGGCGATTCTGGTCCAGCAGTAATTGCAGGGCGTCATTATTCGACCCCGGCGAGCCTGCCTGCGGCGCAGGCCTGGCGCTGGAGTTTCCTCCCAGGGTCAGGCCCTGGGATTCCACAACCGTACCTCCTCCCTGGGCTGCGGCCACGGATACGAATGCGCCAGCAATCAATGCTGACAATAGGTAGTTGGCTGCAAGCTTCGGGAGACGATTCATCTATCCGGTTTATCGGTCTTCTTTAATGATGATTGCTTATCGCGCGACGATCTCAACCCGTCGGTTGCGCGCATAGGCCGCTTCGGTTTGTGCGTTCTGTGCTGGACGCTCCTCACCGTAGCTTACAACCTCGATCTGGGATCGCGATGCGCCGTTAACAATCAGGTAATTGAGAATACCATTGGCTCGACGCTCACCGAGGGCAAGGTTGTACTCACGCGTGCCACGCTCATCGGCATGACCTTCCAGCCGAATTCGCTTGTTCGGGCTGGCAGCCAGATCACGCGCGTGGTAAGTCAGGGTGTCACGGTCTTCAGGTTTAAACTCGGCGATATCAAAGTCAAAGTAGAAAATTGTCTGGCGCAGTGCGTTCTGGGCGCGAATCTGCTCCTGGCTTAATTGGCCACTGCTGGAACCTGCGCTGGAGGATGCTGAGCCGCTGCTTGAACTGCTCGAGCCAGAAGCAGATCCGCTATCAGCCGCTTCGTCTGTATCGCTCGTAGAGCTGCAAGCGGCCAGGGCAAATAGCGATACAACTATCAGGCCAAATCTATGGAAATTATTGCGTTGAATAAACACTTCTTGTGTCCTCCAGGAGCTGAAAAAATCTGTTTTACAGACTGTTATTTGTTGAGAAAAACTTGAAGCTTTTCCGAAGCTTAGTTAAAGAACGGAGACCAGGCTGGTTCCCGCACATCGCCCCGCGATGATGGTAAACGGAACTTAACTCGGCCGTCAATGGATACCGCGTCAAGCACCCCCCTGGCCTGGTATTTGGTAGCGTACATAATCATGCTTCCATTAGGTGCAACACTGGGAGATTCGTCGAGTGACGTGTCAGTCAAGGTGATTACCCGCAAGGTTTCAATGTTCATGATCGCAATCTGGTAATTCGGGCTCTGCCGGGTCTCGCGACGCACATGCACCAGGTTCACGCCATCGGGCAGGAACTGACCTTTCATGCACTGAAAACAGTCATAGGTGAGACGCTCGACATCGAAGGAACTGGCACCGAGTTCCATCTGGTAGATCTGCGGTTGCCCCGTGCGATCGGACATGAAGGAAATGGCACGGCCATCCACCGTCCATGCCGGCTCGGTATCGATGGCCGGATGATCGGTTACCCGTATCAACTCGTTGGTGGTCAGGTCCTGCACGTAGATGTCCGGGCTGCCATCTTTCGACAACACCATCGCCAGCTTGCTGCCATCGGGCGACCAGACCGGAGAGCTGTTGATATTGGGGTAGTTGGTAATCTGCCGTCGCTGCCCCGTGGCTATGTTCTGTATATAGATGCGGGGCAGTGTTGTCTCGAAGGACACATAGGCTATGTCCTGCCCATTGGGCGACCAGCTAGGCGACATAATGGGTTCGCTGGACTCCAACAGCACCTCGGCGCGCTGACCATCGTAGTCCGATTTCTCCAGACGGAAAGTGATATTGCCGGGACTATGTTCCTCTGCCACGATATAGAGAATCTGCGTGGTAAAAGCGCCACGTGTTCCAGTAACGATCTCGAAAACGACATTGCTGATCTCGTGCGCAATGTCCCTGAGCTGCGTAACGCTACCAGTCAATATTTCACCGGCAAGCTTCACTTCCCTGTTGATATCGAAGAACTCGTATTGAACCTGCACCAATTGGCTTCCCGGAGCCCTGTCAATCTTGCCTACCAGCAGGTAATCCTGCGCCAGTGTGCGCCAGTCGCGGTAAAAGACTTCATTCTCCTCCCTGGGCAGGCTGAGCATATTGCCAGGAGACAGGGCCCGAAATTCTCCTACCTGTTCGAGGTCGCTCGTCACGATGCGCGATACATCCTCACTGAGGATGCCGTTACCCTGCCAGGCAAAAGGCACGATGGCGATGGGAATCGGGTTATCGACCCCCTGGGTTATCTGTATGCTCAATTCGGCATAGGCAGTACAGCTCAGGAGACCAAGGAGAAACAATACAGCGCGAAATTTTTTCATCAGTTCAATAAATCCTGTGGCTCGAAGATCAGGGACAAGGACCTGAAATTGGCATTAAATACATTTATCGGCAAACTCTGGAGTTCGCTGAAAGGCGCGGCCCGGTATACGGCCGTCTCTGCCGAACGATCGAAAGCCGGATCACCGCTCGACTGGGTAATAGTCACATCCACCAGTTCCCCCGTGGGCAGCATGCGAATCTGCAGGATAGCCCGCATGCCATTCCTGGCGCTGGGCGGTCGGGACCAGTTCTCCTGCACTATTTGCTGGATCAGACCGGTCGCACTCTGTACCAGCTCGAATTCATTGCGCGCCGCTTCTGCTGCCGCCGCCTCGGCAGCCGCCTGCTGCTGGCGCCGGTTTGCCTCCTCGCGACGCTGCCTCTCGGCCCGCTCGGCCTCTTCCCGCTCTCGCTGCTGGCGCAATTCATTTTCCCGATTTTCCTGCTCGCGACGCAGTTGGGCCTCGCGCTCCAGCTCGCGGAGTCTCTCCAGCTCTTCACGCTCGCGCAGTGCCGCCTGGCGCTGCTCCTCTTCGCGGCGCTGTCTTGCGGCAGCCTCCTGGCGTTCCCGCTCCTGACGCTCCGCCTCGGCCTGGCGCTGCTGCTCCCGTTCCCGCTCCCTCTGCAGATCGACGCGTCGTTGTTCCTGGATGCGCTGGTTGCGCACCTGGGGATTCTCATCAATGAAGAGCGCCTTGATGACTGTCGGCTGTACCAGTTCCAGCGCCTCAATCTCGTTGCGCGACTGGAAATAGAGCAGCGCGACAAAAACCGCGGTATGCATCACCAGGGCTAGCACGAACGATAGCGGATAACCGTTGTAGATGATGAGATTGTTAAAAAAATTGTTCATGGTCGCCGGTAAAAAAGCAGTTGCCGGATATCACAGACTGTCCATGGGTTGAGTAATGAAATTGGGATTAACCACTCCCGCAGCATTGAGGGTAGTGATCAGGGTTATCATCGCCCCCCAATCGGCCGCCGTATCGCCCTCAACCAATACCTGGATATCCGGATTGGCATTAACGATACGGCTCACCTGTTCGCCCACCGTTTCCAGGCTTACGGATTGCCGCTCATCACCGGTCGCGCCCACGCTCAGATAGTATTCACCTGCGGCGGTGATCGACACGACCAGCGTCTCAAAGTTTTCGTCGATCTCCAGGGGCTCATTATTGGCCTGGGGCAAATCCACTTCGATGCCCTGATTCAACATGGGAGCCGTCACCATGAAGACGATGAGCAACACGAGCATCACATCGATGTAGGGCACTACATTGATCTCACTCATCGGCTTGCGCTTCTTGCGAACGATGGTATCCATGACTGTCTGTGCTTCGCTGCCTCGTTCTAACTGCTGTGTATTTGACGATGAAGAATCGAGGAAAATTCATCACTGAATGTCACATAACTGCTGGTGACATTATCCAGGGTCGCGGAGTAGCGATTGTAGGCGACCACCGCCGGAATCGCGGTGAACAGACCCAAGGCCGTCGCGATCAGGGCCGCCGCGATGCCCGGCGCCACAACTTGCAGGGTAGCCTGGCTCTGGCTGGCAAGGCCGAGAAACGCGTTCATGATACCGATAACCGTGCCAAACAGTCCGATATACGGTGACACCGAACCAATGGTGGCCAGAATGGGCAGATGCCGTTCCAGTTTCTCCTCTTCCCTGGAATAGGCAACCCGCATGGCCCGCTGTGCGCCTTCCATGATCGCCTCCTTGTCCACCGAAGCCTGTTGCCGCAGGCGCATGAACTCCTTGAAGCCAGCGCGGAATATGTTTTCGATACCCACGATCTGCAGATTGTCCTGTTGCATCTGGGTACCTTCTTTGTACAGCTGGCTCAGGTCCATGCCCGACCAGAAGCGCTGCTCGAAGCTGTAGACACCCTTGCGGGCAGCGGCCAATACCATGCGGCGCTGGATAATGATTACCCAGGAAATTACAGACAGGATGAGCAATACCAGAAACACCATCTGCTCGGATGGGCTGGCATCGAGAATCAGTTCCAGGGTACTGATATCGCTATTCAATTTTCGTGTCTCCAGGTCGAATTCAGAGGGCTGGGGTTTAAACAGTATGACCGTAAATTTCTTCTGGAAATCCGCGGGTTTAACGCATTTATTCGGCCAAAATCAGAAATAGTTTCGGGAAAACGCATTTAACAGGCAAAAACTAACGCCACAACGATCAAAACAGACAAAATGGGGAAAAATTATGGCGCAATTATGGCAGTTCCAGGCTCGGGGACAGTGTCATTCGCGGCCTCGATACCGGTTCAGTCCCGGCCTCAGTCTTCGGAATTGAACAGGTCCTGCATCTGCTTCGAGGGATTGATGCCAAAATGGCGATAGGCGAACTGGGTGACCACCCTGCCCCGCGGCGTGCGCATGATAAAGCCCTGCTGGATGAGATAGGGTTCCACCACATCTTCCAGGGTGTCGCGCTCCTCGCTCAGGGCAGCCGCCAGGCTGTCGACGCCCACCGGACCGCCGTCAAACTTCTCAATCATGGTTAACAGCAGGCGCCGGTCCATCTGGTCGAAGCCATGCTGGTCGATGCTGAGCATATCCAGAGCCTTGCTGGCCGCCGACAGGTTTACCCTGCCATCTTCACGCACCTCGGCGTAGTCCCGCACCCTGCGCAACAAACGATTGGCGATACGCGGTGTGCCACGGGATCGCCTGGCGATTTCCTCAGCCCCTGCCGCATCGATCTCGCTGCCGAGGATGCGGGCCGAGCGGGTAACGATCTGGCTTAGTTCGGCCACAGAATAAAACTCGAGACGCTGGATGATGCCGAAGCGGTCTCTCAGTGGAGAAGTCAGCAAGCCGGCCCTGGTCGTTGCGCCGACGAGGGTGAAGGGCGGCAGATCGAGCTTGATAGAGCGTGCGGCTGGCCCCTCCCCGATCATGATATCCAGCTGGTAATCCTCCATGGCCGGGTACAGTATTTCCTCGATGGCGGGATTCAACCGGTGAATCTCGTCGATGAACAGCACATCCCCTTCTTCCAGGTTGGTGAGCATGGCAGCCAGGTCGCCGGCCTTTTCCAACACCGGTCCCGAGGTCGTCTTGATGGCGACGTCGAGTTCATTGGCCACGATATTGGCCAGGGTTGTCTTGCCGAGTCCAGGCGGACCGAATACCAGGGTATGGTCCAGCGGTTCGGCCCGTTTGCGCGCGGCATTGATGAAGATATCCATCTGTTCCTTGACCTCGGCCTGGCCCACGTAATCAGCCAGGCTGAGCGGGCGGATGGCCCGGTCTTGGGATTCTTCGCTGGCGGATCCCTCCGCCGATACTATTCGTTCTTCTTCGAGCGCCATCACAACATACTCTTCAAGGCCAACCTGATGAGGGCCTCACTGTCTGCAACCTGCGGATTGTCTTTCAATACCGCACTCACGGCCCGGGACGCCTGCTGCGGCTTGTAACCCAGCGCCAGGAGCGCTGTCTCGGCATCGCGGGTAATGGAAGCCCCCCCGCTGAGTGCCGCCGCCGCGGCTGCGGGGTCGCCTGTGGCTTGCCACTCGCCCAGGCGGTCGCGCATCTCCACGATGAGTCTTTCCGCTGTCTTCTTGCCGATTCCCGGCATGGACACCATGGCAGACACATCGTTGTTCTGCACGGTCCTGACGAAGTCATCGGTTTCCATACCGGACAGGATGGCCAGCGCCATCTTGGGTCCCACGCCATTGACCTTGATCAGGGCGCGGAACATGTCCTTGTCCTGCTGCTGATAAAAACCGTATAGCAACTGGGCATCTTCCCTGACCACGAAATGGGTGTGCAGCTGGATGGCTTTACCAGTCTCCGGCAGGCGGTAGGCCGTGGTCATGGGAACCTGTACTTCATAACAGACGCCGTTTACTTCCACCAGGATATCCGGTGGTTGTTTCTCAACGAGCGTACCTCGAATTCTGCCTATCAACTTGGTTTCCTGGTGTTCTTTGGGAAAAGGTCGTAATCGCTTCGGTAAGTTAACGCAGGCGCTTGCGACTGAACGCTTTCGCCCCGGCCATACGTATCAGGCTGGACTGTGTGTTGGCATGACAAATTGCAATGGCCAAGGCGTCAGCAGCATCTTCCTCGATATTACCACTTATCGTTAGCAGGGCTTTAACCATATGCTGCACCTGATTTTTCTGCGCCGCCCCTGCGCCCACGACTGCCTGCTTTACTTGCCGAGCACTGTACTCATCCACGGGCAGATCGAACGCGAGACAGGCACTCATGGCAGCGCCCCTGGCCTGGCCGAGCTTCAGGGCAGACGCCGCGTTACGCCCCATGAACACTTCCTCGATAGCCACCTCATCGGGCCGATGTTGCTCAATGACTGCGTGCAGACCGGACAGTATCTTCTTGAGTCGCTGCGGCAGAGCGCCATCGCCGGTCTTGATGCAGCCGCAATCGACAAAGCGAAACTTATTGCCCTTGACCTCGACGAGGCCATAGCCAGTGGTGCGGGAACCAGGATCGATACCCAGGATCAAGGGCATGGGATATCCACAAATAAAAGAGAATGTAATGCCTTATATCGAGAAATAGCCAGCAAACTGAATCGGTGAATACGCCTGGGTTGCCTATAGCTGGCTGGCAATCTCATCGGAGATATTGGCGTTGGAATAGACATTCTGCACATCATCCAGATCTTCCAGATGATCCACCAGCTTCAGGAGACTCTCCGCCCCATCCAGATCCAGTTCGACTTCGGTAGAGGCAATCATGGTCATCTCTGCCCGTTCCGGCTCGAGCCCTGCCGCGCTCAAGGCATCCTGAGTGGCGCCGAAGGTTTCCAGGGAGGTTAGCACCTCGATGCTGCCGTCCTCGTTGCTCGCCACGTCGTGGGCACCTGCCTCCAACGCCACTTCCATGAGCTTTTCCTCATCAGTGCCCTTGGGAAAGGTAATGACGCCGGTTCGCTCAAACAGATAGGCAACCGAACCGTTGGTGCCGAGGCTGCCACCGAACTTGTTAAATCCATGTCGTACTTCAGCAACCGTCCGGTTCTTGTTGTCGGTCAGAGTCTCGCAGAGTATGGCCACCCCGCCCGGGCCATAGCCTTCATACACCAGCTCCTCGAGATTATCGCTCTCTGCGGTGCCTGCACCTCGTGCGATGGCGCGGTCGATGGTGTCGCGGGTCATGTTCGCAGCCAAAGCCTTATCCACCACCGCCCGCAGCCGCGGGTTGTCAGCCGGGCTGCCTCCACCTATCTTCGCCGCCACCGTCAGTTCGCGAATAATCTTGGTGAATACCTTGCCCCGCTTGGCATCCTGTCCGGCCTTGCGGTGTTTGATGTTGGCCCATTTACTGTGCCCCGCCATGGTGTAACTCCAGATCCCTAGGCCTTGGGCTTTTCCCTGAGCCTGATATTCAACTCGCGCAGCTGTTTGGTAGAGACCAGTCCCGGGGCATCCGTGAGAGGACAGGCCGCCGTCTGAGTCTTGGGAAAGGCAATCACGTCCCTGATCGATGTGGCACCAGTCATCAACATGATCAGCCGGTCCAATCCGAAGGCGATACCACCATGGGGCGGACAGCCATAGCTAAGCGCACTGAGCAGGAAACCGAATTTCTCTTCGGCTTCCTCTTCTTCGATACCTAACACTTGAAATACGGCCTGTTGCATTTCGGGTTTATTGATACGTACCGAGCCACCGCCCAGTTCCGTACCATTCAATACCATGTCATAGGCTCGGGACAGCGCATTGGCTGGATCACTCCTGAGAGAATCCACATCACAGGCAGGTGCAGTAAAGGGATGGTGCAGCGACGTCAGGCTGCCATCCGAATCCTGCTCAAACATAGGGAAGTCAACCACCCACAGTGGTGCCCAGCCATCACGAACCAGTTGAAGGTCTTCTGCCACCTTGAGTCGCAGCGCACCAATAGCCTCATTTACCACCTTCGCCTTATCGGCACCGAAGAATACGATATCGCCGGTCTCGGCCCCGATGGCAGCCATGAGTTTAGCCGTGGTTTCCTCACCGATGAACTTGATGATCGGCGACTGCAGCCCTTCGGTGCCGGCATTGATGTCATTCACTTTGACCCAGGCCAGTCCCTTGGCACCGTAGATACCTACGAAACTGGTATATTCATCAATCTGCTTGCGGCTGAGTGCGACGCCACCAGGCACCCGCAGGGCGACTACCCTGCTCTCTGGATCTTTCGCCGGACCACTGAACACCTTGAATTCCACGTCCTGCATCAACTCGGCGATATCCATGAGTTCAAGATCGATACGCAGATCCGGCTTGTCAGACCCGTAGAGGCGCATGGCCTCGGCATAGGTCAGGCGTGGAAATTCGCCCAGGTCTACATTCATGTGGGTCTGGAACACGTGCCTGATCAGGGCTTCCATGACCGACATGATTTCCTCTTCATCCATGAAGGAGGTTTCCACGTCGATCTGGGTAAATTCCGGTTGCCGATCGGCACGCAGGTCTTCATCGCGAAAACACTTGGCAATCTGGTAGTAGCGATCCATACCTGCAGCCATGAGGATCTGCTTGAACAGTTGGGGAGACTGCGGCAGGGCGAAGAAATGCTCGGGATGGGTGCGGCTGGGCACCAAATAGTCCCGCGCTCCCTCGGGAGTCGCCTTGGTCAGTAGCGGTGTCTCGATATCGAGGAAGCCGTGCTCGTCCATGAAGTTTCGCACCGTGTTGGTGACTTTGGAGCGAAAACGCATGCGATCCTGCATCTCGGGCCTGCGCAGATCGATATAGCGAAATCGCAGACGCACGTCTTCACCGACGTCGGCGTACTCGTCCAATTGCATCGGTGGGGTCTTGGCCGCATTGAGAATTTCGATCTCCTTACCGAGTACCTCAATCTTGCCGGTGCCCATGTCTTTATTGATGGTACCTTCCGGGCGGAGTCTGACCCTGCCCTTCACCTTCAGGACAAATTCATTTCTTACCCCTTCGGCGGTTGCGAAACTTTCTGCCGTATCCGGATCGAAGACCACCTGGGCGATGCCTTCCCTGTCCCGTAAATCCAGAAAGATCACCCCACCGTGGTCACGGCGTCGATGAACCCAGCCACAGAGTGTGACTTCTTCGTCAACATGGGTTTCGTTGAGTTCACCGCAATAATAACTGCGCATAGTTAATTCCTGTTCGTAAACACTGCCGGAGATTTCGAGGCATTCCGCATCGAAATCGCCAGCATGATCAGCCTTGCTAGTCAGCCTTCTTAGGCTTGTTCGATTGGTCCTTGCTGCCCTTGTCCGGGCTACTCTTGCCTTTTTCACTACTGGCAGCAGGCTTGTCGCTCTTGGCGGCCTTGGAGTCCTTCGATTCCGCTTTCGCCTCATCACCCGATGACTTGGTCGCCGAATCCGATTCGGCAAGTTGTTTCTTGCCGCCAGTCTTGAAGTCGGTTTCGTACCAACCCCCACCTTTCAGCCTGAAGCTGGCGGCGGAAATCAGTTTGCTCAATTCCGGCTCGTGACAAACCGGACAATCCTTTAACGGCTCATCGCTGATTTTTTGCAGGGCTTCCATTTGATGCCCGCAGCTCTGGCACTGATATTCATATATTGGCACGGCTATTCCTCTACTACTGCCTGCACCCGATAAAAGGCGGCGATTATACCCTATCTGGTTAAAACGAGGACATGCTGTAATGAGCCGAACCGAACCGAAACCTGTCGCCCAAGACGCCGGCCCGGTTCTTCGCCAGGGCTTTCGATACCCGGTCAGGGACGGTTGCCGGGACTTGCGGCCCTGGCGACACCCCATCGCAGCGACTCCGGACCCGCCTTTTCCCGTATTCTTTCTTCCTTATATAGTCCGCTATAACCTGGTTCAGTTTGCCGACAGGCATCCAGACAGCATCGCTATCACAAGAAAATACAAGCATCTACAAGGATATCTTCCCTTAGAACAACAAGAGCAGTTCAGGAACACGGATTACTGGACCAGGCCATGGTGATAGTGCGGGAATGAATTGGGCAAGCACCCAGCGCAACAAAACCGGATTGCGACAATCCAGTGCAGCGCATGGCAATGACGTTAAAAAACTCCCCCGCCCAGCGAGCGTTTTTGGGTTATTTTTAACCACATAGGATTTGCAAATTAACCTGTTTTTACCGTTGTATGCTCTATATCTAAATTATTGCGCAAAGTCGGCATATTTACTTGCGGGTGCATGGTGAATGCTTTATAAATACATCCCCTGACGGATGGCAACATCCATTCGCTACCGGAAATTACAGCGTTTTTCAACGCAGGCGAACTGACCCAGGCGAAAAATGTACTGCCATTGCGACAAGCCAGGATACTTTGCTAACCGATTGCTGACTCAAGTGAAAATTTAGCTAAAGTTATTCTCAAGAATTTTGATATAACAATCTGAACAAACTTATTAGGCGCTACTCACTTTAATCCTTGCAGGGTAATCCTGTCCGGATTTGCGGGTGGTAAATGAAAACCGGAAGCCAGGGCATAGAGCAATCTGTTACTTGGCACCCAACGAGAGACTAAAGAGAAAGGGCATGGCTGTTAAAAAATCTGCTGCCAAGAAAAAGGCTGCTCCAAAACCAAAGAAAGCTCCAGCAATCCAGAAGAAGTACACCAAGACTGAGATCCTTAACGAAATCGCTCAGAACACCGATCTGAGCAAGAAGCAGGTAGCTGCCGTTATCGACGAACTGGGTGTTCTGATCGAGCGTCACATCAAGAAGCGTGCGGTAGGCGAATTCACCCTGCCCGGTCTGCTGAAGATCAAATCCGTAGTGCGTCCGGCCCGCCCGGCTCGCAAGGGTGTACCTAACCCGTTCAAGCCTGGCGAGCTGATGGATATTCCGCGCAAGCCAGCAACCACGCGCGTTAAGGTGCTGCCACTGAAGAAGCTGAAAGAATACGCTCTTTAAGCTCACGCCTGCTCAGGCGCCCCTTTCGGGTTGCAAGCCTGACCGGGACAAGCAATATTGGAAGGCAGCCTGATGGCTGCCTTTCTTTTTATGGAAGCAAAAATGCGAGCAAGTCGATATCTACTAGCCACCGTTAAAGAAACCCCTGCCGATGCTGAAGTAGTCAGTCATCAGTTGATGCTGCGGGCCGGCCTTATTCGCAAGCTGGCCAGCGGACTGTATACCTGGTTGCCACTGGGTAACCGTGTCCTGCGTAAGGTAGCCCAGATTGTCAGGGAAGAGATGGATCGTGCCGGCGCCATGGAGGTGTCCATGCCTGTGGTGCAGAATGCCGAGCTCTGGCAGGAATCCGGACGCTGGGACGCCATGGGTGACGAATTGCTGCGCTTTCAGGATCGCCATGAACGGGATTTCTGCCTCGGACCGACCCACGAGGAAGTCATCACCGACCTGGTCCGCCACGAGTTGAGCAGCTACAAGCAACTTCCTGCCAATCTGTACCAGATCCAGACCAAGTTTCGTGACGAACGTCGACCACGCTTCGGGGTCATGCGGGCTCGGGAATTCATCATGAAAGATGCCTATTCCTTCCACACCAGCCAGGAGAGCCTGCAACAGACCTATGAACTCATGCACCAGACCTATTGCGCCATCTTTGAGCGCCTCGGCCTGGACTTTCGACCGGTGCTTGCCGATTCCGGCAATATCGGCGGCAGCATGTCCCATGAATTCCATGTGCTGGCAGATTCCGGTGAAGACGAGATCGTGTTCAGCGATGGTAGCGACTATGCCGCCAATATCGAGCTGGCCGACGGCGGCCTGGCCAGGCCGAACCAGGAAGAAGCCCCTGCTGAGCTGCAGGAAGTAGCAACTGGCGACGCACACAGCATCGAAGCCGTGGCTGAGAGACTCGCCATCGAGCCCTCCGCGATCGTCAAGTGCCTGGTGGTACACGCCTGCGATGAGGAAGGAGAGCTCAGCGATCAGCTGGTCGCGCTGTTGCTTCGCGGCGACCAGGAGCTGAGTGACACCAAGGCCACAAAACTGCCCGAGGTTTACTCGCCGCTTAGCTTCGCCAGCGACGAGGCTATCGAGGCTGCGTTTGGCTGCTTACCCGGCAGCATCGGCCCCCATGGCATCTCCCTGCTGACCATCGCCGATCGCAGCGTGGAAGGCCTGTGCAATTTTGTCTGCGGTGCCAACAAGCCGGACACACACCTGCTCAATGCCAACTGGGAGCGGGATTGCCGTTACGACCGCGTTGCTGACCTGCGCAAGGTGCAGGAGGGTGATGCCAGTCCCGACGGACAGGGCACGCTGTCCATCAAGCGCGGCATAGAAGTAGGTCACATCTTTCAGCTGGGCAGCAAGTACAGCGCCGCCATGAATGCATCCGTGCTGGATGAGAACGGCAAGTCCGTGATCATGACCATGGGCTGTTATGGCATCGGCGTTACCCGTATTGTGGCCGCCTGCATCGAGCAGAATCATGATGATGCCGGCATTATCTGGCCCGATAACATCGCGCCGTTTAACCTGGTCATAGTCGTCCTCGACAGCCACAAGTCCGAACAGGCCATTGCGTACAGCGAGCAACTCTACCGCGACAGCACGGCCCTGGGCATGGAAGTATTGCTGGATGACCGGGACAAGAAGACCAGTCCCGGAGTAAAGTTCGCCGAGAGCGAGTTGATCGGTTTTCCCCATCGCATCGTGATATCGGCGCGAGGACTGGCAGATGGACAGGTGGAATACACTGGCCGGCGCAGCGGACAGAAGGAAACCGTCTCCACGGAGCAAGTGCTGGAATTCCTGCAGGAGCGCTGGCAATCAACCCAGGGATAGGTGCCTGTCCTGGTCGGTCGGACAGGACCTCGGGCTAACCGGCTCACTTCCTGATTTCGAATCCGCCCAGGCCCGGATCCGGGCAGCGTGCGAGTTCCAGGCTGTCTACCCGCGCCGTGGGCGGACCTTCTGCCAGCCATTGGCGCATACTGTCTATGGCATCCGGCTCACCGCAGATCAACACCTCCACGTGACCTTCCAGGGTGTTGCGCACCCAGCCCCTGACGCCATAGTGCAGGGCTTTTTGCCGGGTACCGGCACGGAAGAAGACTCCCTGCACCCTGCCCTTGACCAGCCCGGTCCAGGCGATGGTATTTGCCGGTGTTTGTTGCGGGTCTTCTGGCATCGTGCGCCTCCGATGCTATCCAGTCAGGTTTCCGCCAAAAATACAGGCCACTGTTAATGGCCCGTTATTTGTTGGCTTATCCCGTATAATAGCGAATTGCTCGAAAACCGGAATCGAAAATCGGGTCCGAGCCAGGGATTACAGATCAGGATTTACAGACCAGGGCGACAGCGAAGCGATTCCCACGCCTGACATGACAAGATGAGCCTGCAACTCGCCAGCATCCACACCTACATTGCCGCCACCCAGCGCAAGGCCTCCGCCTTCCTGTGGCAACAGGACCTGGATCTCGTGCCAGTCTGGAAACGCGGGCTGGTACGCTCGAGCCAGATCATCGTTGCCGTGATCAGGGATCTCATGCAGGAGCAGCTGTCGCTGCGCGCCATGAGCCTGGTCTTTACCACCGTCATCGGCTTCTTCCCCATGATCGCACTCACCTTCGCGGTGCTAAAGAGCCTGGGAGTTCACAATGCCATGGAGCCCACCCTGCTCACCCTGCTGCAGCCACTGGGTGAGCGGGCCAACGAATTCACCCAGCAGATTCTTAGCTATGTCGATAATCTGCAAGTTCAGCTCATCGGTATTACCAGTGTGGGGCTGCTGATCTATTTCGTGCTGGACATGATGAGGAAAATCGAATCCGCCTTCAATTATATCTGGGCTGTGAAGAGAGGCCGCTCGCTCTCCAGCCGAATCAGCGAGTACCTGTTTGCCGTTATCGTGAGCCCCCTGCTGCTGTTTCTCTCAATCAGCCTGACCTCCTACATCAATACCAATTTTTTCGAGAGTTTCCTCGAGAACCTGATATTCGGCAGCGTCATCATCGAAGTCTCGGCTTTTATAATATCCATTCTATTGATGTCCCTGGCCTTTGCCTTCGCCTACAGCTTCCTGCCCAACACCAAGGTGCAGTTCAGCTCGGCCTTTATCGGCGGTCTCGTAACAACCATCATCTGGAAATTAATGGGTTCGGTGTTCCAGGGCATATTTGTCGCCTCGGCCAGGGAATCGATCTACCTGGCTTTCGCTTCTGCCATCGCCATCATGTTTTTCATCTACATAGGCTGGCTGGTAGCGCTTATAGGAAGTAGTATCGCCTTCTACCACCAAAACCCGTCCAAGACCCGATCAGGCAGGACCACCCTGACCCTGAGCATCGCCCAACAGGAACAGCTCAGTCTGGCGGTAGCCATCGCAATCATCCGGCGTTTTCAACTTGGCCAGCCTGCACTAACCGACGAGGAACTCGCTCGCAATCTGGACAGCAACCAGGTTGCCATAGAGCAAGCACTGGAGCAGCTGCAGAAAATCGGACTGATAAGCCGGACCGGCGACCAACCCCCCGCCTACCTGCCCAGCCACAGCATAGAAGACTGTACCATGGTAGATATCTGGCGAGCCCTGAGGGAATCCAATGCTGATCACATCAGTATCAGTGACGACTCCGCTGAGTTACTGCTTGCCCATCAGTTTCAGCAGGACATTGACGATGCTATCGTGAGCAATCTGGGCCGTCGCAAGTTTGTCGATCTGAGTGAAGAAGGAGACCATTGATGAGCGAATACATTCTTTATCACAATCCCAGGTGCTCGAAATCACGTGCCGCCCTCGCGTTACTGGAAGAGAACGATATCAACCCGGAAATCGTCTACTACCTGGAAAAGCCGCCCACTCCTGAGGAGTTACGCAGCCTGCTGAACAAGCTGGGACTGGGCATCAGGGATATCCTGCGCACGGGCGAGAAGGATTATGATGAATTGGACCTGAGCGACGAGACCCTGAGCGATGAGATCGTGTTCGACCTGGTATGCCAACACCCCAAGCTCATAGAGCGCCCAATCTTTATACACGGTGACAAGGCGGTCATTGGTCGACCGCCCGAGAACGTACTAACCCTGCTGGAAAACTGATATGTCGACACCCTATGTTCTGGTGCTGTACTACAGCCGCTACGGCGCTACCAGGAAAATGGCGCAGTTGCTTGCGCGCGGCGTGGAAGAGTTGAGTGGCGTTGAGGCGCGCATTCGTACCGTCCCCGCCGTCTCTCCCACCACCGAAGCGACCGAGGCTTCGATACCGGAAGAAGGCGCGCTGTACTGCACGCTACAGGATCTGGAGCAGTGCAGCGGGCTGCTGATTGGCAGCCCTACCCGCTTTGGCCAGATGGCATCGGCCCTGCGTCATTTCATCGATGGCACCGGAGGCCTGTGGGCCGCCGGCAAACTTGTCGACAAACCCTTCGCCTGCTTCACCTCCACCTCTTCCCTGCACGGCGGCCAGGAATCCACCCTGCTGGGCATGGCAATTCCCTGGCTGCATCAGGGCATGATCTATTGTGGCATTCCCTATACGGAGCCTGGCCTCAACACTACCGAATCTGGCGGCACACCCTACGGCGCCAGTCACACAGCCGGAACCGACAGCAACCAACCCATCACCGATACAGAAGCCGAGCTGTGCCGGGCACTGGGTAAACGGATTGCTGCTCTCAGTCTGCGGCTGGCGCCGAAGTCATCATGACCGAGGGCACGGGCAAGCTGTCTCCGAATCGAACGGCTGGCGGCCGCTTGCAGCAGGCACTGCTGTTCAGTTACTACAGCCTGCTGTTGTTTTTTCTGCTGGTCAGCCTGCGGGCCCTGGAGAGCCCTGGCATCAGTACTCCGGTAATCTGGCTGATCCAGGTTTTTCCCCTGCTGATCTTCGCCCCCGGTTTACACAGGCAGAATCCCCGCAGTTTCCTGTGGCTTAGCCTCGTTGTACTACTCTATTTTATTCACGGAGTTCTGGTGAGTTTCGATTCGGTCAGGCGCTATTGGGGAGTCGCTGAGGTGGCCCTGTGCACGGTGTTTTTTACCCTGTTGATCCTGCGTATCCGGGCGAACCGACATGCGAACAGAGAGTCGGCCAGACCGGGACCCGATACTGCCTGAGCCTGCCTGTCACCACTGCATGATTTCCTTCACCAGGGGAATCGTGACCCTGCGCCCCTTCTCCAGGGTAACGCGATCGAGCTGATCAAGAATTGCCATCAGGCTGGTCAGGCTGCGTTCGGCCCGTTGTACGATAAATTCGGCTACGCCCTTCTCGATATTCATACCCCGATTCGCTGCCCGCAGGCGCAGGATCTCTCCCTTTGCGTCATCAGCGGGCTGCTGCATCTGGTAGACCAGACAGGATTGCAGGCGCGACTGCAAATCTGGCAGGTTAACAGCCAGTTTCTTCGGTGGCACGCTGGCAGCGATCAGCAGACGCGTGTCCGACTCCAGCACCTCGTTATATAGATTGAACAGGGCGGCTTCCCAATCGGCATCGCCGGCGAGTTCATCCACGTCATCCAGGCATACCATGGAAAGCGTGTTAGCACCCTGCAGCAGTTCAACACCAAAGTGCTCGCGCTCACCCAGGGGCAGGTAGAGTACAGCGTTTCCCATCTCCGCCTGCTGATGACACAGGGCCTGCAACAGATGGGTGCGACCGCTGCCCGGATTGCCCCATATATAGATGAACTGACGGGACGAATCTTCGCCCTGCAGATTCTCAAGCAACTGGGAATTGGCGGCCGTAACGACGAAATTGCTAAACCTGGCTTCATCCTGCAGATGCACGCCAAGCACCAGCTGGGTCGGTGTGTCCTTGTTCATTTAGCGCGTCCAGCGATAGTGTAACAGGGAGTCATCCCGACCCTGGCTGCTGGCGATAGGCAGCAGGTCCCTGTCCAGGGCAATGAGTTCATGCAGCTGACGCGAACTTCCCGCCAGCCCCAGCTGCAACTCCAGGCGATCACCCTGGATCATGGCAGGGGCCACCGATTGCACGAGGCCGAGATTGCTGACATAGGCAATGAGGGAAGAATAGTCCTGCAGATCGCTGACACCATCGACGCGCAGACGCACATACTGGGTCGCCGCGGACTCGGGCAAGATGGCAAAATAGCTGGCGAGTTCGGTAGTGACCCGGTTCAGCGGCTCCTCCAGGTAGTCTGCCAGTTCCGTCGAGAAGCCATCGAACACGGTGACCTCATCCTGGAAGATGAATTGCCACAGGCCGACCAGTTCACCGCTGGCCGTAAAATGCAGGCGCCCGGCCAGCATACTGTCTGCTGCGTAGCGTGCACTGGCACGGCGAATGGCTTCCTCGTCCAGGGTCCACACCAGGTCAGCGCTCAGATTGCGGCGATCCTCAAAATCCAGCACCGGAAAGATAATGGGCACGCCCCGCGTCTCGCCGAACTGGCGAATGGTATCGATAATTTCCGCTTCCTCGCCGGTGAGTAGTCGCCGCTCCCCCTCGTCATTCTGCAGCGCCATCCACACCATCACGCTGGGCCGGTTGCTGTTCCAGATGGGGATGCCGGCATCGATCAGCATGCGATCGATCAGACCCGCGGCGAAGTCCACGTTCATGGTCCGGCGTTGCCGGGTAACACTGACAGGGGTCGCCGCTGGACTGGCCGCCAGCGGGTTGCCGTCCGGATTGGCGGCACCGGCACTGGCGGCAGCCGTCAGCGCATCCCCGTTCAGCGGGGCAGGATCGGTCCCGCTCGTCACCGGCGCCTGTGGAACCGGGATCTCCACGGTTTCCGTCGAATAGCTGATGGCCTCGACATAACTCTGCGCGTTATTGAGTGCCCGCAGCACAGCGGGGTCCTCGAGATAGCGTGGATCACCCGTGACCTTCAGGATTACCGCCGCCAGCGCCTCCCGAAAGGCCCTGTTGCGATCGGCGTCGCTTTCATTCATCAACTCCACCCGCTTGCTGTACAGGCCAGTGACCTGCAGGGCCTGCACAGGCGGCAGTCCCTGCATAGCGAGAATCAGCAGGAAGACCACGCCGAAACGGATTGAATAGCCGGGCTTTTTCATGGGAAGCGATAATACTGCAATTTCGTCGTTGACGCCTCTCAGCCCCGTGATAACTGACGCCGCGGGGACTTCCTGATAAACTCCGCAACCGACTACAGCCCCACAGGACCGCACCATGTCTCCGCAAGACCCTTCATCAGCCTCGGCATCACAGGAATCTCTCAGCTATCGCGATGCAGGGGTCGACATAGACGCGGGCAATACCCTTGTTCAGGCCATCAAGTCCGTCACCAAACGCACTCACCGCCCCGAAGTACTGTCGGAACTGGGTGGTTTTGGCGCGCTCTGCGAACTGCCCACCCGCTACAGGGAACCCGTGCTGGTGTCAGCCACCGACGGCGTGGGCACCAAACTGATGCTGGCCAAGATGATGGGCAAGCATGACAGTATCGGCATCGACCTGGTGGCAATGTGCGTGAACGACCTGATCGTATGTGGTGCCGAACCCTTGTTCTTTCTCGATTACTACGCCACCGGCGGCTTGAACGTGGAGACGGCCACTGACGTGGTGCGGGGAATTGGTGCCGGCTGCGAGCAAGCGGGCTGCGCCCTCATCGGTGGAGAGACCGCCGAGATGCCTGGCATGTACCAGAAAGAGGATTACGATCTGGCCGGGTTCGCCGTGGGCGTGGTGGAGAAGTCGCGCATCATCGACCCTGCCAGGGTAAAGGTTGGAGACGTGCTGCTTGGTCTGGATTCCTCGGGACCCCACTCTAACGGCTATTCCCTCATCCGCAAGATTCTGGAGCGCAGCGGCGCCAGCCTGGACGACCCATTCGAGCAGAGCACCCTGGGTGAGACCCTGCTTGCTCCCACTGTCATCTATGTCAAGGCCTTGCAGGCCTTGATGGCGGAAATCGAGATTCACGGCATTGCCCACATCACCGGCGGTGGTATCACCGAGAACCTGCCGCGGGTCCTGCCGGCCAATACCGTTGCCAGCATTGATGCCAGCAGCTGGCAGCGTCCGGCGATATTCAACTGGCTGCAGCAACAGGGACGGGTCGAGGAATCAGAGATGCACCGTACGTTCAACTGCGGGATCGGCATGGTGCTCTGCCTGCGTTCAGCCGACGTACAGCAAGCGCTGGCTACCCTGCAGCACAATGGAATCACGGCACGGGTGATCGGCGAAGTCCAGGCCGGGCCCGATGCAGAGCCATCGGTACGGATGGGCTAGGCCGGAGAGTGGTCCAGCCTCATCATCGGCTCTGCCACCGCATCATCAGGTACGTAAGAGACGTCAGGCAATAATCGGGAAACCAAGACCATGGAATCAACACACTGCAGAATCGTTGTCCTGATCTCTGGTAACGGTTCCAATCTGCAAGCCTTGATCGATGCCAGCATCCATTCCAATTTCAAAATTGCCGTTGTCATCTCCAACAAGGCCGATGCCTTCGGATTGCAGCGAGCCCAGCGCGACAACATTCCCACCGAAGTCGTCGAGCACAAAGACTACTCAGACCGTAACGAATTCGATCGCGCCCTGATGGATACGATCGAATCCTACTCACCGGACCTGGTGGTACTGGCCGGCTTCATGCGCATTCTTGGTGCCGAGTTCGTGTCGTATTTCCGTGGCCGCATACTCAATATCCACCCCTCCCTGCTGCCGAAATTCCCGGGCATCAATACCCACCAGCGGGCTCTGGATGCCAAAGAGAAGGAACATGGCGTATCGGTGCATTTCGTGACCGAGGAACTGGATGGTGGCCCGGTCATTGCGCAGGACCGGGTACAGGTCAGCAGCGATGACTCGGCAAGCAGCCTGGCCGAGAAGGTTCTGGAGAAGGAACACCTGCTCTACCCCAAAGTCGTCTCCTGGTATGCTGCCGGCAGACTGAAGCTGGAAAACAATCAGGCTACACTGGATGGCAGCGCCTTGCCCGAGGGCGGCGTCCAGGTGCATCCCTGAGCAGGGGTCCTGTCATGAAGCCATTGCAACGGTTACACCTGCTACTCCCTACACTGTTATTCTCCGCTACTGCCCTCGCGCAACAGGCGCCGACAGAGTTTTCTGCTTACTACCAGGCCAGCACGAACGGCATTCGCGGTAGCGCCGAACGCCACCTCGTGATGACCGACGCTAACATCTACCGA
>Ga0181579_10000219_pt1 | contig 43767 bp, 44 predicted proteins | sample 071ome_24_FD_132996 | JGI IMG/M metagenome (GOLD analysis project Ga0181579, IMG submission 132996) | Coastal salt marsh microbial communities from the Groves Creek Marsh, Skidaway Island, Georgia - 071402CT metaG (megahit assembly) | ecosystem: Environmental > Aquatic > Marine > Intertidal...
AGTTCTCTGGGCTACAGACCGCCCGCACCGGTCACGATCTTGCCGCCTATGGCCAAATCGCCTTACCCTCAAACCGTCCGGGCTCTCTCATAGAAACTGGACCACTGATCTGGGGCAGGTCAAGGACAATGAGATAGATGACGGCATTGAAGGCGTTCGCCCGGCCGCGGTCGTTGATTCGGCTCAATTGCAGGACAGGGGTGATCGGCTTCCCAAGGGACCACCGCCCGTCGCGTTTTTCGGTTACCAACCCCCGCGCCGGTCGTGGTAGGAGCATCGCTCGTGATGACGGGAGGCGCATCGATGGACCGGGATTACGTGACGATCAATCGAGATATTTGGGACGCCGAGGCCGCGCATTGGGTGGCAATGGGGGCGCAGCGTTGGGCGCTTGACGCGCTGATCTGGGGGAACTGGGGGGCGGCGGAGGCCTTGCTGAACCTGTTGCCGGCAGACCTGGCGGGCAAAGACGCGATCGAGTTGGGCTGTGGCACGGGCTACGTGTCGGGCTGGATGGCACGACGCGGGGCGCGGGTGACGGGCATCGATATCTCGGCCGGGCAACTCGCCACCGCGCGGCAATTGGCCGACCAGCACGGCGCCGACATTACGTTTATCGAGGGCAATGCCGAGGCGACGGGGCTTGCCGAGGCATCGTTCGATTTTGCGATTTCGGAATACGGCGCGGCTATTTGGTGTCAGCCCGAAACGTGGCTGCGCGAGGCGTGGCGCTTGTTGCGCCCCGGCGGGCGGTTGGTGTTTCTAGGCAACCATCCCTTAGTGCTGTTGTGTTCGCCGCTGAACGGTGCGCCGTGCGATTTGACGCTGCATCGCCCCTATCGCGACATGTGGGGGGCCGATTGGACCCAGGTCGAATTCGACCCCACCGGGGTGTGCTTTAACTTGACGATGTCAGGGTGGATGGCGGTGTTCTTGGAGATCGGGTTCCGCGTGACGAACTATCAAGAGATCTTCATTCCCGATCACCAAACCGAAACGAGCGCGAGTGTGCCGGCGGAATGGGGTAAGAAGTATCCCGTGGAACAGGTTTGGCATCTGGAAAAGCCGGCCTAACAGCGACGCCCCACGAAGAGACGGAAAGGATCCCACCCCATGACGGCATCCCCCTTGCGCCCGGAACGCATTCGGATTGCGCCCGAGATCGACATCAGCCGAGCGCTGACCGGATTGTGGCAGGTGGCCGATATCGAAAAGGACGGGGCGGTGATCGATCCCGAGGAAGGCGCAGATCATCTGCAGGCGTATGCGCGGGCCGGGTTCAATTCGTTCGACATGGCGGATCATTACGGCAGTGCCGAGATTATTGCCGGGCGCCTATTGAAGCGGGGCGACGCGCCGCGCCCGACGGTGTTTACCAAGTGGTGCCCGCCGCCGGGGGCGATGACGGCCGATGTCGTGCGCGCCGGTGTGGAAAAGCGGCTGGCGCGGCTGGATGTCGCGCGGATCGACCTGTTGCAGTTTCATTGGTGGACGTTCGAGCATCCGGCGTGGCTCGACGCACTGCACGAACTGTCGGCGCTGCGCGACGAAGGACTGATCGGCGCGTTGGGGGCGACCAATTTCGATGCGGCGCATTTCAATCTGGCGCTCGCCGACGGCATTCCGCTGCGCACCAATCAGGTGAGCATGTCGTTGCTCGACCCCAGGCCGTGCGGACCGTTGACGGAGGTGTGCGAGACGCACGAGACGTTCATTCTAGCCTACGGCGTGTTGTGCGGCGGGTTTTTGTCCGACCGGTGGTTGGGCAAGCCGGAACCGAGCGACATCCAGGACTGGTCGAAGATGAAGTACAAGCGCTTTATCGATGCGACCGGGGGCTGGGATGTCTTTCAAGGATTGCTAGAGGCGATGTCGGATGTGGCGCGCAAGCATGAGGTGTCGATCGCGAATGTCGCGACGCGGTGGGTGCTGGAGCAACCGCGCGTGGCGGGGGTCATCATCGGCGCGCGGTTGGGCGAAAACGCGCATATCGAAGACAACCTAAAGCTCTTTTCGTTCGCGCTGGACGCGGACGACAAAGCGGCGTTGGCGGATGCGATGGCGGCGGCCGAGCCGTTGCCGGGCGATTGCGGCGACGAATACCGCAAGCCGCCGTTCCTGACCGCAACCGGCGATCTATCGCATCACCTGACCACAGTGGAGAAAGCCTTTACCCCGGAACCCGTGGCGACACGCGCGGGGGGCACACGGGTGACGACGGGATCGGTGTGGGAAGACATCGCGGGCTATTGCCGCGCGCACCGTGTCGGCGATCGGATTTTCGTCTCCGGCACCACGGCTGTGGCGGGCGTGGACCGCGCGGTGGCGGTGAACGATGCCGGGGCGCAAACCACCTACATCTTGGATCGCATCCTGACGGCGATCGCCGCGTTGGGCGGCACACCCGAAGACGTGGTGCGCACGCGGGTGTACATCGTGGACGACGCCGATACCGAAGCCGTGGCTCGCGCGCATGGCCGGGTGTTCGGCGAGATCAAACCGGCGAATACCTTTTTGCGGGTGGCGGGCCTGGTGGGCGATCATCGCGTCGAGATCGACGCCGAGGCGGTGGTGGCTGGTTAGTCCTTGGTTTGCGCTGCATACCAGCCGAGGAATGCAGTGACGAAGCGTTGTGGTGCCGCGGTGTCGAACTCGAGGTAAAGCGAAGGCTCGACCAGTTCACACTCCATCGAAACCGGTGCGCCGTGCCACAGGACGAGATCGACCCGGGCGTAGAGCGGCGTGACATCCAATGCCTTCATCGCGGCGTCGCCGACCGCTCGCAGGGCGGGGTCGGGCGTAAACGCGGAGAGATTACCGCCGTGCTCTTCTTGCACCCGAAAGTCGCCCGGCTTCGGTACCTTGCGGATCGCGTGACTGTAGCGACCGCCAAAATAGAACAACGAAAACTCACCCGATGTAATGATGGTATCGACGAAAGGCTGAATCATATGCCGTCGATCGGCGAAGGTTTTGGCGAGCGACCCCTGGTTTCGGGCCAGCGAGGCTCGGTCGAGACGAAACGTATCGACGGCGCCGGCTGCGACGACCGGTTTGATGACGATTTCATCGGTGCCGAACTGGGAGAAGGCGCGCGCGGTGTGGGCGGCATCATAGGTGCCGGCCCAAATTGTGGGAACGATCGGGACGCCACGCGCAGCTAAATCACGCAGGTATTTTTTGTCGAGGTTCCACACCATTTGGGCGTGGTCGTTGGCCAGCGCCACGGGCGCTCGGTCGATCGCGTCCAACACCGCGATGAACGCGGCCACATCCTGGACGTAGTCCCAAGGGGTGCGCACGACGACGGCGTCGAACTGCGCCCAGTCGACGCGCCGGTCACGCCACGATACTTCCGTTACGCGCCAGCCCGCAGCGGCCAAGGGCGGCACCAAGAGATGGTCCGATGTTTGAAAGCCGTCGAGGCTGTCCATCGAGAGGAAGGCGCAGTGGGGCACAGGCGGGTTTTAGCCTGGCGCCGTTGCCGGGGCCACATTCATCTAGAGCGGCGCGGAGTTGGCATCGGCGGAGAAGGTGGCTGCGCCACGGTCGAAAACGCCGGTGGTCGACACCGGCGGGGAAAATCCATGGCCCGGGGGCAACGCCCGGGAAGGCCGGACGACCGCTCGTTGACTTGCCTCATTCGGGGACGAGGCAAACGGGATGACAATGAGGAATGGGCCCAACGGATGGCGGCTGGAAGGCCGGCGGCGGTGGTGGTTTGTGCGCCCTTGGCAAGGGGGCGTCTGGCGAGGACACGTTTGTGAGCGTATTGAACGTCAAGGCGCTGGAGAAAGCGACGCTGGTCAACCGCAGCGAGCTGTTCCGGTTCGGCACCGCGCTGCTGTTTATCGTGGTGATCATGTTGCTGACGATGCTGCGGGGCGAGGGCGGCTCGGACAGCGTTCTGCTGGTGATCGCGACGATGATCGGCGCCTATATGGCGATCAACATCGGCGCCAACGATGTCGCCAACAACGTGGGCCCGGCGGTCGGGTCGAAGGCGATCACGCTGGCCGGCGCGATCATCATCGCGGCGATTTTCGAAGCCTCCGGCGCGCTGATCGCGGGTGGCGACGTGGTGCGCACGATCAAAAGCAACATCATCGATCCGGATCTGATCCGCGACGCCGATACTTTCATTTGGTTGATGATCGGCGCGCTGCTCGGTGCGGCGCTATGGTTGAACCTGGCGACCGCGATCGGCGCCCCGGTTTCGACCACGCATTCGATCGTCGGCGGCGTATTGGGCGCCGGCATCGCGGCGGGCGGCTGGCATATTGCGGATTGGAACGTGGTGATGCGGATCGCGGCGAGCTGGGTGATTTCGCCGGTCTTCGGCGGGGTCATTGCCGGCGGATTCCTCTACGTCTTCAAGCGCACGGTGACCTACAAACCCGGCGTCCTTGCCGCGGCCCGCGTGGTGGTGCCGCGACTTGTGGCGCTGATGGCGTGGGCTTTCGTCACCTACCTGATGCTCAAGGGCGTCAAACAGATTGTGCATGTGAACTTTGTCGTGGCGGCGCTGATCGGGTTGGGGGCGGCGATCGCGGTGTTCTTTATCACCAAACCCTACGTCGGCCGCGCGTGTGCGCGCTTGCCCGACAACAAGGAGGGCGCCAACGAGCTGTTCACCATCCCGCTGATCTTTGCGGCGGCGCTGCTCAGCTTCGCGCACGGCGCCAACGACGTGGCGAACGCCGTCGGCCCCCTCGCCGGGATTTACGATGCGATCGTCAGCGGCGGCATTCGCGAAAAGGCCTCGATCCCGATCTGGGTGATGCTGGTCGGCGCGCTGGGGATCGCGCTGGGCCTGGCGCTTTACGGCCCGAAACTCATTCGCATGGTCGGTACCGAGATCACCGAGATCGACAAGACGCGGGCCTTTTGTATCGCGTTGGCGGCGGCCATCACGGTGATCATCGCTTCACAGCTCGGCCTGCCCGTAAGTTCGACGCACATCGCGGTCGGCGGCGTGTTCGGTGTCGGGTTCTTGCGGGAATACATCAAAGCCAACTACGGGCGCATGATCGAGGAGATCAAGCTGCACCACGCGAACGACAGCCCGGACGAGGTCGAAGCCTTCCTCAATCGTTTCGAAGCGGCCTCGTTGCACGAGCGTGGCGACATGCTGCGCGACCTGAAAAGCCAGAAAACGCCAGGCGTGATCGACAAGGACGAACGCAAACAGTTGCGTAACGTGCATCGATTGGAATTGGTCAAGCGGTCGCTTCTGCTGCGGATCGTCGCGGCGTGGGTGATTACGGTACCGGCGACCGCACTATTGGGGGCCGCACTATTCTACATGGTGCGCGGGATCATGCTGCCCTAGCCGACGAGAGGGAACCGACGTGTCAGAGGATATGCCCGAACATCACGACCGAACCGGCCCTGTGCTCGTCGCCGTGGATTTTTCCGACGACTCGCGCGCAGCGCTGATGTGGGCGAGCCGCGAAGCCACGCGGTGGGACCGATCGCTGACGATCCTGCACGTCGTCCACGACCCCGCGGCGAGCCCCGGTTTTTACAACGAGGTGACGGAGACTTTGCCGCGACCGATGGCTGAAGTGGCGCGCGACATGATGGACGATTTCCTGAAAGCCGTGCGCGCGGACCACCCCGAGCTCGGTGCGCTCGCCAATGCCGAGGTCAAGCTGGTGATCGGCCTGCCCGCGGGGCGCATCGTCGAAGTGGCGACACAAATCGACACGCCGCTGATCGTCATCGGCAGCCGCGGGCTGACCGGTCTGCCGCACATTCTGATCGGCTCGGTTGCGGAACGGGTGGTGCAGCTTGCCCCGGTGCCGGTGGTGGTCGTGAAGCAGTCCTAGCCTTTGATGGAATCACCCGATCAGTTTGCGCTTTGGACCGGCCTTGTCAGCGGCCTGGCGCTCTTTTTGTTCGACTTGGATCTCTTGACGGGCGGGCTGAAGCGCGCCGCAGGCGACACCCTCAAAGACCTCCTCCGGCGCTTGACCCGAAACCGGTTCTTCGGTGTCGTCCTCGGCGCCATCACCACCGCGATCGTCAACTCGTCGTCGGTGACGACGGTGATCCTGGTCGGATTCATTTCCGCCGGGCTGCTGTCGATATCGCAAAGCATCAGCGTCATCATGGGCGCCAACATCGGCAGCACCATGACCGCGCAGATTCTGGCCTTCAAGGTGACGCAGTTCGCCCTGCCGTTGATCGCGCTGGGCTTTGTGGTGACCGCCCTGCCCAGCCTGCGGGCGTTCCGCAACTACGGCCAAATGCTGCTCGGTTTCGGCCTGGTCTTTTTCGGCATGGGCCTGATGAGCGACGCGATGGCGCCGCTGCGGACCTTTCCGCTGTTCATCGATCTGATCGCCTCGCTGTCCAACCCCCTCTTGGCCATTTTGGTCGGCGCCACGTTCACCGCCGTCATCCAGTCGTCCGCCGCCACCACCAGCATCGTCATCGTCCTTGCCGGGCAAGGCTTAATGTCGCTGGAAACCGCGATCGCCGTGGCGCTGGGCGCCAACATCGGCACCTGCGCGACGGCCGGGCTGGCCGTTATCGGCAAGTCGCGCGAGGCCGTGAGAACCGCGCTGGTCCATGTGTTGTTCAATGTCGCTGGCGTTCTGGTTTGGGTCGCGTTCATCCCGCATCTGGCCGATCTCGCGCGCCTCGTGTCGCCGTCGGCGGCCGGGGTGGCCGACGCCGTCCGTGGCGCCGCGGAGGCCCCGCGGCAAATCGCCAACGCGCATACCATCTTCAACGTCGTCAATACGTTCTTGTTCATCGGGTTCAGGACCCAGATCGCACGCTTTGTCGAATGGGCCATCCCCGACCGACCGCTGTCGGAGGACGCCCTGCTGCCGGCGAAGTTTCTCGACCCCAGCCTGCTTTCGACGCCCGCCATCGCACTCGACAACGCGCGCTTCGAAATCGGTCGACTGGGCGCCTACGTGCACCAAACGCTCGCCAAGGCCTATCCGGCGGCGGTGGCGCACTCGTTGCGCGATATCGAAGAGATCGAACGGATGGACAAAGCCGTCGACGATCTGCATCGGGAAATTCTCGCCTATTTGGGCAACCTGTCGCGGGCCGATCTGTCGCAGAGCCAAGGACGGACGCTGATGCGGCTGGCCGAAGTCGCCAACGATCTCGAACACATCGCCGACCGCATCGCCACGGACATGATGACGTCGGCGCGCAAACGGATCGAGGCGCGCACCACGATGCAGCCCAGCACGCTGGAGTCGATGACGCGCCTAAATGACGAAGTTGCCGCCGCCCTGCGCGATGCCGCCAAAGCCGTGGCCGAGGACGACGACGAACTCGCACGCCAAGTGCGATCGATGAAGCGCGGGGTGAGCGCCATCGAAAGAATGATCGAAGCGGAAAGCGTCAACCGGTTGGGGACGGCGCCCAAAGCCGGGCTGACCGCCTACGTGCGCGAAATCGAGCTGATCGAAATATTGGACGGGATCTTCAAGCAAGCGCGGCGTATCGCACGGTCCCAATTGGACAAGGGGCCCGCGGACGAAGACGCCGAACCAGACTGACGCGGGGCGCTACTCGGGCACCGCGAAGGTGAGGTTGGCCCACAGGGTTTCCCAAGCGGCGCGATGGCGGGCGTGACGTTGGTCGGGTTCGCGTAACGCCACGGCATTGACCATGTAGGTATGGCCGGGTGTGACCGGCAGGGTGGCGCGGCCCTGGGCATCGGTTTCATGCAGGGTGAGACGCACGGTGCCGTCGGGGGCTTTGTCGAACAATTCGATTTGGGCGCCCGCGCGCGGGGCGTCCCCGAAAAAGAGCTGCACGTCGAGGCCGTCGGCGACGGTGTCGGTATAAGGATTTTCGAGCGCGACGAGTTCGGTTTCCAACCCGAGGCGTCGGTCTTGACCACGCGCGGCACCGACGCCGATGAGCGACTTGGAATAGCGCGTGTAGACCTCTTTCAACCTGATCCGTTCCAGACCACGGGCGACATGGCGCGCGGCGATGTCGGGATAGCCTTTGTGCACGGCGAAGGATTCGAACTTTTCGAATTTGGCGTAGTTCAGGGTTTCGGCCCGACTTTGATAGACCACGATGTGCAGACCTGTGCCCGACGTGGGTTGGTTGAGGGCCGGTTGGTCACCGAGGCGACCGGTAACACCGGCGACCTCGTCGCCTGATATGATCTCGAAGCGGTCAAACAAGTGAGGAAGGTAGACGAGGTGATTGCCCTCGAAATTTTCGCCGTTGGTGAGGTCGGCGACGATCGGGTCGCCCGCCGCCGGTCGGTAGGTGTGCGGATCGATCCACAATTCGTGCGCATGGGCCGGCAGGGCCACCAGCGCGACGATGAGCGCTAGGAGCAGTCGCATGCGGACATCTTTGTCGGCGCGGGCCGGTTGGTGGCAGGTGCTGTTGAGCGCATGGGTGTGCTGGTTAGCCTTGGTGGCGACGGCGGGCGCCCACGAGGTTACACCCTCTATCGCCGACATGCGCACGACAGACGGCGTGATGACCCTCGATGTGCGGTTGAGCCTAGAGGGTTTTATCGCCGGGATCGATCTTTCCGACGTCACCGACACCAACGAAGCCCCGGCGGCGGCCACCTACGACGCCTTACGCGCGCTGGACGCCGCCGCATTGGAAGCACGGTTCCGCGCGTTCTGGCCGGAGATGGCCGAGGGGTTTGCGATCCGCGCGGGCGACCGCGCTTTGGTACCGACATTGGACACGGTGACCGTCCCGCCCCCCGGCAACACCAAGCTGGTGCGCACCTCGACGATCCGGGTGCAGGTGGACCTGCCGATGGACACCGAAACGATCGTTCTCGGCTGGGCGCGCGCGTTCGGCGCGCTGGTGGTGCGTCAGATCGGCGTCGCCGATCCGTTCGAGGCCTATTTGCCGGGCGGCACGTTGAGCCAACCGATTCAAGTGGCCGGCGGGAGCGCGTTGAGCCCGTGGCAAACCGGCGTGCGCTATGTCGGGGTCGGGTTCGATCACATCGTCCCCAAGGGGCTTGATCACATTCTGTTCGTGTTGGGGCTGTTCTTTCTGTCGCCGGCGCTGCGCGCGCTGTTGTGGCAGGTCTCGGCCTTTACCTTGGCCCATACCCTGACCTTGGCGTTGAGTGCCTTGGGCTACGTGTCGGTGCCGGCGGCCATCGTCGAACCCTTGATCGCGGCGACGATCGCCTATGTCGCGGTGGAAAACATCTTTGCCCACAAGCTTCACGCCTGGCGCCTGGTGATCGTGTTGGGCTTTGGCCTGCTGCACGGGTTGGGCTTTGCCAGTGTGCTGAGCGAATTCAGGTTGCCGCAGGGCGGGTTTATCGCGGCGCTGATCGGCTTCAACGTCGGGGTCGAGGTCGGCCAGTTGGCGGTGATCGCCGGTGCGTTCGTGCTGGTGGGGATGTGGTTTCGGCGCAAGGCGTGGTACCGCGCCCGCGTGGCCATCCCGGCATCGGCGGCGATTGCGGCGATCGGCGCCTTTTGGTTCGTCGAACGGGTGGGGCTGATCTAGCGCGCCGCGCGCCAACGCCACCTTAGAACGGTTTGGTGGCCCCGACGAACGCGATAAGAAGAACGATCGCCCACAAGGTACCCGCGGCACTGCCGCAGTTGATGCGGTTCCGCTTCATCAGGCGCTCGCCCTCGACGGCCTGTTCGCCGCCCGCTCGGACCATGGCGAAGATTGGCGGCCAACGGTCCGCCGCGGCGGTGATCCATACCGCGCTGAGGACCATGAAGCCGTAGAGCAGGACCTTGACCGAAATCCAAACTTCGGCGAACGGCGCACCGGTGGCGAGCGAATAGAGCCCAAGGCCCAAGGTCACCACGGCGACCGAGTACCACGCGATGCGATCGATCTTGTGAATGGTCTTGCCGATGGGCTTGTCGGCGGTGAGACGCTCGGACCACAAGAGCACCAGCCAAGCGATGCTCAAGATCCAAATCAGAACGAGCCAACCGCCATCGAGCGGCGAGCCCCACGGCACCGCCATCGTAAAGCCGAGCGGGAGAATCAACGGCACGCAAGTACGGGGTGCGAGATCGATCTTGCGGCGGATGCGGCGGACGCGCAGGCGTTCGTCCAAGGACAGATCGTCGCGCGTGAGTTGGCTGTCGCAGAAGAAGACGCCCAAGTCGGCGCCCAGCCAATAGCCGAACAACAGCACGTGGAAAAAGATCAAGACGCCTTGCAGTTCGATGGTCATGTCGCGACCCCCCGTTCGGGTTCAACGGCGATGTCCCTTTGTGCCGCGATCGCGTGGGGCCGGATATGTTGTAGATCAATCTGTTGAAGTGCCGCGCTGCTCAAAGACGGTTGGCGGCGCGATGACGCCCTTTTTGGGGGCCGGACCGTTCAGATGAAGCGTGTCTAACGCGCCGCGGGCGTGAAGGGGATGCGGCCTTCGAGCCGTTCGATCGCAAGATCGATGTCTTCGCGAAACAGCGAGATCATGTAGGTATAGCGGGAGCGTTCGTCATCGCCCGCCAAGGTGCCGACAATATGTTTGACCGCGCTCATGTACGAGGGTTGGCGGAACATATGAAAACGCAAGGTTTGATTGCCGAACACGGCGGCGAGCACCTTGTTGGCCTGTGCCCAGAGGGGGTCGAGCACCGCGTCGAGCTCGCGGATCGATGCCGCGGGGTCGATCAAATAGAGACGGCCCAGCAGTTCTTCCAAACGCCGTCGGCTTTCCGAGACGGTGTGGTTGCGGAGCATCATGGGCAAAGCGTTCATGCTGGGTAAACCCGGGCCGGCCGGTTTTGGATGACAGCCGTCGGTTGTAGTGTCGGCAGGTTTGCAACGCCGGTCACGGCGCGCCGGATTGCCGCGGTTTAGCCGTTCTGCGGGGCGGGCTTTCGGGCCACCGCACCGGCGGCGGTGCCGGCCAGCGGCAGGTCGAAATAGAAAGTGGTGCCCTGGTCGGGATCGGACTCGAATCCGATGCGACCGCCCATCGCTTCGACGATTTTCTTGGAAATCGACAGCCCCAGACCGGTGCCCGAGGTCCCGCGGGCATCCGACGTATCGGCCTGCCAAAAGTGCTCGAACACCTGCGCCTGCTGGGTCGGGGGGATGCCGTCGCCGGTATCGTGGACCGAGACCCGCGCGTGGCCGTCCAGACATGTTGCGCCGATCGTCACGGTGCTACCGCGCGGCGCGAATTTGGTGGCGTTGGACACGAGGTTGGTCAGCACTTGGTCGACGCGACCGGCATCGGCCATGACGCAAGCATCGGGAATATCGTCGGCGCGGCGCACACCGACGCCGTATCGTTGCGCCAAGACCTCGACCGCGGCGAGGTTTCGGTCCAGCAACGGCACAAGGTCAACGGTCTTGAGGTCGACGACCAAACTGCCGGCCTCGATCGCTTGGACGTCGAGAATGTCGTTGACCAACGTGAGGAGTCGATCGGCATTGCGCTGCGCGATTTCGATCAGCTTGTTGCTGTCGGATGTTTGCTCGACACCGACACCGCCCACCAGCAGATCGAGCGCGCCTTTGATCGAGGTGAGCGGCGTTCTGAGTTCATGACTGACCGTTGAGATAAATTCATCTTTCAGTCGGTCGACCCGCTTGAGTTCGGTGACGTCGGTATGGGTGATGATCCGCACCCCGCTTTCGGACCGGCCCTCGTAGACCAACATCGACCGACCGTCGGTGAGGTCTTGGACGAAACTGCCCGCCGCCACGCGATGGCGTTCCAAACGTGAGGCCAGCACATCGTCGCGCGGCCCCATCGAATCCCACAGGCCGGTACTGACGACATAGCGCGCAAGGTCTTCGAAACTCGTCCCGGGTTAGATGACGTGCCCCGCTTCGGGGTAGTGCGCACGCCAGGCATCGTTGAACAGCATGATCCGATCGTCGGCATCGAGGATCAGCGTCGGATTGGGAATGCTGGCCACGGCGTCGCTGAGAATGGCTTGGGCGTTTTGCGCCTGGCGCTGACTTTCCTCGTATCGCTGGTTGGCGAGGTCGCCCTTTTCGAGCGCGAGAAACGCCAAATACGTCACCGGCAGCGCCAGGCCCAGCGGCGTGAAAACTGCAAGATAGAGCGCCGGAAACACATCGCTGTCGATCGCGGTCATGGTGACCGCCGTGGCCAGGGTGGATGCGGCCGTCACCAACGCGGTGACGACGAGCGCCACGCGAAACGGACCGTAGCGCCGGACCAGAAGGGTGATGGTGTCGAGCAACATGCGAGCAAGTACCAGAACGAGCGCGATTCGAGGTCTTGGCATCGACCATAAGTCATGCCCGACAGACAGGGTAGCGAGGACTGGCCCTGGATTTTTACACGGCGCTTAAAACTAGGTGGATGGCGAGAGGTTAAATGCGACTGCCGTTGAACTTGATGCGGCTGAGAACCGCGATCGTGACGAGTTGCGCACGGGAGAGGTCGGCGGCGGACATTTCGGATTCCAGCTTGTCGCGCTCGCGTGCCGCGCGCCCGTTGCGATTGGCCGCGACGTTGTACCACGCCCAGGCCTTGATGAGATCGGTCTTGATACCGGTGCCGGTGCGGTAGCTTCGAGCCAGCCGGTACATCGCTTCGGACTGCCCGTGTTCGGCGGCACGCTTGTACAGCTTGAAAGCTTTCCCAGGATCGCGCGGCACGCCGTCGCCTTTGGCGTAGAGATCGCCGAGACGCCACCGCGCGGCTTCGTTGCCCTCGTCGGACGCGAAGCGCAGCAGCTTGACCGCTTTGGCGAAATTGTTGTGCGGCGAAAGTTCTTCGGCGTAGACCCGCGCGAGAAAAACCGCGTCGGTGGCGTTGCCCGCCTTGGCCGAGGCGGCACACGCCCCAAGAATGAGTTCGTGGCGATTGGGCGCGCCGTAGTTTTCGCGAAACACCTGCCCGCAGCCTTGCGTTTCCGCCGCGGCGGCGCGGGCGGCGTCGGCTTCGCCCTGTTCATTGGCGCGGGCCAGACCGATTTCGATGCGGGGCCAGTTCTTGTCGGCGCGACGCCGATGGCTGTCGCGGCTTCTCAACCACGCATCGCGACGATCGGCGGTGCTGAAGAAATACAGGCGCCCGCCTTCAACCGACCAGAGCCGCGGGTTGGCCTTGACGATTTGCCCAAGAAAGATGCCGTAGGCGTCGAGCCCCTGGTACTGCGGCAGATAGCGAAACGGGCGCGCCACGAATTCTTTTTTGTTGGCCTCGGTGCGAAAGCGATAGGTCGCGCCTTTGTATTCCACGAGGTAATCGGGTTTGCCGCGCAGCGCGGTGCCCCGATTGAAATAGAGGGTGGGGTCGTACCCGCCGATCGCGAGTGGCGCCGGGGCGGCATCGTGATTACCGGCCGCGTACGCTGCGGACAGTGCGCTAAGGCCCAGAGTTAGGGTTGCAAGGGCCACCAGTAAAAATCGTCGGGTCGAGACCATCCGTCTTCCTTCGCCTGGCCCTCGCGTTATCCACAGAGCCAAAATCCGGTATTAGCACAAAAGCTAGGGATAATTGTCTAAAAGTGGATCGAATTGCGGGTGCGGTGCGTGTTTGCCGGATGCGCCCATGCCCCCTAGAATTTGCGGGTGCCGGCGGCCAGCCCGACGTCGACAGTTTTGAGTTTTTGTAGTGCGTTGCAGAGGATGGTCATGATTCGGCGCCTATGTCATTTGACGATCGGCGTGGTTGGTGCTGCGCTCGTTTGGACGGGGGCCGCGCTAGCCCAGGACGGTCCGTGGACGGTCGTGTCGGCCGACGGCGTCGTCAGTGCCGCCGTCTCGGCGAATGCCGTCTTACAGCCGGTCCGCGCCGGCGACACCGTCAGCGCCACAGCCTTGATCGTGACCGGCACGAACGGTCGCGCGTTGCTCGACCGCGACGGTGACCGCATCCAAATCACCCCAAGCGCCCGGATGGAGTTGGCGCCGACGGCGACCAGCACGACCGTGCTGCAGCGCGCCGGTCGCGCGGTGTACGACATCGTCACCGGCGGCAGACCCCGTTTCAAAGTTGAGACGCCTTACCTTGTCGCCGGCGTCAAAGGCACCGTGTTCAGCGTGACGGTCACGACGACCGGCGCCAGCGTCAGCGAAGGCGTCGTGTCGGTGGATCCGCCGACGCCGAGCGGATTTAGCGCCGCGGATGTCGGGGCGGGCCAATCCGCTGCCGTCGCCGTCGAGGCCGGGAGCCTTTCGATCACGGTCGGTGACACGCCGGCTGGCGACGTGCCCGCGCCGCTGCATGACGATTCGACGCGCTCGGCGGCACCTGAGCGCGGCAACAGCACCGCCACTAGCGCAAGGGGCACCGGGCGCGGGAACGCCAACGGTCGAGGCAACAGCCAAGGACGCGGTCAAGCTGCAGCCCAATTCGACGGCGATGTCGTCAGCATCGACACGTCATCCGCTGGTGGTGGCGGTGGCGGTGGCGGTGGCGACGGTGGGAACGCGGGTGGCAACAGTGGCGGTGGCGGTAACGCCTGACGAAGGCCGCATCGTCCTCGGGCGACAGCACGATGATCCAATGAAACCACCGTTCGTGCCCCTTGCGACTTTGGACCGGGGCCTCGAACGCTTGGGTTTCGCGAACGGGAAAGAAGGCGCGCTGCGCCGTTTGAACCCGATGTGGGAGCGGGTTTTCGGCTACGACCTCGACGACATGCTAGGCAAACGAACCATCGACTTCGTACACCCCGACGATCAAGCAGCGACCCAGGCGGCGGCGCTGGCGACCTTCGACGGGCGCCCCATCGTCAACCACGTCAATCGGTTTCGCGCGGTTGACGGCTTGTACCGGTGGCTGCAATGGAACGCGGTGCGCAATCCTCGAGACGGCACCATCTTGGCGACCGCTGCGGATGTCACCGATCGCGAGGACGCCCGCCTCGTCAAGGAACAGTTGATCGCAACCGTCAGTCACGAGCTCCGCACGCCTTTGACCGCGCTGCAGGCCGCACTCCAGATTCTCTCGGCCGGGCTCGGCGGTGCGGTGCCGGGATCGGGCGACAGCATGCTGAAGATCGCCGAGCGCAACACGGAGCGGCTGATTGCGCTGACCAACGATATTCTCGACCTCGAACGGATTTCGGGAGTGAGCGACGAATTTGTCTTCCAACCGATCGACCCCGATCAGTTGGTGCGCGGCACCGTCGACGAAATGCGGCCGATGTTCGACAGCTTCGGCGTCGAAGTGCTGATCGACGATCACAGCGGCGGTCATTCGTTTTACGGCGACGAAGAAAGAGTGCGCCAGGTGCTGCATAACCTGTTGTCGAACGCGGTGAAGTTCAGCCCGTTGAAGGGCACGGTGCGGATCGAGATCGTCGACGCCGAGAACGCGGTGCACGTATGCGTCGCCTATGACGGGCCCGGCATTCCCGAAGGCGCCGAGGAAAAGGTGTTCGAACGCTTTGTCCAGTTGCCGCGACCGGCCGATCGCAAGATCGGCGGCACCAGACTCGGCCTATCGATCGCCCGCGACTTGATGACGGCGATGAACGGACGTATCGGGACAATCCCGGCAACCGCCGGGGCGCATTTCTATTTCGAACTACCGCGCGCGCCCGAAACCGGCGCTGCACAACCCGCAGACGCCAACGTCGAACCGGCGACGCCCTAACGCTTGCCGATGCGCGGCGGCCCGCCCTTGTAGTTGGGGCCGAAGGCCCGGGTCAGGACGGCCGAAGAGTCTTCGGCCAAGCTCACGGCCTCGGTCAGCAGTTCGAGAATGCGGATGTTGTTTTTAAGCACGTGCTCGGCCTCGGGGCGGTGATCGTCGACGATCTTGGTTGCGCGCTTGATGATGTCGCCACGCAGCGAATTGAGGATGTCCTCGAGCTTGTGCCCGTCGGGTTTGTCGTCCGTGATCAGGGAATGGGTCATCGCCGCGCCTCTATGCTGGCCGCCAAGGAAAGGTCTACGTTGGCGAGGCAGATCGATCGTGTCAAAGCGCTGGATCAAGGACCGTTCGCCTGATGGACCTTGCACCGGGTTTGTGGTTGGGAAATACGGGTCGACGGGCTATATCAAAGGGATAGGGAAAAAGAGCCAAGAAACAGCGCGCAGCGGTTGGCGCAGCGCAATCCATCACGTCATTACAAAGAGCTAGAGACCATGACGGCGGCCCTGACCCCTGTGGAAATTCAAGCGACCACCGCGCCACTGTACGCGCGTGTGCGCAATATCATCCCCGAGATCGAGTGGGGCGTGCATGCCCCCCACGTCGCGGCGATCAACCGCCTCAAAGAAGAGCGCAACGCGGTCATCTTGGCGCATAACTATATGACGCCGGAAATCTACCACTGCGTCGCCGACATCATGGGCGATTCGCTGGCGCTGGCGCGCGAGGCGACCAAAGCCGATGCCGACGTGATCGTGCTGGCCGGCGTGCACTTCATGGCCGAGACCGCGAAAATCCTAAACCCCGAAAAGACCGTGCTGATCCCCGACGAACGCGCCGGTTGCTCGCTGGCCGAATCGCTGACCGGCGCCGACGTGCGGCTGTTGCGCGAGAAATACCCCGGCGTGCCGGTGGTGACCTACGTCAACACCTCGGCCGAGGTGAAAGCCGAATCGGACGTGTGCTGCACCTCGGGCAATGCGGTCAAGGTGGTGGAATCGCTGGGCGTCGATCGGGTGATCTTTTTGCCCGACGAATACCTCGGTCGCTATGTCGCCTCGCAGACCGACGTCGAAGTGATCCTGTGGCAAGGCCATTGCGAAGTGCACGAGCGCTTTACCGCCGACGAGATCAATGCCTATCGGCAAGAGCACGACGGGCTCGTGGTCATCGCGCATCCCGAATGCCCGCCCGACGTTCTCGACGCCTCGGACTTTGTCGGCTCGACGTCGCAAATGATTGGTTATGTCGAGACCAAACGACCGCCGCAGGTTTTGATGGTGACCGAGTGCTCGATGAGCGACAACGTCGCCGCCGAACTGCCCGACGTGAGTTTCATCCGGCCGTGCAATCTGTGCCCGCACATGAAACGCATCACGTTGGAGAATATCCAGCAGGCCCTGGAGACCATGCAGCCGGCTGTCACGGTCGACCCCAATATCGCCGCCCGCGCGCGCGGCGCGGTCGCACGCATGTTGGAGATCGGCTGACCCGACGATGGCGCCGTTACCGGTCACGATGTATGCGCCGACGGTGCGCGCGGCGTTGGCCGAAGACCTCGGGACCGCGGGCGATCTGACCAGCGACGCGGCCATCCCCGCAGAGGCCACCGCCACGGCCGAGATCGTGGTGCGCAAGCCGGGCTGCCTGGCCGGGCTCGACCTGGCCGCCTTTGCCTTTCACGCGATGGACCCCGACGCCGTCGTAACCACGTTGGTTGAAGACGGCACCGGCGTCGATGCCGGCACGGTCGTGGCGCGCATCGAGGGCAACGCCCGCGCGCTGTTGGGCGCCGAACGCACCGCGCTGAATTTTCTCGGCCGACTATGCGGGATCGCCACGGCGACGCAGTCCGCGGTCGACGCCGTGGCCGGCACCAAGGCACGCATTGCCTGCACCCGCAAAACCACGCCGGGGCTGCGCCACTTGGAGAAATATGCGGTGCGCATGGGCGGCGGGCACAACCACCGCTTTGGCCTACACGACGCGGTGCTGCTGAAAGACAATCACTTGGTCGCGGGTGGCGGCATAGCGGCGACGGTGGCGCGGGTGCGCGACCACGTCGGGCACCTAGTAAAGATCCAAGTCGAGGTCGATACGTTGGCACAACTCGACGAGCTGCTGACCACGGGTGCCGATGCCGTGCTGTTGGACAACATGACGCCGGACGAACTGCGCAAAGCGGTGGAAACGGTGGCGGGCCGCTTGGTCACCGAAGCTTCGGGCGGCATTCGACCCGAGACGTTGACCGCGGTGGCGGGCACCGGGGTCGACGTAATCTCGCTGGGCTGGCTGACCCACAGCGCGCCGGCGCTGGATGTCGGGTTGGACTTTCGCAGCTAGCCGGCAACCAGCGGCACGAGGATCGGCGCCAGGAGCGCGATCACGACCACGCCGAGCAGATTCAGGACGAGGCCCGCACGGATCATCTGCGGCACCGTGATAAGACCGGAACCATAAACCACCGCGTTTGGGGGGGTCGCCACCGGGAGCATGAACGCGCATGACGCGGCCAGCACCGCCGGGACCGCGAGCGTCAAAGGATCGAGCCCGGCGGCCACCCCGATGGCGGCGACCACCGGCAAGAAGGCGGCCGTCGTCGCCGTGTTGCTGGTCAGTTCGGTGAGAAAGATCACCAGAACGGCAACCGCGGCCACAACCAGGATCAGCGGCCAGACGGCAAATAGATCGAGACCCCCGCCGATCCACGCGGCGAGCCCCGTTTTATCGATGGCGCCGGCAAGGCTGAGACCGCCGCCGAACAACAACAGGACATGCCACGGCGCCCGAGATGCCCATGCCCAATCCAACAGAAATTCACGCCGCCCCCAATTGGCCGGTACGACGAAAAGCGCTACCGCACCGGCAATCGCGATAACGGTATCGGACAAGGTGCCACCCGGTACCAAGCTGCCGAGCCAAGGGCTGGCGATCCACGCGACCGCCACCACCAGGGCGACGGTTGCGACACGCCGCTCCGGCGCGGTCATGGGCCCGAGACTTCGCAACGCGTGGGCCACCGCTGCCGCGGCATCGGCATCGACCGTCGAGCTGAACGGAAAGGCAACGCGCGTCAGTACCAGCCAAGCCAGCGGCAACATCACGAGCGCGACCGGTACGCCGATAAGCATCCAGTCGACGAAGGTAATCGTCGTGCCGTAAATCTGACCCATGAAACTCGCCAGCAATGCGTTGGGCGGCGACCCGATAAGTGTCGCCAACCCGCCGATGGAGGCGGCGTAGGCGATACCCAGCATGAGGGCGGCGGCGAAATTGCCCCGTCGACGCCCGACTGCCGCATCGACGCTGACAATCGTCGTGAGCGATGCCGCGATGGGCATCATCATCATCGCGGTCGCGGTGTTGCTGATCCACATGCTCAGCAGCGCGGTGGCGAGCATCGCGGCGCCAACGATGCGGCGCGGTCGCGCACCGGCGCGGTTGAGGATATGGAGGGCGATGCGGCGGTGCAGGTTCCATCGTTGCATCGCGAGGGCGACCAGGAAGCCGCCGAGAAACAGAAAGATCAGCGGATTGGCATACGGCGCCGCGGCCGACGCGATACCGGCGACGCCGAGCAGCGGCAGCAACACGAGCGGCAACAACGCGGTGACCGCGAGCGGAATCGCCTCGGTCGCCCACCAGAGCGCCATCCAAACGGCAAGCGCCGCGGTGTGCCAACCGGCGGGTGACAGGCCCTCGGGTACCGGCAACACGAGCAAGACGGCACATGCCGCAGGACCAAGGACCAGCCCGACCAGCCGAACCGTGTGGCGCGCAGCGCCGTCCTCGTCAGACCCCTGGGACATGTCTCGAAGCATGCCCGGTTCGGCACGGCGGCAACAGTCCTTCCGGGGCGACACCTTTGCTCGGTGGGACAAGGGCCGAAAACGGCCTAGTCTACGCGCATGAACGACGAGGCGCTGCCTTACGAATCCATCCTCGAAAGCGGCATTCTGGGGCTGACCGTGAACGCCGTGACGGACGGCACGCCGGACGATCTCCATACCTTGGTCCAAGAAGCCATCACGTTGGCCGAGAACCTGCTGACCTCGTTGCGCAGCTTGAACCCGCCGGAACGGCCGGCGGCCTGCCGCGAAGGGTGCGCGCATTGCTGCCGGTTCCAAGTCACCGTGACGCCGCCCGAAGCGTTGGCCCTGGCCGATCACATCCGCCAGCACCAAACCGAGGCGGCGGTGGCGACGCTGGCCGCAACCTGTCGCGCGCTCGCCGACGCCGAGCGCGGGCTCGATGCGGCAGGGCGGGTGCGCTTGAAACGGGCATGCGTGTTTTTGGAGAACGAATGCTGCACGGTTTACGCGCTCAGGCCGCTGGCCTGCCGCGGCGCCAATGCGACCGACGATACGCAATGCGCCCGCGCGCTGGACGGGGAGGACATCAACCTGTCGCTCTACCTTCACCAAGCCAACGTGATGAAGGCCGCGGCACGGGGGCTGAACCACGCCGACGACAAGGGCGCCGGGCAACTAGAGTTGACCGCGGCGATGGCCATCGCGCTGAACGACGAGACGGCCGCTGCGCAATGGCTGGCCGGCGCGCCGGTCTTTGCCGAGGCCCGCCTGCCGGCCCAAAACAACCCAGGGAGACAAGCATGAAACCGCAACAATTCGGCGACTACACGGTGCGCAAACTGGTGGAGGTGGTCGAGCCCTTCAAACCGGAATTCGCCTTTAAAGAATTCGATGCCGCGGGCTTGGCCGGACATGCCGATTGGCTGGCGCCGCATTTCATCGCGAACAGCACCGAGGGGTTGGTGCTGCCGTTCAGCTTTCACACCTATGTGGTGCAGGCCCAAGGCAAAACGATCCTGATCGACACCTGCATCGGCAATCACAAAGATCGCGCCGCGCTACCGTTTTGGCATATGCAGAACCGGCCCTATCTCGACAACCTCTATGCCATGGGGATTGCGCCCGAGGACGTCGACTATGTGATGTGCACGCATCTGCATGCCGACCATGTCGGCTGGAACACCAAGCTTGAAAACGGCCAATGGGTGCCGACCTTTCCCAACGCGCGCTACATCTTTTCCAAGGACGACTACGATCACTACAACAACGTGAAGCCGGGCGAGTTCGGCTATACCAGCCTGGCCGACTCGGTGTTTCCGATCGTCGAGGCCGGGTTGGCCGAGATCGTGACCATGGACTATGCGATCGGCGACGGGTTGTCGTTGGTGCCGACCCCGGGGCACACCCCCGGTCATTACTGCGTGCACCTGCAATCGGGCGGGCACGAGGTGTTCTTTACCGGCGACATGCTGCATCACCCCGTCTTGATCGCCGAACCGCAATGGCAGACCAATTTCTGCCTCGACCATGCGCAATCCACGGCAACCCGGCGGGCCTTTATCGCCGAGCATGCCGGGGGCGCGGCCATCGTGCTGGCGGCCCATTTCGCCGGGCCGACCGCGGGCCGCATTGTCGATGCCGGCGGGCAGCTGCGGTTTGCGGTGCTGGAGGGCGCGTAGGTTCCGCGCCAGCCGGTGAGGCGCTAGGCTGAGTTCGGGAGGAAGAAACGATGCACAAAACCGCCCTGTTTCCGGGTCTGGCCGAGCGGATGAAGAAGCGCCGCGGCGGGCGCGACCATATTTTCGAGACCCTGGCGGCGCCCAAGACCGCGCTGATCGTGGTCGACGTACAGGGTTTTTTCTGCGACCCCGAAACCTCGGGTGGGCAGAACACCATCGACATCGTACCCGCCATCAACACGTTGGCCGAGGGGATGCGGGCGGCAGGCGGCACCGTGGTGTGGATCGTCACGACCTTTACCGAAGCGACCGCGCAAGCGTGGTCGACGCTGTTTCATGAGTTCTGTTCGCCACCGGTACGCGAGCGGTTGCTGACCGGGTTGGGACCGGGCGGCTGGGGCCATGCGCTGCATCCCGACCTTGTCGTGAAACCGGGCGACCTGAGGGTCGAGAAGGACCGCTTTAGCCCGTTCATCGCCGATGCCTCGACGCTGCATGCCGATCTGCAGGCGCGCGGCATCGATACCATCGTGGTGACCGGGACCGAGACCAACGTGTGCTGCGAATCGACCGCACGCGACGGCATGATGCTGAACTACAAAACGATCATGGTGTCGGACGCCAATGCGGCACATGACGACAATCATCACAATTCGGCGCTGAGCAATATCTACGGCTTTGTCGATGTGATGACGACCGACGAGGTGTTGGCGCGATTGACCCCGGCGAACGCCCAAGCCGCTGCGGAGTAAATGATGATGACGAATGCCGATCTGAAAGCCCCACGACCGATCGATCGCACCGACGGCGAACCGACCTGGTTCGACAAACGGGTCGATGCGATGCTGTCGTTGATCACCGGGCAAGCCAAAGGGCCCTACGATCCCGAATTGCACAAACGCGCGGTCGAATTCTACGCCGAATTCGAAGACCCGAGCCGGAGCTACGCCGAAAGTTGGCTGTTGGCGATCCGCGCCGTGCTGGTCGAGCAAGGCACGTTGAACGAAACCGAAATCGACGCTCGCCTAAATGCGGTGCGCGAGAAAATGGAGGCGTGATGCCGGGGACGATCGACAACTTCAACCGCACGTTCATGCCGGGCAGCGAGGCGCCGGTCGACGTGATCGAAAAGGTCGAAGGCCAAGAGCTGGACAAGCCGGTCGAGGTCAAGGTGGTGATGAAAAGCGACAGCATGTTGATGCTCTCGATCACCCGGCCCAAGGGCATGCGCGACCCGACCCATCAGCACGACGATCACGAGACCTCTTGCCATCTGGTCTCCGGCAAGCTCAAGTTATGGATCGGCGGCGAAGAATGGATCGCCCATCCCGGCGATACCTGGTTTCACCCCAAAGGCGTGCCGCACTGGTCCGAGGCGTTGGAAGAATCGGTCCAGGTCGAGGTCAAGGCGCCCCCGGTGAAGACCTGGTAGTGGTGGCGATTGGGGCCAAATAACCCGCCCAAACCTTCCATAAGACGCAATGGAGGACGCCCACTAGCGTCTCTTCATCCTCGGGTGGCTCATCCGGCCGTCTGCCCTTGTAGTATCATATATTGATACTACATACTGGGAGCGTCGTTGAATTCACGGCACGCCAAAACCTTGGCGGATATCCGCCGGACCAAGAGCACGATTCGGTGGCCTCAGGTCGAGGCGCTGTTTCGCGCCTTGGGCGCCACCGTGACGCAAGGGGCCGGCAGCCGTGTGATCGTGACGTTGAACGGCAGGCGCGCCGTCTTCCACCGACCGCACCCGGCACCGGTTCTCAGCCGTCCGGTCGTTCGAAGCGTCGCCGCGTTCCTTAGCGAGGTGGATGATGTTTGAACACAAGGGTTATCACGGCGGACGAATCGAACTGGGCGAGGACGGCTATTTTCACGGTCGCGTCCTGGGGATTCGGGACGTCATCACCTTCGCCGGGAAAACGCCGGAAGAACTGGCGCAGGCGTTTCGCGACTCGCTTGAAACCTACTTAGAGTTTTGCGCGCAAAAAGGCGAAGCGCCCGACAAACCCCATTCGGGAAAGTTCCAGGTCCGGATCGATCCGGGATTGCACCGCAAGGTCGTCGCAGCTTCCGAGGCCGAGAATATGAGCATGAATGCTTGGATCGCGCGGGCGCTTGAGAAAGAAGCGGACCGCGAACTCGGGTGACCGCGGATCATCCGCGTCGAGTGCGCTAGCGGTAGGGGTCGGGCTTGGAGAGGAATTGCTGGACGTAGCGCTGCGCGCCCTCTTCGAGCGAGGTGAAGGTGCGGGTAAACCCGGCCTCGCGCAGGCGATCCATCTTGGCTTCGGTGAAGTATTGGTATTTTTCGCGCAGGTCGGCCGGCGTGTCGATCCAGTCGACAACGAGTTCTTCGCCCATCGCGTCGGCCACCGCGTAGGCCATATCGAGAAAGCTGCGCGCTTGGCCGGTGCCCATGTTGTAGATGCCGGTGATCTCGTCCTGATCGAGGATCCATTCGATCGCCGCGACGCAGTCTTCGACATAGATGAAGTCGCGCATCTGCCCGCCGTCTTCGTAGTCGGGGTTGTGCGAACGGAACAGGCGCACCGGTTCGCCGATCAGAATGCTGTCGTGCACCTGCAGCGCCACCGAGGACATCCGGCCCTTGTGATACTCGTTCGGCCCGAAGACGTTGAAGAATTTGAGCCCGGCCCATTTTTCCGGCGCCGGCAGACGTTCGGCGATGATGCGCGCGACGCGGCGGTCGAACAGATGCTTGCTCCATCCATACGGGTTGAGCGGGCGGAGGCGCGATAGCGCGGCCATGCTGTCGCTGTCATCGAAGCCTTGGCGGCCGTCGCCGTAGGTCGCCGCCGAGGAGGCATAGATAAACGCCGCCTCGTGCCGCGCGCACCAATCCCACAGCATCAGCGAGAACTTGAAATTGTTGCGCATGATCAGATCGACGTCGGTTTCGGTGGTGTCGGTCACCGCGCCGAGATGAATGATCGCTTCCATGCGGAAGCTTTCGGAACTGAGGAAATCGAGCAGATCGGGGGGCGAGATCACCCCGGCCAATTCGTGCTTGGCGAGGTTGAGCCATTTGTCGCCGGTGCCGAAGACATCGCACACCACGACCTCGCGATCGCCCTTGGCGGCCAACGCCGCCACCACGTTCGAGCCGATGAAGCCGGCCCCGCCGGTGACCACGATCATGCGCTACCCCGCCATTCGCGACACGGTGCGCGTCGTGCTGTGGCCATCCACATAGTCGGCCAAGACGACGGTGCCGCCATAGCTTTGCACGACATCGGCACCGACGACTTGATCGAGCCGGTAGTCGCCGCCTTTGACCAAAACGTCGGGGCGGATGGCCTTGATCAATTCGAGCGGCGTGTCTTCGGCGAAGACGACCACGAGGTCGACCTGGCCCATCGCGCCCAACACCATGGCGCGCGCGGTTTCGTTTTGGATCGGACGGCTAGGCCCCTTGAGACCGCGTACCGAGGCATCGCTATTGAGTGCTACCACCAACCGGTCGCAATGGCTTTTGGCTTGGGTCAGCGAGGCGATATGGCCGGGGTGAAGCAGATCGAACGCGCCGTTGGTGAACCCGACCCGCAAGCCGCGTTCGCGCCAGCCGGCCACCACGCGCAGCGCTTCGTCGAGCGGCCGCACTTTGGCGTCGCTGGCTTTGAGGTCGGCTTCGTGGGTGTGGGCGATCAGTTCGGCGGCGGATACCACCGCCGTGCCCGCTTTGGTCACGACGATGCCGGCCGCGGTATTGGCCAACGCCGCGGCATCGGCCGCCTCGGTCCCACCCGCCAGCGCGGCGGCAAACGCGGCGACCACGGTGTCGCCCGCGCCGGATACGTCGAACACCTCGCGCGCTTCGGCGGTGAAATGACTGACCGTCCCGTCGCGACCGATCAGCGACATGCCGTCTTCGCTGCGCGTCACCAACATGGCGGCGACGCCCGAGGTTTCCATCACCTGTTGTGCGGCATCGAGGATTTGGTCGGTGGTATGGGCGGCCGCGCCGCTGGCATGGGCAAGCTCGGCGCGATTGGGCGAGACGTAGGCCGCGCCTTTGTAGCGCGCGAAATCGCGCCCGCAGGGATCGACCACCACCGGAATGCGCTGGGCCACCGCCTTGGCGATGATCTGACGCAGCACGTCGGGGGTCAGCACGCCTTTGCCGTAGTCGGACAACACCAACGCGCCGGCCTGCGGCAGGGCGGCATCGACGGCGGCAAGGAGCTGCCCGGCGATCTCGGCTGAAATCGCGTGGCGTTTTTCGCTGTCGGCCCGCAGGACCTGTTGGCCCTGGGCGACGTAGCGGGTTTTCACGCTGGTCGGACGCGCGTTATCGGTCAAGGCGTGGACCGTAAGGCGGGCTTTGGGAGCAAGCAGGCCGGTCAGGGTTTCGCCGGCCGCATCGTCGCCGACGACGCCGATGAGGGTCGCCGACCCACCGAGCGCCACGACATTGGCCGCGACATTGCCGGCACCCCCGGCCATTGGTCGCTCGGCGCCGGTTTGAAACACCGGGATGGGGGCTTCGGGAGAAATGCGCTCGACCGTGCCCGAGACGAAGCGGTCGAGCATCAGGTCGCCGACCACGAGAACGTGGGCATCGGCGAGGGTAGCAACCTGCCGGGCAAGCCTGTTTGGGTCGGTCATCCTGCTCACGGGTTATACCCGCGAGTCCCCCTAAGTTCCAGTGATTCCAGTATATTTCGCCGCCACTTAGTGCGGCGAGCGTTTGGCCAGAATGCGCTGGAGGGTACGGCGGTGCATGTTGAGCCGGCGCGCGGTTTCCGAGACGTTGCGGTCGCACAGCTCGTAAACGCGCTGGATGTGCTCCCACCGGACCCGGTCGGGCGACATCGGTTGTTCGGGGGGCGGCGGTTTGTCGTCGCCCGAGGCCAGCAAGGCGCTTTCGATTTCGTCGGCATCGGCCGGTTTGGCGAGGTAATCCACGGCGCCGGCCTTTACCGCCGCTACCGCCGTGGCGATGTTGCCGTAGCTGGTCAGGATGACGATCCGCGCGTCGGGATTTTGCGCCCGGATCACCGGCACGATGTCGAGGCCGAAGCCTTTTTCGAGACGCAAATCGAGGACGGCGTGGGTCGGTTGATGCGCGGCAATCGCCTCGCCGGCATCGTCTTCGTCGGCAGCGGTGGCGACGGCAAAGCCACGCTTTTCCATCGCCCGCGCAAGGCGGTCGCGAAACGGCGCGTCGTCATCGACGATCAGCAAGCGGCGATCGCTTGAACTATCCACGGATGGCGTTTCGATCATGGCGTTGAACTCGATGCGTCGAGTATGTCACGCGGCCAGCGAATCTCAACCTCCGCGCCCGCCGCCGCCGCATTGCGAAAACGGACCTGCGCGCCGGTGCGTTCGAGCAAGGTCTTGGCGATAAAAAGCCCGAGCCCCATGCCGCCGCCGTCGCGCCGGGTCGAGATATAGGGTTCGCCCAAATCGCCCAACACGGTGTGGGCAAATCCCGGCCCGTCGTCGGTCACCGTGACGGTGACCTGGCCCTTGGTCGCGGCGACGGCGATGTCGATGCGCCCGGCGGCGAAATCGGCGGCGTTGTCGATGAGGTTGCCCAGGCCATGACGAATCTCGGGGCCGGCACGCACCACCGGCATGGTCGCGCCGGGGTCGATATGTTCTTGGATGTCGATCCGCCGGGTCGGCGTGCGATGGGCCGCGACGATCGAGTCGATCAACGCGGGAAGCGCAAGCTCGGCGAACGGCTGATCGTCGTCGCGCCGGGGGTCGCGCGACAATTCGGCGAGGATGTCGCGGCAGCGATCGGTTTCGCGCAACAGCAGATCCATGTCCTCGGCCAACGGCGCATCGTCCGCGGTGTCGCGGCGTATTTCGCGCGCGACCAGCGCGATGGTCGAAAGCGGCGTGCCCAGTTCGTGCGCGGCCGCGGCGGCGAGGCCGCCGAGCGAGGAAAGTTGCTGTTCGCGCGCCAAGGCCATCTGGGTTTCGGCCAGGGCATCCGACATGCGGCGCGCTTCGGCCGCGACGCGCCATGTGTAAGCCGAAATGAACGCAACGCCGAGGCCCAGCGCCGTCCAAATGCCCAGCATGTAGAGGTCGGGCAAAATCAAGCCACCTGCATGCCAGGGCAACGGTAGATGGACGATCGTCACGACGCTGAGGCACGCCAAGGCCAAGCCGCCGAGAAGCGCCGTGCTGCGCAAACTGAGCACGGTGGCGGACACGGTGATCGGCACCAACATCAGGATCGAAAACGGGTTTTCGATGCCACCGGTGAGGTACAGCAAGATCGCCAACTGCACCATATCGTAGGCGAGATACAGCGCCGCCTGCAGATCGCTGAGCCGTGTGGTGGGCGTGTAGCGGATCGTCAGGACGGTGTTCAGCCCGACCGAGACCGCAACGACCAGCATGGCCGGCACGAAAGCCATGTCGAAGCCGAGGCCGAAATGGACCACGACGATGGCCAGGCTTTGGCCGGCCAGCGCCATCCAGCGGATCAGCACCAGGGTTTGGAGACGCACGCGTCCGCCTTCAGCGGGCGAGGCGACCGTCGGGGCGGGCTTTGCCGGGCGCGGGTGGGAAGCGCTGTCGATCATGCCAGCGGGAGCCTATCGCCGCGTGTGGGGTGCGGCAACGAAAGCTGGTGGGCGAAGCCCGCAGGCCCCATATTTCACCCACGATTCGAGGGTCACAAATCCACCACAATGGGCCCTCACGGTGTCGCCCCGACCTTGAGGAGGTAACGATGCGATTGCTCCGTCCGATCCGCACTGCTGGGCTTGTTGTTGCGGCCGCCATGCTGGCCATCGGCCTGCACAGCCCGACGGCCGATGCCGGTGAAGCGCAAGATTTGGTCGACAAGGCCGAGCTGACCGTCAACGCCTTTCGAGTCGATCCCGACATGGGCTCGATGCGCGAACTCATGCGTCGCGCCGAAGGCGTGTTGATCATTCCCCAGGTGCTGAAGGCCGGGTTCTTTATCGGCGGCGAGGGCGGCACCGGCGTCTTGATGACCCGCCAGGTCGGCGGTTGGAGCCCGCCCGCGTTCTACACCATGGGCGCAGGCAGCATCGGCTTGCAGTTCGGCGCGCAAGCCTCGGAAGTGATTTTGGTGTTCATGACCAAACGGGCAATCGATGCGGTGTTGTTCAACAAGGTCAAGCTCGGCGCCGACGCCAGCGTCGCGGCAGGGCCGATCGGGGCCGGCATCGAAGCGGGCACCACGACGAATTTCCGCGAAGACGTCTATTCCTATTCCAAGTCCAAGGGCCTGTTCGCGGGCGCCTCGGTCGAAGGGGCGGTGCTCGATACCCGCGAAAGTTTGAACCTGGAATATTACGGTCGGAACGTATCGCCCGAAGACATCGTCTTCAAAAACCGCGTCGACAACCGCGATGCCGACGATTTGCGCGACGCCTTGAACCGGCTGCTGCGGACCCGAAGCTAAACGGGCGCTGCCGCCAGTTCGACCATCGCAACCAACAGGACGACGAGCGCGTTCAGCACGCAAGCCACCGCCAGCAGATAGAACGCGCGGCGCGCGTCGTTGGACGTGACTTGGCTGCCGGCGCCCGCAGGTTCGATCCACGGCGTGATGCCGCGATCGGCGCCATCGAGATGACGCGGGCCGACGAGCGCGACGCCGAGCGCGCCGGCAGCCGCGGCCACCGGCCACGCCGCGCTGCGCAAACGCCGGCCGGGGGTATGTCGGATCATTGCGGCTATCGCCGCACTAGGCCGGGCGCCCGGTGTGAAGGCGGCGGCAAGGGCCAGCAGCAACCCGGCCAGCCGTAACGGAATCCAAGCCGCCGCTTCGTGCAGCCGAAGGGCCACGAAACCTAAGCCGCGATCGTCCTCGCCCGGTCGATCGAACATCAAGGCGGCAATCAGCACCAGGCGGTAGATCAGCAACCCGGCCAGCCCCAACAAGGCATACCAAAACGCCAGGGCGACGACGCCTTCGGCATACCGCAGCGTGGCGCTTTCGACCGATTGACGCCGCGCAGCATCGTCCTTGTCGGCGCCGATGCTGCGGCCCAGTGCGGCGAAGATCGTGCGTTGATCGATCACCAACAGAATGACCACCAGCGACAGCGCCCAACCCATCGGCAACGCCGCCGCGACGGCCATGAAGACCGAGCCGACGACCCCACCGACGACGACCAGGAATAACGTCAGAAGGAGGCCCCGGATGAGGCGGGTGGCCGCCGAGCGATCCGCGCGACCCAAACGGCGCGCCACTTCGTTGATCGCCCGCGCGCCGGTCCGGTCGACGGCACGGGTCGGGCTGCGCAGCACGAGCCCCAACACGGCATCGAGCGCGAAGGCCGCCAACAACAAAAAGAACGGCTCGGGCCCCGCCCCGATCGCAACCCAGGTGAATTCCGGCGTAATGTTGGCACCCGTCATCGTTCGAGGATGCGGGCCCCCAGGAGGCGCGTCAACGCATGGACCAACCGACCCAGACCCCCCGCCAAACCATGCTGTTGCGCCTTGGCTCGGTGGCGTTTGCGGGCGTGGTGGCGGTGGTGCTGGCCACCGACCCGGCGCTGGCGGGAAGCCACGGCACGCTGGCCCAACGCGCCGCCGGGGCGGCAATGATCGTGGGCGCGATCGCCTGTGTGGTGCACGCCTCGGGGCTGCGCGGCAGGCGCCCCCCGGTGCGGATTCTGACCCATCCCGGCGTCGCCTGGCCGTTGGTTTTGGTCGGCCTGGTCGCCGCGCAGTGGGTCTAGCGCGACAACGGGTCGCAGCGCTTCACGCAGCCGGGATTTGCGCCGGGCGGGCGGGTTTGGTGCACTAGCGCGATGTCAGACGAAAAACAGACGCCGTCGCGACGCGGGCCGATCTTGATCCTTGCTGCCGGGCTGGCGGTGATCGTCGGGTTGGGGCTCGGGTTTTTGATCCCGGTGAGCAAGCCCGATCTTGAGGTCAGCCAATCCATCATCGGCGGACCGTTCGAGATGGTGAACCATCTGGGCGAAACGGTGACCCAAGAGAGCTTTAAGGGTCGCCATATGCTGGTCTATTTCGGCTACACGTTTTGCCCCGATGTTTGCCCCACCGAGTTGCAGTCGATGACCGTCGCGTTGAACGACATGGGCGAAGAAGCCGACGCGATTACGCCGGTTTTCGTCACCATCGACCCGGCCCGCGACGATGTCGCGGCGGTGCGCGACTACATCGGTTTTTTTCATCCCCGCCTGGTCGGGCTGACCGGGACGCCCGAGCAGGTGGAAGCCATGACTGACGCGTTTGGCGTGTTTTACGCCCGGGCCCGCGATACCGGCGAAACCACCGACTATTTGATGGATCATTCCTCGCTGATCTTCCTGATGGACGAGGACGGGCGCTACGTCACCCATATCCGGGCCAACACAAGCCCGGAAGCGATGGCGCGTCAGTTGCGCGACGCCCTGTAGAGCGGTTCCCAAAATCGAAATCTTCCGGTAAAGTCAAATAGTTACCGCGCGGTATCGGGTGGGTTTCGAGGCTACGGTCAGGATTTTAGTGCTTTATTCGGTTCACGAATTTCAACGCGCCGCGACCGCATCGGTCCGCAGCGCGATGCAGGTCGGACAAGTTGTCCTACGCCACCCGCTCAACCCCCTCGCGCATACCGACATGGGACGGCACACCGCGGCCGCGTTCGAGCTGATCGATTACACGACGCGACGGCGCAGCAAACCGGCCTTCGGGCTGAAGACCGTCGAAACCGAGACCGGACCGGTGCCGATCACGGAAGCTTCCGCGCTTGAGGAACCGTTTTGCCGGTTGCTGCACTTTCAGCGACCGGGCTGCGAAGACCTGCCCCGCATGCTGGTCGTCGCGCCCTTGTCGGGTCACTTCGCAACGTTGTTGCGCGGCACCGTCGATGCGTTGCTGCCCGAACACGACGTCTACATCACCGATTGGACCGATGCGCGCGACGTGCCGGTGGCCCGCGGGCGGTTCGATCTCGATAGTTATATCGACTACGTCATGACCTTTCTGCACCACCTCGGACCGGGCACGCACGTGATGGCGGTGTGCCAACCGTCGGTCCCGGTCTTGGCGGCGGCGGCGATCATGGCCGAGGACAACGACCCGGCCCGGCCCAAGTCGATGACGTTGATGGGCGGCCCGATCGATACGCGGGTCAACCCGACGGCCCCGAACGACTTGGCGCAAAGCCAATCGCTGCAGTGGTTCGAGCGCAACGTGATCACCACGGTACCGGTGAGCTATGCCGGCTTTTTACGCCGGGTCTATCCGGGGTTTCTGCAATTGACCGGGTTCATGACCATGAATCTGGAACGCCACATGACCGCGCATCGCCGATTGTACGAACACTTGGTCGAGGGGGACGGCGACAGCGTGGCCGCCCACCAGAAGTTTTATGACGAGTACCTCAGCGTGATGGATCTGCCGGCCGAGTACTACCTGCAGACCATCAAGACGGTGTTTCAGGATCATGCGTTGCCCGAAGGTACGTTCAAGTGGCGCGACCGCACGGTCGATCCCGGGGCGATTACCGATATCGGGTTGCTGACGGTCGAAGGCGAGCTCGACGATATTTCGGGGATCGGCCAGACCCGCGCGGCGCACGACTTGTGCCGCAACCTGCCCGACGCGAAAAAGCATCACCACCATCAACCCGCCACCGGGCATTACGGCATTTTCAACGGACGTCGCTGGCGCAACGAAATACTGCCGCGGGTCCACGAGGCGGTTCTTGCCAACGCCTGAGACGCGCCGCGCGGCGGCTTCGACCGATAACCCGTTTTGGGAACGAAAGACCTTGGCTGAGATGACGCAGGCCGAGTGGGAGTCGTTGTGCGACGGTTGCGGCAAATGTTGTTTGCTGAAGTTGCAGGACGTCGACACCAACGCCGTCGACTACACCAACGTCGCCTGCCGGTTGCTGGACGACGCCACCTGCCGTTGCACGCGTTACGAGGAACGCCAGCGCTTTGTGCCCGATTGCGTGGTGCTGTCGGCCGACAACGTCGGACGTTTGGCGTGGATGCCCTCGACTTGCGCCTACCGATTGGTGGCCGAAGAACGCCCGCTGCCCGACTGGCATCATTTGATCTCGGGCAATCCTGAGACCGTGCACCTGGCCGGGCAATCGGTCCGCAGTCGCACGGTGGCCGAAAAAGACGCGCCGGACCTGGAACACCACATCGTGACGTGGCCCCGATGACGCGCGCCAAGATGCAAACCAACACGGTCGAGCTCGACGGCCAACCGGTGCCGTTGGATATTCAGATCAACGCGCGGGCGCGCAACATCAGCGTGCGGGTGGACGAACGCACCGGCGGTGTCGAACTGGTGTTGCCGCGTTTCGTCGCGAAGGCCGAGGGCTTGGCCTTCGTACGGGAAAAGACCCAATGGATCTTGCGTCAATTGCGTGACCTGCCACCGCGGGTGCCGTTCGAAGACGAGGCGGTCATCCCGTACCTGGGCGACGATCACGTCATTGCGCACCGGCCCGAGGAACGCGGCACGGTTTGGTTGGAACCCGACGCCCGCACCATCAATGTCGCGGGCGATACCCCGCACGTGCCGCGCCGGATCACCGATTGGCTGAAGAAACAAGCGCGTCACGAAATCGGCACCCGCGCCCATGCCGCGGCAGCCGCCCTGGACAAACGCATTCTCAAAATCCAGATCCGCGATACCCGCAGCCGGTGGGGCAGTTGTTCGGAAGAAGCGCGGCTGTCGTTCTCGTGGCGGCTGATCTTGGCGCCGGCGGATGTCCTGGCCTACGTGGTGGCGCATGAGGTGGCGCATTTGGTCGAGCTCAACCATTCGGACCGGTTTTGGCGATTGGTCGACCGGCTGTGCCCCGATAACGAACCCGCCAAATATTGGTTGAAACGACACGGCGCATCGCTGCACCGGTTCGGCTAGGCTGGATTGTTTGCGTAAGGCCCATGCGCGGCCTAACGTGACCCACCGCGCTGCCCCTCGCCGCTAAGGCATCATGTTCACCAAACCCGGCTCTTTGACGTTTGTCCTGTTCGCAGGCGGCCTGTTCGCGTTCGGGCCGCTGTCGACGGATATGTACATCCCGTCGCTACCGACACTGGCCGACGCGTTGGGCACGACCGTCCCGGCGGTGCAGCTGACGCTGAGCGTCTATCTCCTAGGCTTTGCGTTGAGCCAATTGTTTTACGGCCCGTTCGCCGATCGCTATGGCCGCAAGCCCGCGATCCTGACCGGGATCGGGCTTTACATCGTGGGCAGTGCGATTTGCATGATGGCCGGGTCGGTCGAGGTCTTGGTGGCCGGGCGTTTCATCCAGGCGCTGGGCGCGGCCTTTGGACAGGTCCTGGGGCGGGCGGTGATTCGCGACCTGGTGACCTCGGCGGACTCGGCGCGGGTGTTGGCCTACGCCACCGTCATCATGGGCGGGACCTCGCTGATCACGCCGACGATCGGCGGGTTCGTGACGGTGTTTCTGGGATGGCAGTTCATCTTCGCGGTCTTGCTGGTCTATGCGGTTCTCATCCTGTTGATCGTCGGGTTCGGGTTTCGCGAATCGGCCCCAGCGTTGAACCCCGACGCCGTCCGATTGGGCCCGATGCTGACCAACTTCGGCATCTTGCTGCGCCACCGGGTGTTCTTGCGCAATACGGTCAGCGTGTCGTGCATGTTCGGCGTGCTGTTCACGTTCTTGTCGGGCTCGTCCTTCGTCTTTATTTCGGTCTACGACGTGCCGACGACGCATTTCGGATTGATCTTCACCGCCATGGCGGGCGCGTTCACGATCGCCTCAGCCATGGTGGGACGTATGGGAAGCAAGTTGCCGCATGAACGCATCTATGTCGCGGCCGCCGCAGCGGCGACCCTGAGCGCGTTGATCGCCCTTACGCTGACCGCAGTCGGGTGGACCAACGTCTTTGCGTTGGTCGGCATGATGGCGCTGCTGTCGTTTGCGATGGGCTTCATGGTGCCGCTCGCTTTCGCCAATGCGATGGCGCCCTATCCTGCGATGGCCGGCACCGCCTCGGCCCTGATCGGGTTCGTGCAGAGCGTGTTTTCGGCAGCGATGGGTGCGTTGGTCGGCGTGTTGTTCAACGACACCGGCCTGCCGATGTTCGCGTTGATCGCTTTGCTGGCGACCGCGGCCTTGGTGAGCTTTGTCGCCATTCGACCGGCACCGACACCGGTGAGGCCATGAAGCCCAGTTCGTTGTTGCTGATCTTGTTCGTCGGCGGCTTGGTCGCGGTGGGACCGCTGTCGACGGATATGTACCTGCCCGCCCTGCCCGCGATCCGCATCGGGTTCGACAGCACCGTAACGCTGGTGCAACTGACCTTCAGCGTGTTCCTGGTCGGCTTTGCGATCGGCCAGTTGATCGTCGGCCCGTTGGGCGACCGCTTCGGGCGGCGGCCGGTCCTGCTCGGCGGCATGGTGCTGTATGCCGCGACGAGCCTTGCCGCGGGCCTGGCGCCGTCGGTCGAATGGTTGATCGTGCTGCGGTTCTTCCAGGCGTTCGGCGCGGCCTCGGCGTGGGTACTAAGCCGGGCGATCGTGCGCGATCTACACCCGCCCGACGAAACCACCCGGATCATCGGCTACGCCACCGGGATCATGGGCGCGCTGTCGGCCGTGGTGCCGATGACGGGGGGGATGCTGGCGCAGACCTTGGGGTGGCAGGCGATTTTCTTCAGCATCGCGGCATTCTCGCTGGTCTATCTCGTCGTCATCGCGGTGTGGTTCGGCGAAACCGCCACGCCCAATCGCGACGCGATCCGACCGCTGCCGATGCTGCGCGGCATGCGCATGCTGGTCGTCGACCGGATTTTCGCAGGCTACGCCGCCTGCCTATGTCTGTCGTTGGGCGCGATGTTCGCCTTTATGTCGGGCGGTGCGTTGATCTTTATTGATACGATGGGGCTGACCCCGTCCCAGTTCGGCGCGATTTTTCTATCGATGGCGCCGGCGTTCTCGATCGCGTCGTTCTTGACCGGACGCGTTTCGCGCTGGGTCGGTCCCCGCATGCTGTTTAGTTTTGCCATCGCCTGCACCGTGGGCGGCACCAGCGTGTTGTTCGCCACGAGTTTAACTGGGGCACTAACGTTATGGATCGCGGTGCCCGCCCTGACGGTGGTGACCTTCGGGCTGGGCTTCATCATGCCGCTGTGTTTTTCCGGCGCGCTGGCGCCCTATCCCCAAATCTCCGGCACCGCCTCGTCGCTGATCGGGTTTATGCAGGCCAGCTTTTCGGCCCTGGTGGGATTGCTGGTGGCCGCGGTCCACGACGGCAGCCCGGCGCCGATCATGGGCTTGATGTTCGGTCTGATGGTCCTTAGCGCCCTGGTTTTCGTGACCGTGCTGCGCCCTGTGATGAACCGACCGGCGCTCGCAAAAGCCTGATTGGTAACCCGGACGCGGGCGCGTATAGTGCGCGCCCCCAACCCACCCCTGTGAGACCCATGGCCAAACTGCGCGCCGGTACGCTGCCGCTGATCATCGTCCTGTCCGCCGTTTTGGTGGTCGGCGAGATGGCGACCGATATGTTCATCGCCGCGCTGCCGCAGCTGTCGCGCGAGTTTTCGGCGAGCGTGAGCACGGTGCAGCTCACGCTGGGCACCTACATGGTGGGCTTCGCGCTGTCGCAACTCGCCTATGGCCCGATCTCGGATCGCTTTGGCCGCCGCGTGCCCCTGATGCTGGGCACCGCATTGTTCTTGGGCGCGTCGCTGTTAAGCGCGCAAGCGACCTCGATCAACATGCTGATCGCCTTGCGCTTCTTGCAGTCGTTGGGGGGTGCGGCGGGCGTCACGATCTGTATGGCGATCATTCGCGATATGCACGACCGCGATCGCTCGGCCATCATGCTGGCGCGGCTGGGCAGCATCATCGCGATCGCGCCCGCCATCGCACCACTGTTCGGCGGTTGGCTGATCGAAACCTTTAGCTGGCGGGCGACGTTCTACGCGCTGGCCGTGTGGGCCGCGATCGCGATTTGGCTGGTATGGTTCTTCATTCCCGAATCGAACCTGAACCGCGATCCGCGCGCGACCCAGGTCATGGGCATGTTCCGCAACTTCGGCACGTTGCTGCGCAACCGCACCTATGTCGGGTTCATGCTGACGCTGGTGTGCTGCTTCGGCACGTTCTTCGCGTTTATCTTCGGCGCGCCGTTCGTCTTTATCGAAGTGTTCGGGATGCGGGAATCGACCTTCCCGTTGATCATCACGGTTCAGGTCGTGGGCTTTGTCGCGGGGACGACATTGTCCGAGCGCTTGGCGCCACGCTACGGGCTGGACACCGTGTTCCGCTGGGCCATCGTAACGGCCTGGGTGTCGGGCATGGTAACGGCGGCGTTTCCACTGTTCGGGATCGAGACCATCGTGACGATCGTCGCGCCGATGATCGTGTTCGCCTTTGCGGTGGGCTTCATCTTTCCGCTCGGCACGGCCAGCGCGTTGGGGCCGTTTCCCATGATCGCGGGCACCGCAGCGGCGCTGTTGGGGTTCATCCAAACGCTGGGCGGGGCGGGGTTCGGGGTCGTGTCGGGCGCGTTCTACGACGGCCGAGCGATCGGCATGACCTCGGTCATGGGCGTCGCGGTGACGCTTGCGGTCTTGGTCTATTTTACGCTGCTGTGGCGCCGACCCGTTGAGGCGGCTTCGCCGGACGACACCACACCCGACGCCGAGGCCTAGATGTCGAGGTTGGTGACGTCGAGCGCGTTGCTTTGAATGAAGTCGCGGCGCGGTTCGACGACGTCGCCCATCAGGGTTTCGAACAAGTCCGAGGCCTGATCGACCTGCGAGACCTTGACCTGCAAAAGGCTCCGCGCCGAAGTATCGAGCGTGGTTTCCCACAATTGATCGGGGTTCATTTCGCCCAAACCTTTGTAGCGCTGCACCTGCAGACCTTTGCGCCCGAAGGCCATGATGGCGTCGAGCAATTGGGTGGGCGAGCGGATGATGACTTCCTCGTCCTTGCGCCGCAAAATGCCACGGCGCACATAGGTGTCCTGCAGGCTTTGCGCCATGTCGTGCAACTTGCGCGCATCGGCCGACCGAATGAGCGGCCCGTCGATCACCTGCACCTCGGGCGCACCGCGTAATTCTCGGGTGAAGCGCAAGCCGCCGTCCTCGGTCGGCTCGCCCTGCCAGCCTTGTTCTTCGTCGGGCGAGAGCTGGTTGAGCCGGCGCGCGACGTATTCCGCCGCCGCGCTGGCTTGTTCGGGCACCGCCAAGACCTCGGGGCTGAGCGCCCCGGCGATCGCGGTTTGCTCGACCGCATCCCAGGCATAGCGCTTGGACAACGCGCCGACGAGTTTGCGGCATTGCCGAGCCTGATCGACGAGCCCGATGAGGTCGGGGCCGGCGACCTCGGTGTCGTCGTACAACGTGAAGACCGCATCCGCGACGCCATCGCCGACGAGATAGTCTTCCATCTCTTTTTCGTCTTTGAGATAGGTCGACGACTTGCCCTGGGTGACTTTGTAGAGCGGCGGTTGAGCGATGTAGAGATAGCCGTTTTCAATGATCTCGGGCATTTGCCGATAGAAGAACGTCAGCAGGAGCGTCCGGATATGGGCGCCGTCGACGTCGGCATCGGTCATGATGATAATTTTGTGGTAGCGGATTTTCGAGATATCGAAATCGTCGCGGCCGATCCCGGCCCCGAGCGCAGTGATCAGCGTGCCGATTTCGTTCGACGACAGCATCTTGTCGAACCGCGCCCGTTCGACGTTGAGGATTTTGCCGCGCAGCGGCAGAACCGCTTGGAAACGTCGGTCGCGGCCTTGTTTGGCGGAGCCACCGGCCGAGTCACCCTCGACGATGAAGATCTCGGCGACCGTGGGGTCGCGTTCTTGGCAGTCGGCCAGTTTGCCCGGCAAGTTGGACACATCGAGCGCGCCTTTGCGCCGGGTGAGTTCGCGCGCCTTGCGCGCGGCCTCGCGGGCGGCGGCGGCCTCGACGATCTTGCCGGCAATGGCGCGGGCATCGGCCGGGTGTTCTTCGAACCAAGTGCCCAAGTGCTCGCCGACCAAGCTTTCGACGACCGGGCGCACCTCGGAAGAGACCAGCTTGTCTTTGGTTTGCGAGGAGAATTTCGGATCGGGCACTTTGACCGACAACACCGCCGTCAGACCCTCGCGCGAGTCATCGCCGGTGATCTGCACCTTGTCGCGCTTGGCGCCTGCATGTTGGAGCGCATAGGCATTGATGGTGCGGGTAAGCCCGGCGCGGAATCCGGCCAGATGCGTGCCGCCGTCGCGTTGCGGGATGTTGTTGGTAAAGCACAGCACGTTTTCGTGGTAGCTGTCGTTCCATTGCAGCGCGAGTTCGATGGTGATGCCGTCACGTTCGCCAGTAACGACCACGGTGTTGTGCAGGCCCTGCTTCTTGCGATCGAGGTGCTGCACGAAGGCCTGGACGCCGCCTTCGTAGTGCATTTCGACGACGGTTTCGTCGACCCCACGCAAATCCTTGAGAACGATGGTGACGCCCGAGTTGAGGAAGGCCAGTTCGCGCAAGCGATGTTCGAGCGTTTCGAAATCGAACTCGATTTGCGAAAACGTCTCGCGCGACGGCAGGAACGAGATTTCCGTGCCGTGATCTTCGGTATCGCCGACAACCTCGAGCGGCCCTTGGGGTTCGCCGTGGACGTAGCGCTGATGGTGTTCGTGGCCCTGGCGGCGGATGCGCATATCGAGCTGCGAGGACAACGCGTTGACGACCGACACGCCGACACCGTGTAGACCGCCGGACACCTTGTAGGAGTTGTCGTCGAATTTTCCGCCGGCATGGAGGTGGGTCATGATGACCTCGGCCGCCGAGACGCCTTCTTCTTCGTGGATATCGGTGGGAATGCCGCGCCCGTTATCGGTGACCGAGCAGGATCCGTCGGGGTTCAGGATTACTTCGATCCGGTCGCAATGGCCCGCGAGCGATTCGTCGATCGCGTTGTCGACCACCTCGTAGACCATGTGATGCAGGCCCGAGCCGTCATCGGTATCGCCGATATACATGCCGGGGCGTTTGCGCACCGCATCGAGGCCGCGGAGGACTTTGATCGACCCAGCGCCGTAATCGGCTTCGGCGTCGAGATCTTCTGCGTGGTCAGTCATTCTGTATTCCCGTAATGGCGCCGTCCGTCACATCGAGGAACAACGCACGTGCGCCGAGTGGCGCGAAAACATCTTTGTCGGTGCCGGTCAGCCAAGCTTGCACGCCCATCCCGAGAACTTGATCGAACAAGGCGATCCGGCGGGCCTCGTCGAGGTGGGCGACGATTTCGTCGAGCAACAGGATCGGCGCAGCCCCGGTACGCAGCGCGGCGACCCGCGCATCGGCTAGGACGATCGATATCAGCAGGGCTTTTTGTTCGCCGGTCGAGCATTGCCGCGCAGGCAGGCCCTTGTCGAGATGGGTCACGGCGAGATCGCTGCGGTGCGGGCCGATCGCGGCGCCGCCGGTTTCGGCATCGCGACCGCGCGAGGCCGTGAGCGCTTCGCGAAAGGCCTGTTCGGCATCGAGCGCCGCCATGTCGTCGAGCATCGCTTCGACAACCCCGTCGACGTCGACCAGCGCGGCGGGAAAGGGGCCGATCGCCGCTTCGAGGACGCTGGAGAGACCGGCCACGGCATCGCGCCGGGCCGCGGCAATCGCCACCCCGTATTCCGCCATGGTGTTTTCCAAGGCCAGCAACCATTCGTCGGCGCGTTGCCCGGATTTGAGCAAACGTGCCCGGTCGCGCATCGCGCGTTCGTAGGCCGAGACCCGCGTGGCGTGGCTGGGGTCGACGCCGTACACCAAGCGATCCAGAAAACGTCGCCTTGAAGCGCCGTCTTCTTGGAACAAGCGATCCATTTGCGGCGTGATCCACGCCATCGCGATCGACTCGGCCAAGGCCACGGGCCCCCGCATCGTTTCGCCGTCGACACGCACCTGGCGGCGTTCCAACGGCGCGGTTGCGGTCGGGTCGGTCGACATCGTACCGGTACCGATTTCGACGCTGCCGCCGGGAGGGCCGTCGACGGTTGCGGCGACCGCCCATCCGCGATCGCTGTCGCGGCGCACGACATCGCCGAACCGCGCGCGACGCATGCCGCGCCCCGGCGCGAGGTAGGAAATCGCTTCGAGGATGTTGGTTTTGCCCGCGCCGTTGGGCCCGGTCAGCACGACGCAGCGCTCATCGGCATCGAGGCGCTGATGGGCATAGCAGCGAAAATCGGTCAGCGTCAGGCGGCGCAAAAAATACGCGGGAACCGGGACGGCCGCGGGGTTCGTCGGCGCCGCCGCGATGTCTTGCGTGATAGCCAATCGCGTTCCTACACCCGCATCGGCATCAGGACGTACAGCGCGCGTTCGTCTGCCAGGTCGCGCAAGATGGTCGGCGACACCGCATCGGCAAGATCGAGACGCGCGACCTCGCCGTCGATTTGCGTCGCGATATCGAGCAAATAGCGCGAGTTGAAGCCGACCTCGATGTCTTCGCCGGGGTAGCTGACGACCAGCTCTTCGTCGGCGCTGCCGCTGTCGGGGCTATTGGCCGACAAATGCAGCTTGTCCTTTTCGAGGGTGAGTTTGATCGACCGCGATTTTTCGGTGGAGATGGTCGAAACGCGATCGACAGCCTCGGCAAACTGTTTGCAATCCACTTCGAGGATCTTGTCGTTGCCCGAGGGAATGACGCGCTGATAGTCGGGGAAGGTGCCGTCGATCAGCTTGGTGATCAGCACGGTCTTCCCGAAGGCAAAGCGGATCTTGGTTTCCGACAAGGAGACCTGGACCGGGTCGTCGACCTGATCGAGCAACCGGCGGACCTCGAGCACGGCTTTGCGCGGCACGATCACACCGGGCATTGACGCCGCGCCGTCGGGCAGCGGGCACTCGACCTGGGCCAGGCGGTGACCGTCGGTGGCGACCGCACGCAGCATCGCCACGCCCTCCGCCTCGGCGGCATGCAGGTAGATGCCGTTGAGGTAGTAGCGGGTTTCCTCGGTCGAAATCGCGAAGCGACTTTTGTCGATCAACCGCTTGAGATCGTCGGCGCTGATTTGAAAGCTGTTCGGCAGATTGTCCTCGGCCAAAACCGGAAAGTCTTCCTTGGGAAGGCATGGCAAGGCAAAGCTCGACCGGCCCGCCACCACCGAGAGACGCGACTGGTCGGCATCGAGGCTGAGTTCGATCTGCGCGCCGTCGGGCAGTTTGCGGACGATGTCGTGCAAGGTGTGCGCGGCGGCGGTGGTCGCGCCGCCCTGGGCCACGTCGGTCCCGACGGTTTCGAGGATCGTCAGGTCGAGATCGGTGGCGGTCAGCGACAGATCGCCGCCGTCGGCCGACAGCAAGACATTGGACAGGATGGGGATGGTATTGCGCCGCTCGACGACGTTTTGCACGTGGCCAAGGGCGGACAGCAAGGTTGCACGTTCGATCGTAATCTTCATGGCGCCAATTCTTTGTTGTTCTGGGCGACCGGTCGAAGCCCCGCCCGGTGCGTCATTACACGTAATTTCGACAAGTCGGGCGCCGCGCAGGCGCCCGAAAACGGCAGAATTCTGGTCTTAAACGCGATTCTGTCAGGGCCCGCCAGCGGCGAAAACCCCGGCAATAAAGCACGCGCCCGCCGCACGTGGGCGGGGCCAAAGTATAACACCCGCAATCGCGTTCCGGGGGGCTTTTTTCGCCCCCCGGGCCACAACTAAACCACTGAAATAAAAGACTTTTTGAGGCCGAAAATCAGGTCTCGAGCATGCGCCGCAGCAGGTCGATATCTTCCGACAAAGTACTGTCGTTTTGGCGCAATTCGTCGATCCGCTTGACGGCATGCATGACCGTGGTGTGGTCGCGCCCGCCGAACTTGCGGCCGATTTCAGGCAATGACCGCGAGGTCAGTTGCTTGGCCAAATACATCGCCACCTGGCGGGGCCGGGCCACGGCACGAGCGCGCCGCGCCGAGTGCATTTCCGAAATCCGAATGTTGTAGTGCTCGGCCACCCGTTTCTGGATGTCTTCGATGGTGATCCGGCGGTCATTGGCCCGCAGGAGGTCGCGCAGGACCTCTTGGGTGGTTTCCAGCGTAATCGGCCGGCCCACGAGGTTGGAGTAGGCCAGCACCCGGGTAAGCGCGCCCTCGAGCTCGCGGACATTGGAGGTGATCCGGTGGGCCAGGAACTCCAACACCTGCTGGGGCACGTTTTTGGCCCCCATGTGCTGGACCTTGGACTGCAAGATGCCGATCCGCAGCTCGTAATCGGTTTGGTGGATATCGGCAACCAGGCCCCAACCCAGACGCGAGCGCATGCGCTCTTCCATACCGTCTAGGTTGCACGGCGAGCGGTCGCCGGAAATGATCACTTGGCGGTTCTGGTCCACGAGCGCATTGAAGGTGTGGAAGAACTCTTCTTGGGTCGAATCCTTGCCGCTGATGAACTGCACGTCGTCGATCATCAACACATCGACCGAGCGAAACAGCTGCTTGAACTGCATCACGTCCTTGTAGCGCAGCGACCGGATGAACTGGTACATGAACTTTTCCGCCGACAAATAGATCACCCGGCGGGTCGGGTCGCGTTGGCGGATATGCCATGCGATGGCATGCATCAGATGGGTCTTGCCGAGCCCCACGCCGCCATAGAGGTACAGCGGATTGAACGGCACGTTGTCGGCTTCGGCCACACGATGGGCGGCGGCGTAAGCGAGTTCGTTCGCTTTGCCGACGACGAAATTTTCGAACGTGCAACGCGGATCGAGCGGCGCGCCGGCTTCGGCCAAACTTTGGTCGACCGGTTTTTCGGTCGTGGTCTCGGCGAGCGTGTTTTTTAGAACCGGGGCAGACTGACCCGAGGGGCGAACGAGAATGTCGATCTGCGGTTCGGCGCCCGCCTCTTCGGACCATGCGGTGCGAATTTTTTCGGCGTAGTGCGACACGACCCAATCGCGCATGAACCGCGTCGGCACCGACATCAACACGCGGTCGTCGTGAATGTTGGTGAGTTCGAGCTGCTTGAGCCAGCTGTTGTAGGCGGCATCACCGACATCGGTCCGCAAGCGGTCACGAACGCATTGCCAGATGTCGCTGAGGGGTCTGTTGGGGGTCGGCGTTTCCATCAAGCCCTCAGGTTTGCTTCCACGGGAGACCGGCCGCTTTCCAGCCCCCGATGTGACCACGGTGGCCGTCAGCGTCGAGATCGCCCTCGAAACCGCCTGCGACGTTGTAGCATTTCTTATAGCCCGCGCCGGTTTGCGCGATCGCAGCCGACTTGGACCGCCCGCCGGACCGGCACAGGAACAACACAGGGTCGCCCGGCGCGACGCCGGTCGCGGCGACCTGGTCGGTAAAATCTGGATTGGGCGCCCCGCCGGGGAATCCCTGCCATTCGACCCGATGAACGGGCTTTTTGACTTCGCTGAGATCGGGCAGTCCGACGAAATTCCATTCCGCCTGGGTCCGCACATCGATCAATTGTGCCGTTGGATCTTCGCCGAGCATACGCCATGCATCGACGACAGAAATATCACCTGCGTAACTCATTCACACTTTCCGGGTCCGCGCGTTTTCGCGCTGGACGTCTCTCCCTAATCCGCCGGTGGCCGGCTTGTTTATCAATACTTTTGTGAGACCAGAATGGTTTTTGTCTGCTGCAAAATATTTTTTTTGAGAAATGCCCTCCAACGTGAGCGACGCGGACGGCACGACCCGTCGCTTAGGTGATAAGAAATTTTTTCGGGATCGAAGCCCCGGAACCCCGTTTGGTGAGGCAAAGACTACTGCCCACCCTTGGGCCTTTCAA
>Ga0181579_10000221_pt1 | contig 43593 bp, 43 predicted proteins | sample 071ome_24_FD_132996 | JGI IMG/M metagenome (GOLD analysis project Ga0181579, IMG submission 132996) | Coastal salt marsh microbial communities from the Groves Creek Marsh, Skidaway Island, Georgia - 071402CT metaG (megahit assembly) | ecosystem: Environmental > Aquatic > Marine > Intertidal...
GCGCATGCTCGGCTGCTTCACTGGCGTAGGGGGCACCGTGGACTGCAAGGGCGTAATTCATGACTGCAGGATACCAAATGCGCGGGTCATGGCGACGGAAAATGGCGACGGAAAATAGCGACGGAAACCTGAGGTTAGGCGCGGACGGGTTGGTGGGTTCTTTCGTTGCCTCGGCCCAGTTGTTTAACGTCTTCGAGGATGGCGATCAGCGCCGGGATCAAGAAGAGGATGATCACGCTGGCAAAGACGATGCCTGTCGCGAGGCTAACAGCCATGGGTATTAGGAACTGGGCTTGGGTACTGGTCTCAAACAGCATGGGTGTTAGACCTAGGGCCGTTGTGGCGGTGGTTAAAAAGATGGCCCTAAACCGCCGTCGAGAGGCCTCTGTGATGGCGTCGCCGATGTCCATGCCCTGATTGCGATTGCGATTGTATTGATCCAGCAACACTAAGGAGTCGTTCACCACAACGCCGCTCAAGGCCACCATGCCGAAGATGGAAATGAACGAGATGTTGTATCCCAGCAGATAGTGCCCTATGGTGGCGCCGGCGGCGCCGAAGGGCACTCCAGCCAGCACGACGAGTGGCTGCAAATAACTGCGCGTTTGGGAGGCCAGAAGTACAAAAATCGTGAGCATGGCAATGGTCATCATGTTGGCCAAGGATGCCATTTCCTCGGATTCATCCCGGCCCTGGCCGGCCTGATTTACGCGCAAACCCGGGTAGCGCAGCAACAGCTCCGGCACAATATCGTTTAGCACTTGATTGTTGGCTTGGGTTGGCGTGGTTAGCTCCAGATCCACTTCGCTGGTGACGCTGACGATGCGAAAGCCGTCCACCCGTTCAATGGTGGAGAAGCTACGGGACTCGCTTAATGTCGCCACCGCCGAGAGGGGTGCTTGGGTGCCGTCATCTAAGCGGATGCGAACGTCGGCGAGATTTTGGGTACTTTGTCGCTGGCGCTCTGGGTATCGAACCATCACTTTCAGCTCGTTTCGGCCCCGCTGAATTCTTTGGACTTCCTGACCGAAGAAGTGGTTTCGAAGCTGACGGGCGATGTCCGCTGGCCGCAGCCCGGCCGCTTCGCCTGCTGGAGTCAGGTCGATATCGTATTGGCGCTTGCCCAGATTGAAAGTGTCCTGAATATCGTAAAAACCTGTGAGGGAGGCGTACTGAGCCTTGAGGTCGTCTACCGCAGCGTAGAGCATTTCATCCTGCTGGTGAGCTAGGCGAAATTCCACCGCGGCACCGCGACTGAAATAGTCTGAGCGGAAAGAAAGACTTTCCACTCCGGCGATGGTGCCCGTTTCCATCCGCCATTGGCGTTCCAAAGCTTGGGCCGACAGCTTACGCAGCGGTTCGTCTTGCAGCGTAATGACGATGGATGAAAGGTGGGTAGCAGTGGCCATCCCGCTGCCACCTTCCGGACCGCCACCAGCCCGGGCAGAGCCACCGATGGTGGAACTGATGGCTTTAAATGCCGTGCTGTTATTGGCTTCGTTGACTTTGTAGGCCGCATCAATAATCCGCTGAGCGGCGTTTTCGGTGGCCTCAAAAGGCGTGCCTACAGGAAATGTCAGGTTTGCTCGAATGCTGTTGGATTCTAGATTCGGGAAGAAAATGAAACGAACAGCGCCGCTGCTCATCAGGACGCCGGCTGCCACCAGTAAGAGGATCCCGGCGAGCAAGGACAGATAACGACGCTTTACGGCCACCTGCACGGCGGGCAAAAAAGTTTGATCTCGAAATTTCATGATGCTGCGACTAACCCGCTCCTGAAAATCCTTTAGCGGGCCCTTACTCCATGCTTGGCCGTGAGATAGGTGGGCGGGAAGAATGAAAAACACCTCCAGCAGCGACATGGTTAAGACCAAAATTACCACGATGGGCACCGAGCCTAGAATTTGCCCAAATGTGCCGGTGACGAACAGTAGTGGGGCGAAGGCGGCCATGGTGGTCAGGACGCCGATGGTTACAGGGCTGAACACGCCGCGCACGCCGCGAAGAGTGGCGGCGGTATTTTGTCCCCAACGCTCTTGCTCGGTGATGACGTTCTCGCCAACGACAACTGCATCGTCCACCACGATACCCAAGACGATGATCAGTCCAAAAAGAGAAATCATGTTGATGTTCACGCCGAAGGGGGCGAAAAACAGAAACGCGCCGAGAAAGGAGATCGGTACGCCCATGGCGACCCAAGTGGCAAGACGCAGATCCAACATGATCACCAGAAACAAAAACACCAAGGCAAAACCGAGCAGACCGTTACGGATTAGTAGGCTTAGTCGCTGCTGTAAGATATCGGTCTGGTCATCCCAGATTTGAACATCCGCCCCAAGAGGCGGCTGGAAGTCGGCCAAAAACGCTTTGATTTTGCCGGCGATGAGCAGGGCATCTTCCGCTTCTGACTTTTCAACTTTGACCAGCAGGCTGCGTTGGCCATTAAACGTCTGAATGACAGGGTCGTCGACAAAACCATCGCGAATAGTCGCAACGTCACCTAAACGCAGGATGCTGCCGTCGGGATCTGCGCGCAGCACAATGTTCGAGAACTCGGTGCCAGACATTCGTTTCTGATTGGTTCGCAGCAATAAGTCACCAGCGTCTGTACGAAGCTCTCCAGCACTCAGGTTGATCGAGGACGAGCGAATAGCTTGGGCAACTTGATTGATCGATATATCGAACTGACGCAGCGCTTGTTCATCAACCTCAACGGCGATTTCAAGCTCCTTGGCCCCCATCAGGGACACTAAGGTTACGTCGGGAAGGGCGAGCAGTTGATCTGCCAGATGTTCCGCCGCACTGCGTAGATTTAAGTCTCCTAGTTCAGAGGTCACCACCAAGGTCATGACGTCACTAACGGTTTCGGCGCGTTCTATCTCGGGTTGTTCCGCGTTCTCGGGGGGGAAATCTGCAATACGTTCAACTGCGGCTTCAACGTCGTCTTTAACCTCTTTGTCGTCCACAGAGTCTTTTAGTTCAATGGTTACGCGGCCCACGTTTTCTGCCGCAGATGAGCGAACCTCGTCAACGCCTTCAATACCCAGCACCGCTTCTTCCACGCGACGGGTAATGGCCTCCTCTACCTCGCTGGGGGTAGCGCCGGGATAGGGAACCGTGACGGTAATGATGCCGGGATTCAATGTTGGAAAAACTTGGGCGTTTAGGGCGACACCAGCGATTAAGCCGCCGATCAACATCAGCGCCATTATCAGGTTGGCAGCGACCGAGTTTTGCGCGAAATAGGCAATGATGCCGTTTTCGGATTCGGGCGTTTTGGTGGTTCCGGGCGCAGCGTTTGCTGACTCGGTCTCGTCGTTCATCGCTTTACCTTCATCGTTCAGCCTGCGGCCCGGGTTCGAGGCTCAGCAGCCGGGACAATGGATACCGCAGTGCCAGCAGATATGCTTGTTAGAGCGCTTACGACGATACCTTCGCCGCTATCGAAGGCTTTAATCACAATACCCTGGCCGTTTCTCCCTAATACGTTGGGTTGGTGCTTTGCCAATTGTCCGTTGCGTACGTACCAAATTATGCCGCCGGCCTGTATCGCCGCTTCCGGGACGACCAAGCTCCCTGGGTATTCGGGGCCTTGAATGAGCACGTCAGCAAAGGTGCCGGGCTGTAACATGAACGTGCGATCCGGGGTTTGCGGCAGAGGAATGTAGGCCCTGGCGAAACGGCTGCGATTGTCCAGTTGGGCACTGACCCGATCAATGCGGGCCTCGAGAGTTTGTCGGTTTGCCGAAATCACGACCCGACGGCCTGCGGCCGGCGTCAGTTGGGCCAGTTCATCTGGCGCAATGGGTACAACAAGCTCCACGCTGTTGTTGGCGTAGGCCTGCCCGAAGGCCCTGCCGCCGGTAATCAACTGGCCGACCTGAGCCGAAGATTCGGTAATCATGCCGTCGAAGGGCAGAGAAAATTGCGTTCTCTCGAGTGCTAACAGGGCAACGTCAGCGCGAGCCTCGGCAGCGCGGAGCTGCGCCGCCGCCTGAGCGATTTGCGGGCGCAGGGCGACCAAGCTGGGTACTGGTTTGTCGGGGTTCAGCAAGGCATAGTTTTTGACCGCGGCGTCACTGCGGGCTTGCTGCAGTCGCAAATTGGCTCGCTGCACAGCGACGTCGGCCTCAGCCTGCTTGACCTGCAGCAAAAAGTCATCGGGCTCGATGGCAACTAAGGTTTCGCCGGCACGAAATGCGCCGCCAACTCGCATGGCCGGCGCCAAGGCGTCGATGCGACCGGAAATCTGCGGCACTAAATCCACGTAGGCTGTCACGCTAACACTGCCATTTCCGGCCACTGAAATTCGTTGGGTTCCAACGCTTGGGTTAATAATTGAGACCTTTGGAACAACGGGGGCAGCAGCGGCATTCATGCCACTTGGCGCGATTGCCACGGCGGGTTCACGAGACAGATAAACAGCCACAGCCGTTGCAGCCAAGACAGCGACAATTTGCAGGGTGCCAGCTAATCTGCCTCCGGTTTTGCGTGATCCGTGTTCGGGAACGTCGGCGACATCGAGCGGTGACGTATTCTCCTCCTCGTTCTCCGGTGTCGCTTTCAAGGTGGCAAGGTTGTCTCGAACATTCCGTAAGCTTTTCTTCATGGATTTGCTTTCCCCAGCACAAAGCTGATTGCCAGTGGTGTCTCTCGGCGCAGTTCGGACAGGGCACGGGCCGTGTATCGCGTCCCGAGAGTCTAGTTCACTTTGCTGACCGCTCAAATGTCTTTATGGTGGCTGCGCTTGGGTGAACGGCCTGTGAAGAATACTTTGTGATCTGGGTAACTCTTTGGCGCCCGGTCAGCATCAGAAACTTGGCCGGACGGTTCGTTTGGCCCCGGTTTCTTAAGCCCATGAGTCTGGCGATCAATTCTTGTAGGATGAGCGGCCACAAAAGCAGGTGTCCGCACTCCGCGGCAACGCATAGAGTAACAATGAGGAAGAAGAATGAATGCGACGGCAAGCTCAGATCAGGCGCTAGGTCAGGCTCTGGAATTCAAGTCCGGCCAGCGTATGAAGAACCGGTTTATGTTGGCGCCGCTAACCAATTCACAAAGCCATGAGGACGGCCGGCTGTCTGACGAGGAATTCCATTGGCTTACCATGCGGGCCAAGGGGCAGTTCGGTTTGACGATGACCTGTGCGGCCCATGTGCAGGCAGTAGGGCAGGGGTTTCCCGGGCAGCTGGGAATCTTCAGTGACGAGCATCTTGAGGGACACACGCGGCTTGCCGAGGCGATTAAAGCGCAAGACAGTGTTGCTGTGTTGCAGCTGCATCACGCCGGTATGCGTTCTCCAGAAGGACTGATCGGGCAACAGCCGGTATGTCCTTCAGCAGATCAGGAGACTGGTTCGCGCGCGCTGTCTCTGGACGAGGTGAGAATTCTGCGAGACGACTTTATCGCAGCCGCAGTGCGCTCCCAGCAAGCGGGTTACGATGGCGTCGAAATTCATGGCGCTCACGGCTACATCGTTTGCCAGTTTTTAAGTCCGGAAACCAATCTGCGTGATGACGAGTATGGCGGCTCACTGCAAAACCGGCAGCGTCTGCTGATGGAAATTGCCGCCGGCATTCGCGCCCAGTGCGGGCCGGGCTTTTTGTTGGGTGTGCGGGTGTCGCCAGAGCGCTTCGGTATGCAGCTGCAAGAGGCGCTGAATACCTGTCAGCGACTCATAGACGAAGACCTAGTAGATTTTCTGGACATTTCTCTATGGGATAGCTTCAAACTGCCTGCAGAAGAGGCGTACCAGAATCAGAGCTTATTGGACTACTTCGCCAAACTTGATCGCGGGCAAGTCAAACTCACCGTGGCGGGTAAAATCCGCACGGCTGAGGAGTGCAGGGCGGTAATGAAGGCGAACATAGATTTCGTCACCATCGGCCGGGCTGCTATTTTGCATCACGACTTTCCTCTGAAGGTCCTAGCAGATGACGACTTCGAGCCCATCCCAACGCCAGTTAGCCGCGCTCACCTGAAAGCCGAGGGCCTCAGTCCGGTATTCGTTGAGTATATGAACAGCTGGAAAGGCTTTGTCGCAGAAGATTAAACCGTAAGTTCACGCCCACTTCACTGGCGCAACCGTAGCCTGCTGGCAAATATCAGCGGATACGGTATGAAACGGATAGGCATTATCGGTGATGTGCACGCAGAGCATTTACGTCTATCGGCGGCGCTGGAATATTTAGGCGAATCCGAGGTTGATACAGTGCTGTGCACGGGCGACTTGCCGGACGGGCGCGGAGATTTAGACGCCTGTTGTCGGTTGTTGCAGCAGCATGATGTTATGGCCGTGGCTGGCAATCACGAACGCTGGTTTCTGCAGGACAAAGTGCGCCATATCGAAGATGCCCACCTGCGCTGTCAGGCTGCTAGCGAGACAATCGACTTTCTATCGAGTCTGCCGCAAACGCACCGTATCGACACAGCGGACGGCGAGTTGGTTCTGTGTCACGGTGTTCTCGACGATGATTTGGCCAAGATCTGGCCTGGCTCGGAGAATTCCGCCAGCCGCTGCTCGGCATCTCTCGACAAATTACTGCAGCAAGCTGTACCGCCCCGTTTTCTGATCAACGGCCACATGCACTTTCGCACGGTGATCGATTTCCCACGCACCCAAGTGATCAATGGCGGCACCTTGAAAGGGCAGTTTGCTGGGTTTTCGCTGCTAGATGTCGAGGCCCAGCGTATTGACAGTTTCAACCTCAGTGACAACGGCAAGATTCAGACGGCGGGAACGCTGGATCTGGCATCCCGAAAAGATCGTCGGATCTGGCAGACGACGGGAGAATTTGACGGCGCGTGGCAGCCAGTGATACTGCACAGGGGCTAAACGCCGCCTTACCCGCGGCCGGGGCGGTGGAGCTGCGTCGGGACAAACCGAGGGTGAGGGGAGTAAGGCATGCAGTCAAAAAGTGAAATAACCTGGGATGAGTTTGAAAAAATCGACATGCGGGTGGGCAGGGTTGAGCGTGCCGAGGCCTTCCCTGAGGCCCGTAAGCCCGCGATTAAGCTTTGGTTAAATTTCGGTACTGATATAGGTATTCGCAAGACCAGTGCCCAAATCACTGACCATTACCAGCCCGAGGATCTTGTTGGGCGGCAGTTGGTGGCCGTCGTGAACTTTCCGCCGAAACAAATCGGCCACTTTATGAGCGAGTGCCTTATTCTCGGGGCCATAGATGACAAAGGCGCAGTCATGTTGCTGTCGCCTCATCATGAAGTAGCGCTTGGACAAGCCATTGCCTAACCGACCTGTTTCAAGGTCTTATTGTTCATCGACGTAGCACGGATCGCGCTTGCCCAGCGGCGCGCCTGATCAGGCATACTCGGTAAAAATAAGGGAATATCAATGAGCGAAGAAGCCGATTACATCATTGTGGGAGCCGGTAGCGCCGGCTGCGTACTCGCGAATCGACTGTCTGCTGACAAAGATAAGCAAGTATTGTTGTTAGAGGCCGGTGGTGAAGATAAGAACCTTTTCATTCATATGCCGGCGGGCTATGCGCGACTCGTGCCCGAGGCGAACGCCTCGAACTACGGTTACGAAACCGAACCGGAGCCGAATGTCGGCGGCCGACGCATGTATTGGCCGCGAGGGCGAGGCTGGGGCGGCTCATCCTCGATCAATGCAATGGTTTACATTCGGGGCCATGCTGCCGATTACGATCAATGGGCTCAGGCCGGAAACAGCGGCTGGTCCTATGCCGAAGTACTGCCCTATTTTAAGCGCGCCGAGTCATTTGAGGGCGAAGGAGACGATGACTATCATGGCTATGACGGGCCGTTGTCGGTTAAAAAGTCCAATCGCACCGATGATATTCTGCTGGATCGGTTCGTTCAGGCCGGGCAACAGGCAGGCTTTGCGCTGACCGATGACTTTAATGGTCGCCAGCAGGAGGGATTCTCCCGCTACGAGCATACGATGAAAGGCGCTCGTCGCTGCAGTGCTGCTCAAGCCTATTTACATCCAGTGCGAAACCGGCCGAACCTGACGATCCTGTCCAACGCCAGCGCGGATAGGATCGGGTTTACCGGACGACGCGCGACGTCGATCGATATTGTCGTTGACGGTCAGCGCAGAACGCTAACGGCTCGCAAAGAAATCATATTGGCCGCCGGCGCCCTAAACTCGCCGCAGATACTGTTGCGCAGCGGCGTCGGCCCGGCTGCGCAAATCACTCCCCATGGGGTGGCGGTAATACATGAGCTGCCGGGTGTTGGGCAAAACTTACAGGATCATATCGGCGTTGTGAGTCAGTTCACCTGTACTCAGCCCGTTACCTTGGCTCGGTCTGCTACCCCGTTGCGGACGATTTGGGCCGGTATTAAGTTTCTGGTTAGCGGCACCGGAGACGCATCGTTTCCTCCTACCGCGGGCGGAGCGTTTATCAAGTCTCACCCCAGCAAGGAGCTGCCGGATATGCAAATCCACTACGTCAGCGCCGCCATGCAAGACGTTCACGGTAGGGAAGGCGTAACGCCCGGACATGGTTTTTCCAGCATCGTCTACGCCTGTCGGCCGCAGAGCCGCGGCTACGTGGGACTCAAAGATGCCAAGGCGGAAAGTGCCCCAGCGATTTACCCTAACTATTTTGATGTGGAACAAGATCTGATTGATACCCGCAACGGCTTTCGTCAGACCCGCCGCGTTTTTATGCAGGCGGCCTTTGATGAGTATCGCGGCGACCAGCTCAAGCCGCCCGCCGAAATTAACGTTGACAGTGATGACGAGTTGGATGCTTGGATAAAACGAACCGGCGAAACGCTTTATCATCCGGTCGGTACCTGCAAAATGGGTCAAGACGATATGTCGGTAACGAACGAGCAAGGACAGGTACATGGCTTAGCAGGGCTGCGAGTTGTCGATGCGTCGCTTATGCCGACACTTATAGCAGGCAACACCAATGCGCCGACCATCATGATGGCTGAGAAGATTTCCGATGCGATCAGAGGGCAACGCGCGCTAGCGGCAGAATCCGTTGCCGAATAGTGCATAAAAACAGGAGTTTAAGAGGGTGAGGCGGATATCGCTGATCGATGCAAATACTGCGTCAAAAACAGGCCGTCCAGCGACGCTGGTGGGCCGGCCGCTCAAAAAGCGGGCTACCGCGACGCCGCTGACCGAGCGTCGCGCCCCAGCCCCGGCTCTCGGCTTTGTTCCGTTGTTTGTTAGCTTGCTTGTTTCTTTATCGATTTTATATGCGCCTGCCTCTCAAGCGACGGCACCCCATGAGCTATTAAATCTAACGCCATTCAAGCAACCGCTGAGCGTCAGGCAGGCAAAGCATCTTGCTTCCCGGGCAGGATTCGGAGCCACACCAGCGCAGGTTGATGCGTTGGTTGGACTGTTGCCTGAACAAGCGTTGAAGTCGTTTACGGGAGGGCACGGTGAAGCGGTAACAGAATTTGAGCATTCGGGTATTTTTGAGCCGGGGCTCGATCCCTTTCCGCCCAGCCGTCCCGCCACCACTGAAATGGCCAAACGTCAGGGTCACGCACTGGGAATCGACGTAAAACCGGGAGGTAATCGTCCTCTTCAACCCATCGTTAACCAATTTTTTTACTGGCTTCGTGCAAGTCGACTCGAAACCGACAGGGTGAGTTATTGGTGGGCCCAGCAGATGCTTACAAGCCAAACGCCCCTGCAAGAAAAAGCGGCTCTGTTCTGGCACGGTCACTTTGCCACCAACGAGGACAAGGTGCGGGACTACCGAAAGATGCTTCAACAGCTCGACACCTTTCGGGCTCTGGGCTTGGGGAATTTTCGAGATCTGCTGATAGCGGTAGCCCAAGATCCAGCCATGTTGGTGTTCCTTGATGCTGGTGTGAATACCAAGGATGCCCCCAATGAAAATTTTGCTCGGGAAATTATGGAGCTGTTCACCATGGGAGTGGGGCAGTACTCCGAAGAGGACGTACGTGAAGCGGCAAGGGCTTTCACAGGCTGGTCGGTACGTGGACTCAACTTTTATTTGGATCCAAATACGCAAGATTTTGGTGAAAAGACCTTTTTAGGTCAGCGCGGTGATTTTAACGGCATCGACATCATCGATCAGATCTTGGCGCAGCCCCAAACCAGTCGTTTTATAGCCTCTAAGCTCTATCGCTATTTTGTAAGCGATGTTTTGACCGAGGCTCAAAGCCGGCAGTTGGGCGAACGCCTGCGTTTTCACAACTATGATATCGGTGAGTTTTTGGCTGAGCTGTTGGTCAGTGCGGATTTCTACAGCCGTCATGGCGAGCACATCAAAAGCCCGGTAGAGCTGGTGGTTTCTACCTATAAAAAGCTGGGGCTTTCGAGCGTGCCCGGAGTTCCGGACTTCAACGTCACCACAGGTGCGCTGGGACAGCACTTACTGCATCCACCTACCGTAGCTGGTTGGTCAGAGGGGCGAAGCTGGATTACCCCTTCCTTACTGTATGAGCGCGGCAATTTTGTGTTGGATGTGGTTTTTCCAGATTTGAATTTCGTGCCGACAGACCGCTTTCCCGCGTTAACCCCAGAAGTGGCCAGGGTTCAGGAGCGGTTGCGGCAAGGACAGAGCGTGTCTTTGGCGACCAAGCCCACCGGCATCAGCGGAACTGAGATGGCACAGTCCAATGCCTTGGCGGATCGCGATGAGGCGTTCAACACGCGATTGGGCAGTATGCGCGGCTGGCAAAAGGCCGTCGAACGGGTCAAACCTTTGCCGCGAGACTTTGCTCGACTTAACCTGAGTCAGCAGGTACTCGATGCAGGGCTTCGAGACCCTCTGGCTGTCGTGCTCTTTTTTGAAATGCGATTTTTTGAAGTTGATCTGACATCACAGGTCCGTAACGCGCTGGCCGTGTTGTTGGAACAGGAGTTAGGAACAGCCGATGTGGCCGCCGCCAACAGTTATGCCGAAGAGGCTTTGAGGCTTCTGCTGCACGCCATGTTGAGCCGCCCCGAGTACCAGTTGGGATAGATGGCAATGCAGATGACATGTGGGTCAAAGGCAAGGGGGTGGTTATGAGACGACGCAGGCTGCTGCAAAGTCTGACAGGGTTTTCTCTGTTAGGACCATGGCTTGGCGTTCAAGCGACTGACAAGGATCGCCACGCGCCGATTTTAGTGGTGCTGGAAATGTCAGGAGGCAACGACGGCCTGAACACGGTTGTTCCCTACGCCGATGACAACTACTACCGGCTGCGCCCAAATTTGGGTATACGCCAGCAGTCGTTGTTGGCGCTGGATGAGCATTTTGGCTTCAATCCGGGTTTGCAGGGTATTCAAAAACTCTGGCAAAACGACCAGTTGGCCCTGATTCACGGCTGTGGCTACGACAACCCAATTTTTTCTCACTTTAACGCCATGGCTTATTGGCACACCGGTGCGCCCCATCAGGGCGATGAGTACGGTTGGATGGGCAGGGTGGCGGATCAGATGGTCGGCCAGCGTCGGGAGAATATGTTAATCAATGTGGGCACCAGCCAGTCCCTAGCCGTAAAGAGCGCCGTGCATACGCCAGTGGTTTTTGATGACCCCCTGCGTTTTCAGCGCAGTGGCGGCAGACAAATGATCGACCCGCTGCCCAGTCCCGTCCTAGTGCGGTCGAATCGGGACTTTCTGTTGGCAGTAGATGCGAGCGCTCAAGCGTCCTCGGCACGAATTCAACAGGCGTGGAGTGACTATCGGCCAAGGGCAGACTATGGGGTTGTGCCCATGGACTTACCAAAGGTGGCGGCGTGTATCGACGCGGGCCTCCCTACCCAGCTCTATCATGTGTCGGTGCGCAACAACGCGTTTGATACCCATGTTCAGCAGGCGGCCTTGCATCGCCGGCTGCTCAGTTACGTGTCCGATGCCGTGTATGGGTTCTTAACCGACTTAAAAGCCATGGGGCATGATCGGCGAGTAATCGTCATGCTGCACTCGGAATTTGGCCGTAGGCCCAAGGAAAACGCAAATTTAGGCACCGATCACGGCAGCGCGAATCTAATGCTCGTGGCAGGTACGCCGGTGATTGGCGGGCACTATGGGACTTCACCCTCTTTGGAGGGGTTGGGTGAAGGCGATAATCTTCGTCATACCACGGACTTCCGAAGGGTATACGGAACAATTATCAGCGATTGGCTGGGGGTTCCTGCTGATCGGATACTGTCGGGCGATCATCGAAGTCTTGGTTTTATCGCCTAGTCCAGCCGCTCATCCGGCAGTGCGGTAGGCTGCGCCGCGCGGCGTTCCGCGCTTAAGAGTTTTCTTGGTTTGGCTAAGCGAAAACTTCAGCGCCAGTGAGTAGTTTGGTCTTATTCGCAAAGTCGTAAAATGCGGGCTTATCGTCGATGAAAATCTGTTGGTGCAAACTAAATGGGTGCTCAGCGCGAAATAAACCCACCGGCACGATGTAGCGTTGATCGTGTTTTAGCCGATAAAACAGGTGGGTCCCGCACGCTGCACAGAATCCTCGATCGGCCCACTCGGATGAGTCGTAGGTCGAGAGATATTCAGCCCCTTCAAAGGTGACCTGGGTGCCGCAGTCTACCGACACCGATGGTCCTCCGCTCCACCCCCGACAGGTAGCGCAATGACATACATGGACCTGGGTATTCATATCTTGGCAGCTTAAGCGGATTTTTCCGCAAAGACATTGGCCCAAGGCTGGCTGGGATTGACCCTTGGTGTTGCGGCTCATGAGTTCCACCTCGCGGCGTATAGTTGAAATGACATCGAAACACATTGGCGAGAAAGGTACCGGAACGTCCAGTGAGTTGGTGTGATTTAGTTCATGATTTGGTGTTTGATTGGCCGGGCAACGATCAAGGGTCATTGTCCATCGCACCGCAGTATCAGCACCACGGAAATCCCGCGGAATTCAAATGCCGTTAGCTTAAGTTTTCAGTACATTAGGTGGTTGCGGCAAAATGTTGGCTGCCTAGTCAACTGACTGCCATCGCATAAATCAAAAATTGGGAGAGGAAATGAGCACAGCAGACAATCGTTTACAGGGAAGAGTGGCCTTGGTTAGCGGCGCAGCGTCAGGTATTGGGGCGGCTTGTGCGAAGCGACTGGCGAGCGCTGGAGCAGCGGTCTTTTTAACGGATGTGGATACGCTTCAGGGCGAGCAGGTTGCCGCAGAGATCAGTGCGTCAGGTGGTCAGGCCAGATTTTCCCAACACGATGTTACCGATGAAGCTCAGTGGCAGCGGGTGGTTGCCGAGTGCCAAAGCCATTTTGGTGGCCTGAATATTTTGGTGAACAACGCCGGTATCGCAATTATGTGTGATGTCTTCGAGATGTCGCTGGAGGACTGGCAGCGACAGCAGGCGATCAATCTTGATGGCGTGTTCTTGGGGGTCAAGCACTGCGTGCCGGTAATGAAAGACATGGCAGAGGGTGGTTCCGTGATCAATATCTCATCGGTAGCCGGTTTGCAGGGCGCCCCGGGTTTGTCGGCCTACAACGCCACCAAGGGCGGGGTGCGGTTGTTTACCAAGGGTGTCGCCCTCGAGTGCGGCCGAAATGGCTGGCCGGTGCGAGTGAACTCGGTGCACCCGGGAATCATTGCGACTCCAATTTGGGATAAAATCGATCCCACATTAGCGGCCGATGGTGCGAACACTTACGACCCAGATGAAATGTCCGAAACTGCGGTCCCCATAGGCGTATCCGGGCAAGCCTTGGATATCGCTAACGGTGTGCTATTCCTTGCCAGCGATGAATCCAGCTATATGACAGGATCGGAGCTGGTAATCGACGGCGGGCTAAGCTGCTAAACGCCCGGCACCCGAATGGGTCGACGAGACAGTTCCCGCCGACCCTAAGCGCACGGGCTTAACCTTCCAGCGTGCGTTTACGCAAGCGCTGCATACCCAAGAGCCAGCGATCCACGTTGTCGCCTTTGCGGCGCACGTACTCTTCGACCTCTGGGTGAGGCAGTACATGAAAGCGCTCTTCTCGCATGGTCTCTACCACCGTGTCCGCCAGCGCGGAAGCTTCGATGATGCCGTCGGTCTGACCGTCGCCTAGGCTCTTTGGGGCCATGGCGGTGTTGACGCCTTGAGGGCATAACACGGAAACTTTGATGCCGTCATCACCATGGGTAATGGAGAGGAATTCGGCAAACTTGACCGCCGCTGCCTTAGTAACCGTATAGGGCCCAGAGCCCAAGGCTGCCAGCAGCCCCGCCGCCGAGGCGGTGTTTAGCAAATAGCCATCGCCGCGCTCGATCATGGCGGGAAGCACCGCCCTGGCTGCATATAAATGAGACATGACGTGCAGTTCCCACTGCTGTTGCCAAACATCGTTTTCGGCATCGGTGAGCACGCCCGCGCCACCGGCTCCAGCATTCGAGCAAAATACGTCAACCTGACCATACTTGGCAGTTGTTGCATCCACCAAGGCAATAACCTGATCTTCGTCGGTTACGTTGCAAGCCATTCCATCGCAGCCAAGTTCCGCAGCCGCCTCAGCTACGGCGTCTGCGTTTAAATCCGCCAACATCACCGCCTTGGCGCCTTCCCGTAAAAATGCCGCCGCCATGGCCTTGCCGATGCCGCCGCTGCCTCCGGTGATGACGACGACTTTGTCCCTAAGCTCCATTGTTTTCCCCCGCTGAATTTTGATTGCTGTTGGTGCGCAGTGTACTCGAATCGGCTATTGAGGGCGCGTTTCTCCGGGCGCTTCTGATATTCTCAGGCAGTCGAACACAGGAAGAGAGCTATGGAAAATACAGCGCCCAATTCCATACCCGAGGCCTTTTGGCCAGAGTCGGTGGCCGCGGCATCTGCGCGGCAAGAGCAACTGTTTACGTTATTCTGGCGTAGCGGTCAGCCGCTTAGGTCGATGCTGGAAAATAACCCATGGCTGCAGCCGCCAAACCTCAAGGCGCCCTTAGCCTGGGGTGAGGGCGGATATTGGGATACCACAGTCGGGCGTGATCATCCTTACTGGAAAACGCAGAAGCTGCCACAGGCAACTCAGGACATTGTGCAAATGCGGAAAGACTTTCTGCGCTGGGGTTATTGCCTAATTGAGGACGGTCTATCACAAAGTCAATGTCAGGCATTTTTGCGCCGGCTGTTAGACCAAGCCCAAGGCGAGGTCGCTGCAGGCATCCAGCAAATGACGCCATCGGGTCAATACGTCAATACACTGATCAACAAAGGCGAGCAATTTGTCGGCTGCATTCAACACGACCCGCAGGCGGTACAGGCGGGACCGCTGCTGGAGCAGCTTACCGATGAAACCTTGGGTAAGGGGTGGATTTGTCACAGCTTCTTAGCCAATGGTGCTGATCCGGGCGGTTATCCTCAAGCCTTGCACATGGATCAGGGACCGTTGCTGCCTTGGGTGACCCAAGAGGCACCGGCCTTGGTCAATACCATGTTTATTCCTCAAGATGTCGACGCCGGCAATGGTGGCACATTGATTATACCCGGCTCCCACAAAGCAGTGATCGAGGCAGGCAGCGGTGGGGCGATAGAGGCGTTACCGCCGACCATCAACCTTGAGGCAAAAGCCGGCACGATCCTGTTTTTTGATGGCCGCTTGATACACGGAACCGGGGTCAATCGAGGCGACCGCAAACGTTTTGTCGCCACCATGAGCAACGTAAAACCGTGGATGCGTACTCAGGAAAACTGGATTGTGTCCGCAGCGCCGGACATTCTGGCGAAAGCCAGCCCCAAGCTGCGCCATCGCCTTGGTCTACAGGCCCTCACCTATGGCAGCACCATCGAGGGCTTTGGTCTTGCCGGTAACGGGCGGTTAGAAGATGCGTGGGGTGACATTAGGCTTTTTCGGGAGGCCATCGACGAAGGCAGCTATGAACGTGTCCGCGTTTTAAGCGGGACTTGCGATTCGGACCTGCTAAGAAAAAATTATACTGTAGGCTTGGCAATGAAGCGGGCCAAAGAAAGGCATAATCTGCAAAGTCGCAGTTAAACCACGAAACCAAAGCATGACGCTTGGGGTGTGCGGCAGGGAGAACGGTGATGAGTACACAAACAAATATCCACGAGGAAATCGATGCTGCTGTGGAGGCCTCGACTGAGACCCTGCTGAGGGTGTCCCATGCGATTCACGACAACCCTGAGCTGGCGTTTGAAGAGCACTTTGCCTGTGAGCTGTTAACCCAGACTCTGCGGGATCATTCGATGGAGGTGCATACCGCTGTTTATTCCTTGGAAACCGCCTTTGAAACTACGATTAATGCCGATGAATCCGGGCCCACTGTGGCGGTGCTAGCAGAGTACGACGCGCTACCTGATATTGGGCACGCCTGTGGCCACAACATCATTGCAACCACCGCTTTGGGCGCCGCACTGGCGTTGAATCAGGTTGCCACCCAGTTGCCCGGACGGGTTAAATTGCTGGGCACGCCCGCCGAGGAGCGTGGCGGCGGCAAGGAGTTGATGGCCCGGGCAGGGGCCTTCCAAGGTATTGATGCCGCTTTGATGATCCATCCTGCGGGCGTAAATTTAGCCACCATGCCGTCCATTTGTATTGCCGAAGTGGAGGTCATTTACCACGGCAAAGCCTCCCATGCCTCTGCCATGCCTCATAAGGGCGTGAATGCCCTAGATGGACTGCTGCTGGCTTATCAGGCCATCTCCAATTTGCGTCAGCACATTCGAGCCACCGAGCGTATTCACGGCATTGTGCAAGAGGGGGGTTCTGCCCCGAATATTGTTCCTGATCGAACCGTAGGCCAGTTTTACGTGCGAGCCGCCAATGAGAAAGATCTGGCGAAACTAAAACCGAGAGTCCAAGCCTGTTTCGAGGCTGGAGCCACCGGCAGCGGATGTAGCGTTGAGGTGAACTGGGCCGGTGTGGATTACTTGGATTTGAACACTAACTGGCCCTTGGCTGAGCGGTTTCGTCGTCACGCGGAAACGCTGGGGCGCAGTTTTGTTGAGCACGATGACGCATTGAAGTTCGGCGCGGGAAGTACCGACATGGGCAACGTCAGCTACCGACTGCCATCTATTCATCCGATGCTGGCCGTAGCGCCGCCGAATGTGGTCATTCACAACCCAGAGTTCGCTAAATGGGCGCGGTCAGACAAGGGCGACCTTGCGGTCATCGACGGGGCCAAGGCTTTGGCCCGAACCGCCGCCGAGTACCTGTTGTCGCCGGAATTGCAGCGCGAGAGCGCCCAAGCCTTCGAGGTATCAAAAGGACTCTCTTGAAGCTCACGGTCCTGTCTGAATAGATCTACCCTTTGCCTCGGGTTCGCGTGCGTTTGGGACGGGCCTCGCGTTCAATGAATTCAATGATTAGATTCGCGACGTCTTTTCCCGTTGCGGCTTCGATACCCCCAATGCCGGGCGAGGAATTCACCTCCATCACCAGCGGACCTCTATCGGACCGCAGCAGGTCAACTCCGCAGACATTTAGACCCATGATTTTTGCAGCGTTAACAGCGGTTCGGCGCTCCTTCGGGGTGAGTTTAACGAGGGAGGCACTACCGCCGCGGTGTAAATTCGAACGGAAATCTCCTTCCGGAGCGGTTCGCTGCATGGCGGCGATGACCTTGCCGCCCACGACAAAACAACGAATGTCCGAGCCGCCGGCCTCCTTGATGTATTCCTGAACCAAGATGTTGGCAGACAGTCCCATAAAACCCTGAATCACACTTTTCGCCGCAGTGCGCGTTTCAGCAAGCACCACGCCAATTCCTTGGGTCCCTTCCAACAGTTTGATTACCAGAGGAGCACCGCCGACTTCTCGAATGAGGCCAGGCACGTCGTCGGGAGAGCGTGCAAAGGCGGTAACGGGAATACCTACCCCGCGTCGAGATAGAAGCTGAAGCGAGCGAAGTTTGTCCCGGGAGCGGGTGATCGCTACAGATTCGTTAACGCTGTACACCCCCATCATTTCGAACTGGCGCACCACGGCTGTGCCGTAGAAGGTAACGGACGCACCGATTCGCGGTATTACCGCATCAAAGTGTTCCGCAGCAAATTCTTCGTCTTGATAATGCAAAGACGGTCTATCCGATGTGATGTCCATAAAACATCGGACGTGGTCGACCACGCGAACTTCGTGGCCGCGTGCGGCAGCAGCTTCCACGAGACGCTTGGTGGAGTGGATGCTCGGGCTTCTGGATAAAACCGCTATTTTCATTTTGCTGCTCCGTTTTGAGGGGCGCTTTTCCCTTTCGATGTGAGATAGGAAGCGGCTGGATCCACAACGAAGTTGCCCCGAAGCGCAGTGCGCCCCAGCAACATCCGGTAGCCCATGGAGCCTCGATCCGCGAGGGATATTTCGATGTTCAGGTTTTGTCCGCCGATGACCAAGACTGTGCGGATAAAGAAACGTTGGCTGGAAGATCCGTCTGAGCTTTTCACACGTCGTTGATCGGATACTCGGGCCTGGCAGTGAATGACTTGGTCGGGGTCACGCCTAGATGGGAGGACGCTGAACGTTACCCAAGTTTCGCCGTTACGCTGTTCAGGTTCGATGTTGAAGGCGTGGATAGACGATGAGAAAGCACCGGTGTCGGTCTTGGCGGTAATACGCTCGATGCCCAACTCAGGTAATGCCACACGTTCGCGCCAGCCTATTAACGGTTTATTAGGTTGCTCTGAATCAGTTTTAAAACGCGACATGCTGGATCCTTTCGGCAGCGAAAAATAAAAGGCCCGGAACATTCCACGGGGAAGGTGCTTAACGTATGTAAACGATATGCTGGTCAATGCATCATCGGTGCGCGCGGCATTTTCGTTATTTTCTCGACGAACGCAAGGCTTTTATAACCGAGCTGCCCAAAGCGATAGCGGGCGGTACCGCAGCAGGTAAGTTACGTCTGATTCGGGCGCTGATCGTGCCTAAGCTGGGTACACGGGCAACGATCAAGGTGGGTTGGTCGGCGGGTCTATTCGGGCGTGTCCAAGGAGCGAATCGTGTGGGGTTCTGGGGGCACTACGTCTGCCACTAACTCTAAGGATTTCCACTCCGCCGGTTCCGCAGCACGCTCGGGAGTCGGCACATGAGGAGATTGCTGCCGTTTATCAACCGGATGGATATAACGCGGGCAGTTGATCCAGCTATGGGTAATGCTCACTTGTACAGCTAGGCCAACGTCTTGCCACTGATTGAGGATGTGTGGCTCCCGGGTCAGGGTGGCGGTGCCCTGAATGCGGACGCGGTGAGGATTCACCATGTTGATAAAGAGCATGCCGATTTTATCGTGCTCGATAATGTTCCCCATGGAGAGCCACATGCCGTTGCCGTCAAAGCATGGGAATTGCAGAGTGGTCGCATCGATCACTCGAACAAACCCCGGATTACCGCCTTTATAGGAAACCGTTGGAAAACCGCTGGTGTCTACGGTAGTCAGAAAAAAATGATCTTGAGCTTGAATGAAGGCTTGGGCATCGTCATCCAGCGTCGGCCGCACAATGATTTCTTCCAACCTGTCCGCAAGTGCTTGAGATTGAAATTCCGATTGCAGCTGCCGGTGACCGGCGTGGTAAAAGTCGTCCATAGATCTCTCTAATTCTCTGTTGTGCTTTTCTCGACTGTTGCGGTCTAACGTGTGCCCTTAGTCGGCCCCTAGTCAGTTTTTAGCCCAGCGCGCACGCTAATGACCGGATAGGGTAAAGCCTTCATAGCCTGCGGCTACGACCTGCTGACACTTCTCGACATAGGGAGGCACGCCTAGGTAGGGCATAAAGACTCGGGTTTTACCTTCAACGTTGGCGCCCAGGTACCAAGAGTTGCAGCCTGGGTAAACAGATGTCTGTGCTACCTCATTGACATGCACTACCCATGACTCCTCGGCGGCTGGTTCCGGATCAATGGTTCGGTGCTGGTGTGCGTTCATGTATTCGATGCAGTCCGAGATCCATTCCACATGTTGTTCTATCGAAGGGAGCATGTTGGACAGCACAGACGGGCTGCCCGGGCCGGTGACCAAAAACAGATTAGGAAAACCCGCAGTAGCCAAACCCAGGTAGGCCTTTGGTCCTGCGGCCCATTTGTCTTGAAGGCTCAGACCGCCTTGGCCTCGGATATCGATGTTCATCACCGCTCCGGTCATGGCGTCAAAGCCTGTGGCCAGCACCAGAGCGTCCACCTCGTATTGTTCGCCTTCAGTGACAACGAGGTTGCCATTAATTTGGCTGATTGGGCTTTCGTTTAAATCCACGAGGTGCACATTGTCTCGGTTGTAGATCTCGTAGTAGTTCGAATCCACACAAAGCCGTTTGCAGCCGATTGGCGTGCTGGGAATCAGTTTTTCCGCTAGTTCGGGGTCGTTGACCCGTTCGGTGATTTTGCTTTTAAAGAACTCTCGGGCGGTATCGTTGGCCTGCATATCAAACACCAGATCGTTATACACCGCCAAAAATGCAAGGCCGCCCTTGGCCCAGCGTTCTTCATAGGCCTGTTGGCGTTCTTCATCGCTCACGTCAAATGCGGACTGGTCCTTGTCGTCAAAGTCCGCGCCAAAACCACGCTGCCAGTTTTCCTCTCGATACTCGCGGTAACGTGATTTCAGTTCAGCGACATAGTCCGGGTCCAAGGGTTCGTTATAGGCGGGGATCGAGTAATTTGGGGTGCGCTGAAAAATCGTAAGAGTATTCGCTTGGTCGGCAATGATTGGCGTACTTTGAATTGCCGAGGACCCAGTGCCAATGACACCCACTCGAAGACCGGTAAAGTCCACCCCTTCATGGGGCCAACTGCCGGTGTGGTAAACGGGAACCGAGGCCTGATCCAGTCCGGTAATGTTGGGAAAGTTGGGTTTGGACAAACAGCCGGTGGCCATGATGACGAAACGAGCATTAATGGTCTCGCCGTTGTCCAACTCAACGCGCCACTGGTCTTGGTCTTCAAGGTAGTGAGATGCCTCAACCCGGGTGTTAAAGGTCATGCCGTCAGCTAAGCCGAAACGTGCAACCACGTGTTCAGCATAGGAGAGGATTTCTCCTTGGGTGGCGTACTTTTCACTCCACTCCCACTGTTGCTGTAAATCGTCGGAGAATTGATAGGAGTACTGCATGCTGGGGATGTCACAGCGTGCTCCTGGGTAGCGGTTCCAGTACCACGTGCCGCCCACGCCAGAACCAGCTTCGATTACTCGGGCCTCTAAGCCTTGTTGGCGCAGCTTGTAGAGCATGTAAATGCCCGCAAACCCGGCTCCGACAATTACCGCGTCGATGGATTTGTTGTTGTTGTTCGCCACGTTCCTCTCCCTTGAAATAGTTCGCTAATAGTGTTGATTTTTCTCTCCTTTCGACTATGGAAAACTAGCATTAAAAAATCAACGCAAGTTGAACACCTCTTTGTCTAATCGAGTCGATGGCCTATAGTCGGTGGCTGAATTTAGGGAGAGATCAGATGAAAACTACGCTGAGCCCACGGCGCCGCTCCATCCATCCGCAGGCTGACGACACATGGCAGAGTATTGCCCAACGTGAAATGCCCAAGCAGCCCACGGAGGCTGCGATAGCGCAACTGCAAAGCTGGAATCTGCATGTTTTCGCCCGGCGTGTCATTGACGATGCGACGGGGGAAATGGGTAACCCGATATTGCCCAGCGATATTTTATTTTTGGAACCGCCTCTTAGCGGCGGCCATTAATGGCTGCCACTATCACCGATGTGCGATTGGCCGCAGCTCACGAAGGTGTGGCAGAGATCGTGGTGTCCCTTACCTTTGAAAATGGCGGGCGCTCGGAGGTGCCTTTGGATCATGTGGCCGGCGCGCGATTGATGGAAAGTTGCGGGGCCAATGAGGTAGAAGAATTGATCGGGCGCGGTTGGGAGCACGTACGCGATGCTCTGACCGGCGCCTACAACAACATGGATTGAGCGAGACCAGACGTCAGCTAAGGAGATTACGATGTTCGATTTGGTAATTAAGAACGGCAAGGTTGTGGATGGCAGCGGTTTGCCCGGCTTTGTCGCGGACGTGGCGATCAAGGATGGAGTAATCGTAAAAATCGGTCGCGTACACGAAGCCGGTGAAACCACGGTGGATGCCAGCGGCCTTGTGGTTGCGCCTGGCTTCATCGACCCGCACACCCACTTCGACGCCCAGTTGCTATGGGACGGTGCGGCTAAGCCGGCCATTGAACACGGCGTTACCACCATCGTTCCGGGCAACTGTTCGCTATCTCTGGCCCCCCTCAAGGCTGAACATCGTATGAAGCTGGTTGGTATGTTCAACCAAATTGAAGAAATGCCCCACAAAGCCTTTGCCGAAGGCGTGGAATGGAACTGGGAAACCTTCGATGAATTTGTGGCGCGCATCGGTAAGGATCTGGACATCAATGTCGCCCCCTTGGTTGGACACAGCGTGCTGCGTTTGTGGGTGATGGGTGACGATTCGATGAAACGCGCGGCTACGGAAACGGAAACCCGAGCCATGTGCGAGTTGCTGGATCAATGCCTGAAAGCGGGGGCCATAGGCTTATCCACCAGTTTCGTGGACATGGATGAGCGCCTGCAGCCGGTTCCTAGCCGGTACGCAGACACCGCTGAACTCGACGCACTGTGTGTGGTGCTGTCTCAGCACAATAAAATCCTGCAGGTGGTACACGAATTTTTCGATAACGACCTGACGCTCGCGCGAATCGACCAACTGGCGGACATCAGCTTGAAACATGGCATCAATACAACGTTGTCGCCGTTGTTTGTAAGTCATGACAACGCCGAAAGCGCTCAGCAAATCATGGCGCGAATCGTGGAGCAAACCGAACGCGGCGCTCGGGTCTGGCCTCAGGTTCAAACCCGGCCTATTGATATTTCCTTTAACTTCTCTGTCCCCAGCTTGCTCTTTATTCGCTTGCGCAAATGGTATGCCCTGATGCGTTTCAACACCCCGGAACAGATCATTGCCCAGCTACAGGATTCTGAGACCCGGGCGGCCTTGGTTGCCGAGGCTCAGGTCATGATGTCGCTTTGGGAACGCTTGGTGCTGCGTCAGGTCCAAACGCAAGCGAACCAAGAACTGGTCGGCAAAACTTTGAAAGAGATTGCCGAGCTTCGCCAAAGTGATGCGTTGAACGTGATGATCGATATCTCATTGGAAGAGTCGCTGGAAGCCCACTTTTTATCCGCAGATATGGGACATAACGACGATCGGCTGGTGGGCGATCTGCTGCAGCATCCCAATGTCATGATTGGCGCCAGTGATGGTGGGGCACACATTCTGTCCTTTGCCACCTACGGAGACACAGGATATCTGTTAGGGCACTTCGTTCGGGATACGGCCCACTTGGGACTGGAAGCGGCGGTGAAGAAAATCACTTCCGATCCGGCTAATCTTTGGGGGCTTGGCAATCGTGGTCTGCTGCGCGAGGGATTTGTGGCCGACGTCACGGTCTTCGATGAGACAAGGATCGATCGCGGCGTTGAGCACTTTGTACAAGATGTGCCCGGCGACGGGTTTCGTTACGTACGCGATGCTCACGGTGTGAACACGGTGATCATCGGCGGGGCAGTAGCCTACGACAGCGCCAGCGGCTATCAGGACGCACACCGGGGACAAATTATCGGTTAACGTGCCGGAGCGGTTTCTTATACAAATGCTGGGAGCAGCTATGCGGGGCTGTTCGCGGCCGTGCGGCCTGTGCTGGTTCAGGCTGAGTGATCTAAAACCGCTAAATTGTTCACTCGAATCATGGATTGGAGTTCCTCAACATAGGCTGATCCGCGCTGTGAGTACCGCAGCAGGTGCTCGGCCATGTCATGCCCGGTAACGGACTGCCCCGATTGCCTCAACGTCGCTCGTGCCGAGCGCAGACCCGTGTACGCCGGGTGGCTGTTGATGTTTCTCATATAGGAACTCACCGCCGCATCCACACTGGCAAAGCGAGCCACCTCGTGTTTTTGATGCGATCCGCGATGTTGAGGCACGATGCCGCAACCCTGCTGATAGCACCATTGTCCAAACAGATTATTGCCTTCTTTGGCAAAGCGAGACGTTCCCCAGGCAGATTCCAGAGCGGCCTGAGTCAGTGCAAGCGAAATGGGCACCGTATCGACCCGATCCAACAGGGCTGCGATTTGCTGCGCCGGAGCTAATTTGGGATCGACTTCGTAGCGCGCGACCAGCGAATCCAGAAAGCGCCGGTCTGTGGCTGCCATGTTTGTCCGCAGAGTCGTTTGGGGAACCCGCGCCTGTATCTCCCGGATACGGCCGCGGTCTTGGGTAATACGCTGGTTATTGGCTTCGACGATTGGCTGCAAATAGCCAAAGAATGCGAGTTTTTTGGCACTTACGTCCGAGTACTGTTGAAAATCTGGAAGAGGGTTCGTATCGATATGCAGCAAGCGGCTGGCGCTTGCCCCAAGGCTGCCGTATTCATCCTGATGGTCCAACCACAACCAACCGGCTGTAGCGGCGATGGCTATTGCCCCGACTGCGATAGCGAGTTTCTTCATGGCGACGTTGTGTTTTCCGCTTTCTGCCCACTGAGATGCTGGCCAAAAAAGCCAAGTATATCCGCGTTGAGTTTGTCACGCAGGTCACCGCTGGGCATGGAGCCGGCGAAACCTATGCGTTTGGCAAAACTTGACAAGTGGGGGGCATCGGCGAAGTCCATGTGCTTGGTGTTCGCAAGAAATTCAGAGTGAACGTCGCCGTCGCTATTGCTCATAAATTTCTCCAGTTTTTTGTAATTCAGCGGGTCGTCCCACTGAGCCTGCCCTAAGTAGAGAAAGGGCTTGCCGGTGCCGCGCTTGATGACGTCTCGCGGTATGGGCACCATCCAGCCATCTAGCGCAGCGGCTGCCAACACCCGTGGGTCCTGATCGCTGGCCATGATGCTTGTGGCCCCGCCAAAGGAATGACCGAATACTCCCACTCGGGATAAATCTGCCCGTTGCCATAGCGTAACAATATCCGAGCCTCCGCTAGGATGCGCTTGCTGCGCAGCAATGCGATCGAGCATGAATCGGATATCTCCGGCCCGGGCAGCTAGCTGGGGGCCTCTGGCCGCCCAAAATTCCTCCTCTGTATTGATGCCATCGCTGCCAGAGCGATAGTCGGCTACCGTGCCGTCATCGAAGACCGTTAAAAACGCATCGAATGCATGATCGGCGGCGACGACTAAGTAGCCGTGGCTCGCGAGTTCCTCCGCAAGAATAGAGTTTTGGGTCTTCATGCCGCCTAAGCCGTGGGAAAACACGACTACAGGATAGCTGCCGTTAGATGGGTGAGGCGGAGCATCTAGCGTGCTGTTGGTTTCTATGTCCTGAATGTGCCCGACCAGCCACCTTGGTAGGCCCATGTTTTTGGCGAAGGCGCGCATTTTCAGCGCTGGCTGGTCAATGTACTGGGAGGTTGTGCCTGCATCGCCTTCCGCAATTGGATACCAATACTGAACGGCAATACGTCGATAGTCTTCGGGATCATCGGTAAAGGTTTCGGCTCGCGACTTGTCCTCCCAGGTTTCGATGCTCGTACCCACGGCGAACGGACCACTGGGTGGGGGTAGGTTGTTGAAGGGTAGCGTGGTCTTGGCGATGCTGGCGCATCCCGAAGAAACTAGGGCCGCAAAAAACAAAAGCAGGGAACGCATGTTAGGAATCCGATAGACCGATCAGGTAGGTTGGCCTAACCTGCGTGTACTGGCCGTGAAGAGTAGCTGTCGGTGGTTCAAACAGGCTGCGACGCGGGCTGCATCTGATCCAGACGCTGGGTTAGGTCGCGTTTTTGTGTGGCCTCGTAGTCGATCAGGCTAGATAGCGAATAGGTTTGTCGAAGCTGCCCGGATTTGCCCGCGGCATTGAAACCGATAACCGAGATAGCCGCGATGGTGGCGCCTCTTTTTTCCAGTAGCTTGGTAAGCCCCCTGAGTTGGCCGCCGGTTTCTACCCAATCATCGACTAATAAAATGCGCTCCCCGGGGCTGATCAGTGCTTTGTTGACCTCGAAAGCGCTGCGTTGCCCGGTATAGTCTTGAAAACCGTGGCGGGCGATGTTGGTTCTGATGTTAGGAAGTTTGCCGGCCTTGCGGATGGGAATTAGGCCTTTCTTGAGCTCTGCGGCCACGGCGGAACCCAGAATGAAACCCAGAGATTCGGGGCAAGCAACCTTGTCGAAGGACAGCTTGCGGTGAGGTCTGCTCAAATCCAATACCAAGGATCGAAAAATCTTGGGGTCCACAAACAACGGGGTGAAGTCCAACTTTGTCGTTGCGGCAAAGTCGATGTGTTGGAGATATTTTTCGGGATTCAAGCGAGTCGCCTCGATTCTAGCGTTGTCGGAGTTTAACCGGCAGCCAGAGCCGAGGCGAACTTTAAGCGGACACGTTATTCGTCGTAGACGATTGGCGTGGTTTTTTCCAGAGGCACCATAATATGCGCGTAATCGGTACCTTCCCACATGACGTAGGGTCCTCCCTCATAGGGGTTTCGCGGTAGGTCTCCAAACAGCTTCTGAGGAACCAACAGCATCAAGTGGGGCCCTTCCTGTACCCAAGTACCCTTGCTTTCATCTGTGTTGTAGGGGTCATCGTTGTCTACGGGTATGTCACCAACCAGCATGTAGTTCACACCGATCACATTGTCCTTAGGTTGATAGGGCTTTTTGTTCATCCATGCGTCCAGCCAACCTAGCCAAGTGGCGTCCACGCACATTGGGTTTTCGTAATTTGGAGGACTGCCCACCATGCATGTCCATCCATTATCACCCTTTTGAAGAACCGAATGATCGGCATCTAAAATGGTTGCCTTGTCGCTGACGTTGCTTGGGGCGGCCGCCATCGCTAAGGCGATTTTTTCCTCAAGGGGCAGGGTGCCCAAGTCGTGCGCACCGCCTGCCCCGTGATCCATTGCATGGTGTCCGGTGTGAGCCGCTGCGCTTATTAGCGTTAGTGCGAAAAGTAGGAACGTTGTTTTTGGTTTCATCGTCTGTCCTTGGTGTGGATATGGCGGTTAGGGTGATTCGCTGTACTGGTAGTAGCCCTCAACCGGAATCATCAAATGCGCGTATTGAGAATTGGGGAACATCAAATAGGGAGAACCGGTGCGAAAGTTCGTGGTGTGACCGGCGATGGTGGCCGGATCCTTGGGCATGAGCATCAGATGCGGGCCCGACTCGATCCAATGCTCAGCGTGAGCGTCTTCTTTATTCATCACCATGGGAGTGCTGTTGTCCTCACCAACGTCACCATGCAGCATCCACATGAAGCCGTCGTGGTTTAGCTCTGGCTTCGTTTCTGTGAGATAAGCCTGCATCCATTTCAGGGCCTCTTTGTCAGCGCAGATGGGCATGGCTTGGTGGGCGCTGGGCCAGCCATCCTCTGGCATGGGGCGGGCATTGCCGGGCATACATGTCCAGCCATTGCTGCCGGCTCGCAGAACTTCGTTGTTTTGATCAAGAATGGTTGCCCGGTTGCCAATAAAAGAGGGCGCGGCGGTGGAATACGCCCATATCTGCCACTGGGCTGATAGGTGCGGGAGTTCCGGTTCCGTTGGGTGAACGTTCGGCGCCGTGGCAAGCAGCGCTATCAGGGCGGCTGTAATTATCGAGACCAGAGAATGCTTCATGCTCGTGCTCCGTTTGTATTGAACGTAGGGCGTGCGACTGCTGTGAGCATAACAAGCTAATGCCGCTGAGCAACTAAAGTTCGCTGTCGGTTGCCTGTTTTGGCACAGATTTACTGAAAAATTTTACACTTCATGCACCAGAAATTGTCAGGCTGGGTATGCGTAAGTGTTTGCTCATATCACCGATCAAAGCGTGTCTGACATCCCTGACAGCAAACCGCCACTGATCGTTTTCTTTGACGAATTGATCAAAGTACTCGCCAGCGAAAATCACCTGCAGCGGCAAATCGTCGGTGGCCTGATAGACCGTCACGTAGGATCTGGCATTGGCAGCCGTCCCACGATCATCGATGTCGATCTGGATATTGCTGATGACGTGCTTGGTTCGAGGTGTGCCATCGGGGTACAAAATCAGATTGTTAGCAGACTCTTTTCCCGGTGTTTGACCTTCCGCCATCCACTGAGCCTGCTCGAATAACTGTTGAAACGTCGCAAAATCTCCGCCGTCAATGGCGTAGCAATAGCGGTTCATTAAACGCTGAATTTGGCTTTCGTCGGTCATTGTTTGTTCCTTGATTCCTTTCTCAATCTGCCCAGCGTAAGGTGATATCAAACCTGTGGAGCGACTCGTTGAAAAATTTGGACTTTAATCGCCTGAGTGTTGTCTGTGCGTGGCTCAACACGCTGCCCGTCTACATGTTTAAGGGTGAGTTAACGGCCGCTCTCATACTCTATGCCTATGATGCCGTCGATTTGGACGCCGTTGATCACGCAGTCAGAATCGTACTCAACTACCAAGCGTCGCTAGAACAACCCCTAGGTTTTGAGGAGTTTTTGAAACTAGTGGAGCAGGTTAAGAGTGAGCGGCCACCGGCAGAACTGGTGGCTTTTTTGGCCCGCGACACAACACACTGAGGCCAACTCCAGCTTGCGCGGGGTCACGGTCTTTTTGTTCCCCGCTAGAAATCTCCCGGACCTTTTTCCAAACGATTATTGGTAAAAAACTGTAAGGCCAAACCCGTCATAAAAACAAAGTGCTCGTCCGGGGTTTGCAGTAAATCCGTCCTGATTAAAATGGCCTGTGCTTGATCTTGGCGGCCCAACCCACCGACGAGCCTTCCGTCTTTGAGAATTTTGTAGCCCGCTGGGCGGGGGGAGGTACGGCGGCTGTCTTTGAATTCGTGCACAGACTGAGCCGTCATCTTGGAGCCGTCCGGTAGGAAGATGTTGACCGAACGTTCCTCCTTGGGAGGCCCCATGGCAAATTTCGGTTTTTTGTAGGGCAGAATTTCTAACCTCGCCGTGTCGTCATCGCGCTGCATAACGCACTGATAGTCAATTTTGTTGTTGCGATCAAAAGAAACGCCGCCAAAGCTCAGGCCTTTGAGCATGCCCGAACAAAACATGGTCCACGTGCCGTAGGTTTCGTGTTCTAGGGTAATGTCTGTTGAGGTTTTGCGCTTGTCGAAACCCAGAAATCCACTGCTCGACTTACGGTTTTTCCATGTGCCGCCGTAAGGCCCAATGTCTAATTCTTGAGTCTTGTAGTTGAATTTCATCAACAAAGATTTGGTTTCATAGCCAATCATCTGTAAATCACCCGGGGCACCAAAATCCGTGTCGGGTACTTTGAACAGGGCGTGGCTGGCGGAAGAAAAAATAAACAAGGCAAATGGCATCACATAAGCACAAACTCGAGCGTACATTTTTGTTTCTCACTAAGGCGGCCTTTCAGGGAACCACACTGATCAACGTTATTCAAACGTGCTTGTTTAAGCGCACTAGGTTTGCCGTACCCGCTGAGATCTCACCGGGTCCAGTGTTGCATTGATTGGGCGCGGTGCATTTGCGGTCGGCAGGGCGCGGTGGTTCAGACGTTTTGCTAGCTGACGAATGTCCAACTGTAGCCGTATCGAAAAAGGAATACGCAGCAGCCGAAAAACCAGCCCAACGACCGCATGATCTTGAGCTTCGTGTTGTAGCTCAGACGTTTCATGAGTTGGTAGGAGTCATCTGAGGTTTCTGATGGAAGCTCAATTGCTGAACCTTGAACGACGCGGCAATATCGGCACAGCCCTTGGGGATGCTTATATTTAGCGTCCGCGCACAAGTAGCCAGTCACCATCGGCTAGTCCAGCAACCCGAACATTACGCTGTTGTTGGGGTTATCGTTGGATGATCAACGCCGCTATCGCTTCTTGTGTTGCGGCTATGGCGACGTCTCGCATATGGGCCTCGCGGCTAACTGGAAGGCCCCACGTCGCCATAAACGCTTGGGCCGCGGATGCCACGTATAGCTGCCAAAGATAAAGCCGCTGAATTTCCACCGGATGCCGCTTTTTGTATGCCCGCAGGAACTCGCTCACGCTTCTTGGTCCGAGTTTGTATCTAAGCTCCAATTGGCAACAGGCGACATCGGACAGCGGATCCCCAATAGCGGCGTCTTCCCAGTCGACGATTGCCGCTACACGGTCGTTCTCCCACAACACATTTTCTGGCCAGAAGTCACCGTGCAGCAATTTGCGCGGCCCGCGAAACGCTGCATCTTCAAGGTTTTTGAGAAGTGAGACGGTCTCATGTGCCTGTGCCTGCTCAGGCAGCAAATCGTACAACTCCGGGAACGGGGTACAGCGTTCCGGCAGCTCGGGTAGCCCGCTAATGGGTGTGTCGTGAATATCCGCTAAAAGATCCGCCATGGCGGTGATGTATTGGTCTTCGTTCCCTTCAAAAATCTCACTGCCACCCTCAGCGAAGCTCATAATGAGATAGGGGTTTGGCAGATCTCGGCGACTGCTGTCTACGTGTAACGGCTGTGGTACCGGTAGGGCAGTCCGCTGCAGCGCCTGTAGCAACTCAAATTCTAAATCGGCTGGATGACCCGAGTGAGACGAGCCGTGTTCGCGTAGCACCACGCTGGTCAGGATGCCGTCGCTTGTTTTTAAGTCCAGTCGATAAACGTTAGCGGAAACGCCTCCGGTAAGCGGTACGCTGTGTTCAAGTTTGGATCCTGCATAGAGTTTTTTAGCGATAACCGACAGCGCTGCCTCATCCATGGTTCGTCCTCGTTGAGTTGGTTCGCTGAGTATAAGAGCTTGGCAAGGTCAGAGGTGCCGGGCACGAGGTGAACCCGACCTACCTCTGGTTCGTTAAGACATAATTGTTGGTTGTTTTGGTTTGTTCCGGCTTTGCCGGTCTGCCGCAGGTATGGCCGAAGTAACGGCAGAGCAAGAAGCCCCGGCCGACCCAGATTGCTCGGGCGCGCCTTGCCGGGGCAAAGTTGGAAGTCCTAGAGAGGACTTCGATAGGGCGGCACAATATTGGCGCTGAGCCATTCATCGGTGTCCGGACGAGGCAAGTGATAACTTGGCTCGCCCTTGCAGCTTATGCGGTACATCAGCCGGGCATCGTCCGGCGCATTGATCACGCTTTTTGCGGGCGGTGCATTATGGAGGGTTGAAAAGTTGCTCCATATCGTAATGTCGCCGGCTCGGTGAACGTGGTCGTATCGGTACTTTGGCTGGAGCACATGGCTCTCGATTTCGTCCAGAAATTTGCGGCCCTCTTCATCAGACATACCGTCAATGGTAACCGGTGCAATATTCTTTCCTCGGGATGCCCAGATGGGACTGTGCAGCGACTTTCTGCCTGTGCGCGGATTGACGTAAACCAATGGGATTAACCATCCCGGATCCGAGACGCGCAATCGGCGCCTCACCAACGTTTGCTCAAGTTCGCGCTGCCTTTCCTCCGGCAGATCAGCAAAGGCCCGAGCGGTATCTGCGTAGGCTGTTTCGCCGTTCAGGGGTAGGTCAAAGCGCCGTTGGTTTAACGTGGCATCCGAATCCGGGTGATAAAAGCCCTCAGCAGGTCGAGTGTCGGAAACCCAGGTGCCAGCAGGTGAGTTCCGAGATGTGGGCGCCCGCTGCACGTAGAACATGCTGGTAGACAGCGGTACCGGCTCGAATTCAATGTCCGTATGCCAGTGCAGACCACTCGCGCACTGCTCTTGTTGATCTGGGCCGCTGCCAGGCAGGTTTGTTACCACATAGACCGCCGGACTGTCGGCATCCTCCACGCATTGAATCTCGTTGGGAAATGCGGCGTTGCATAGGGTGGCGGTTTGTCTTTCCTTTGGCAGTAGCTCTAACGGTACTCGGCTTTTCTTATATTCAATGTAGTTAGCGTAATTTTTGGGGTGGGGTACCGGCGCACCAAAATGATTGGCCAGCCGCTCTAGGGCGCGCAATTGAAAGGACGGGCGTCCTTGGTCAGGAAAGCTAATCACGCTGTAATGATCGAGCAAATCCACCAGCAATTTGGCCTGATCGGCTGATAACGGCTGTGTTAGGTCAACGCCATGAATGCGTCGACCCATGGGCTGATCTGGGGATAGGGCAGTGCTGTAGGCATCACCAAATTGTTGGGTTAGCGCTGAATCTAAGAGTGTGCTGTTCGTTGTCATCCTCGTTTCCCTCCTTGGAATTTGCTTAGTGCGCCACATTCATAGCCCGTGGCGGACGCACTACAATCTCGGCAATGTTGACATTGATCGGCTGGCTGACCGCGTAAAGAACTGCATTGGCAACGTCAGTGGGCTGGCAGAGCATTTTTTTCAGGTTGTCAGCCATTGCCTCTAGGCTTTCTGCGGGTAGGTGTTCGCCTGGGGTGAAGTCGATATCTAGGCCAGACGCGGCGATGAACTGGTGCACAAATTCCGGCGGAAAATTTCGCGCAAAGTTAGTGGAGGTTGCTCCGGGCAGAACATTGGTGACGCGGATGTCATCTTCCTCAAGTTCATCGCGCAAGCTGGATGAAATGACGTTAACAGCGTGTTTCGTCGCGCCATAAACGCCTGAGTTGTTGCGCTGGGCGGAAACCGAGGACACATTCACGATGTGGCCGTTTGTGCCGCAGGAACGCATCGCCTTTACCGCAGCCTGACAGCCGGTCAGCACTGCTACGATGTTGGTGTCCACCATTTGCCGCCAGTGCTCGACGTTACCGCCGATGATCGTGCCCGGATATTCGAGACCCGCATTGTTCACCATAATGTCCAGACGACCGGTGTTGCTCACCGATTGGCCGACTAGGTCGCTCAGTGCGTTATCTTCATTGATGTCGATGCAGGCAATTTCTGCGGCGCCGCCGGCTTCTGAGATTAGACTGCTAATGGATTCAAGGGCCTCAAGGGTACGGCCTACCAAATACACATGCGCACCGTTTTTTGCCAGCAGAGCAGCGGTGGCGCGTCCGATACCGCTGGAAGCGCCGGTGATAATGGCGGTTTTCCCGGAAAGCGGCTTGGTGTCTTGCATATTTTTGTCCTTTTTCGCATCGTTAGGAGGATGGCTGGTAAACTGACAAAATATACACGTTTTGTCAATTTGGTGAATTTGGTCATTCACATACTTGGATAAAAGGAGCCATACCTTGCAGGAAGGCGTAAAGCGACAGCTTATTCTCGATGCTGGCTTAACTCAGTTTGCACATTTCGGTTTGCGTAAGACGTCAATGCAGGACATCGCTGAGCAAGCGGGAATTTCGCGCGCGTCGGTGTACTCCTACTTCAAAAACAAGGAAGAGATCTTTCGCTGTGTTTCCGTGGATGTGCACGAGGGTGCCTTGACTAAGGCAAGTAGCATACTGCGGGATCCGGCAGAGCCAGTTCTAGAGACCCGACTAGCCAACGCGCTGTATGCGCGGCACGGTCGTTTTTTAGCCCTCTTGCTTGAGTCACCTCAGGGTGCAGAACTCGAGGACGAGTACTGCCGGCTCTGCGGCGATGTGGTGATCGACTACAGTAAAAAATTCAACGATCAATTGAAGCTGTGCATCGATCTGGCCGAGTCGTCGGGAGAACTCGACCTGTCCGGGCGCAGCCTTACCCCGGATCGAGTAGCCACGGTGCTCAACCTCTCTGCCGCTGGCTGCAAGCGCGGCTGCACAACCATGGGTGAATACCATGAGCGCGTAGTGTCCTTGGTGGAGATGACTGTGAGCGGTTTGCGCCAAGCATCGGCCTGAGCGGCAATGCCGTACGAGAAGAGGGGTGGTGTGGTACCGGGTGGTCGAAGTTTCGAGGGGAGGAGGAGAGATCTAACACCCGGCACCACATAATGAGTAATGCTATTTCCGTGCCAAAAACAGAATAAATGACGAAAACGAGTCATTCCCAGTCTTTTCCTAGCCTCGTTGGACTCTACCCCTAGACGCCGAACAGCTTGGCCGTTGCTTTTTGCACCAACGAGGTGCGCGCCACGGGGGGCTGCGAGAGGGGCGCACCTTTTTGAGGCGCTACTTTGAGGCGCTACTTTGAGGCGCTACTTTAAGGCGCGACTTTGAGGCGCTATGCCGGGCGTACTGCTCTTATCTGCCCGGTTGAATGACGTCGATGGGAACAAAGCGGACCACAAAGCCGCGCCAAGGCCAAATAAACTCCTTAACTCGTCAAGCAAAATCCGATTGGCTAAACTTTGCGGTGGACACACGCAACGCAAGAGACCTTGATCATGATGCGACTCAGACAAATAGCCTTGGTGACCTCCGACCTGCGCAAGGTAGAGAGGGAAATTTGTAACGAACTTGGTTTGGAGGTTTGCTATCGAGATCCCGGTCTTGCTCAATTCGGGTTAAGGCATGGCCTCTACGCTATTGGCGATCAGCTTCTGGAAGTGGTCGCTCCCAAACAAGCAGAGACTACTGCAGAACGTTTCCTAGACCGACGAGGCGGTGATGGTGGGTACATGGTGTTGCTGCAAACCGATGATCTTACCCATCATAAGGCGCGTATCGAGGAGGCAGGAATCCGCGTCGTATACGACGGCACGCTTGAGAGGGCAGGCGCGATGATTCGAGGCATACATCTACACCCCAAGGATGTGGGCGGCGCCATTCTCTCTGTGGATCAGGCAAACCCACCCGAGAGTTGGCTGTGGGCAGGCCCAGATTGGGCATATCACTCCTTGGATGATGTGGTGACAGACATTGTTGGTATTGATATCCAAGCCCGGGACCCAGACGCCATGGCTCAGCGGTGGGCTGACGCCATTGGCGTATCTGCCGCTAACGGGACCATAGAGTTGGATGATGCCTGCATACGCTTTGTTCCGGATTCTGACGGACGGGGCGACGGGCTGGCTGCGGCTGAGCTTACGGCTGCAAACCGTGACCACGCCGGCCGGACCCTGACAATCTGCGGTTTTGATTTCAGGCTGGTATAGGCAGGGCTTCTGCGTCAGTGACTCGCAGTTCGTGCTGAACACGGCCCGGTAGTTTGCCCTGATTCGATGAAACAGGTTAACGTGGGGTTCAACGTTTCGAGGAACAGGCCCGTGAACCAACCAGAACTGGCGCTTCCAACGGTGGATTGGCTTGACCGGCAGGCAAATCCTGCCAAGTTTCTAAAAGACCTGACCTATGCTTTGTCCGAGTTCGGATTCATGGTGCTGACGAATGCCCCGGGGTTGGGCGACGATTTCCAGCAGCGTGCTTTTCGCGAAGTCAGGGCGTTTTTCGATTCTCCTGTGGAGTTAAAGAAAACTGCGCATATTTCCAACACCCCTTATTTTCGAGGTTACAGCCTGCCAACGCCCGCTGATCGCGGACACGGGCAAGTCATTGAAGCCTTTCAATACGGCTTTGAACAAAAGCCAATATGCGCCCATGACGATACATCGCATCCCATCCATGAACGTTTGTTTCGCGGACCAAATACCTGGCCAGACAGCGAGCCACTCCCGACATTTCGACCACTGGTTGAGGAATTAAACGGGATTTATCATCGGCTGACCCATGAGCTTGGCGAGGCAATTGTCGAATCTCTGGGCGCGGATCCTGAGGCTTTTCGTGAATACTTCCGCTTTGACGATCCGGATTTAGCCGCCAGTTTGAATCACAACTACGGTTTGGAGGCCTTTGCGGAAAAAGATCGTGACTCGGTGCGCGCCGCCTACCAAAAATTCGATAGCGACAACGTTGGGGCACATATTGACGGTCCGCCCTTTATCGCCTTGTTGATTAACGACCGGCCGGGATTGCAGGTTGTGGCGGGCGAGGGACAGTGGATTGATGCGCCCGTCACCTGCAGAACGGCGCCGGGCGACTACGATGTGCCGGTGATCCCCGGTTCGGTAATCGTAAACACAGGGGGCACCCTGATGCACCTCAGCGAAGGTCGCTATTCGGCCACCCTGCATCGAGTGAACACCACGTTGATTCCTGCAGGTGAAACCCGGGTCTCCATGCCGTATTTTTTACTGCCAAAGATGGAGGGGGACCTAGTGCCGTTTGGCAAGAGTGAAGCGGCCGCTCATGGCGCCGCCGGCTATCAGGCCGGGCGCGATCGAGGCGCCAACGCCAGCGTAAACCGGATGGGTACGTTCCCTCAGGTTACCCGGCGATGGTGGGCTCAGGAGTATGAGGAACTGCGACAAAGGCAGCGGGCCGAGGTACAGGCAGAGACCAGTGCAGCGTTCAAACTAGCGCAGGCTAGGGGGCGGCGCTTTAAAGCCGGCTCCGGTACGTCCTGACTTGGGCCTGTATGACAGCAAATCCTTACCGGCTGAGACCGCTAACTTACGTGTGCCATACCGTTGAAGAATCTCACCGGCGTTCAACAACGCCCGAATTACGACTAGCGCATCCATCGAGAACACTGTGAACAACAGCACGCGACCGCAAGGGTGGTCGATAAAACCGAAAAACGATTCCAGCGTTCAAGCGCTGCGGGATCATCTTCAGCAAAACAACGGCATCAGAGGCTTGGACATCTTGAGTCCCGCAGATGTCGATTGGGCCGTCACTTTGTTCCGCCGGGATGGTTTTGTTGTTGTGTCAGATGCTCTGACCCAGGAGCAAACCGATTATCTGGCTGCGGGCTGTGATCAGGTGGTGTCAGAGATCGTGGCACTGGATACTCAAAACACTGGCAACCGCGGCGCGCAGCGTTATTCCTTCGGTGGTTCCAGCCTGACTCGCAGCCAACTCCATAGACCAGAGTGGCAAATGCTGCTCGACCTACCGCTGGTGAACGAACTGGTCAGCGCTATTTTTGGTTCCCCGGATTACGTATTACGCGCAGCCAGCGGGGACTTTTGTTTGCCGGGGACCGTTCATTACCAGCCTCTGCATTCCGATATTCGAGATTACCTGAGTAAAGAAAAAACGCCGTTCAGTGCGTTTGTTGATCCGACCAACAACCTGACGATCAGAGACCTACCGTGCCCGTACGTGTGCGTGAATTTCCTGCCACAAGAGCTCACTGCGCTCAACGGGCCAACCCGCCAGATACCGAGCACCCAGCACTCTCGGCAGCCAATACCGACACTAGAGGACGAGCCGGAATGGATGCGCCTGAGCACTGTGTGCCCAGCGCCTGCGGGCAGCATTATGATTCGGGACGTTCGTGCGTGGCACGGCGGAACGCCAAACCTATCCGATGCAACCCGTTCGATTCCAAATCTGGAGTTTTACGCTCCGTGGTTCCGTGAGCCGATGGTTCCGGGTATCAGCCACGAGGATTACAAAAAGATGTCTGCCCACGCGCAAAGGCTTGCAAGATTTTGTGTGGCCGATTCTGGTGATGAATTGATTGTCGGCCCGACCCTGCGCGCCCCTTAACCACCCAAAGAGTTTCACTATGCAGTACCGTCAGCTGGGTCGTTCCGGCCTAAAAGTCAGCAGCCTCTGTCTGGGGACCATGAATTTTGGCTCCAGAACCACTGTTGCAGAGTCCTTTAACATTCTGTCTGGCGCCATGGACGCGGGTATCAACTTTATCGACACCGCAGATCAGTATGGCGGTGCTGCCGGGGTGGGGACTACCGAAACCATCATCGGTGACTGGCTCGCGCAAAACCCCGCTCGGCGTCACAGCGCTATCATCGCGACCAAAGTTCATGAACCAATGTCGGATGACATTAACGATCGCGGCTTATCCGCTCGTCATATTCAGCTAGCTTGCGAGGCCAGCTTGAAGCGTCTTCGGGTAGAGCATATTGATCTATATCAAATGCATCATATTGATCGAAGCACACCCATCGACGAGATCTGGCAGGCCATGGAGCGGCTCTATCAGCAGGGCAAGATTACCTACGTTGGATCCAGCAATTTTCCGGGTTGGGCGATTGCTCAGGCCAATGAACGGGCGATGAACCGGCAGCGACTGGGACTGGTGGCAGAGCAGGGACTTTATAATTTACTGGAGCGCCGCGCTGAACTGGAGGTCATACCGGCCTGCCGAGCCTACGGACTTGGTTTGATCCCTTGGAGCCCCTTAGCGGGGGGCGTGCTGGCTGGAGACGAAGGTTCTACGGGACGGCGGCAGTCTCCGGCAGTGCAGCAAGCTCTGCAAGAGCGAGCGCAGCAGCTGGTGGCTTTTCAATCGCTGAGTAATGACCTAGGGGAATCCGCAAGCAATGTTGCCCTTGGCTGGTTGCTTCATCAGTCCAGCGTAACAGCCACCATTGTCGGACCGGCCAGCAGTGAGCAACTAGACAATCTCCTCAGCGTGCCAGAGCTCGTTTTGGAGCAAGAAACGCTAGACGCCCTGGATCGTATTTTCCCGCCCTGTGGCGCCGCTCCGGAGGCCTATGCTTGGTAACGATTGGGCTTCAATTAGGCCTTAAATTAGGCCTTAAATTAGGTCGTAAATTAGGTCTTAGGTAGCGCTGAGAAAGCTGGCGACCGAGGCGATGTAATCCGTAAAATTTTCGCGCCGGATATTGTGCCCGGCATGCCTTACCCGAACGGCCGTAAAGCAGGGGTTTAGCTGTTGCACAAATTGGGCTGTCTCCGGCGTTACAATGCCACCCAAAGAGGCATCGGCATGGATCAGCAAACTCGGACAAGCAACGCGCTGCGCAAACGACTGCCAGTCGCCCATCGTCAGCAAAGCCCTCGCATCGGCAGACACTTGGCGATTACTCAACCCCCAAGGAGCGTAGTCTTGCGCAGACCAGGAGGGGTGCTGTTTTTGGCCCAACTGAAGCATTTCTTCATCGCTGAACTTTGCCATCCTTGCGACCAGCTTGCGAAACGCAAGGTCGCGGGAAGTAGCCTTTTTGGCGGCCGCCTCGGCATCTGTACTCTTGGTATCGCGTTCCTTGGTTGCTGAGCGCCAGGGTGGATCCTCCAGAACCAGACGAGCAACCAATTGAGGATAGTCAGCGGCCAACGCGGTCACCACATTGGCCCCCACGGAATGTCCCAGCGCATTGGCAGGCCCTAGCTTTAGTTTTGTGACCACAGTGGCTAGATCTTCTGTAAGCGAGTTAACATCGGCAGGCCCTGTCCCGGACATGCCGTGGTTTCTCGCATCCACCATGACGACGTCGAAGTCCGCGGAGAGAGCATCGGCGGTGCGAGACCAACACAGGCCGTTATCGGTAAAACCGTGCGCCAATAACAAGGCTGGTTTGGTTCCGATTCCCGTGCGGTAGTAATGAACGTTTATGCCACTCGAGAGAACGTCACCCTCATACCAGTCGTGCATACAGACCCTCAGTAGAATGCCTAGTCGACGCGCTTGAAAATCGTTCCAGCGCCTCTTTGTCAACGCCAGACCCAACGGGCTTGATGTATCACTGCACCATTACGTGGGACAGCGCTGTGCTGTTTGTCGGCTATCGGGCGCCGCTGAGAGATTAGTCCTCAAAACCCAAAAAGGAAGCAGCTTCGTCTACGCTCTTACGCTCGGAAACCACAGCGTTGGCGGGAAAGGAATCGTCGGGCCAACCAAGAGCCACAGCCTTCATAATGACCTGATCTTCGGGGATTTTTGCGTGTTCGCGAACAACGGGTGACTGCATAATGCCCTGGCTGTTAATCACCGCACCAAGGCCGCGAGACCAAGCTGCGTTCACCAGCGCCGTGGTTACCGCGCCACAGTCAAAGGCTGTGTCGTCGCTGTCGGCAAGCACTGCGTCGTAGGTGATGATGACGCAAACCGGAGCATCGAACTGGCGGAAACCGCGCAGCACCCAATCTTGGCGCTTTTCTTGGTCTTCTCGGGCGATGTCCATTGCGGCGAAGAGCTGTTTGGCCACACCCACCTGGCGGTCGCGATGTTGTCCCGCAAAGGGCTGGCCAATTCGAAATTCCCGAGAGTGGGGCACACCGGCGAGATTGCGTTCGGTATTGCCCTGTCTGATCAGATCCAGAGTTTCGCCGGATACCACGGTGAAGTTCCATGGCTGGGTATTCATTGAGGAAGGTGAGCGCATCGCTAGAGCGAGAATTTCTTTGATTAAAGATTTCGGCACCGGATCGGATTTGTACCCTCGAATGCTGCGACGACCTAGGACAACTTCATCAAACTGCACTTGTTAGCTCCCTGATATAGAAAAACGCAAGTCTAAAGGAATACGCAGGCAACAGAAATGTGATTTGCTGAAAAGGCGCCATAGAACCGTTCAGCGTTAAGAGGAGTACAGAGGAAAACCCAAATAGCAGGGCTTTTTTGGGGGTCTATAGCCGCCTAGGAGAATACGAGCAGGTTATCTACACTGGGCTATGGGGCGGGGCCAAACCGGTACCAATCGAATCACGCAAATTGGGTCGACTTATGAATCTTGATCAACGTACCGCTCTCATTGTGGGCGGAGGACAAACGCCGGGCGCAACAATAGGCAACGGCCGGGCGACGGCACTTGCCTTTGCCAAGGCCGGCGCAAAGGTGGCGGTGGCTGACCGAAAGCTCGAATCTGCCGAAGAAACGGTGAAGCAGATCATTGATGAGGGAGGCGATGCCCTTGCGTTAGAGCTCGACGTGCGCAATGAAGAAGCCATTAAACAAGCGATTAATACCACCTGTGCGCGTTTTGGAGGCCTCGATATTTTGCACAACAATGTTGGGATCGCCGCCGGAGCAGGTCACCGTGATGCACGTATCGAGCACATCGAGGCGGAAGATTTCTCTTTTCTGGTCGACATCAATTTACGTGGCATGGTGCTCACCAGTAAGCATGCGTTACCCGTCATGAGGGCTGCAGGCCGCGGTGTGATCATCAACATATCCAGTCTTGCTGCTCTGAAGCCGTATCCTCTCGTAGGTTACAAAACGACAAAGGCGGGAGTGATTGCGTTTACTCAGCAAGTCGCGGCGAACTATGCGCGCTATGGAATTCGCGCAAACGTTATTCTGCCGGGTCTTATGGAAACGCCCATGGCTGTCGAAGGACAAGTTGGTAAAAAATCGAGAGACGAAATAGTTGCAGAGCGCGATGCGCAAGTGCCTCTGGGCAAAAAAATGGGCTCCGCGTGGGACGTGGCCAATGCCGCATTGTTCCTTGCATCAGACCTCGCACAATACATCACCGGCGCTGTATTACCCGTAGATGGGGGGCTGTCTGTTTCGTGAATCTGCCCGTTCCATGGTTTCAAACTAAAGGCGGCAGGAGCGTGCTCAACATCGCTCACTTTCTTTTGAGCGTCTAAATAGCCATATTGGTGTCAAATTTAAAAGGAGAGGCCTGTGGGACGTGTAAATCTTGAGAAAACCGGGGATGTTTTTGTCCTCACTATGGATGCGGGAGAAAACCGCTGGAACACCGCCATGGTGGACGATCTTACCTTGGCTCTTGATGAGGTAGAGGGCAGCACCGGGGCAGCGGCCTTGGTTACAACGGGCGCAAGCGAGAAGTTTTATTCCAACGGTCTGGATCTCGATTGGCGTCGGGCGCCGGATCAGCATCCAGAGGCCGGCGATCCAAAAGCCTTCTTTTTCATGGAATTCATGAGCCGCATGATTACCTTGCCGGTGCCCACAATTGCGGCAGTTAACGGTCACGGGTTTGGCGCGGGTTTCATGTTCGCCCTGTGTCACGACTATAGAATTATGAGGCAAGATCGCGGATACCTGTGTGCCAACGAAATCCAGCTAGGGATGGTAATTCCCGCACCGGAACTGTCGTTGTTTCGCCATAAGCTACCTGCCCATGTGTTTTACGAGTCGGTTCAGCTGGCCCGTCGCTGGGGCGGGGTGCAGGCAATGGAGGCCGGGATTGTAAACGAGGTTGCGTCAAGCGAGACGCTGCTCAGGCAGGCCATCATAAAAGGCCAAGAGCTTGCTCCACTGGCGGAAAAACGTAAGCAGTTTGGTGTGCAAAAAGAAAATATATTCGGGGAAAACTCCATTTTGAATGACACCAACGGAGCGGCATTTCATCTTCGCAACAAGACGCGTTACGCGCATTAGCAGGAAATGACACCAGCTCAGACGAAGCCAGATCGAGAAAACACATCACAACCGGGGAATTAGGCACGTGAAACACATCATCATAGGCTTGCTTTTGACGCTAGTGAGCACGGTCAGTTGGTCTGAAACCTGGGACTGCACGCAACTTAGAGATGTGCTGGTAGGGCCACCCTTTTATGTGGATCAGGAAGAAACTGACCTTGTTTTCTCTGTCGAAGTGGCAGGCTCGAAGATAACGATACTGCCGGACGGTTTTCAAAGTTTTGCATGCGTCTTCGATAGTTGTCGCCAACCTCTCTCCGCTAAAGACTTTCTTATTCAGGGAGAAAACGACGATTCAACCTTCATCCTGAGCGCTGTTGGGGGCGAGTTGGGTTTTAGGGCAACGTACTCAGTCACTTCCAAACCAAGTGTAGGTGAAACAATGATTCAAATGGGGGTCTGCTCCCCATCGGAGAACTAGCCAAAGCCGTGCGGCACGTCGTTCCAGGTGATTGTTGAGGTTGATGAGTACGATAGGTTTACCCGGCCATCGCATTGTGACTTTTACATAGGGAAAAAATAAATGGCTCTTAACATCAGAAATGCCTCGCCAGAAGATCGTGAAAGCTGTTTGGAATTACTCGAGAGTCTTGCGAGCTTTACTGGCGGATCCACCGACCCGTTAGCTCCCGCGGTTTTCGATCAGCTGTTGGATAACAGCCGAGGGGCGGTTTTTGTGGCCGAGGAGGGCGGCAGCGTCTTAGGCATGGCGTCGGTTTCTTACAACCTCGCCATGCGCTACGGCGGCGAATACTGCCAGCTTGAAGAGTTGATCGTCGACCCTGCAGGTCGTGGTAAGAACATAGGTGGCCAATTGGTGGAAAAAACCATCGCGCAGGCAAAGTCACGGGGCTGTGCGGAGTACGGTCTTTATCTGGTTGAGACCACCGAACAGAATCTTCCCTTCTACGAGAAATACGGGTTCAAGAAAGTTGGCTCGGAACTCAGACAGGCCTTGAAAAACTAAGCAAGGATAACGACCTCGTTGACCAAGCACCTGACGGGAAGCGTTAGTAAGCAATACGCACAAAAACTGAGCCATCGCTCGCCGCTTTACCTTTGCGACGAATGAGTGGTCTAGGGCTAGGTCGATGCCCGTCGATAGCGATCAATAGTCGACTTGAACTTTTCAATCCCAGCGCTCAACAGTTACGTACCAAAAATAAACTCAGGGGAGGAACGAATAAATGCGCAAATTCATGATTACCGGTTTGATGGCGCTGTTTGTCATGGGGTGTGCAGAATATCTGCCCATTTCTGGCGGTACGTTAGAGGGTAGGGTTCTACCTCTGCCTCAGTCATTAGACACAATTACTGAAGACAAAATAATTCAGCTCGAGACACGGGCAGACGAAGCTTACTCGGTCAACCTTTGGGTGGTAGAGGTTGCCGGCTATCTGCACGTGTTTGCCGGAGATAACAAAGCTACCTGGGTTGAAAATATCGAACAAAATAACAACGTGCGGCTGCGCTCTGGCGACATGATTTTTGAACTTCAGGCGGTTCGAGTAACCGATCCGGCGATTTTTGCCGCATTTTCTGGCGCGTGGGAAAGTAAGTACGGTAATCGTCCGCAAAACGAAAACGTTGAACAAACCTATCTATACCGACTTAGTCCCCGAAGTTCTTAGTGAAGGTTGCCATCTGGATCCGATGTGCCGCACGGAAAATGCTGCGTCGGTAAAAGGCTTAGAGATTCGGCCGGGCGCTGGCAACTAGCGGCTAAACTTCTCAGGTCTCGAGGCAAAGAAAACGGCGGGCAAAAGTGGCGGAGAGACAGGGATTCGAACCCTGGAAGGCTGTTACACCTTGCTGGTTTTCAAGACCAGTGCATTCAACCGCTCTGCCATCTCTCCGACGCGGGAATTTTGACGAAGTCCTGA